>Ga0209117_1000152_pt1 | contig 43306 bp, 36 predicted proteins | sample BlaSpr_A8_OM2_M2_FD_187978 | JGI IMG/M metagenome (GOLD analysis project Ga0209117, IMG submission 187978) | Forest soil microbial communities from Thunder Bay, Ontario, Canada - Black Spruce, Ontario site 2_A8_OM2_M2 (SPAdes) (version 2) | ecosystem: Environmental > Terrestrial > Soil > Boreal... | reverse complement strand
CCGCCGTAACGCTTGCTAGATCCGCCTTAATAAAATCACCCGATGAATTTTTCACCCGTCCGTACGGCATGCTGTTTTGAATGGCATAAATCAATTCCACGTAACCGATCGAATTGGGAGTTGCTTTCACCAGGCCGGCCACGCCTTCGTTGCCCTTGCCGCCTAAACCGACGGGCCAGTTGACGGACGTCCCTTTGCCAACGCGAGCTTTCCAGCCGTCGTTTACTTTGGAGAGGAAGTCCGTCCAGATGTACGTAGTTCCGCTGCCGTCGGAACGATGCACAACCACTATGTCATTGGCCGGAAGAGTTACGCCCTTGTTTACGCTGGCGATTGCCGCATCATTCCACTTCGAGATGTGTCCCATGAAGATTCCGGCCAGGGCTTCTGGTGTGAAATTTAATTCTCCCGTTACGCCGGGAATATTGTAGGTAGGCACAGCCGCGCCCAGCACCGTCGGGAAATGCAGGATTCCGAAACCGTGTTTGTCTTTGAAGGCTTTCAGTTGATCGTCATTCATCGGCCCATCGGTAGCGCCAAAATCCACTGTGCCTTCAGTCACTTGCTTGATTCCCGCGCCCGATCCAAGCGACTGGTAATTAATCTGAATATTGGGATTCTTCGCGTGATATTCGTCGAACCATTTCGAATACATCGGATTCGGAAAAGTGGCGCCCGCGCCGTTAATCAGCAGCGTCTCTTGAGCCCAAACCATTCCGGTCAGTGCGGTTATCAACACAAACACTGCGGCAATTCGCTTCATTCGATTTTCTCCATTCGCCTAAATCGTTCTAATCGTCCTTAAGAACTAGATTGTGGCCCTTTGATGTTACGGAAGTGTTACAGCTGTGTCGGACTTTGGGTCTTTTCCAACGCTAAGTTATTGAATCTAAATAGCGTCGAAGTAAAGAAGGGGAGAAGAGTACTTCTTCTCCCCTTCGCAACTCAAGCTAATCAAAACTTATAGATAACGTCGAACTGCAAGCGCTTCAGCAGGGGTTCCGGCGGAGTAGCTGTGCCCCAATTGAGCGGCCGGCCGAAAAGTCCGGTGAACTCAAGCTGGACGTTCTTGTGCGCCTGGTAAAACAGCTCCAAGCGATGTTGGCTGACGTTGCTGTTCTGACGCATATCGCTGAAATTGAAAGCGCCCATCACGGCTTCGCGTTCAACCATCATGCGTGTATAGGCGAACTGGAAGTCGCCATGTTCCGCCAGTCGACCCACGCGGGCTTCGAGCCAGTAGCCGCGTCGTTCGCGCGAGTTACAGGGACCATTTCCGGTGAAGGCAACAACAGTAGTCGAGGTAGGTCCCGCTGTTGTGCTGGGGCCTGTTTTACCTAGTGTGACATCGCTCATGTTTGCGCAAGCCCGGGTATTTTGCACATAGTCACCGAGGATGGCGATTGGAAGACGTTTATAGGGCGTGGTGATATCAAACTTCGCGATAGCGTCAAAAAGACCGAATTTGGACGCGAATCGCGCGGCAGTGATCGTGGCGGGACCGGTAGGAATATTCTGCAAAACAGCGTTCCCATCGACAATGTTGACGCTCGGAGTTGTGGTCGTGGTGATCATGGAATTCTGCACGCTTGCTCCGCCTAGCACCAGCAGACCGTTAAGCGGACTTTGCGGATTGCTTAGTGAGGCGCGAACCAACGCGAACGCAATCGGATCAGCATAGTGGTAGTTGTAGAACGCGCCGTAGGTGCTTAGCTTTAACCACGGCTTGAGTTGCCAGATCGCCTGAACTTGTCCGCCATACACAGCGCTCTGCACGATGCTCCTGTTGTTTATCTTGGTGCCAGCAACCTCGGTAAACGGTAGTTCGAAACCCACCACGGCAAAGTGCTTGATGAATGGCGCGGACTTAAAGTCCCATTGCAGAGTTTGCGCCACACCTTCCGGATTTAAATCGTTATCCCAGACGAGTTCCGTGCGATAGAACGGATAAGCCATCTTGCCACCCGTAAGCACCAAGGGCTTGAAGTAGTGCGGGGTGTAAGTGATGAAGTAGCGATCCAGCATGAAGGGCTTGCGGGTATAAAACTGGTTGAGTGTTTGGTTTGTCGATATGGGATCATTCGAGTCGCCGGAACCTATGGAAATCCCTCCACTGAGGTCGTCGTTCAACTTGGTATTGATATTTAAACGAGCGCGAAAGCGCGCGCGATTACGGACTTGCGATTGATTGGTGGGCCCGCCAAAAAAAGGCTCGTCGCGCAGGCGCAGATCGCCGGAAAATTTCAATGCGTTCAAGGCTTTGAATTTGTCGTTAGTGTCCTTCCGCGTTGCGTCGATGTCCTTTTCGATTCTGACGATGCGGTTGCTTTGTTGCGCATCCAGCTCCGAAGTGGTGGCGGCAGTAGATTTGACATCCGCGACGCTGGTGGCAACTTCAGTCACCTTCGTGCCGGCTTCGGCCGCGTGGGCGGTCGCCGCTTCCGCCGCTTTACGCGCTTCATCGATCTGCTGGTCGCGCTTGGCAAGTTCATCTTTCAGTATCTGCAGTTGCTGCTGCTGCGCATGCATGGCTTGCTGCAGAGCGGCCAATTGTTCCAGAACGGCTGGATCTGTTTTGGGCGCCTGCCGAACTACTTTTTTCCCGACAACTGGTTTGGAAGGTTTCGCCGATTGCGGTTCCGCGTCGTTAGGCGTACCCGCGAATGCGTTCCCAGCGAGCAGGAACACCGATAGTATTAGTGCTGCAAAATTTTTCATTGCCTCTCTCTTTACAGAAAAATACGCATTAGAAGAAATGCGTTGCTGGTAAATGGAACACTCACTGCGAGTAGGCTAGAGGGGGGGTCTTACATTCAGGTAAATTAATTGTGAATAGTTCGTAACAATCCATTCAATGCCAGTTAACCATTTATTATGAATATCTTACAAGCCTTCCGGTTTGCGGCAATGCGGCAACACCTGTTATCTGCAACACCCCGCTGCCGGTGTTTACACAACGTTCATCTGCAGTTTACTGAAAGATAAAGGGGAAACAGGGACCGGAGCCAGGGGTGCACCGATCCCCGAGGTAGGACGGATATTGAAGATCAAGCGCGGGAAGGTTCGCACGTCGGGGTCACATCCGGATGAGCGGACTGTGAATTCTTCGTGATTATCGTATCCGCGGCTGATGAAAGATCCGGCCGGACCGCTAGTCCCCGTCCGTGTCGAACGTCCAGACCCCGAACCCAGAAAATAATGTCTTCGGCAATGTTGGTGGCGTGGTCGGCGATGCGTTCCAGATGCCGCGTAGCCAAAATGAACTGTAAACCAGGGCCCACAAGGGTTGTGTCCTGCGTCATGCGCTGCAGCAGGCTTTCAAAAATGCGATCGCGGTATTGATCCACCACATCGTCGCTTTCCAAGACCTGCACGGCCATTTCCACATTCCGGAAAATTAAGGCGCCGAGACTGCGGCTGACCATCGCGCGGACAGCCGCCGCCATTGGCCCGAGTTCTTCAGGAATTTCAGCGGACGGCATTTCGCGTAACGAGATGACCCTTTGCGCCAGATTCACGGCGATATCGCCAATCCGTTCGAGATCATTGGTAATTTTGAGCGCGGAAACAATCAGCCGCATTTCATCGTCGCTGAAAGAACCGCGGCGAAGCAGGCGAATGGCATGTTCGTCGATGACGATTTCCATTTCGTTGATGCGCGGTTCAAGAAGAAATACTTCGCTCGTCAGACCAGCCATGGCGGGATTATCGATCCCGACAATGGCGTCCAGCGACCGGTTCATGGCCGCTTCGACGGTGCGTGCCATGGAAACTAGATAATTTACGAGGGTATCGTACAGAACGACTTCGGTCAGACCGGGGCTAGACATGAGGTCTCCCGTTTCCGCATCGGATGTGACGAACGTATTCTGTCGAAGAGTGACAGGTAATTATTACTACCTATTTACAATCATATGAATATACAAGGGAATTTAGGGAAGCGCAGAGCGAAGCGTTGAAGCGTTTGAAGTAACGCTCGCGCGAAGCGCAGCCCGCTCGGGATCAAAAATCGGTACGGAGAAATGAAACGCGGATCCTTCACCCATTTCGCTTTCCACCCATAAGCGGCCTTCGTGAACTTCGATCAAGTGCTTTGCAATAGCCAGCCCGAGCCCAGTGCCACCGGCTTCACGTGATCGCGCGGCGTCAACGCGGTAAAAACGTTCGAAAATGCGCGACTGGTCCGCTAAAGGTATTCCAATACCTGTGTCCGATACTGTAAACACAACTTCAGTGCCTGTAGCCTCTGCGGAAAGAATAATTTCACCCCCCGGGAGTGTGTACTGGATTGCGTTGTCCAGGAGATTTTGCAAAACTTCCGCCAGACGCCGTGCATCGCCGGAGATGTCCGGAAGCTCGGGAGGCATTTTCAGGGAAAGGCGAAGATCTTTCTCCGCCGCACGGCGTTGTGCCGTTTCGTAGCAGCTTTCAATGAGTTGAGAAACACTCACGCTACCGATCTCCAGCTCCAGGCGGTCGGCATCCATTTTTGAAAGTTTGAGTAAATCCTCGGTAAGACGCGCCAGTCTGCGGGAATGTTCCACAATGATTTCGAGAAAACGTCCGCGATTTTGCGGGTCATCGACCGCGCCGGCCAGCAAAGTTTCGGCAAAACCCTGTATGGCGGTTAGCGGGGTGCGAAACTCGTGAGACACGTTGGCCACGAAGTCGCGGCGGATACGCTCAAGTTTGCGCAGCTCAGTAATGTCATGAAGCACGATCACCGCGCCGGAAGTCTCGCCTGCGCGAACCGCGGCCACCGTGGCGGCGAAATAGCGGACACGCAGCGTACCGGTTACCACTTCGGCTTCGACGCGTGGTTCCCCGGCAAGCACCACGCGTACCGCTTCCAAAAGTTCAGCTTGGCGAACCACTTCAACAAGCGCTTTTCCTGACTCGGGAGGAATATCGAGGCCGAGAATTTCCGCGAATCCCTGGTTGGAAAAGACCAGCCGTTCCGCGGAATTCACTACCGCCACGCCCTCCACCATGCTGCCCAGAATTGCCGACGAGAGGTTGCGTTCCTCGGTAAGTGTTTGAATGCTACGGTCCAGACGCGCGGCGGTTAGATTCAGTGAATGTCTTAACGACTCGAGCGCATCGCTGGAGCCGTCCGACGGCAAAGGGCGGAAGTCACCTTCAGCGACGCGGCCGGAAAAGGCCAGCAAGCGGTCAATGCGGTTGCTGAATTTTTGTGAAGCAAAAAGAGTGACGCCGCCGGAAACGATCAAAATAAAAAGCGACGAAAGCCACAAACTGCGGCGGAAAGATCCCAAGACTTCGTCGGCGCTGTCGATTGGCAGGGCGAACCGCACTACCACAGGCGAACCGTTGCCCGCGGTTTGTTTGAAAGCGAAATAAAGCAATTCGCGATTCAGCGTGGCGCTTTGGCTCAGCGAACGCCCCTCGCCATCGCGCAAAGCCGCAATGATTTCGGGCCGGTTCGCAAGATTTTCCTGACTTTGCGCGTCAGTTAGCGAGTCCGCAAGGATCGCACCGTTGGACATCACCACGGTTACGCGAGCGCCGCTCGCGGCAAAAAATGCGACCCAATTTTTTAGTGCGGTAAATTCCTTGGGAGTTGCCGGCGGAATAGCCGAAACAGTAAATGGGCGTTGTTGTGCAAGATGCGCGATAGCAGCGAGTTGCTGGAAGCCCGTGCGTTCGTAGTCCCTGCGCAACGACCGCTCGGCAAAAAAACCGGCACTCAGCAGCACTGCAAGAAGCAGCGCTAAAAACGTGAACGCGAGTTTCCAAAAAAGGTTACGCCGCACGAGTTTCGAATAGATACCCCGCGCCCCGGACAGTCTTTACGTGCAATGGGTTCTCCGGGTCAGTTTCGATTTTTTCGCGCAGGCGGCGAACGTAAACGTCCACGCTGCGCGGAGTAACGAAACGGTCGGTGCCCCACACCGCATCGAGAAGCTGGTCCCGTGTAAACACGCGATTGGGACGCGAAGCAAGATAATAGAGTAGCCGGAATTCAAGGGTACTTAACGGGACGGGTTTGCCACCGCAACTTACTCGATAAGACGCCGGATCAATCGCTAACTTACCCACTTCGATGGTGCGAGGCGCATCCGCTGGAGGCTCCGCTCGGCGAAGCAACGCTTTGACGCGCGCAAGCAACTCACGCGGGCTGAACGGCTTCGTGACGTAATCGTCCGCGCCCATTTCGAGTCCCACAACGCGATCGGCTTCATCGCCGCGCGCGGTAAGCATCAGTATGGGCAAACGGTTCAGAGACTCATCCTTGCGAATTTCACGGCAAATATCGAGCCCGGAAAGTTTCGGAAGCATGAGGTCAAGAAGCAATAGATCCGGGGGGGACTTCTTAAGAGTAGTCAGGCCCGAACCGCCATCGAAGGCAGCCATCACCTGAAAACCTTCATTAGCGAGGTTATACCGAACGAGTTCAACGATGTCGCGGTCGTCTTCAATGATTAGGATGCGTTTCATGCCGCCCGATCGTACCGCACGCCGGCTTGGCGAAAGTGTACTGTACACCGGCGCTTTGCGATAGTTATAGGAGAGATTTTGGTCCTCTGTGTGGTTCCGCAATATCATAATTGTCTCAGTCCGGGACGCCGCCGTGGTGATTGTGCGGTTACGTCCCGATGAACGCAATGTGAACAAATTCCGTCACACCCCACCGCCTCCTAGGAAGCCGTGGTGGTAAATGCCAGGGTTAGTAAAGTCTTCTGCTCCATTTCGTGAGCCTTCGCGGAGCCCGTGGCGGGGCTTGCGCTCGCCGACCGCTTAACCGAGCGCATGCGTAGCCCTTTGGCTTTCGCGATTCTTTCCAGCCGGGGCACCACGTAAAATAGCGCCCCCATATTCGCCGGCTCTTCCTGCACCCAAACGATTTCGCGAGCCTGCGGATGCGCTTCGATGGCTGCCGCGATCTCCGGACGCGGTAGCGGATAAAGCTGATCCAGAAAAAAGATTGCTGTTGCCGTGTCCTTGCGACGCTCGCGCTCGGCACGCAGTTCGTGTCCCACTTTTCCGCTCGCAATCAGAATGCGTTCGGCATTTTGCACTTCGTTATCCGCAACCAACGGCAGGAAACGTGGCCGCGTGAATTCTTCCAGGTTTGAACAAGCATCGGGTTGCCGGAGCATGCTTTTTGGCGTAAACACGATCAGCGGTTTGCGCCAGGGCCGCAGCGCGTGCCGCCGCAACATGTGGAAATACTGCGCGGCCGTAGATGGTTGGCAGATCTGCATATTTTCTTCAGCCGCCAATTGCAGGTAACGTTCGATGCGCGCGCTGGAATGTTCCGGGCCCTGCCCCTCATAACCATGCGGCAGCAACATCACCAGGCCGGACGGCAAATTCCATTTATCTTCGCTCGCGCTTATGAACTGATCAATTACCACTTGCGCGCCGTTGGCAAAATCTCCGAATTGCGCTTCCCACAAAACCAACGCTTCCGGGTAATCGCGGCTGAAACCGTATTCGAAACCCAGGCAGCCTACCTCCGATAATGGCGAGTTGGCAACCTCGCAGAACGCTTGATCCGCGAAAAGGTTCGCCAGCGGCATGTACTCTTCTTCAGTTTGTGTATCGACAAGCACCGCGTGGCGCTGATTGAAAGTTCCGCGCTGCGTATCTTGTCCCGTCAATCGCACCGGAGTTCCCTCAGCCACCAACGAACCTAACGCGAGTGCTTCCGCAAATCCGAAGTCGACCGCGCGCCGCCCGTGCCCCATTTCAGAACGCTGTTCAAGCAGTTTTACGATTTTTGGATGAACGTGGAATCCTTCGGGAACGCGCACAAGTCCTTCGGTAATTGTCCCCAACGTCTCTGCATCCACTCCCGTATCCACTTCGTAAGACTCTTTATACTTGCCGTGGTGATAGGGCGACCAATAATCCGGCAGCGTGCGCAAGTGCGGCATCTTCTTTAATTCGCGTGCCTTGGTTTGTTCGGACTCGTATTCTTCGCGCACCATTTCCGCGATACCGCTTGCATCAATACCGGTGCGCTCGGCGTAAATTTTCCAAAGTGGTGGATGCGCCTTGATCCGTTCGTAGAGCAGCGGTTGCGTGATCGTGGGATCGTCGACTTCGCTGTGACCATGGCGGCGATAACCGATGAGGTCGACCACCACATCGCTCCCGAATTCCGCGCGATATTCCGCCGCAAGTTTTCCAACACGCACAACAGCGTCCGGATCCTCTGCGTTTACGTGAAATACCGGCACACTCTGCCGCTTCGCAATATCGGAAGCAAAACGGGAGGAATGTTCTTGCGCCGGGCGAGTCGTGAAACCGATCAAATTATTTACGATGATGTTAAGGGTTCCGCCGACCGTATAGGCTTTTAAGTCCGCAAAATTCAACGTTTCCGCCCAGACACCTTGTCCCGCGAACGCCGCGTCGCCGTGCATGACAATTGGGACCACCATATTTTGCGTCTCGCGCGAAATCTCAATTTTTCCACCGTCCCGCAGGCCGTATCGAGTCTGCTTCGCGCGTACGCGGCCCACCGCGACAGGATCTACCGCTTCAAGATGGCTTGGATTGGAAACCAGGTGAATGCCAATCTCTTTTCCCGTGCTGGTGACGTAAGTCCCCGTTGCACCGATGTGATACTTCACATCGCCTGCCCCAAGAACGCTGCGCGGGTCGACGTCCTCGAACCCAGCAACAACTTCATGCGGCGTTTTACAAGCTGCGTGAGTCATCACATTAAGGCGGCCACGATGGCTCATAGCCATCACGGATTCAATCGCCCCGTACTCGCCAACCGTATCAAGTATGGAGTCGAGTAATGGAATTAAAGCCGTCACACCTTCGAGGGAAAATCGCTTGCTGCCTAAATAACGCGCCTGCAGAACTTGTTCGAAAAGATCCGCGCGCACCAGCCGTTCCAAAATTTTGTTTTGATCGACGGCGGCGGGTTCGGCTTCTACGCGCTCAATGATCCAGCGGCGGCGTTCCGGCTCCGGAAGATGCATAAACTCGTAGCCCACCGTGCCGCAGTAGATTCGTCGAGCTTCTTCCGCGTCATCCCCACTTAACTGCAGGTCGGGGTATTGCACGGGTCCAAAAAAACCGAGCGGGTCGAGGGTAGCCTCCAAGTAGCCCCACCGCCGGAAGGCGTCAAAAACGCGTTCGCGCTCCGCGGAACTGCCCGTGGAACTCAGCCCAGAGGAAGCGTCGGGCGCAGCGTTTTGCTTCGCTGCCTGGGGAGATTTTGCGGGATTTTCTTCCAGAGTGGATCGGTTCGCCATGGCCTCGCTCTTACACCCTTAAGTTTGCCATAGAACGCGCCGGGATGCCTTTTTCCATGCAAACAGGATGTTTCGCATTGAACTCTACAGCCCGCGAACCCGCTTTTCGAGTTCTTCCGCAATTTCGCCCGCGGAAGTTTCAACCGGGAATGAAACCGGGGCGCCTATGCGTACCGTGATTTCACCGAAGTGCGCCAGGCGGCGTTTTTCACGCTTCATAGCCCAAACGCCGTCGAGACGCATTGGGACGATAGGAACGCGCAGATTTTGTGCAAGCAGGCCAATGCCGCTTTGGAATGGCGCCATCGTCCCGTCGCTGCTGACTTCGCCTTCCGGAAAAATCAAAATACTGTAGCCGCGGTCAATCGATTCGCCCGCAAAGCGAAAGCTTTCTCGAAAACCGGAATTTTGCGGTAACGGAAATACGTTAAATAGCGCTGTAGTTAGCCAGTACCCCGCCCGGTAGGCCCACTTTTTTGCGAAGAAGAAATGGCTTGGAGGGTGCCGCATGTTCAAAAGTGTTTCGCCACCCATCGCAGTCGCCAGGCGGTTACGATGTCGGGAAGGCAGCGCGGCAAGAATCAAGCCAATATCCGCGCGGCGAGTGATGTGGTTAGATACAAAAATTGCCGGCCCCTGAAGATTGTCCAGGTTTTCGCTTCCAACAGTTTTTGGATGACCGAGAATCTGCGTGGCCGGCCACACCAGAAGGTAGTACGCCGCTAGGCGCAGCAAAAGTACAGGTTCGCGCTGCGCCCATCGCGGATAAGTATATTCCGCGCGTCTCGAACCAGGCCGTTGGAGAAGACTCTCCACTTCCGCGGTGGTTCGTGCCTGCGCAAAAGCAGTTTCGTCCAGCTCCACGTTAAACCGCTCCTCAAGAACACTCATTAGCTCAACGCGGTCAAGAGAAGTGAGATTCAGCAGGTCATCCGATTCGCCGTTTCCTGAACCCGTGCCACTAAATTTTCTAACTACCTCCGCGACTGAATTTGATGCTGATTGCTCACGAACATTTTTCCGCTCAATGCCTGTCGATTCCCGCGTATTCTCAGTTACCGCCGAAATAATTTCTTTCAGTCGAGGTTTGCCTGTCGGCGTCCGCGGAAAATCCGGCTCGGGCCACACCACCCAATCACGCATGCGCTGATATTCAGCAAGGGTTTCGTTGGCTCGATCTATGATGGCGTTTACCGGAACCGCTGGTGGATACGCCAAAAGTAAGACGGCGCAAGGCTCCGCGTCATCGTAGCGCGGGCTTGGCACCACCACACAATCTCGCACACCCGGCTGACCGCGCAGCGCCGCTTCCAGATCCTCCGGATGCACATTCAAACCCGCCGCTGTCACAATGACGTTTTTCTTGCGGCCTCGAAAACGCAAATTCTCCGCTGCATCCATTTCGCCCAGATCTCCGGTATGCAGCCAGCCCTGCTCCGTGGCCGATTGAATCCCGCCATGCTCCCAATAGCTGGACGCCACGTTATTCCCGCGAACCAGGATCTCGCCATCTTCCGCGAGACGAAACTCGCGCCCCGGAAGCACCTTTCCCACGGAATTTTCCGTGCTGCGAAATGGGTGGTTCAAGCTAATGAGTGAAGCCGTCTCGGTCATGCCGTAGCCTTGCACCACGGCGTAGCCGATTCCCTTGAAGAATTTTTCCGTGTCAGAAGAAAGCGCAGCGCCGCCAGAAATAAAACACCAGAATTTCCATCCCAGCCGCCGGTGAATCGCATGAAACGCCGCAGCACGGCGAAGAAACTTGCGGTCCCTGACCGAATTAAACTTTTCGATAAATTTCTGCTTCCGCCCGAGTGCCTCCTCGTGCCGTTCGATTCCGCTGCGCACCATATCCAATTGACGAGGAACAGCGATTAAAGCTGTCGCACACTCGCGCTTTACCGTTCGAATAATTTCGCCCGCATTGGCGGACAGTTCAAAAACTACCGTAGCGCCCATTAAGGGAGGTACGAACAACGCCATAAATTGTCCGAAAACGTGGCTCAGCGGTACAAGCGTTACGAAACGCAGAGGATGGAACCATCGCTCCCATTTGCGATAAGCAGCGATTCCGCGCTCAAGCGGCTCCAGATTGGCCAGGAAATTTCCGTGGGTCAGAACTACCCCGCGAGGCTCCGCGGTAGTCCCCGACGTAAATAAAATCTCCGCGATATGCCCGCGGGTGATGCGTTCATCGGCAAAGCCCAAGGCCCGGAACGTCGTTCCACGAGGAACACTCTGCCCGTAATGCTTTCCGTCCACGGTGCCGGACAAATCCTCCAGTATTGCGCTCGGCAGGTTTAGGCCAACTTCCTGTTTCGCCCGATCCGAAACGATTAGCTTCACCGCTGCGTCTTTCACCACGCGCGTCACAAACGCCGGGGTCGCTCCCTCGTCCATCGGAACCGCCACCGCGCCGACCAGCAAGCACCCCCAAAACGCTGCCATCCACTCAGCAGAGTTGTGGCCCCAGAGCAGTACCCGGTCACCTGTGCGAATTTCTCGTGCTCTTAAGTTCTGCGCACAAAGGAACGATCTCTGGACAAGCTGCGCGTAAGTCCAGCTTTCGCGGCGATACCCAGCGCGTTGCACTACAGCGATATCGCGTTCATGTTTCGCGAAATCAGAGAAAAGAGAAAGAAGATTTTCTCGCGGCATATCAGTTCGCAATACGATACGTCTACACGCCCGGAACAGCACGTACCGTACCATTTGGAAACATTCCCGGCATCTAAGAAAACCAGCCAAGACGCGAGGCACAAGATTCGGTTACAATTGATGAAGCGAAACTGCGTGGTTTCGCGCCCAAATCAACGCTAAGCAGGGATACGAATGCCGGTACCTATTTCACAGATGTGGACGGTCGCAACCTACGTCCTGAAGCAGAAACTCCAGGGACGTAAGCGCTACCCGTTCGTGCTCATGCTCGAGCCGCTATTCCGCTGCAATCTCGCTTGCGCCGGCTGCGGAAAAATTCAATACCCAGCTCACATTCTAAAGACCGAATTAAGCCCGGAAGAATGTTTCAAGGCAGTCGATGAGTGCGGCACGCCGATGGTGTCAATCCCGGGCGGCGAACCATTGATGCATACGCAAATCGATAAAATTGTGGAAGGTCTGGTAGCGCGAAAGAAATACATTTATTTGTGCACCAATGCGCTGCTCTTAAAAGAAAAACTCGATCTCTTTAAGCCCAGCAAATATCTCACCTTTTCCGTGCACATGGACGGCCAACGCGAACACCATGATTTTTCCGTTTGCCGCGAAGGTGGCTACGATTTGGCTATGGAAGGAATCCGCGAGGCCCTCAAGCGCGGCTTCCGCGTAACCACGAATACCACGCTCTTTGACGGCGCCGATCCCAACAGTGTTCGCGGCTTTTTCGACGAAATGATGCGGCTTGGCGTTGAAGGCATGATGCTTTCCCCAGGCTATTCCTACGACAAAGCTCCCGACCAGAAACATTTCCTGGGCCGAGCGCGGACGCGCCGTTTGTTCCGCGCGATTCTCTCGAATCGCAAGAAAAGCTGGCAATTCAATCAATCTCCTCTTTTCCTTGAATTTTTAATGGGCAAGCAGGATTTCAAGTGCACGCCGTGGGGCATGCCCACCTACAATATTTTTGGCTGGCAAAAGCCTTGCTATTTGCTACAGGACGGTTACACCGACACCTTCAAGGAATTGCTGGATACTACGGAATGGAGCAACTACGGCACGGAATCCCGCAACGCCAAGTGCGCGAATTGCATGGTGCACAGCGGATATGAAGCCTCCGCCGTTGATTATACGTTCGGAGGATTGCGCGGTTTGCTGTCCACGGTAAAGGCAACTTTTTCCTCTACCTACCCCGACGCGGACGCGCTGTCCATGTTGAACGAACCATCAAAGCCAGTTCATTCCTACAATCCACTGATCCAGATTGAAGCTCCGAAATCGCAAATGGAAGAGACACGAGCGTGAGCGCGCCAACCCACGCCGATCGATTGCACCAACCTCAATTAGATCCGGATAAGCTCGAGGTTGCTCCAGGCACAGCACACGAAGCCGTTCAGGGCTGGATCCCTGAACTCGCTGCTGAAAACGATGTACGCATCGCGCTGGAAAAAGCCTTCGACTACCGCGGCGATGTTACCGTAACACGCAAAGATGGCTCGAAAATCGAAGGCTATATTTTCGACCGTATTACCGGCGCCACGCTGGATACTTCTTTTGTTCGCATTTTGCCCCAAGCCAATCATCAGAGATTGAAAATTCCGTACTCTGACATCGCGGCTTTGGCCTTCACCGGGCGAGACACCGCCGCCGGGAAAAGCTGGGAAGCCTGGGTAAAAAAGTACTGGGAGAGCAAGGCCCAGGCCAAAAAAGTCGGTATCGACCCCGAACCCCTGGATTAGCCCCGCGCAAGTCGCCTTCTCTAATTCGGCGCATTCTCTGATAAAATCAGTGTAATCAACACATTATAATAGGGTGCCGCTTGTTCCCGATTGGACAGGTGCCCGTTTCTGTGTTAATATTGTGTTCGAATCTTAGGGACAAAGAGCTTCTGCTTCCCGTGAAATCTTACGGAGCGCGCTTCAACCCTCAAACAAATAATTATTTATCCAGCCTGTCGCGGAATACCCAAGGAGGACGTTGTGCAATCAATGCAGGAAGGTCAGACTATCAAGCATTCAGTGTACGGATTGGGAATTGTGACCGCGTCCGATCCCGAGCGCACCGCAGTCGATTTTGATGATCACGGGGCCAAGCTGTTTGTTACCAGTATTATGACCGCCGAACTCATCGGCGAGGCTCCAGCCACTCCGCCCAAGACGAAGCGTCGCCGCAAAGCGTCCACGGCCGCCAAAGCTGTGAAGAAGGCTGAAAAAGCCGCAGCAGCTGCGAACAAGTCGTAATTTCCTTCCATTTTTAAATTGATCCCTGCGCCATACCCGGCGCAGAGGTGCGTCTGAGCGCGCCTGAACAACAAAGAGGATGCTGTGCTTATTTTACTTGTGCGGATTCGGTCTGTTCGAAAGCATGGTACGAAGAGCGCACCAGCGGCCCCGCTTCCACGTGTTTGAAGCCCATTGCCTCGCCGCAAACCTTGAACTCGGAAAACTCATCGGGGTGCAAATAACGCACAATCGGTAAATGCTCACGCGTCGGTTGCAAATATTGACCGAGAGTGAGTATCTCCGTCCCCTGCGCTGCCAGGTCTTCCAGCGTGGCTAATACTTCGCTTTTTTCTTCGCCAAGCCCCAGCATCAGCCCCGTTTTTGTCGGCACAGCCGGATGCGCTTGCTTCGCGCGCCGCAACAACTCCAGCGAACGTTCGTAAACAGCGCCCTTGCGAACCTGCCGATACAGCCTTGGAACCGTTTCTGTATTGTGATTCAGAACATCCGGCCGGGTATTAAGCACGGTGTTCAGGGCATTCCAATCACCGCGAAAATCCGGTATCAGAACCTCGACCTTGCAGCCTGGCACCCTTCGGCGAATCTCCTGGATCGTACGAGCAAAAATATGTGCGCCACCGTCTGGTTGATCGTCACGGTTCACGGAAGTGACTACCGCGTAACGCAGCCCCATTTTCGCCACGGCTTCAGCCACGCGAAAGGGTTCATCCTCGTCCGGGGGTCCCGCAGGCTTGCCCGACGGTACCGCGCAGAAACCACAAGCCCGCGTACAAATGTCGCCGAGAATCATAAATGTTGCGGTGCCGTGTTCCCAGCATTCGCCCATGTTCGGGCATCGCGCGCTTTCACATACCGTATGCAAATCCAGCGTGCGCATGGTGCGCTTCAATTCCTGATAACGCGTCCCGCCAAAAAACTTTACGCGCAGCCACTCGGGACGCGGATGTGCATCGGGTGTTGGCACCGTGGGAAACGACGAACTGCCGATAATGTTAAAGGGTGACGCCATGTACGGGTCTCGAGCGCTTCATTTTACGCGCAATCTCCGGCAGGCACAAATTGGGAAGGAACGAAGTTTTAGCAGGGAACTAATCGCTGTTACAGTGGCTGACGCGACGAACGCACGAAATAGCGCAACACCGTTACGTTCGGCCCGTACGCACCGATGCGTCCCGCATCCACAGGAAGCCCAAGCAATTCCGCTTGATCCAAATTCACGCCCGCGTCGTCAAGTTCTGAAAGGCTAAAACCCGCGGCGGGAAGCACCCGGTTTAAACCGGTCGAGTACACCGGGCGCGGCGGACGATGGCGCTGCCAAGGGCGGCGCGCCAACTCATAAAATTGCTGCCAATCGCGTTTGTGCCAGGTGGTCATGAATCCTTTACTTTCGTCCGTCCTTTGCGGCTTTTTTTCTGCCGCCTTTGGTACCTTTTACTCAACCGATTGGATGCCGCGTCTGGTCAGAAGGTTCGACCGAACTTCGCGGCGCCCTTCCTCTGCAGACTTTTCGCCTCTGCCATACGGCAAAAGCTTGACGCGAAGATACTCCAAAACCATCGCCAGTAAACATCTTCCCCTTCACAGTGTTTCAAACACGTTACGGGTGCAATGTTTCTCGAATCAAATCGCGGGAAGGCCCGAAGGCCAGAACTACTGGGAGGAAAATCTTCGGATGTTCAGGAAAGGCATTTAAGAGCTAACAAACTTAAGAGCAGGTGAACAACAACAAACGTAGCGGGCACAAACCTATTCTTTGCTGAAAGTAGAAGGGGAATTCCGTGTCGCGGGTGCGCTGGCTACCAGCGGTTGCCGCGGTCTCCTCGATCACCACCGCCGCCACGATCGCCTCGATCGCCGCCGCGGCCTCCTCCACCGCCCTGCCCACGGCCACCACCACCGCCGCCATGACCGCCGCGACCACCGCCGTACCCTCCGCCACCGCCTGACCGTCCCCCGGCGCCACCGCCTCCAGCGCGCTCTGCCTGAGGTCGTGCTTCATTAACTACCAGATTGCGACCACCAAAATTCTGGCCGTTCAAGGAATTAATGGCGCGATCCGCATCCTCGTCGTTGGTTACTTCGACGAATGCGAACCCGCGCGATTGTCCAGTAAAACGGTCGCGAATTAAATTAACTGCTGCGGGAGTGACACCGACTTGTGCAAACCACTCATTCAACTGTTCGTCTGTTGCGGAAAAGGGAAGATTCCCAATATAAAGCTTCTTCACCTGGCTGCTCCTTCTGCCCGGAACCCACCTGCGAGTCGCGGAGCGCACGGAAGAGGGAGAGACCCGAGGGGGTTCATCCAGGGAAAGAAGCCACCACCGGCGGGGACCAAAACTTCCGTGGTCAATTGCATGGTCTCGAAAATTGCCCTGTTTTGCAATCAGAATTAGTTTGTACGCCTGGAACAGCCGGACCTGACCTGCATGGGAGCCTCGCATCGTGCAAAAACTTGGTGGCGGCGGTACTGGCATTGCGGCCGGGTGGCCCGGGCCAAATGGATTGAGACGAATTAGGGTGCCCCTCGATAAGAGAGAAGGCGTTGTCAAGAGACACTTCTCCGTGGCGCTGCTGTGAAGCACCGCGTGGCCGCCAGAGTGGTTGAGGACCGAAGCTCTGGAACCTCACGATGAATCAGTTTTCGGTGTAAACGACAACAAATCGTTTCACCAGGGCGGGTGGCCCAGGCCGGATGGATTGAGACGAATTAGGGTGCCCTACCCTCGGTGTTTGAGGGTGGGGCTTTTGAAGTTTGTCGATTTGCACCTCGTTCGAATGCTAACTTCTTAGTTATCTATTGACTTAGTATTTTTGTCGTGCTACCCTGTTCTGTGCGTCTCCACTCAGATTCCACCTCCCTTTCGCCTTTGTTCACGGCACTCCAACCCTCAACTGCAACTCCTTTGTCTGGCACACTTACGACCTGCTCGCAAATCTATCATTCCATTGGAGTTACACTGGAAATAAGTCCTTTGTTTTCACACATCTATGCAGTGGCTCTTCCTAAGTGCTTTATTTTGATACATCTCCAAAACACCCCGGGGGTAGGGGTACCCCTCGGTTTGCAGATTATTCTGCGGACTTTTAAAGAACTGGGTTCGCTAGGTGCGGTACGAAGCGTTGATGCGCACATATTCCGCCGTGAAATCGCACGTCCAATAGCGCGCCGACGCCTTGCCCGCACGCAAATCCACAACCAGCGGAACGTGACTGCCCAGCAGCTTATTGCTGGCCGCGCGCTCGTTGAAATCCAAAGGCTGGCCACGCCGCAACACCGGGATGCCAGCCATCTTGATGTCCACCAGCGACGGATCAAACGATACGCCGGCTCTTCCAGCGGCTGCAAAGATGCGTCCCCAGTTAGGATCGCCGCCCGCAAAAGCCGTCTTCACCAGCGGCGAAGTCGCAATCGTTTCCGCGATACGCCGGGCGATCATTTCGGTCTTCGCTCCGCGCACTTCAATTTCAATCACGCGTTGCGCGCCTTCCCCATCCGCGACAATCTGCAGCGCCAGCGACCGGCATACTTCCTCGAGTGCCTTCGTAAATCCGCGATGCGCGGAAGTGCCAGCCTGAATCGCACCAGCGCCCGCCGCGCCGTTCGCCAGAATAATCAACGAATCATTCGTGGAAGTATCGCCATCAACGCTTATGGCGTTAAACGTACGCTGCGTCACGTCTCGCAAAGTTTTTTGCAAAAGCGGCGGTGCAATCGCCGCATCCGTCGCGAGAAACGCCAGCATTGTAGCCATGTTCGGATGAATCATGCCCGCGCCCTTGGCGCAGCCCACCACGTGAACGCGCTTTCCCGCCATCTTGAACGACGATGTAGCGGTTTTAGGACGAGTGTCCGTGGTGCAAATCGCCAGAGATAATTCCGCGAACGACCGCGCCGATGGGCGCTGATGGCGAGCAACCACCGGAAGCGCCCGCAAAATTTTTTCAAGCGGCAGCGGCACGCCAATCACGCCAGTGGAACAAACAAAAACTTCCTGCGGCAAACACCCAAGCCGCCGCGCCGTTTCCTCCACCGTTTTCACCGCGGCGGCATGACCCTCGGTTCCAGTTGCGCAGTTCGCGTTCCCTGCATTGACGACCACTGCACGCATGCGCCCCTTGGAGCTTTTCAGGTGCTGCTTTGAGACGAGCACCGGCGCCGCGACTACAAGATTTTGCGTAAACACAGCGGCCGCGGAAGCGGTTACATCGCTCGAAAGCATAGCCAAATCCAGGGCGCCGGTCTTTTTTAGACCGCAAGCCGTGGCCGCGAAACGGAATCCGCGCGGCAGAGAAGCTTCCGAGAGTGCGTGCTTCACCATGGCAACGTCTGAGTCGCTACCGTTTCTCTCCCGGAAGCGACCTCCGACCCTCCGCAAAACTCGCAGAGGCTGTATTGCTATTCGAAGTGGCGTTCATGTTTTTTCTCCAAAGTTTTTTAGATTTTCTTCCAAGGCCGCGATCGCGCTACGAACAAATTCCGGCGCGGTCCCCCCGGGAACATTTTTTGCAGCCAGCGCCGCATCGACAGTAAATCGCGCGGCGAGATCGCCATCAAATGCCGGCGAAATCTTTTTAAGCGCGTCAAGAGGCAGCTCGGTCCAAACCAAATTGCGGCTTTCCGCTTCGCGCAAAACTTTGCCAATTACATCGTGCGCCTGGCGGAAAGGAATGCCTTTTCGCACCAGGTAGTCCGCGGCTTCCGTCGCCATAAGCGCGGGATTCGCGGCCGCGGCGCGCAACTTCTGCTCGTTGAATCTGGTGGTGAAGATCGCGCCGGAGGCAACCAGAATCATCTCCGCGACCTGATCGTGAGCCGCAAAAAGCGTTTCCTTGTCTTCCTGCAAGTCGCGCTGATAGCTGCTCGGCAATCCCTTTAGCGTCGTCAACAAACTCACCAGCGCGCCGGTGATGCGTCCAGTCTTCCCGCGAATCAGCTCCCACGCATCTGGATTTTTCTTTTGCGGCATCAGGCTGCTGCCGGTGGAATACTCGTCGGGCAAAATCACGTAAGCGAATTCCTGCGACGCGAAAATCACGAAATCTTCCGCGAGTCGCGAAAGGTGAGTGGCGATGCCGGTCAACGCAAAAAGATAATCAAGCGCAAAGTCGCGGTCGCTGACGGCATCCAGGCTGTTGGCGGTGATGCGATTGAAGCCCAATTCGAGCGCCATCGCTTGCCTGTCGATCGCGAATGAGCAGCCCGCCAGCGCGCCCGAACCCATGGGACAGGCAGCCGCGCTCTCAGCCGCGTTTCTCAATCGGGTGATGTCACGAAGAAATCCTTCCGCATACGCAAGCAGGAAATGCGAAAGCAAAATTGGCTGCGCATGCTGCATGTGCGTCATTCCCGCCATCGGAACCGAGATGTTTACTTCAGCGCTTATCGAAAGAGTGTGCAGCAGGGCGGCGAGAGCGGCCTCGATTTCCGACGCGCCATCCATAACGAACATTCGGAAATCTGTCGCCACGAGTTCGTTGCGGCTGCGGCCCGTATGCAATTTCCAGCCCAGCGGCCCGAGTTCTTCCACCAGCGCCTTTTCGACGAAATGATGTACGTCTTCAGCGTCCGCGCCGAACTCTTCCACCCACTTCGCATCCGTCTCGGCGCGTTGCTCAATTTTATCGAGCGCGGCCAGCGTTTGCTTCACCTCTTGCGCTGAGAAAACGCCGGCCGGCTCTAAAGCTTTTGCCCACGCCCGATCGACGGCAATTTCGTACGGCAGCAATCGCCGGTCGAACGCAAACGAGCGTTGAAACGCATCGAAGCGCTCATTCGGCGCGCGCTCGAAGCGTCCTCCCCACAGCCGGTCGTCTTTGCGTTCGGTCATCGACTTAAATTTTTGAATTACTTCTTGCCCGCCTCAGCCTTTGCTTTTGGGCGTCGCGTCAACGGCAACGCAAACAAATTAATGAAGCCTTCCGCGTCTTTGGGATTGTAGCGGCCCATCGTGAAGCTGGCGAGGTCCGCTCGATAAAGCGAGAAAGGCGACACGCGTTTGGTCACATTCAGCGTGCCCTTCCACAATTTAAGTCCAACGGAACCGGTCACGCGCTCCTGCGAAACATTGAAAAATCCGTCCAGCGCCTCGCGTTGCGTGGAAAACCATACGCCGTTGTAAACCAGTTCAGCATAACGAAGCGACAGCACTTGCTGCAGATGCGCCGTCTCGCGATCGACGGTCAGGCGTTCCAGTTCGCGATGCGCGGTCATCAGCAGCGTGCCGCCAGGTGTTTCGTACGCGCCGCGAGACTTCATGCCTACCAATCGATTCTCAACTAGATCAGTACGGCCAACCCCGTGTTTCGCGGCGATTTCATTCAAACTATTCAACAAATCCACCGGCTTGAGCTTGCCTCCATTCACCGACACAGGCGTGCCCGCTTCAAACCCAATTTCCACTTCTTCGGCTTTCGCCGGAGCTTTTTCCGGCGAAGTAATCCATTGCCACATGGCCTCGTTCGGCGCGTTGGCTGGATCCTCAAGCTCACCGCCTTCATGACTCAAATGCCAAATGTTTCGGTCGCGGCTATAAATATTTTTCTTGCTTTGCTCGACCGGAACATTGTGCTTCTGTGCATAAGCAATGGCGTCTTCTCGCGAATCAATGTCCCACTCGCGCCACGGGGCGATAATTTGCACTTCCGGCGCGATGGCCTTGTAGGCCAGTTCAAATCGCACTTGGTCATTGCCCTTGCCGGTACAGCCGTGCGAGAGACCATCCGCGCCAATTTCCAGCGCGATTTCCGCCTGCCGCTTGGCGATCACCGGCCGCGCCATCGACGTGCCCAGCAAATAGGTATGCTCGTAGACTGCGCCAGCCCGCAGCGTCGGCCAGATGTAGTTGCGCACGAATTCTTCGCGCAAATCCTCCACCATCGCCTTCGAAGCGCCGGTGGCCAGCGCCTTCTTGCGCGCGGCTTCTAAATCCTCCTGCTGGCCTACGTCCCCGATCATTGCAATCACTTCGCAGCCGTAATTTTCTTTCAGCCACGGAATAATGATGGATGTATCCAACCCGCCGGAATACGCCAGCACCACTTTTTTTGGTTTGTTCCCTTGCTTCTTCACGATGCACATCTCCTCTTCCTGGGCACACAAACATTTCCGCTAGCAACTTGCGAAATAAAATCGCGCACCATTCGCAAAGGCCTGCATTCACACAATAAGTTAGCGCGTTTCAACTGAAAAGCGAGTGCAAGATTGCTTTCTGCACGTACATGCGATTTTCGGATTGGTCCAGAACAATCGACGAGCTGCCATCCAAAATTTCAGAAGTGACTTCCGCACCGCGATGCGCCGGCAGGCAATGCATAAAAACGGCATTGGGTTCAGCCAGCGCCATCAACTCGCAGTTGACCTGAAAACCGCGAAAAGCGTCCCGGCGTACCTTTTCTTCCGCTTCGAAACCCATGCTCGTCCAGGAATCCGTATACACGCCTTGCGCTCCCGCAACCGCCTGGCGCGGATCGCTGAATAATTCTATTTTCGCTCGCGTTTCCCGCGCCGCACGCTTCGCCTCCATTACCACATCTGGAGCCGGCGCGTAATTGGCCGGCGTCGCAATTCTTAAATGAACTCCCATTCGCGCCGCCAGAAAAATCAATGAATGGCAAACGTTGTTGCCGTCTCCCACATACGCCAGCTTGAATCCTCGCAACGATCCAAATTTTTCTTCCAAGGTAAAAAAGTCCGCCAGAGCCTGGCACGGATGAAAACGGTCCGAGAGCGCATTGACAACGGGAATGTTCGCGTTAGCCGCCATCTCATCGAGCACTTTTTGCTGATACACACGCGCAACAATTCCTTGCACCCACAGTTCCAGGTTGCGCGCCACATCCCGAATCGATTCACGCTCGCCCAGCCGCGCTTGCGTGTGATCGAGAAATATTGCCGAACCGCCCATGCCTTGAATTCCCACTTCAAACGTTACCCGCGTTCGCAGTGAAGGCTTCTCAAAGATTAATGCGATAAATTTGCCCCGCAGTACCGAGGCGTATCGCGAAGGTCGCGCCTTGATGTCCGCGGTGCGCTGAAGCAGTTCGCGTGCGTCCGCGACGCTCCACTCCGCTCCGGTAAGTAGATCCTTCGAAATAGAAACAGGAACAGTGACAGTGAGTGCTGATGGTGTCATCAATTACCTCGCTCCAGCATGCAATAGTCTTCGCGCAGGCCCGGGCTGTTCGGAGCCCTCGCCAACTTCCGAAGCTGTTGCCAAGATAGACTGAATTAATTCAAGAAATTGTCGCACTTGCGCGCGCGTGATAATAAATGGCGGCAGCAGACGCAACGTATAATCGTGAGTGCAATTGATCAGCAATCCGCGGCGCAGCGCTTCTGTGACAAAAGGCGCGCCTTCAATGGATAGTTCGACGCCGATCATCAATCCTTCACCGCGAACCTCTTTAATAAACGTGAATTCTTTCGCCAGCGCGTTTAGCCCTGCGCGAAGTTCCTCCCCGCGCTCGCGTATGTTTTTCAGCAATCCCGCTTCGTCAACCGTTTTCAAAAATTCCAGCGCCACCGCACAAGCCAGCGGCCCTCCGCCAAACGTCGATCCGTGCATCCCGGGAGAAACGCAATCCGCTACTGCCTGCGTTGTGAGAATGGCGCCGAGCGGCAGTCCCGCCGCCAGTGGCTTCGCCACCACCGCAATATCCGGCTTCGTGGAAAATTTCTGGTAAGCGAAATATCTGCCAGTCCGCCCCAGTCCACACTGAATTTCGTCGGCAATCAGCAAAGCTTCGTGTTCCGTGGCGAGCGCACGTACCCGATTCCAAAATTCTTCCGTTACCGAATGAATTCCGCCTTCGCCCTGAATAGGCTCAATCAGCACGGCGCAGACTGAGGCGTTAAACTTGGCTTCTAGATCCGCGACATCGTTGAAACGCACGAATTCAACCCCGGGAACCACGGGAGCGAATGGCGCGCGATATTTTTCCGTGGCGGTAACGCTCATGGCGCCAAATGTGCGTCCATGAAACGAATTTTCCATGGCCAGAATGCGATGTTTGGAGTTCGTCTGCGCGTCCGCGTCCCCCTTTTGCCGGCCCCACAAACGCGCCAGCTTCAACGCTCCGTCGATCGCTTCGGATCCGCTGTTGGAAAAGAAAACGCGATCCAGTCCTGACCATTCCGTCAACTTGCGAGCCAACGGACCTTGGTACGAGTTATGAAACAGGTTAGAAAGATGAATCGCTCGTGGCGCTTCGCGGCGAATCACTTTGACAATGCGGGGATGCGCGTGTCCGAGCGCATTGACCGCGATGCCACCGAGAAAATCCAGATATTTTTTCCCCGTGGAATCATAAACCCAGCAATCACGCCCGTGCGTGAACACCGTCGACGAGCGCTTGTATGTCGGCAAAAGATAGCGCTCCGCATCTCCAAGCGCGCCATTTATTTTGGCCGCTGTTTTGGCCCCCATTTTGGTCATGCTCCGCTTACGCGGTTGCGCCGTGCTGACCCGACGATTTTTCTTGCTCGCTTTGGCTGGTGATTTCATGTCGCGCTGACCATGGCGGCCCGGTCCGACAAAAGCGCTTCACGAAGCACGCGCGTACCGGTAGGCTCTGCAGCCACATCGCCGTTTGCAGCGCCCGCGTGCAGCGCCCGCAGCAACGCATCCGTGGAAGTTCCGCCAACGATGCGTACTTCGCCGACGCCACCTTCCAGAGCGCGCTTCGCTGCTTCAAGTTTTAGGACCATGCCGCCGGAAACAACGCGAGTCTGGACCAATTTTTCCACTTGTTCGCAGGTAATGGCCGACAACACTTTTTCGCCGTCAAGTACTCCCGCCACATCCGTCAAGTAAATCAAGCGCTGTGCGCCAATGTATTCGGCACACGCCGCGGCCATATGGTCCGCATTAATGTTATAAAGTTCGCCGTCTCGGCCCAGACCCAGACATGGGGCGACTGGAACCATTTGTTCTCGCCACAAAGACTCGAGAAAGCCCCTGTTCAGTCCGGTGAGATAACCGACAAATCCCAACCCACCTTCCACTTCATTGTGAACCAGGGGTTCGGCCCGAAAACATTGCGCGTCAGCGGCGGATATTCCTACCGCAGGCTGCCCGTGCGCGGATATGGCGCCCGCCAAACGCTTGTTCAGCAAGCCCGCAAAAACCATCACTGCCACATCGCGCGTTTCGCGGTCGGTGATCCGCAATCCATTCACGAATTTGCTTTCAATCCCCATCTGCTTCAGCGTGGAGGTAAACATCCGCCCTCCGCCGTGCACTACCAGGATTTCGTGACCTTCCTTTGCCGCAGCCGCTACTTGCGCGGCAAGAGCGCGCACTACGCCCTCATCTTCCAATAGCGCGCCGGCGAATTTGATTACCACTCTCATAGAAGTCCGGTCTGCTCCTTCATTCCCACCATCAAATTAAAATTCTGGATGGCCTGCCCGGCTGCTCCTTTGCCGAGATTATCCAGGCAGGAAACCACGATCAATCGCCTGCCGCTCTTGTCCAGCACGAATCCGATGTCGCAGAAATTGGTGTGCGCCACATGCTGCAATTCAGGTACGGTTCCCGCTGCCCAGATCCGTACCATCGGCCTTCCCGCGAAAAATTTCCGGTACAGTTCCTCAATCGCCTGTGCGGTTTGTGCTTCCGCAAGGGTCACGTACAACGTGGACAAAATCCCCCGCGCCAATGGCAACAGGTGCGTGGAAAAAACCAGTTGCGACTCAGCGAGGCCGGTGTGTTCCAGAATCTCCGGAGTGTGGCGATGCGAAAACAAATTGTACGCGCGGAAATTTTCATCCACTTCAGCAAACTGCAAATCCCGCCTTGCCTCTTTACCCGCGCCGGTTGCGCCGGATTTGCAATCACATACCGCCGTTTGCCTGGGATCTAGCAAACCCGCGTCGCAAAGGGGCCGCAGGCCCAGAATTACGCTGGTCGAATAGCACCCCGGGTTCGCTACCAGCTTCGCATCGGGTAGCGCACCCGAAAAAAGCTCGGGCAAGCCATAAACCGCATCTTTTAAAGAACCCGCATGCGGAGCGGGCAGCTTGTACCACGCGCTGAAAGTTTCCGCTTCGCGAAATCGAAACGCTCCGCTTAAATCAATCACGCGAATGCCGGCTTCAACAAGCTTCGGCGCCATTTCCGCCGAGGCTTCGTGCGGCGTCGCCAGAAATGCCGTGCCGGCGTTGCTCGCAATAATGGCGTCCACTGACAGCGTTTGCAGCGGCGCGTCCGCTCCTCCGCGAAATTGCGGAAATAATTGCGCAAGGCACTTGGCGCCATTCGTCTCGCGCACGTAAAAAGTAGCGGATTTAATACCGGGATGCCGCAGCAACAAGCGGGCAAGCTCCATGCCCGTGTAACCGCTCACACCTACCACGGCGAGTTGGAGAGCGTCTCTCATTTCACGAACGATTCGATCTTTTTCTGCAGGGATTCCCGGGTCTTGCGGTTCGGAGTGATGATCAGCACCGTATCGTCGCCCGCAATCGTTCCGGCAATTTCCGGAAACTTCGCGCCATCAACGGCAGCGGCAAGTGGTTGCGCCCCGCTGGGCGGAGTTTTCAGCACCAGCAGGTTTTCCGCGGGACGAATGTCCAGCAAAAACTCTCCGAGTACCCGCGTCAATTGCCCTTCTCCTGAAGTTTCCGCCGGCGTCGAAGGCGCTTGCTTATAACCTTCGGCAGTCTTGATCAATCGCAGCTCTTGCAAATCGCGCGATAACGTAGCTTGCGTTACCCGCATGCGTTGCTGCGCAAGCCTCCGCCGCAAATCTTCCTGGCTGGCGATACAGTCACCGCTGATCAGCCGCAGTATTTGTCCGTGCCGGAATGTTTTGTGCGTGTTCATCATCGTTCTGTACAAATATACACTGTTATGTATATTTATACGCCACCTTTTTAACCGCTGTCAACAGCGATAAAGCACAATTGTCTACGCCGTACATGACGTTCGCTCGAAACGCTGTATGATAAGCACGCGTTCCGATGGGAGCGCTGGATTTTCTTACCTGGGGATGTTACCTATTTGCCAGAACATTTTTGAGGTTTAATGGCCACTTACTGCAAAACGCCGGGCTGCAAAGCCGAAGTGCCGCAGGCCCTAGCTGAAAGTAAGCTATGCGTGCTCCATTTTACGCTTTCGCTGGAAGCGGGCTGCGCCGCCATGCGCCGCGAAACTGCCCTCGGCAACACCCCGCAAGAGCGGCAGAAAGAAATTATGCGCTTTATCACCGATCACGGAGAAATGCTCGCGCGCATGGCAACCAGCGGCCTGCATCTTACTGACGATTTGAAAGCTCGTATCCTAAGCACTTTCCTAACGCTGATGAATCTGCGCGAAAATCTGGATCGCGCTTCGCAACGCGTCCCCCCGGGCCGCAGCAATCTCCCGCGCTGAATCAGCTACGCCCAATAATTTCCGCTCAAGCTCCGATGTATCGCGCGTACAGCGATCTCGCCACCGCCGGATCTTGCGTGCCCTTCACGATCGCGCGGCCGTCGGTGAATACCGTCAGCTCATAGGGCGGCACCATGAATCGCAGAAGAAATTCGTTGTGGCGCACGTCCGCGACCGCTGGGGACAATCGCTCGCGCAATACATTAAGATCCAGCTTGCGATTTCGCTCGTGAATCTGGACTGAATCCCTGCCGCACATGGTGAGATGAGGCTGCGCCTGGCCACGTAAATAACTAAAATCGCGTCGGCCGCAGGCGCGGCAATCCACCACTCGCTCCACATTCACAGATTGGAACCGTCCACTCCACACATCGCATGAGATCAACTTCCCGTGAAGCGCCTCTTCGCGGCCGGCAAGTAGTTTCATTGCTTCGGCCACTTCCAGCGCCGCAACCAAATTCACAACCGGGCCCAGGATGCCGGCGGTGTCGCATGTTTCATCCACGCCCAACGCCGGGGCGGCTTCAGCCAGACACGCCAGGCAAGCGGTCACGCCAGGTCGAATCGTCATGGTGACCCCGTAACTTCCCACCGCAGCCGCGTATATCCAGGGCCGGCCCGCATTCACCGCGAAATCATTCAACAGAAAACGAGTTTCGAAATTATCCGTGCCATCCAGAATTACATCAAAGTTCCCCAACAATTCCGCGGCGCTGCCGGCGTTTAAGTCCGCAACAATTCCTTCCACCAGCACATCTGAATTGAAACTACGCAACTTGCGTTCAGCCGCGACAGCCTTTGGCAACGCCTCCCTCGCATCGGCTTCGTCGAACAGCGTTTGCCGCTGGATATTCGAATACTCCACAAAATCACGATCAATGATTCGCACCCGCCCCACGCCCGCACGAACCAGCAAACCCGCGGCGGCGGCTCCGATCGCCCCACAACCGGCCACGACCGCGCTCGAAGAAAGCAAGCGACGTTGCCCTTCCGGCCCAATGCCCTCGAACAATATCTGCCGGGAATATTTGTCGTTTAGAAACTCTTCCATAGTTCTTCCGTCAAGCTAACCACATCTTATATTTCACGTTCATCTTATCGTCATTGAGCCCAGAGAAGGCAACGCCCCTGTGCTACGCTTCGTCTGAGCTATAAGACGAATGAAATTAAGCGGGGCCATCCTTTGGTTATGCGTACTCGGCGCGCAAATTCTCCTAACAGGAGGAGCGCAGGTTCGCGCCCAAAATAACGCATCGCCTTCCACCCACCAGGATGATGGAAACCCCGCCGAAAAAGCTCCAACAGTGTTGGATGTTCGTATCGTTTCCGCCGACGGCCGCCTGTTTCCTGCTATGACCGCGAAAATTCCTGTAAAGATTGGTCATCCTCTGGATCGTCGCCAGGTCTCTGAAAGTCTTCGCATACTCTACCGTACCGGCGACTTCGCTGATCTGCGAGCAGAAATCGCGCCTGCCGCCGGTGGAGTCATACTCAACTTCGTCGTTCGTGAAAACTTATTTGTAAACCAAATCATTATCCAGGGATTGACGCCGCCTCCTTCCGAAGCGTCCGCAGCCGCGGCCATGCAGCTGACTTTGGGACAGACTTACCGCACAGCCGATGTGGAAGAAGCCCTGAACCGTTTGCGCGAAACTCTCCGTGACGAAGGCCTGTACGCCGCGTCCTTAACCTGGGAATCCGTTCCTCATCCGGACACGCACCAGATGGACATAATTGTTCGCGTTAATTCCGCGCAGCGCGCCAAAATTAGCGCGATCCACATCGCGAACGGCACTGAATATCAGGATGCGGAACTTCTTTCACGCAGCAAAATGAAGGTTGGAAATGAAATTACCGTAGCCCGGCTGCAACGCGCTACGGATCGCATTCGTAAATTTCTCGCCAAGACAGGACACCTCAGCGCTCGCGCGTCCATTAGACGCGGCGAGTACAATCCCGCTACCCTTACTGTTCCTCTCGACCTGGAAGTCACCGAAGGCCCGCTGGTTCAGGTTTCGGTAACCGGCGCCAAAATTTCCAGCAAAGACATAAAACGCCTTGTGCCCATCTACCAGGAAGGCGCCGTGGATGCGGACCTGCTCGAGGAAGGCAAACGAAATATTCGTGAACGATTGGAGCGCCAGGGTTATTTCGACGCGACTGTCGAATATCGAACGGAAACCAAAGAAGTAAAGGAAAGCGCGAAAAAAACTAAGGGCACGCTGCAGAGCATCACTTACCAGGTGAATCGCGGCGACCGTCACAAACTACTGGGCATTGCCATCAAAGGAAATCACTATTTTGACGAAGATCTTCTGAGCAGCCGTCTGCAAATTTTTAAAGGAGACTACGCCGCGCGCCCGCGCTTTAGCCGGCGCCTCTTGGAATCAGATAGGCAATCGATGCTCAATCTCTACCGCTCCAACGGATTTCTCGATGCGCGGGTCGACGCCCAGGCAATCGATAACTACGGCGGAAAGACCGGCGATCTTTTTATTCAATTTACGATTGAGGAAGGACCGCAAACTCGCGTTGCCTCGCTCACCATAGAGGGCGCAAAGGAAATTTCCCAGGAAGAATTGCTCGGCGTCGTCGGCTCTCTTCCTGGTCAACCGTATTCGGAAATTAACGTCGCCACGGACCGTGACAATATTCTCGCAACGTATTTTAACAGGGGTTTTCCAAACGCTCGGTTCACTTCCGATGCCAAGACTGTCGCCACGGAAAAAACCGATGCCTCCAAAGTTATCGCCCGCCCTAATGCCGAGACTTCCTCGAACAAAAAAAATAAAATTGAAGAGGCGTCGCCGATGGAGCTGACTTACCGGATTGATGAAGGTCCGCAAACTCGCGTGCGCCGCGTTTTGCTTGCCGGCTATAAACATACCAAGCCACGCGTGATCAGGCGGGAAGTCAAAGTCAAAGCCGACGCTCCGCTTCGCGAAGGCGAAGTAGTCGAGTCCCAACAACGCCTTTACAATCTCGGTATCTTCAATCGCATTACCATCGAGCCACAAAATGTCGCGGGAACCGATCCCGACAAGGATGTCGTCGTTTTAATTGAAGAAGCCAAGCGCTATACCATTGCATACGGTGGCGGATTCGAAGTTCAGCGGTTGGCCAGCAGCAGCGACTCCACTCGCACTACGCTGCAGGCTGCGCCGCGCGGCATTCTGGAAGTGTCCAAAATAAATCTCACCGGCCGGGCTGATTCTCTTTCTTTCAAGGTACGCGGCAGCACACTGCAAGGTCGCGCCTTGCTCGCCTACTCCATTCCGAACGCCTTGGGCAATCCTCATTACAGCTTTCAAGCCGCCGGCTACGCGGAAAAAGCCAGGGACATCAACACCTTTACCGTTACTCGTTATGAGGGCTCGCTGCAGCTCACCAACCAGGTCACGCCTTTCACTTCTTTTCTTTACCGTTACACCTTCCGCAAAGTAAAGATCAGCAACTTAAGACTTACTTTTCTGCCCCAGGAAATTCCGCTTTTCAATCAGCCCACATTGATCTCTCAATTTGGCGGAACCTGGATTCGCGACACCCGCAATAATCCCGCGGACGCCACCAAGGGCACATTTAACAGCGCCGATCTAAGTATCGCCGATACCGCTATCGGCTCAAGCGCGACCTTTTTGCGTTTCTTTTTTCAAAATTCTTCCTATCACCCCATTACCCGCAATCTTAGCTTCGCTCGTTCTGTCCGCATCGGCACTCTTTTCCCTTTTAACGATACGGTTTCACTCAGCTTCCCGCCGCCCACCACCAAAACCACCGTTATCCCACTTCCTGAAAGATTTTTCGCTGGCGGCGGAACTTCTCTCCGAGGCTTCGCGCTGAACCAGGCCGGGCCGCGCGACTCAGCCGGCTTTCCCGTGGGCGGCCAGGCCATGTTGGTCCTGAACCAGGAATTCCGTTTTCCAATGCGTCTCCCTTTTCTGGGAACGCAACTGGGCGGCGCCATCTTTTATGATGGCGGAAACGTGTTCAGCCGCATCACTCGAATTACCTTGCGCACTTCGCCGCCGGCGCCCGTCTTTACGGTTGCCAATCCTTCGCTGCCCATAAGCCCAACTAATCTTTCCACCTGCGTCCGCAACTGCGACAACGAGCTGGATTATTTTTCGCATACCATCGGTTTGGGTATTCGCTATGCAACTCCAGTAGGACCGATACGAATCGATTTAGGTTATCAACTCAATCGCCCTACTTTCGCTATCCCTTGCAAAAACGTACCGTTAACGGTTTCTTGCCAGCAAGGGACAAAATTGCCCGGGTTTCAAATCTTCTTCAACCTGGGGGCCTCGTTTTGATGCGTCGCACCCTTCAGATTGTGACCGCCGTTTTCCTCGCGCTCTCTGCGCCGAATGCTCTCCGTGCGCAGGAATTGATCGATCGAATCGCCGCTCGCGTGGAAAATGACATCATTCTGCTCAGCGATATTCAAGATCTCGCGCGTTACCAAAAACTTGTTGAAGGCCACGCTGAAAGCGATTCGCAAATCCTGGATCGCTTGATCGATCAATGGATCGTTCGCAATGAAGCATCCGCGGCGCAATATCCTCCGCCCGCGCCAGAGGAAGTCGACCGCAGCCTGCAGCGGCTGAAGTCTTCATTCTCGTCCCCCGAGGAATTCGAACGTCGCAGAAAACTCAGCGGACTTACAATTGAAGATATTAATCGCATGCTCGCCTCCCAACTCTATCTGAGCAATTACCTGGATTCGCGCTTTCGTCCCTCAATTCAGATTGACCCGAAAGCTGTCGAAACCTTTTATCAAACGCGGGTAGTCGAGCGCGCCAAGTCGCAAGGCCAGGAACCCCCAACGCTGGAGGCCGCGCGCGAATACATTCAAGAAATTTTGATACAGCAGGCCATTAACGAGCATACCGAGCAGTGGCTCAAGGAATCCCGCATCCGCTTGCACGTGGAACGGTTTTTGACGGACGGCCGCAAATGACCCCGGAAAACCGCCCGAAAAAAATCCGTTGGCTGCGTCGCCTCGTCGGGCTCTTTGCACTCGGCATTTCCTTGGTGCTCCTCGGGATCGTAATTTTCATTAATAGCGGCCTGGGCGATGCTTTTCTTCGTCGCGCCTTAATTCGTCGCATCGATACCCTTACCGGCGGAAAAACCGAAATCGCCAACGTGTCCATCGCCTGGCTTTCCCTGCACGCCACTCTCAGCGGCGTGGTAGTCCACGGTCTTGAACCAAAAGATACCGAGCCGCTCTTTCGCGCCGACACCATTCAAGTGGGTTTGCAAATCGATTCGTTCTGGGGCCGCAAGGTTTCGCTTGATGAGCTGATATTGCTCGCCCCTCGCTTTCACATTCGAGTCAACGCCGACGGCACCAACAATTTACCGTTGCTCACCATGAAGCCGTCGGCAAAACCATTGCCCGAGAGTCTCTTCGACCTTCACGTCCGCAAGGTAAGAATCGACAATGGCTGGGTCCTATATAATGATACGCAGTCGCCCCTTTCGGTCGAGGGTGGTGATCTCCATTTTTCCCTGGATGCCGCAGCCGGTCCAAGCCCTCTTTATCTCGGCAATCTTGACTGGAAATCCATACACTTCACTGCGGACAGGTTTCTTCCTCTACCCGCAAATCTTTCCGCGAAATTTACCCTCCGGCCTGACGGATTCACCCTGGAACAGGGAGTTGTCAGCATCGCGAGGTCACATCTCGACGCACAAGGCACGATGGTCGGCTTCGTGAATCCCAAATGGAGTTTCCGCTATCGCGGGTGGGTCGATCTCGTCGATATTCGCCAAGCTTTGCGTACTCCAGAGGTCCCATACGGTCGTGTCGATGTTCGCGGTGAAGGCACATTCACAAATGGCGCATGGCATAGCGCCGGAAACTACGTAGGCCAGAACATTTCGCTGGATCTTCAGGACTTCCATGCCGGGAACCTCTTCAACCGATCAAGTTTTGTACTCGACAGCCGCGGAATCGATTTGCCCGATTTCGTCGTCCATGGACTTGGTGGCAACGTAACCGGTCACGTGCACATGTCGTTCGCCGGATTATTTTTTCGGGCGGTCACCCACATTCAAAATGTCCGTCTCTCCTCCGTTTTACCCGCGATTGATCACCAGGGTTTTCCGGTCGATCAACTCCACTGGGATGCCTTGATTTCCGGCGACACCATCGAAACGTGGACGGGTCCTTTTCAACACTTCGAAATTACCGGCGGCATGCACTGGGACGTGCCCACCGATCTGGCGGCCCACCACATCCCGGTAAGCGGAGATTGGAAGCTGCAATATCGTTATGATGCTCAAGCTCTCTCTTTAGAAGCGGGCACTTTTGCAACGCCTTCTTCACGTGGTTCCATAACTGGCCTTCTCTCTGAAAAGCATTCTGATCTGAACACCACTGTGGAGACTGGCGCCGTCGAAGCCTACAGCGATTTCATCCACGCTATCGCTGGCAATTCACCACGCGCCGCGAAAGTCGCCACGTTTTTGACTGGCTCAATACGTTGGGATGGAAAAATCTTGGGTCCTACCAAGGCGGTCACTTTCGTCGGACATTTTCGCGGCGAGAATAATCGGTACGGCGACTGGGCATTCGATTCCATAGACGGCGACCTCCAATACTCTCCTAAGGGATTGGTGCTAACCAACGGACACGCGCGGCGCGGTGCGGTGAGCAGTTCCATCAACGCGACATTGTCTCTCACGGAATGGAGCTTTTTGCCCGATAGCACCTGGTCCGCGGAAATCAATCTTGAAAACGCCCCATTGGATGGAATTCAGCAGCTTCTGGGGCTGCATTATCCCGTACAAGGACAACTCAGCGGACAATTTCACGGTGGTGGAACTCGCGCCGAGCCGGCTCTCACCGGACTTTTCGACCTGGCTGACGCCAGCGTCTACGGTGTCACCTTCAATCGGCTGCGTGGCGAACTCAATCTGCTTTCCGATGAAGTCCGCATCTCTGACGCCGAACTTCGTGTCTTCGCGCCAGGTAAAGAGAAAGGACAGGGAGCCGGAATCGTCACCGGTTCGGCCGCTTATCGCTTTGCCGACCATTCCATTTCCGCCGATCTCGTTGGAGCTTCACTGCCTCTTGATAAATTTCAGTTTTTGAAAATCAAGCAGCTTCCCATGGCTGGAGAATTCAGTTTTCGCCTCAAAGGCAGTGGCCCGGTAACAGCGTTTGTCGGGGAAAGCACGTTCCGTGTCGTGGACTTTCGCGTCGGCAAGGAAGTCGTCGGGAGTTTTGAAGGCGATATCACTTCGGATGGCAAACAAGCGCGCCTGCAACTGACTTCATCGATGTCTATCGGCTCTATTTCCGGTGATCTCTCTTTAGGACTGGCCGGCAATTTTCCTCTCGTCGGCAAAGTTTCCATAACCAACATAAACCTCGATCCCTACCTTACTACCGCGCTCCACCTGTCGCGATGGGAGGGGCACGCAACTGCCGACGGGGAAATCTCCGTCAACGGTGAACTCAAGCACCCGGAAAACATTGTTGTGGACGCCAATTTTTCCAAGCTTCTTCTCGCGTACAGAAATGTCCAATTGCAAAATGTCGGCCCGGTCCAGTTGCGTTCCACGCGGGACGACCTGCAAATTATCGCCGCCGCATTCCAGGGCACCGACACCAATATGCAAATCGGCGGTTCCATCCAATTTTCCGGCCGTCGCGCTTTGGCGATGCACCTTAACGGTACGCTTGATCTTCGGCTACTCACGCTTTTCTTTCCGCACATTGACGCCCATGGACCTTCACAAATTAACGCGGCGTTCGAAGGCACCATTGATCGCCCCAGAATCACCGGCCGCGTCCATATCGACGACGCCTCCCTGCGTGTCAGTGATTTCCCCACGGGACTCGCCGCCATCAAAGGCGATTTCATTTTTGATTCCACCAGACTCTTTTTTGAAAATGTCTCCGCCGAGGCCGGAGGCGGTTCCTTGTTGCTTTCCGGCAGCGTAAATTACGGCGAAACGCCCATCCGGTACGATATCAATGCGCACACCAACCGCGTACGCATTCGCTATCCAGAGGGCATGAGTTGGCTGGCCGCCGGCTCGCTTCATCTTGCCGGCACACTGCAGGGCGGCCTGCTTTCCGGAAAAATTACCGTGGAACGCGTTAATCTCGCCGAGGGCCTCGACTCCGCGAGCGCGCTGGTTTCCCCAAACCCTGCTGGCAACAGTTCTCCCTTTCTTCGCAACCTCCAGTTCGATATCGAAGTCAGTTCTACTCCCGATGCTCGAATGGAGTGGCCCGGCGCGGAACTCGAAGCCGAAGCCAACCTGCGCGTTCGCGGCACCGCGGAACATCCGATTCTTCTTGGTCACATCCACGTTTTATCTGGCGAGCTTTCCTTCCACGGAAATCGCTACCGCGTCTCTCGCGGTGACTTAAATTTTGTGGACCCCTTCCGCATCGATCCCGTGATTAACGTCGAAGCCACCACCACCATCCAGCAGTACGAAATTACTTTGAATTTCAACGGGAGATCAAGCGCCATGGCCCTGGCCTACCGCTCCGATCCGCCCTTGCCAGGCAACGATATCGTCACGCTGCTCGCCTTGGGAAAAACCAGCTCCGAAGCAAGCGTGCGCAGTGGCGGCAGCAACCAGGGAGCTTCCGCTGGCGCTTCCGCGCTTCTTTCCGAAGCGATTTCCAGTCAGCTGGGTGGCCGCCTCGAACGCCTGTTCGGCATTACTCGTTTCCGCGTTGATCCCGGCCTCGCCGGCGTCGGTTCCACTGGCGCCTCGCAAAACGCCGCGGCACGCGTCACCGTCGAACAGCAAATCACGCACAACCTCACCATCACCTATGTTTCCAACGTGAGTTCCACTCAACAGCAGATTATCCAGGTGGAATACAACGTGAACCGGAACCTCGCCATCGTGGCATTGCGCGATTACAACGGAACGTTTGGCATCGACGTGAAAATTACTAAGCGCCTGCCTTGAAGCTCCGCATCTGTGAAGAGTAATAAAACTGAAGGCATCTGTTAATTGAAGATCGCGAAACCGATCTGTCTTCTTATCGCTGCGCTTGCTGCGCCGCAACCTGCTGTCTTTGCCCCTGAGGCTGTCCCGCGCGCTGTCCTATTCCTAGCTTCGCGTTCGCGCCAATTTCCGGATACTGATTTTTTATTTGTTGCAATGATTCGCGCGCGGCCTTGCTAGCCGCGTCCCGGCTGGCCACCTGAATTTCGCGCGAAATTTTTGGCATCTCGCTCGCATATTTTTGCCCGAGGGGCGAACCGTAGAACTGCAGCAGCCCTTTTATCTCGTCGTCCGTAAAGTGTTGGTCATAAATCCCGACGATCTGTTCCGTAACCTGGTTTACATCAAACTTGTTTTCATAGTCCCGGGAGAACGCATTCACAAACGTCCGCCCTTTGTCATCGTTCGATACTGTCGTCAATAGTTTGTCGCGGTTTTGCTCCCCGGAAATCTTCACCGAATCCTGCACCTGGTCTTTCAGACCAATCAGTTCCATCAGCGAACGCACATCCGCATCTTTAATCGGATCTGCCGCCTGGCGCTGCGCTGAACCATTTTGCGCCGTCGCACTCGGTTCGGAGGCTTCCACCGAGCTCTGCGATACTCCCTGAATCGCTACGAAAAATGTCCCCACGTAAATAATAATTAGAGCCAAAACTGCCTTCATCACTTCCTCCGACATCCGCTTGTCTGCAATGCCTCTCTATCCTATTTAGCGAATTGAACCTCCGCGACTGCTCTACGGTCCAGTTTTGTCCCCTTCAACACTGTCCTCTGGAGCAGGTCGTGAGCCCCACCTCAGGCGTTGTAGAACGAACAAATCTGCTCCCACGAATTCTCTGTGTTATCTTGAGTGACGAAAATTGGGCAAGGCATGCTCAGTGGTAATGCCGCGTAGCCAAGACCAAGTTTTGCAGGGGCAGCATTCTCATCATGAATCCCGCGAATCCTGAACTCAGCATAGTAATTCCTGCGTTCAACGAGGAGACGCGACTCCCTGATTCGCTCCAGAAAATCGCCGCCTTTATCCAAAATTCCGGCCACCAAACGGAAGTCCTGGTAGTAGATGACGGTTCCACTGACGGCACCGCCGCTGTCGCCAATCTTTATTGCCAAAAACTTCCCGGTCTTCGCGTCATTTCGAACGGCGAAAATCGCGGTAAGGGATTCAGCGTCCGCCACGGCATGCAGGAAGCCAAGGGACAATTCGTCCTCTTTACCGACGCCGATCTCTCTGCGCCTATTGAAGAAACGGAAAAGCTCCTTCAAGCATTGCAAACCAATGATGTAGCGATCGGCTCCCGCGCTATGAACCGGAATCTGATCAGCGTGCGTCAATCACGTTTTCGCGAACTCGCCGGAATTATTTTTAATTTTGTTGTGCGCCTGATTCTGCGCCTGCCTTTTGTCGATACCCAATGCGGCTTCAAAGCCTTTCGCCGTGAGCCTTGCCGCATTATTTTTCAACAACAGCGCATCGAAGGATTCGGCTTCGACCCGGAATTGTTGTATCTCGCCCGCCATCACGGATTGCGTTCCGCCGAAATTCCCGTTCGTTGGGCGCACTCGCCCGCCACCAAGGTAAGTATGTTCAAGGACAGCATCCAGATGTTCCTCGATGTTTTCGTCATCCGTTGGAACGCGCTGATGGGTCGCTACCCAAAATCCAAGTAAACGCAGCTTTCTTTCAAATCTCTCGGAATCTACTTTGTGATACAAAGTACTTGACAGCCCCGCCTCTCCCCCGCTATCTTCTCTCTATGCCGCTCCCTGGCACACTCCGCGCTCCTCGCAAACCTATTCCCATTGACGCGCGCGCCGCCGATCATCTCCGCTATATCCGCGAAACCATGGAGCGCGCCGTCGAGTTCACCGCCGTTCCCGGCTGGGGCGGAGTCGCTATGGGCATCACCGCTCTCGCCGCTGCCGCTATCGCTGCTCGTCAAACCTCCGTTCGCTCCTGGTTTATCGTCTGGCTCGTCGAAGCGTTCGTAGCCGTCGCCATCGCCGCTCCCGCTGCCGCAACCAAGGCCCGTCGCGCAAACTCTGCTCTTTTCTCCGGGCCAGGCCGCAAGTTTGCTCTGAGTTTCGCGCCTCCCATCGTGGTCGGCGGTCTGCTTACTTTTGCCCTGTATCACGCCGGCGCCTTTGCCGCTCTGCCTGGCGTTTGGTTGCTTTTATATGGCACCGCGATTGTCACTGGAGGAGCATTCTCCGTGCGGCTCATCCCTATCATGGGACTCTGCCTGATGGCCCTGGGCGCGGCCGCTCTGTTTACGCCTGCAGCGTGGGGCGATTTTTTTATGGCCGCCGGTTTCGGCGTATTGCAAATTATTTTTGGTGTCTGGATCGCCCGCCATTACGGCGGTTGATTCTCTACTAGGTTAGAAATTTATTATGGCTAAGTCGTCGACAGCTCATCAGGATCGCCAGCAGCGCTCGAAAATCGCCTCGCTCACCGCCTTGCGCGGAGACGCCCCTGAAACCGTTCCGTCCGATTTGAATCGCCTCATTCACGAACGCATTCGCCTGGGTATCGTCAGCGCCTTGGCCGTTAATCGCTCGCTCACATTCAACGAACTGAAAGCCATGCTCAAGACTACTGACGGTAACTTGAGCGTCCACGCTCGAAAACTCGAGGAAGCCAACTATATTTCTTGCAACAAATCCTTCGACGGAAGGCTGCCCAAAACCGAATTTCGCCTCACGTCCGTGGGAAAGCGCGCTTTGGAGCGCTACCTGGATCATATGGAAGCGTTGATTCGCACCACCCGCGAGCGCTGAAGCATTTTTTTTTGCAATTGTACTTTGTGATATAGAGTAGTTTGCGCCGTAAGATGCAAGAATCATCACCAGGAGCAATTTCACCGTGAGCACTTATCCTCGCACCGTTACCACGTTCCCCGAGACCCTGCGGTCTGCCGCCACTCCCTCACTCCACGTAGCCATCATTTCAGATGGCAACGGTCGATGGGCCCTCTCCCGTGGACTTCCCCGCGCCTCCGGACACCGTGCCGGAGCCGAAGCTGCTCGCCGCATAATTCAGGCTGCGCCGGCACTCGGCATCAACACGCTCACGCTTTTTGCTCTCTCTTCCGCCAATTGGCAACGCCCCGCCGCCGAAGTAAATTCCATCCTAGAAATCCTTCACCAATATCTCTTAACGGAAACTTCGCATTGCCTCCAGGAAGGCATTCGGCTCTCGGTCATCGGTCGTCGCGACCGCCTTCCCGCCGCACTCCGCGAAGCTATCGCCGACTCAGAAAAACTCACCGCCCGAGGCACGCGGCTGCACCTTCGCCTGGCCATCGACTATTCCGCTCGCCAGGCCATCTATCACGCCGCTTGCAAATTTTATAAAGTTACGGAACTTTCGTTGGAATCGTTTAGCGATGTTCTTTCCGAAGTGCAACGCGGCGGTTCCACCGACGTGGATTTGCTTATTCGCACCGGCGGTGAGCAACGCCTCTCCGATTTTCTGCTGTGGGAATGCGCCTTCGCTGAATTTGTGTTTGTCCTCAAGGCCTGGCCGGATTTTTCCGTCGCCGATCTTTCCGCCGCGCTGCAGCAATTTGCCGGCAGGGACCGTACCCGCGGCGCGCTGCCACCAGTATCGCAGCCTCATGCCCTCCGCTAAATGCCGCCCGCCCCACCATCTGTCATCCCGACCCTGCCTGCGCAGGCAGGCGAAGTGGAGGGATCTTGGCAATATTCTTCCGCCCCTCAATCGATGGAACAGCCACTTCAACGCAAACAGAGCAACCCACTCGCCACGACTATCGAGCCTTGCCCCGTGCCCGGTCCATTTCAAACGCTTTGTGTAGCACCCGCATCGCCGTTTCACTAAGCTGAAATTTCCCCAATTCCGCTTCACTCGCGTACGCCACTTCCAGAGCATCGCTTCCCGCTTGCGGCTCGCCGCTGACGTGCTCGCACAAATAATCCGCAATCACAAAATGAAATCTCGGTCTCGCGACGCCCTCTTCTTCATTCCAGATGCGTTCGAACACTTCGATCAATTCACCCACCCGCACATCGACACCCGTTTCCTCTTTCAATTCGCGCGCTACACCCTCGGCCAGTGTTTCACCCAATTCCAGCCTCCCGCCCGGAATGGACCATTGCCCGCGCAAAGGCTCGGCCGCCCGGCGAACCAGCAGCGCGCGGCCATCGTGAATCAGCACTCCGCCAACTCCAATCACCGGGCGTTCGGGATATTCAGTCATCGGTGCCGCCGTTGCTTTTTCAGCCGCGCTTGCGCCGCGGCACACATCTCCCTTGATTTCGTCCAACGCGGTATATAATACCTTCGTATGGTTGCACCAGTGTTTTGTTACGCAATCAAAAGACACTATCAACGGAGGATGCAGCCGTGATCCGCTGCCCGGAATGTTCCACGGAAATCGATGTTGATGAAGACGAAGTGGAAGAGGGAGAAATTTTGAGCTGTCCTGAGTGTGAATCGGAGTTGGAGGTTTCGCAAACTCATCCCGTCCATCTGAACCTTATATCCGACGACCTCGACGAAGAAGACGACGAGGATGACGAAGAAGATGATGAAGAAGAAGACGGAGAAGATGATGAAGAAGAAGACGAGGAAGACGATAAAGACGAGGAATAAGCCGGCCTTATGCCGGACATCCTTTTGTCTCGAATTGCACTCTAACCTTTAAGGAGTCTTCTTGCCCAGATATTGCGCAGCTTTTGTGCTTGGTCTGGGTCTCGGTTTGATTCTCACGTTAGGCGCCATGGCCCATCGCCAGCAGCCCGTCGCCCCTGTGGGGCCAGTCGCTCCCATCCCTGCTGCGGCTTCTCCGTCTTCAACAGCCAAAAATGACCGCCCCGGCAAGAAGCATAGCCACGCCAACGATTTCTTGATTGTCGGAACCGTTTTCAGTCCCCAAGCATTAGCTTACCCTGGAGCCCATCTCCAGGTCCGGCGTATGGGCGAAAGCAAGTTCCGTTGGAAAACGGTGACGAATTCACGGGGGGATTTTGCAGTGCGCGTGCCGCAAGGTGCTATCTACGAAGTAGTGGTTACCGGGAAAGGTTTCGCCGGGCAGAAACTTACCGTCGATGCTCTGCACGCCGCTGATACCCAGCAGCGCATTTCGATTCGCATGGAATCCGCAGTCGGAGGCGCAAAATGAACAAAAGGAAATTGTCCAGCCGCATCCTTGGAATAACCCTTATTTGTTTCCTCGCTGCGGGCCTGAGCCTTGCGCAGAAGAACGAAACGCAGCTCCGCACCGTGCATGGAGCCGTTATCGACAAATCCGATACTCCAGTAAGCGGGAGTGTCGTTTTCTTAAAAAATTCCCGTACCAACACTGTGCGCAGCTACATCACCGACGAGCAGGGCAACTATCGTTTTAGCGGACTGGATCCTAACGCGGACTACGATGTTCACGCGGAAAAAGATGGCGCGAAATCTCCATCTCACACTGTTTCCAGTTTTGACGGTCGCAAAGATATCGTATTGAACCTGCGCCTCGATAATAAGAAGGGTGACTAAAGGCCTAAGCCTGGAAAGCTCAGGCCCGCCTCTGTGTTGTCATTCCCGAACCTGCCTGCGCAGCCAGGCGAAGTGAGGAATCTGCTTTTTCCGCTTTTTCCCTCTTGGTGTCATCCCGACCCTGCCTGCGCAGGCAGGCGAAGTGGAGGGATCTTGGCAAGATTCATCCGCCCCTCAATCGATGGAACAACCACAAACTTCAACGCAACAATGCGTTCAGTTTTGCTAATGCTCATCCTTGAACGGGCGCCAATACCTGAACCGCGCCTGCAATTGCCTCCACCTCCACCGGAGCCGGTCCTATAACTTCCCCGTCCCCGTGAAACATGCACGGGCGGTCCGTCGTGATTCGTACGCGCGGCGTTCTTCGCCGCGTGATCCCCCCGGTTCGCAACTCCCCGGTGCAGAGAAGTCGTGGCAACAACGCGGCGATTCTCACCACTTCTAAGGGTTTTAATAAAACCACATCCAGTAATCCATCATCGATCCGCGCTTCGGGCGCGAGCCGCAAGCCCGCGCCGTACGTCGCCGTATTCATTACGCTCGCCAGCAAAACTTCAGTATTTACCTCCGCATGGTCGCCGTCTGGGAACTCAACTTTCACTCGAATCGCCGCAAATCGCGAGAACGCATGCAGCGCTGCCGTTACGTATCGTAGCCGGCTTGGCAGATGCCGGTATTTTCGGTCGGCAAGCATCGCTGCCTCCGCATCCAGCCCCACTCCTGCTCCTCCTGCGTAATATCGGTCCCGGCCATCAGCGGTTTTCGCAAGCGCGAGATCCACACGTCGCGGCCCGGCGTAAACAATTCTTTCCAATGCCATAAAAGGATCTCGCGGCAGTCCCAATGACGCTGCAAAATCATTTCCTCCGCCCGAGGGAATCACTCCAAGAATTACTCCCCCAGCCGCATTAATTCCAGCCGTTGCATTGATTAACGCGTGAAAACTTCCGTCCCCTCCCATCGTCAATAACACCCGGCTGCCGCCTTCAATTGTCTGGTGGACGCATTTCTCCAAATCTTCCGTGGTGTGCGTTAATTGGAATTCAATAGGCCAGTGCCTCCTCGTAACCAAGGCACGCATTTCAGGCAGAATGCGTTCCGTTTTGCCTTGGCCGGCTCTTCCGTTCACAAAAATGACCGCCGGATTTGTACGCGCAAGATCGCCGATCACTGGCATCGTTCCCTATGTTCGAACCGTATATTTCGAACGTAACTTTTTTGGATCTGATGGGTAGGTTTAATCTGGTGCCGGCGGAGGGAATCGAACCCACGGCCTACACTGAGACTATGTAAGTTATTGATTTTAAATAACGCCATAAACGCTAAAAATGCTCAAAACCCCCAATGTGGTTACGTAGCGGGTTACGCAAGAGCCGGGATTATCCTAGCAGGTACCAAATAGAAATAAGTTTTAAATCAACGCCCGAGAAAAACCTTAGGTTTTCAGACTCCTGCAAGTAAACTTCGAGTCAGTGTTGCGTCGACCCATTGAGACCACCTCGTTAATCAGGACTTTAGGATTACTTCCTGGTGCCCGTAATCTGCCCAGAATCGATGCCAAGTGCGGAGATCACTCCCTACAAGCCGACTTCCTGTTACCAATCTGCACAATTTCCTCGAAGCCCGTTTGTGGATACCTTCATTGTTTCCGGCACTCTCCGATTGCATTCCGCCTTCACTCGAGGAGATTTTTCATGCATGAATACCACTACGCAAAGGAAGACGCAATAGCTCGAGGTTTTCATAAGGCCTTCCGACTAATAGAGAAGTGCTTGCTGTTCGGACTGATGGTCGCAGTCTCGCTTGAAGCACAACAGAGTTCTCCGTCTGCGCCAGCGTGGACCGGTGTCGTACGCACGGCTGCCGGCGAACCTGTAGCAGGAGCGAAGGTAACGGTATTCACACCCGGTGCCAAAAAGAATCTAACCGCAGTTACAGGAACCGACGGAAGGTTCGCGATTGCGGACCTTCGACTCGGGCCGAATCGCGTGAGCGTGCAACTGCCCGGGCGAGCTCCGACACGGCAAGTTGCAGTGAATATTACTGGCGTAACAATTGTGCTGACGGTCTCCGATCAAAACGTGCTGTCGATTGCAGCCAATCCGCAAATTTCTGCGGGAGTCTCGAATGGGAACCCGAGCACAACTTCGAACGCAGCCAGCGGAACAAGCGGGGAGAAGCTCTCCGGCCAAAAGGTAAATGAGTTGCCGTTGAATGGACGCGACTTCAGCACGCTGTTGTTGTTAGCAGCGGGCACTATGACCGACGTGAACGGGCAGACGAATT
>Ga0209117_1000151_pt1 | contig 43448 bp, 40 predicted proteins | sample BlaSpr_A8_OM2_M2_FD_187978 | JGI IMG/M metagenome (GOLD analysis project Ga0209117, IMG submission 187978) | Forest soil microbial communities from Thunder Bay, Ontario, Canada - Black Spruce, Ontario site 2_A8_OM2_M2 (SPAdes) (version 2) | ecosystem: Environmental > Terrestrial > Soil > Boreal... | reverse complement strand
AAAAAAATTATCGCTGCCGGACAGAATGTCGTCGAGCCCGGTCCAACCGGAGTTCACCACCAAAGCCGCAGTTACGCCGTTACGCGCGGGCATTCCACCGTATACAAAAGCTTTTTCGATGTGTTCGGTGTCTCGCTGCCATGCTGCAATTCCGGAAGCTTGTTGCGAGGAATAGTCCAACAGCCAGCGCATTTGCTGAACGGTGAGATTGGCCGCGCAGCCTGCCGCCGCGGCAGCGCCAAAAGTCCCGGCAAAGCTGTACGTGCTTTTGTGCTCCTTGTTCTGGAAGTCCACGCCGCCCAGGGTCATGGTCAGGCGGCAGCCCACATCGTAGCCAAGCGTAACCGCGCGCACTAAGCGCGTTCCGTCGACGGCAAATTGTTCCGCGGCGGCAAAAGCTGCCGGGACGATGGCGCAGCCGGGATGCGTTCGCGAAAAGGCGTGCGAATCGTCGGTTTCATCCGAGTGGGCCAGCATGCCGTTTACCAAGGCAGCTTCAATCGCGCCACAAAGAACCGGCGAGGCAACAATCGTAGCGGTCTTGCCGCCTGCGTAAGATTCGACGAAGCGCATTGCAGCGCGGCCGGGAGGCAGGCCGGCGCCGGAAATCATGGCAGCAAAAGTGTCGAGAATGTGTTGCTTTGCTTTTTCGGAGACTTCGTCGGGAATAGAGCGGCCAGCGGCTGCGTTCATATAACTGCTCAGCTTGATCATTACGTCGCTGGCTGACTGGGCCGCCAGCGCGCTTCTAAACGGCAGGGCTGAGATCGCAGCTACCGAACCGGCGCGCTGGAGCCACGCACGGCGCGTAAAACTGAGAGCTCCATCATTGGTTCGCTGACGCGAATCTTTGGGCATATTTGTCCTCAGACGAAGTTGAAGCGCAAGCTTGCCACATCGTTTCCAGTCAATACAAATTAATAGAAATTAAGGGAGAGTGCTGCGACGGAGGTGGTTATTGTTGTATTCGTTTTTTTACGGCGTTGCGGGTTGCTTCGAGGGTGAAGTTGAGGGTCTCCTTGGGAATGCTGGTGACGAAAGGACCGACTAGCCAGCCAAGCCCAGTGGGAATATCGCGCGTTAAGGTAGCAGCTTCGCTCTGGATATAAACTCCACCGTCTCGTTCCTGGACACGCCACCAGGTTTCCATACGCCAAAGGAATCCCTGGTCGTTGCCGAGGGGCTTCTCGCGTTCGCTGGACGTGCCGGGATTTTCGACCTGTGCGATGCGTGTGGAGGAGCTTCGGCTGTGCGCCCTGGTGGCGTCATCCCGAAAATATTCGATTTGGTGGTCGGTATTGAGCACCACGGTGATGATTTTATGTCGCCGGAACCGCAGAAATACGCGAAACCGATTGCCGTCTTGCGACTCGATTTTGGAGCGTTCCACATCGGGCGCGTAATAGATGGCGTGACGGTTATAGTCTTTCAGCACTGCGAGCACGTCATCGAGTTTGGCGCCGGGGATAAACGCGACACCAACCCAATGGGGGATCATGGCCCCGGGACAGTCGATGGTTTCGCCGTTTTGCAGGGTTTCGAGCCGCTTCACTTTGACTTCGCCCATTTTCAAAGCAGAGAATGCTTCGTTGCGTTCTTTCTCCGGGAGAGAGTCCGGCCACAACCAGTGATTCTTGGCGGTGATCTCCGATTGATTGCGAGCATCGGTCAAACGGACGTATTGCTGGAAGGCAGCGTCAGCTTCCGGCCGTAACCTGGCGGGCTGTGGCGGCGACGGAAGGGCGCTCACACTGAAAACTGCAGCGAGCAGGAGGAAGGTGACGATACGAATTGTCGCTGGCGAAATGTAAGGAGAATGTTTCACAAGCTATTTTATCCCGACACGCGAACTCGGGCGCAAGAGTAGAAGCAACAGATTCGAATCGGCTTAATAAAGAGATGACGGGTCCCGCGCGATAGGCCTTGCAAGGGACCTGCCATTGGCAAGCCTTGCAGTCCGAGAGGGCAAAACGATTGGCAGAAAACTGGCGGGCTGGGTAGCTGCACACGACCCCTTGCGAGGCCGCTGTCCCCGCGCGGCCCCCAACCCGTTCTATGCATGTTATGTAAACGGCGCTTGCGAACCAATGGACCTGGAGCCTCATTTTTAGGAGTACCGGGGTCGTGGTACCCGCTAGTACTCTCGGTGCGCGGGTGCAAATCGTTGAAAATACGATAGATATGTATGTTACAAAGGCGATTTTTGCGGAAATTGATGGAGGCTACTGACCGGGTCCGTTTACGCCGCTTAGGAATCCTCCCAAATGTCCGGTTAGCGATATAAGGACCACGCCTAAAAACCCAAGCGCGAGACGATAAGCGCGAGGTTCCAACTCACGGTGCGGAGCGCGAAAGTGTATCCAAGAGACCATCCAGATGATTGCCGCCGAGACGCACCCGAGCACCAAATAGCGGCCTCGCGGAAGGTTAGAAGTCTAGTGTTTTGCGTTTTTGCTTTTTACGTTGAGTCCCTTTTTCGGCATCTGTTTCGCGTAAATCAGATGCAGGGTCACGTTGGTCGGGACTCCCTTGCGAACGGTAACATTCTTTTCCCACTCGGAAAATATTCCCTGGGAAGTGGCGCGCACGTCGTAATTATCGGCAACCAGCCCGGTTATTCTGAAGTGGCCCCTAGCGTCGGCGCGCAACGCGTGCGGATCGTTCCCGCTAGAGGATTGGTAGGTTATGCTGGCGTGGGAGACGGGCTTATCGTCGGGGCCAAGAACCACGCCCTCGAATACGCACGAACCCTTGAGAGGTCTGCGGTTTGCAGAAGTTGTTCCTGCTATCGACAGCAAAGCCAGCACTGCTGTGAGGCAAATTATCGTGCGTCTCATAGTCGCTCCTGAAATACTTCGCTCTTCGCCTTGCGGGAGATGCCTTTAAGAGAAAGTGTAACCTCCCAGACCGCGCTGAGGGGATGCAATGCACTTTTGTGCCGCAACCTTCACCTGTCATTGTGGGCAGGTCGTTCGGTGGTTCGAATCGGGAACTCTGCAATTCGAAGAATGAAGGGTCACGTGCGCAGCGAAGTTTTTCTATGGAATACTTGAGGAGATCCGTTGAGAGGGGCTTTCCATGCCGCGATATTTGACGCAACACACGCTTGCTTGCCTGACACGGCAAGGGGCGGAAGCGCTTGCCGCGCGAATGCAATCGGGAGGAACCGCACACGCCGATCGCGTGCTGGTAAACATGGTGGAAGGAAAAATGTTTGTGGAATTTTTGGCGGAGTCACGCGAAGCGCTTGAAGAGTGGCTGAAGAATGAAGGAATGCATTTTGATTTTCTGGTTCGCATCGAGTGGGAAACGAAAAACGGGAAATTGCAGCCCGCGGTGTAGAACCATGAAGCGCGAGCGCGGCGCCGCCTACTATCCATAAATCGCATTCGTAAAATCACTCTTATTAATGCATGAATATTTACCAGAAAGAGGATGATTTCCTCCTTGCGGTGAGCTACGCTTTCCTGATTCTACTGACGGAAGGAAATTGTCATGTCGCAATATGCGCATCCCGAAGTTCTTGTATCCACCGAATGGGTGGCGGCCCACGCCAAGGATCCCGGCGTGCGTTTGGTGGAAGTTGACGTTGACACCACGGCATTCGACCAAGGTCACATCGAAGGAGCGATTTCCTGGAACTGGCAGACGGAATTGCAAGATGCGCTTCGCCGCGATTTGGCCGAGCCTAAAGCGTTCGAGGAATTGCTGGGCAAGGCTGGAATTTCTCCGCAGTCCACGATTGTGCTTTACGGGGATAACAACAATTGGTTCGCCGCGTGGGCTTTCTGGCAATTGAAATATTACGGGCACGAGAAGGTATTGCTGATGAATGGCGGGCGCAAAAAATGGATTGAGGAGAAGCGGCCACTGGCGACCGAGGTGGCAAAATATCCCGCGGCCACATACCAAGTGAAAGCGCCGAATAGCAGCATTCGCGCCAAGCGTGATGAGGTACTCGCGGCGGTTGAGAAGAAAAGCGCGGCGCAGTTGGTGGATGTGCGATCCGCGGACGAATTCAGCGGGAAAATAATCGCGCCGCCAGGAATGAGCGAAACGGCGCAGCGTGGCGGGCACATTCCGACGGCCGCGAACATTCCGTGGTCGCAGGCGGTGAACGAGGACGGAACGTTCAAGGCCATCGATGCGTTGAAGCAGCTTTATGGCGCAAAAGGCATCAGCGGAGACAAGGAAGTGATCGCGTATTGCCGAATCGGGGAACGCAGCTCGCACACTTGGTTCGTGCTGAAGTATTTGATGGGTGTAAAAGATGTGCGTAACTACGACGGCTCCTGGACGGAGTGGGGAAACCTGATTGGCGCGCCCATCGAGCGAGAAGTTGCGGCGGCTGCTACAAAGTAAAAACAAAAGCACATTTCTCAAATTGATGGAAAAGAGCACGCTTGCGTGCTCTTTTCTTTTTAGGACGCGGTGTTTTTGAGATAAGTGGAGACAATGCGGGCGTAGTCGGCGATGGCGATTTCCGGATCTTCCAGGTCGGGGTGCCAAACCTTTTCCCATTCAAAGCAGAAGTACCCGGGATAATTCATTTTCTTGAGCGCGGCGATCTGGCGCTGGATGGGAATATCGCCGCGGCCGGTGAGAACGTATTTGCGTTCTTTGCCACTGTTGGTGACCACGGAATCCTTCAAGTGGGTGTGGTGAATCCAGCGTCCGAGCTGGCTGACGGAATATTCGGGAGATTCGCCGGCGTCGGCAAAGGTGTGATGCGCGTCCCAAAGCAGGCCGGTGTGAGGAGAATCGGCACCAGTAAGAACGTCGCGCAGAACTTCCACAGAGGTGAAATTGTCGTGAGACTCGATGAGCACAATAACATTGCGCGAGGACGCGTAATCTCCTAACTCTTTGAGACCGGCGGCGACCCGGGCGCGAAGGTCTTCGTTTGGTTTTTGGCGCGGCACGTTGTCGGAAGAGCTACAGAAGACCCGAACATAGGGAGAGTTCAGCGACGAAGCGAGATCGATGGAGCGCCGGGCATCGGAAAGTTGCTTGGCGCGCGCGGCAGGGTCTTTTTCATGAAGGCTTGCGGAACTGCTGACGCACGCGACTCGCAAATTGTGAGAGAGAATTTCGCCGCGGGTTTGCGCGATACGGTCGGGAGCGAAGATTGGATGCGAAGGCAAGTCAAGATTGCCCTGCAATCCACGCAATTCGACTGCGGCAAAACCATGCGAAGCCGCGAAGTCCAGAATTTTTTGCCATTCCCACGCGGGGCAGCCGAGAGTCGAAAACGCGATGGGCAACCGGGAAGAGTCTTGCAAAAGGAAGGGAGGCAGGAGGGCTGCAAGCGACATATTTCGCAAAAAGCCGCGTCTGGTAACGGTCATGAGCAGCATTGTCCCTCAGTCTGGGAGGGTTTACCAGAAGCGATGAATTACAACAGGCATGTGACATTTAGGTGAAATAAGGGTTACAGAAGCGCGCGACACAGTGTAGAATGGCGGCGTCGCAAAAACTCCTGGCAAAGGAGAATCATGGCGGAACGACTTGTCCCCTCAAGAACCGCTCTCGTGAAATTGTGGCAATGGATTAAAAATGAAGTCGTACAAGAAGTGCCGGCGGGATTAAGCGTGTGTGAATTCGAATGCCGAAGGCCCCAGTGTACCGTTTCGCACTGGAGTGGATGCGAACTGGTCGGAAATAGGCCAACGATTGAGCCCGTGCAACTCTTTCCAATTCAGTAACGCAGCTGCAACAAGCAAGTGACGCGACCGTTCGGCGACTCAATGCGATTGTGCTGGAGCGGTTTCGGCGAGATGTATCTCTTTCTGAATGGCCAAAAAAGCTTCGTGCGGGGTTCCCATGTGTCGGTAGTGAGTAAAAAAAGTGCGCTCGTGAATATTAAAATTCATGAATAATTTGCGGCCATCGAAATCGTATTGCGAGAAGGTGGGGAGCCAGCAGCCGGGGAAAAGTTCGTAACGCTCCTGCATGAAATAACTGCCTTTGTTGACGCGAGCGAGAAACATGCCGATGGATATATCTTCGGTAGTTTCGCCTTGGATGCGCGCGAGCTGCCCAGCGGCCTCATCTACCCATATCAATCCACGGACTTTGGAATATAACGAAGTGTTGCGGGACGTCGCTTTGTAAGCGGGATTCGGTTCCATGCGAAATTTTGCGAGCACGCGGTTGCCGCGAGGCTCACGGGCGATGAAGGTGAAAATAAAGGCTTGACTCGCGGCGCTGATGAGTTCGTCTCGTTCCCTACGTTTCTTTTGGATTTTTGCGTAAGCTTCGGATTGCGCGTGTCCGGATTCCGCCGCCCAGGCCAACTGATGTGCCAATTTTAGAAGCTCAGCACGATAAACGGCGGCGTCGGCTGGCTGTCCGTCGCCGCGAACCGGGATGCGGCCCGTCCCGGTGCCCGCGGGAATCACGCGATAGCTTTTCTCGGAGTACGGTTTCGGGTCATGGGAGTTTCTGCGCATTTCGATGCGCTCCAGGCGCTCGTATACATCCAGAGCCTCTTCGACTTTTTTCTGGTTGGCAATGACTCTTTCGAATAAGACATGTGTTTCGGCTTGATCGGCCGCATCTGGAATATTTTTCTCAGCCGACAGGCCAACCGTACAGACCAATAGCAGACAAAGCGCAAGTTTAGGAAGGCTCGGGCTTGGGGAGACCAGTTGGGCGGAGCGCATGTGCAAGCTTACCTTTGATTCTCAAGGTTAACGAACTGTTGCACCTCGCGGGGTAGAAACGGGTGGAAGCGGGGGACTAACGGCGGCGGCCGGCGGCCTTCGGTACCCGCCCGGACGCCGATTAGCCAAAATTGGACGGGAAAAACTGAAAGCAAAGCTGCTTTTCCAACGTCTTAGATGTAGATAAAGAAAGAGCGATATAATGCTCAAAACCGTCTATCAGGTAGACGACGCGGTCCTTCGAGTGAGCGTCTGGAGGGCAATTTGGCATTGAGTTCCTCAGAACCGTTGAACGTATTCCCTCAGATGGTTGGAGGCAAGGTAGGCGTGGCCTCCAAGCGATCCGGAATGCGCGGAGCGCTGGTCACATTTTTTGAAACGTTGAAGCTCGCCCTGGACGCCCTTCGCGGTCATAAATTGCGCAGTTTTTTGACTTTGTTGGGAGTCATTTTAGCGGTGACCACCCTTGTGGCGGTAATGAGCGTGGTGGCCGGGTTGAACTTTTACGTGGCGGACCGGGTAGCAAACCTGGGGGCGAACGTTTATCTGGTGCATCGGTTTGGAATTATTACCAGTTATGACGAGTGGATAAAGGCGCAGAAACGGCCATTCGTTACCATGGATGACTATCAGCTTCTGCGAGAGAACATGAAGACCGCGTCCAATGTCGCGGCCCTGTCGGAACACAACATGGATATTCGTTACGGGAATATCCTCCTGGAAAATAGCGATTTGATGGGGGCGACCGCCAATTACGCCGAGGTTCGCAACATGAATCTGGCTGCCGGCCGATTCATCACAGAAGCTGACGATCTGCATCATTCCCCGGTCTGTTTTATTGGCTCCGATGTGGTGAAGAAATTCTTCAGCAGCGTTGATCCCATAGGCAAGACCATCCGGGCCGGAGGCAGTACCTATGAGGTGATTGGCACGGCGCAGGCGATTGGCAGCGCCTTTGGCGAGTCACAGGACAATTTTGTACTTATTCCGCTCAACACGTTTCGCAAGGACTGGTTCACGCAAAACGATTGGGTCACGATTTTTGTGCAAGCCCAGAATGCGGAGGTGTTGCCGGCTTCGCAGGACGAGGCGCGGCTATTAATGAGGGCTGCGCGGCATCTGGGTTACAACGCGCCGGATAACTTTGCCATTTTTGGATCCGATTCGATTATGGCGCTGTGGAAACAAATTACCGGCAATTTATTCGCGGTGGCGGTGGGATTGACCGCTGTCTTTCTCGTGGTAGGCGGCATTGTGATTATGAATATCATGCTTGCCAGCGTGACCGAACGTACGCGAGAGATCGGGCTGCGGCGGTCCCTAGGGGCGCGTCGCAAACACATTGTCCTGCAATTCATGACGGAATCCGCGGTATTGGCCGCGGTTGGTGGGTGTATCGGACTTTTACTGGCTTACGGATTAGTGGCGTTGGGTCGAGCGGCAACGTCGATTCCCATGAGGACGCCGTTGAGCGCGGTGATACTTGCGCTGTGCGTATCCACCGGCGTGGGATTATTTTTCGGAATTTACCCGGCAATGCGCGCATCGAAGCTGGACCCCATAGAAGCATTGCGCGCGGAAGGCTGAGGAAGAGAAATGGCGCAGGCGTACGGCGAAAATCTGAAACAGGCGTTGGATACGCTGCGCGCGCATAAAATGCGCAGCGGGTTGACGGTTTTCGGGGTGTTTTTGGGTGTGAGTGTGCTGATGCTGGTGGTCGCGCTGGTTACCGGCTTCGACCAGCAGATTCAGGAGAACATGAAGCAGTTTGGCGCGGACACCGCGTTTGTTTCGCGATGGGATCAGGGTCCACACGGAGACCAGCGGCCACTCGAAGAACGTTTGCGCAAACCGCTGACACAGGAAGATGCCATCGCGCTTAAGGAAGGGGCGCCGGCCATCAAGAACGTGACCGTGTTTCTGACCTGGTGGGAAAAACCGCACACGGTAAGAACAAAAGCTGGAGAGGTGACCGCCATCGATTTCCGCGGCGTCCAACCAAATTTTGGGCAGGTATACGCGAATGCTTCGGTGCTGCGAGGCAGATTTATCGCGGAAGGTGATGATCTGCACCGCGAGAAAGTGGTTATGCTCGGGGAAAATGTGGCCCCGGTGCTATTTCCAAATCAGGATCCCATCGGCAAAGACGTAATGATCGATGGCTCGGACTTCCAGGTGATCGGCGTGGTCGAGAAGCCGAAGGGCGGCATGGGCATGGGCGATGAAGACCGCCGCGTGCTGATTCCCTACAATACTTTTGTAAAAATATATCCAGGCGCGTACGAAAATCAGATTCGTTTTCAGGCGTATCCCAACATGCTGGACCAGGCCGTCGACCAGGCGACGGAGATATTAAGACGCAGAAGGAACGTGGCCTACGCGGCGAAAGATAGTTTTTCGATCCGGACGGCGCAGCAGGAAGTAGAAGAGTTTCACAATATTATTGGGATGGTGGCGGTCGGGATGGTGGTGCTCAGCTCGATTGGATTGCTGATCGGCGGCGTGGGCGTGATGAATATCATGCTGGTCAGTGTGACGGAGCGAACGCGGGAAATTGGAATCCGAAAGGCGATCGGAGCGAAGAGCAAAGATATTATTTGGCAATTTCTGCTGGAAGCGATGACGCTGACAGGGTTGGGGGGCCTTCTCGCCTTGGTGCTTACTAACGGACTGGTGATTCTGGTGCGGCTTACCCTGGAGTGGCCTGGGAGCGTTCCGGTATGGGCAGCGGCGACGGGAGTGGCCGTAAGCGTAACTGTTGGGCTGGTTTCAGGAGTGTGGCCGGCGATCAAGGCGGCAAAGCTGGATCCGGTGGAAGCGTTGCGATACGAGTAACGCCGCGATTCTAATTCCCTTGTAAAACTGTAGTCATCTTTATTTTAGTGAGAAGGAGCGCGGGGAGGGTGCTGGCGTGGCGTGCTCCGCTGAAACTGTGTGCGAGCTTGGCCAGGTGACTTCAAGCGTGTCTTCGCGACGAAGCAATATTTTTTTGTGATGACTGACGCGGATCGCGAGAGTGTTGGAATTCTCCGTACGAAGATCCGTGAGACCTTCTTTCTGCGCCAACAGACTCTTATCCGGACGATAAAGAGCTACACGAAGCTGGTGCGGACCCGCGGGCAGACTGCGCTCAAGATGTATCGACTCTGCGGTGCCGGCGTGGAGCTCCGTAGTAAACAATAAATTTTGGTCTGAGAACACTGCCAGAGTTCCGTCGTTGGTGGTGGAAGTGATGGCAATTTGCAGCCCTGCCGTTTCGACACTCGGTGCCGCGGCGGTGGGAACCACGACGGGCACTACTACGGGTAGGGGAACTTGCTCTGAGCTTTGGGCCGTGGACGGCGTGATTGCGGAAGTTTTCGATTGCTTTGAAGCTAAATGCGAAGCTGGTTTCGGGGCTTTTTTGGAGGCGTTGTTCTCCGTTACTGAAAGAGTCGATTCTGGAGGCGCGACGTCTGATTGCGAGTAAGCCAGCAATTCACTGGGAACTTTTGGCGCTTTTGCCGTAAAGATCGGGAGCGGAGCAATTTTGGAACGATTGTTCAAGGCGTGAGTTATGGTGGCGCCCATGCCAGCGATAAGAATTGCGGCGCCGGCGGCCCACAAATCCTGCGAGCGCAATGGCCGCGCGAACCAATTCGTTGGCGCTGGAGGTTTAGCGGTGGTTTTTCTGGCGCGAGCGAGAACATAAAGCTCGCGAGCCAGTTCTTCGCCGGACTGATAACGATCCCGCGGATTCTTTGCCAAACAACGCGCAACGATGCGATCGAAGACTGGAGGAAATGCCGGGTCGAGCTTCGACGGACGAATTGGAGTGGCTTCCAGTATTTGCGCGCAAACCGCGGGCAATGAAGTTCCGGCAAACGGCCGGACGCCGGTGACCATCTCATAGAGCACGATGCCGAGAGAGAAAATATCGGAGCGTTGATCCTGTTTTTCACCCTGGATTTGTTCAGGAGAAAGATAGGCGGGCGTCCCCATGACGCGCCCTGATCCAGAAATTTGGGTGGCAAAGCGCGCGATGCCGAAATCGCCAAGTTTTACTTTATTTTCAGCGGTTACGAAAATGTTTGCCGGTTTCACATCGCCGTGAATAATCCCAGCGCCATGCGCTTTGCTGAGCGCGTTAGCAAGATCCGCAGCCCAGGCGCATGCGCGAGGCAAAGGCACTTTTGCCTCCGTCAAATAATGAGCGAGGGTGTTGCCGGCGACGTACTCCATAACCAGGTACGCGGTGCCTTGTTCGTCGGTACCCACGTCATAGAGTTGAACGATAGCGGGATCCGAAAGCTGCCCGACAATTTGCGCTTCGCGAAGGAATTGTTTTTCGCCGTCCTCAACGAACCCGGTATTAAAAGTCTTTAGGGCGACGGTACGTCCTATTACGCTGTCTCGCGCCTTGTCGACGCGGCTAGACGCTCCGGTCCCCAGCGTGTCGATCACTTCGTATCGGCTGATCTGCAAGGTTGTGGTCATGCGGACCTCAGCAAGCGGGCCGCGCGGCTGCGTAAAGTTACGGCGGGTGGCACAATCGGCACGGCAGTCGAACTCCGCGCAAATGGGTACAAACTTTCAGCCACCAATTCAGCTGTGGCGATGCGTGTGAGTGTATCTTTTTGCAGACAGGCTGCGATGACTTCGTTTAGCGCGGCGGGCAACGAAGGATTGTTGTGTGACGGCGGCACTGGACTCGAAGATAGAACCCGGCCGCAGATACCCTGGAGCGAATCGGCGGCAAATGGATTCACTCCGGTGAGCATTTCATAGAGGACCACGCCCAGAGAAAAAAGATCAGAACGCGCATCCTGCGTTTTTCCGAGAATCTGTTCGGGGCACCAATACGCCGGTGTGCCCAGCAGAGGAGCAGCCAAGGTATCGTGGTTAGCCAGACGAGCCATGCCGAAATCGGTTACTTTGACCCGGCCTTCCGTCGAAATCAGAATATTCGCGGGCTTTACATCACCGTGGATAATGCCTTTGCGGTGAGCGGCGGCCAGAGCCTTGGCCATCTCTGCTCCCCATACGCACGCTCGCTGAAAGGGCAAACTGCCTTTCGCAATAATTTGTTCAAGCGACTGTCCCTCAACGAGGTCCATGATCAGATAGGGAGTGGAACTGGACTCTTCGATGCCCATATCGTGCAGTGCCACGATAGAGGGGTGAGAAATTTGCCCCACGACACGAGCTTCGCGCAAAAAGCGCTCGCGTGCCTGGCCCTGGGCCAGGCTTGGAGAAAAAAGCTTGATAGCGACGTGGCGGCCGATGAGTGGATCATAGCCTCGCGCTACGCGGCTATATGCACCGGTGCCAATGGTCGCCTGAACTTCATAACGTCCAACTTGCACGCGCACCCTTCCAAATAGCGAAGTAGTGAAATCCTTAGAAAGAATGGAGGATGGCGATGTTTACGGGAATGAAGCAAAGGTTCATTTCTGACGGTACGAAGGTACTAAGGGCTCAATTCGACGCCGGCGGGGAGGCGGGCAGCGGAGCGCGCAGATCGAAGAAAACAGGATTCTCCGCAAAATTTTGCGGGAACGTTTTGACGTGGTGACTCATGGAGATCAGAAAAGTGTGGAAATGAAATTGATGCATCTCGTTATAAGCCTGATCGATACTCCACCGCTGCTGAGTCATACGGAAAGCGGCGATAGCGACGCCGGTTCGATCGGAGCCAAGATTACAATGCACGAAAATCTTATCGTTGGGATTCGCTATTACGATTTTCAGAAATTGCGCGATTTGTTCGTCGGTTGGCCCAGTAATAAGGCTGGCGGGCATACTGACATACCGCATGCCAAGTGACTCCACTATTTGTTTTTCTTGTTCCATTCCAGCGCCGGTGTTGTGCATATCTATAACAATGCCAATACCTAAATTTTTGAGTTGCGGATAGCCTTCTTTTTTCGGTTGCGCGCCGCGAAAAAGATTTTCGGTAACTTTTCCGGAGTTCGGCAGGCCCGGCAAAGAGAGTTTTTCAGGCGGAATGATCTTTGGAGAAGCCGACATGGTGGCTTCGACGTGCGGAGAAACGGGGTCCTGTTGAAAAACAGTGAAAATGAAGAGGGCAGCAACAGGAAAAACTGAAAAAGTGATTGGTGTTCGCATCAGTATGAAGTTAGATGCTTTAGCATGTTCCGGCGATGGCCGGGGCGAAAAAACGCAGAGCCGAGGGAAGTAGTGTGCGCGCAACGATACCACTACAGGTAGACGCGTATCCAAAAAGTCATCCATATTTTGTTGTTTTCTCTTGACACCGGATTCGCTGGCGTTGATACTGCGACTCCAGATTCGGAGTACGTGGAAGCGCCATGCGGATGCATTCGGGGGAGTTAGCAGGTCCGCAGAAACCCACTACCGGAACTAACCGAAAAATCGGACGCAAACCCCAACCTTTGCGCCCGCAGTAGCAGGAGAGGTGCCCGTATAAGGCTGTCGCGAAACGGCAGCCACCGCGGGCGCGTCTCCCATTGGGACGGTTTTTTCCGGCGGTCGGCTTTCACGGAACTTGGATTCGAAACGGTGCCGCCTGTGGTGGAGGCACCGAGTCTTCGCGCACGGCGAAGGTGTAAAATAGAGAGGGGTTCCCCGCCGAAAGCCGGGGAATTAAGGCGGGGAGGAAGAGATGGCGACGGTAAAATCAGTATTGCAGGGCAGAATAATGCGAAGCGAAAAAAGCGCGGCAAAAACGGCATCAGACCTCCGCACCGGGTTGGTTTTCAAGCGATATTTTACCGATGGAAAGACCTCGCCATTCGAAGCGGTGGAATGGGAAAAGCGCACAGCGCTGATTGGAAACGAAAAAGGCGTGACGATTTTCCGCCAGGAAAACGTGGAAGTGCCGAAGAATTGGTCGCAAACGGCGACCAATATTGTGACCAGCAAATATTTTCATGGCAAACCCGGCTCGCCGGAGCGCGAAGGATCCGTGCGGCATCTGATCAGCCGCGTGGTGGATACGATTGTTCGCTGGGGCGAAGAAGGCGGCTATTTCACTGACGCAGAGTCGAGCGACGCGTTTCGCGATGAGCTGACGCACCTGCTGGTGGAACAGAAAATGAGTTTCAACTCCCCGGTATGGTTCAACGTAGGCGTGCAATCGAAGCCGCAATGCTCGGCGTGCTTCATCAATTCGGTGAGCGACAGCATGGAATCCATCATGGGGCTGACGCGCACCGAAGGAATGCTTTTCAAGTGGGGTTCAGGCACCGGCACGAATTTTTCGACGCTGCGCGGCAGCAAAGAAACACTTTCCGGCGGAGGAATCGCATCTGGGCCGGTAAGTTTCATGAAGGGTTTTGATGCGTTCGCGGGAGTGATTAAGAGCGGCGGGAAGACTCGTCGCGCGGCGAAGATGGTAATCCTGAACGTGGATCACCCAGATATTCTGGAATTCATCGAGTGCAAGACCAAAGAAGAGCGCAAGGCGCAGGTTCTGATCGAGAACGGGTACGACAGTGCGATTGATGGCGACGCTTACACGTCGATTTTCTTCCAGAACGCGAACCATTCGGTGCGCGTGACGGATGAGTTCATGCGCGCCGTGGAGGAAGACCGCGACTGGTGGACGAAAAATGTAATCGACGGGCAGCCTTGTGAAAAATACCGCGCGAAAGAGCTTCTGGAAAAAATGGCGGATTCCGCGTGGCGCTGCGGCGACCCGGGCATGCAATTCGATACCACGATAAATCGCTGGCACACATCAAAGAATACCGCGCGGATCAACGCCAGCAATCCATGCAGCGAATATATGTTTTTGGACGATACCGCTTGCAATCTGGCTTCATTGAACCTGATGAAGTATCTGAGCGCGAATGGGAAATTTGACGTGGCAGCATTTAAACACGCAGTGGATGTGACCATTACGGCGCAGGAGATTTTGGTGGACAACGCCAGCTACCCGACGCCGAAGATCGAAGAAAATTCGCACAACTTCCGGCCGCTGGGACTTGGTTACGCAAATCTGGGCGCGCTGCTGATGTCCATGGCATTGCCGTATGACTCGGAGCAAGGACGCGACGTGGCCGCAACCATTACTTCGCTGATGTGCGGAGAGGCTTACGCGCAATCTTCGCGTATTGCGGAGCGCATGGGCGCATTCCCCGGCTACGCCGTAAATCGCGAACCGATGCTGGACGTAATTCGCATGCACCGGGATGCCATGCGGGGAATTAAATCCCAATACGTGCAGCCAGAACTTTTCATGACCGCGCAGGAATCCTGGGACACCGCGTTGCAACACGGTGAAAAACACGGCTTCAAGAATTCTCAAGTTACCGTGCTGGCGCCGACCGGAACCATCGGCTTCATGATGGATTGCGACACTACCGGCATTGAGCCGGACCTGGCGCTGGTGAAATTCAAGAAATTGGTGGGCGGCGGACTGATTAAGATCGTCAACAATACCGTGCCGGCCGCGCTGATGAGCTTGAATTACACTCCGGAACAAACCAGTGAAATCGTCAGCTACATCGACAAAGAGGGAAAAATCGAAGGCGCGCCATACCTTAAGGATGAACACCTGCCGGTATTCGATTGCTCGCTCACACCGCAGGGTGGAGGGCGGTCGATTGCGTGGACGGGACACGTTCGAATGATGGCCGCCACGCAGCCGTTCCTTTCCGGGGCGATCAGCAAGACCATTAACATGCCGGAGGAATCGACCATCGAAGACGTGATGGATGCTTACCTGGAATCGTGGAAGCTTGGCCTGAAAGCTGTAGCCATCTACCGCGACAATTCGAAAAAATCGCAGCCCCTCAGCGCCGCTGGACAAAAGAAAGACGAAAAGAGAACGGACGCTCCCGCGGTAATGGAATCCATGCAACGAGAGCTTTTTGCGCGCGCGCAACGGGAGAAAATGCCGACCGAGCGAGCTTCCGTGACGCACAAATTCAGCGTGGGCACGCATGAAGGCTACATTACCGTGGGCATGTATGACGACGGCCGTCCTGGCGAAATTTTCATAAAGATGTCCAAGGAAGGTTCGACACTTTCCGGCGTCATGGATGGGTTGGCGCTGACCGTTTCCCTGGGCTTGCAATACGGCGTGCCGCTTAAGGTTTATGTAGACAAGTTGCTGAACACCCGGTTTGAACCTTCCGGCATTACCGCGAATCCGAACATTCGATTCGTTTCCTCGGTGCTGGATTACATTGCGCGCTGGCTGGGCGGACGATTTATTTCATCGGAATATTTGAAGCTTAATAACGGGACGCACGTTGAAAATGCTTCGGCTGCTCTGGGAGTTTTGACGCCAGTACAAACGATGCCCGTCGCTCCGCTAGCGGCAGCTGTGAGCAACTCGCCCAGCAACGCTCATGAAGGTGCGCCGACTTGTTCGGAGTGCGGCATGCTCATGGTGCCTAACGGAGCCTGCTACAAATGCGAAAACTGCGGAAGCACATCAGGTTGCAGTTGAGAATGTCACCAAGCGAGGAGAACTCTATCGGATGAGCGCAGTCTCCCCCGGCCTTATCTCTGTATTCGACATCGCGCCCAGCCGTCCGAGGGCTTTCTTAAATATTGCCAGGCACGGCGTAGGGCCGTCCGCAACATACGTGCTCACCTATCATCGGCTGGACCGCCAGAGTGCGCGACCCAAGCCCGCGCTGGCCGAGGGAGCACAATCGCTCATCGATCTGCTGGAACGCATTGGCGTGGACTTCAGGCTGAAAGACGTGCGCGACGCGCTGGAAGATGTTTTACGATTCGGCTCGGCCAACATTCCGGATTTATGGCTGAGCGATGAAGAAATCATCGAGAAGGGTTTGGTAGAAACCTAAAATTTTTTGCAATAAAAACGAAGGCCGGAGGCGAATGCTTCCGGCCTTTTTGTTTTTAGAACAAGCAGACCTTTACTGGTTAAGCTGAAAAATAACGTCGATGGTGGTGTCTACTTCAACAGGCGCGCCATTTAGGGTGGTAGGCGCATAGCGCCACTGGCGAACGGCGTCGTATCCCGACTGTGCCAGCGTACAAATACCCTGTTCGAGTCGGAGTTGCCCAATCGTGCCGTCCTTCGCGATGATCGCGCGGAAACGAACGGTTCCCTGCAGACGTTGTTGGCGAGCTTCCTCCGGATATTGTGGTTGAACTTTATGAATCAACTTCGCGCCTGCGACGTTACCGCCCTCTCGAATCCGCCCTGTGAACGGAGCCGCTGGCTTATCCGCGGGAGCAGACGCCATCGTCTGTTGTGAGCGTCGCGGCTTTGGCGGAATAACAAAGCGAAACCCACCTTCAACGAAAGCGAACAAAGAAATGCGAAAAAACTGATTTCCATTAATAAAGCGCAGATCGTAAAGAGGCACTGGAACGAGGCGAGCCTGCAGAACATTGAAAATCTCTTCCGAAGTATTTAGATCGCAGATGTGCCCGAGACGCACCGCGGTCGGGTCGGTCGAGTTTTTCTGGTACAGGTCCAGAAACGAGGAGCCCAGTGCAACAGGAATGCGCTTGCTTGCCGCTTCATAGGCCACTCCTTCGTTCGCGGCGGCTGCCTCGCCAAAGTTTTCCCCGTACCAGCTACGAGCATGAGGAAGCACGAGGCTCTCCAGCAAGCGCCCGGCGGTGACCGTGTCGCTCTCTTTTTGCGCTTTCAAAATATCTTTAGCGAGTTTTTCGAGACCGCCGGGATTATCCGGGTAATTGAGCTTGACCCCCGGAGGAGCGGGCGAAGAGACGGGAACGTTGTCCTGAGCTATAGCCAAGCTCGGCGTCGACAGACAGAACAGACTGAGCAAACAAAGTCCCGTGCAATAAAAGTTCACGGACGATGTTCGCCCGAGTCAGATATTTAGGCAAGTTGAACCTTGGAACAAAACGCGCCTTCGGCTGGCGAGAACTTCCCGAACAGGCTAGCGGGGACGCGGGCGAAGCGGAGGGCGCGCGGCGAGAGGTCGTGGGCGCATACGGAAGTGCGGAGTAAGTGGTGGCGGAACATGGCGCAATAAGTCGCCGCAAGACGGGCAATGTTCGCTGCCCACGATATCGGCGCGAAGCCAATGACCGTGAGCTTCGCAAATCGCGTTGATACACTGCACGGTACAACCAGGCAAGAATTGCATCAGATTCTCCCCATCAGCCGCCTAGCTCGCTGAACCGTGCGGCTGTCCCCTGCCGGTACTTCCCTGGATGTTTTGAACCGATGCGCGAATTTTGGCGCTAGAGTCATGGGGTGTCAAGAAAAAACGACACAAGATATTGTGGTTGACTTGACAAATCTGTGGATATTTATCGCGCCGCATAAAGCCGCATAGACGGGTTGACCGATTCGCTCCAACCCATCGGGAAAGAATGCCGTTCGCCGGAACGTAGTAGAAGATGAATGCAACAGATGGTCGGAGTATTGGGAGCGGAGGCGTAAATGGCAAACACAACGCGTGATATCGATTTGGGTTCTTCTCTACCTCAAATGCCTAACTTCCGGGGATTCGGCGGCCGGATCTTACGCATAGCTGCGGTAATTGCAATTTTAATTCTTTTGATGACCAGCACGACTTCAATTCCTACCGGTAACGTAGGGGTGCTCACGCTATTCGGACGAGTTACGGGAGAAACCTTGGCGGAAGGAATTCATCTTATTAATCCGCTGAAATCCGTGCAAAAACTTTCGGTTCAGACCCAGTCGGTGAAGGAAAGCGCCAATGTGCCTTCGAATGAGGGACTGATTCTAGCTCTGGACACATCGCTGCTATTCCGCCTGGATAAAACTAAAGCCGCTTTTGTCTACCAGACCGTGGGCGACAATTATGCGGAGAAAATTGTAGAGCCAACACTTCGCGCGGCGATTCGCGCTTCCACTTCCGCGCACTCGGCAAACGCTCTTTATACCAATGCGCGCGAATTGGTCCAGCAGCAGATACAGGACGAACTTACAGCGCAACTAGCGCCGCGGGGAGTAATCGTGGAAAACGTATTGCTGCGCGACGTGCAGTTGCCCGCAATGCTGAAAGGATCGATTGAAGCGAAACAGCAGGCCGAACAAGACGCGCTGCGCATGAGCTTCATTCTGCAAAAAGAGAAGCAGGAAGCGGAGCGCAAACGCATCGAGGCGCAAGGCATCGCGGATTTTCAGAAGATTGTAGCTCAGGGAATCAGCCCGCAATTGCTGGAATGGAAAGGAATTGAAGCCACCGAAAAGCTTGCGACCAGCGCAAACGCGAAAGTGGTGATTATCGGCAATCCCAAGAACGGCTTGCCGTTGGTGCTTGAACCTAAATAGCCCGCCGCCCGTTGGGAATGGTCAAGCCGTCGAACCGGATCAAGGTTGCTTTGGTGGAGTCGTACTCTTCACGTTCAGTTTCTTTTCGAGCGCCGCCAATTTCGTTCTTAAGTCGTCAACAGTCTGCTGGTTTGCGGTCACATCCGCCTGGATGGCGTCCAGTTTCTTCTTGCCGGCTTTATCATGCATGTAATCCGGATTAGAAAAATATGTGTCCTGCTGCAGCGACAGATTGAGTTGCGAAAGCTCCAGATTTTTCTCGGCATCGGCAAGTTGCTTCTTCAGAGCCTTCAATGCTGCATCTGATTCCGCGGCGGCCGCGGCCCTCATCTCATCCGCCTCCGGCGTAGGCGAATCCTTCGTGGTTAGCACGATTGGGGTGGTCGAAATCGTCGAATCTTCGAGGGGGCCACTGGTGCTTGCCGAATCGGATCGTGGTAAGGGTTTGAGGGTATCGTCGGTCACCACGGTAACTGGTTTATCGGACTTTTTCTTTGCGCGGGACTGCCGAGCGGCCTCCGCCACCGAGGGGCTCGTGGAATCCTGAGCTGACGCGGCAGGGATAAAGACCGCAACAGCCGCTAGTGCCGCTGATACAAAAGCTAAGTGAACAAAGAAACGTTTCCTCATGCTGGTTACTCCCATAAACGGCGACTGACGGCAAATCGGTGCCTAGTTTTAGCATATTCCTCCTGGCAGCGAGGAGACAATAGCTGCGCAGCGGATAGCCCTCTAAAGAGGCACTGTATAAGTCTGGGTGTTTAGCCATCCCCACATTCAAAGGTGCGCCGGAAATCGAACGGGGCCTTTTAGGCGTCTAATATAGAGTAGTCTCAGGGTCGGCCAACATTGATGAAGCCCGATAGAGAACGGATGAAGCGAAGGGTCGGTACCGCGAGGAACTGGTTGCTGCGATGGTTTTTCCTGGCAGTAGCCGTCACGGCTTTCGTGCCCAGAACTCTCCCGCAAAACGGTAACACTCGCGTTCCGAACTCCTCCGAATCACGACAAGCCGAAAACGCGGGTGCGCCGGCACAGGCGGATGTAGAGCGGTACACCCTTTCACACGAAAGGTACGAAAAGGCAGTCGCCTATGCCAAGGCGGCATACACCTTATATTTCATTTCAGTCTTCTATGGCGTGATTGCGCTGATACTGATTCTAAGACTGGGCATCGCGGCGAAGCTACGCGACTTCGCGCAGCAGTTGAGCGAAAATCGCATTCTGCAATCCATAATTTTTGCGCCATTGCTGATTTTGCTGTTGGATCTGCTGCACCTCCCCTTGCGGATGTGCTGGCATATGATTTCGCTGCATTATCAGCAATCGATACAAGGCTGGGGGTCATGGTTTCGCGACTGGGCCAAGGAAGAACTTCTCGGTATGGGCATTGCGGCTGTGCTGGTGACCATACTGTTCGAAGTAATAAGGCGAAGTCCGCGGCGGTGGTGGCTCTATTTTTGGTTCACGTCGATACCCATACTTTTGTTTCTGGTTTTTATCATGCCCTGGTACATCGATCCCCTGTTTCATAAATTCCGGCCGCTGCAGGAAACGCATCCGCAACTGGTCGCGGCCATCAAGAAACTTTCTGATCGCGCGGGCGTGCCTATTCCTCCCGAGCGCATGTACTTGATGGATGCCAGCACAAAAACCAACCAGTTGAATGCGTATGTAAACGGTATTGGAGCCTCCAAGCAGGTAGTGATGTGGGATACGACGCTGACCAAAACTACACAAGACGAGGCGCTCTTTATTGTTGGCCACGAATTGGGCCACTACGTTCTCGGACACATAGTGGAGGGCTTTGTATTTTTCTCGGTTGGACTGCTTTTGGCGCTGTACCTGGGATACCGCGCATTGTTCTGGATCCTGGATCGCTGGGGCAAATCGTGGGAAGTCTATGGTCAGGCAGATTTGGCCGCGCTAGCGGTGCTTCTGCTGGTGCTGGAAGTTTTATCCTTCGCGTCTTCGCCAATCGAGAACGGTTTCAGCCGAATGCAGGAGCACAACGCGGATATTTATGGGCTGGAATTAATTCATGGCGTGATTCCCAATTCTGAGCGCGTCGCGGCGCACGCCTTTCAAGTGATGGGTGAAATTGACTTGTCCGACCCTAATCCTTCACCCTTTATAAGATTTTGGCTTTATGGCCATCCGCCGCTCGCCGAGCGATTGGTATTCGCTTATAAGTATGATCCGTGGTCCAAAGGCAAATCGCCAAAATACGTGAAGTAAAAATTTAGGCGCGTTTAATTACGCGGCTTGCGGCGGCGCGCGAAAGCGGCAACCTTATGGCGATTGCCGCAAAGAGCCATCGAGCACCAACGGCGGCGTCTGGTCCGCGAAGCATCGTAGAAAAATAATCCGCAATCCAGGTTGGCGCAGCGGCGCAAGGGCGCGCGATCTCCCTCGATGATAATTTCCGCAGCCGATCGTGCGATCGCAGCCAGCAGCCAATCCAGCCCGCCTTCCCGCGCGACAAATTCCATTTGCCATGCGCCACCATGCAGCGTCAGCTCGTCGTGTCCTTCGGTAACCCGCAAGATTTCATTAATCGGCTCGGTCCATTCGGGAGGGAATTTTTCTTTCGCGACAATGGCGTTGAAGATGGCACGTAGAGATTCGCGCAGGCGCAATGTTTTTAACAAGACACGATCCACGGCTTGAGCTTCAGTCAGCGACAAAGTTAATAATTGGGCACTGCGCTCGGGCGAAACAATACGCCCGGCATCGAGAAATTGCAAAAATTCCTCCCAGGAAAGATATCGCCCAGTTGGTGTAATATTGGCGAAATCGATGGCGAGTCTTCCGCCAAGAAGTTGGCGGTTAGGCAAGGTCGGCCTCGTAGTGGCGAGAGCCACGCAGCATAGGCCGTAAAGATAGCACGAGTGGTTTGACGTTTTACCGGTTCAATGCGGTTTGGAAAGGCGCTGTCCTTCGTCTTGACGAAGCAGATTTAGGGAGACTTTCGATGAAAAAGTCCTTAGGCGTCGTGTTGCTGCTCTTGTTGTCGATTTTCGCGGTCGCGGCATTAACGAATCGAAAAACTGAAGCAGCCCAGAACCTTGTCGCGGCCGTCCGGACTCCGGTGATTGTTGAATTGTTTACTTCAGAAGGATGTTCCAGTTGCCCTCCCGCGGATATTCTGCTCGCCAAGCTTGAGCAACTGCAGCCCGTGGACGGCGCGGAAGTGATTGCGCTGGAGGAGCATGTGGACTATTGGAACCACTTCGGTTGGGCGGATCCGTTTTCATCCAGTGAATTCACTACGCGCCAGCATGATTATGCGGATGTATTTAACTTGAACAGCATGTACACACCGCAGATGGTGATTGATGGGAGCAAGGAGTTGATCGGCAGTTACAACCGCGACGTGCGCATTACCATCGCTGAGGCGGCCAGGCAGCCAAAACTTGAGGTGAAGCTGGAACAGAATTCGCCGGCGAAAGAAAATGAATTGCGGTTCACGGTGTCCACTGGGAAATTGAACCAGCAACTCAAGGACCGCAAGGTGGACATCTGGATCGCAGTGACCGAGCGGGGGTTGCATTCCGACGTGAAGCGCGGCGAAAACGCTGGTGAGAATCTTCACCACGCCGCGGTAGTGCGCGCGTTGCGCGAGATTGGCACTGCCGAAAGCGGCAAGGAGACTTCCTTCTCGGGCTCGGCAATCCTTCCCGTGGACCATTCCTGGAATCGCCAAAATCTACGCGTCGTGGCGTTCGTGCAGGAGAGAAGCAGCAAACAAATTGTCGGCGCCGCGTCCGCTGCGATTATTTAAACCCCGCAAAATAGTTTTGGATTCCCATCGAAGCGCGGTGTATCGTCCATGGGCGCCGCCGGAGGAAACTTTTTGGCTCCTTGAGGCGTATCTATTGGAGCGCGAGCCAAGCTGGTTGGAGTAAATTTCGATGGACAGCGAAATCAGCGGAGTTCCGAATCACGGCGTTCCAGATAACAACCTGGAAAATAATGCGCGTCTGCCAGATCTTCTCAGAAAAATATTTCTGAATGAGTCTGGACTGCGCGCGGCATGGCGCTTTCTGATCTATTTGCTGTTACTCGTGGCAATCAGCCTGGTGATCGGCCCGGTAGTTAGCCATTTTGTCGGCCACGTTCGAGGAACTCCTCCGCCACGATTGCTGTATCTCCAGGAAATCATGGGTTTCGCCATAGTGTTTGGCGCCGCGTTAATTATGGCGCGCATCGAGCACCGGACCGCGGCGGTCTACGGTATCCCCGCAAAAGGCGCGTTTGGAAAACTCTTTTGGCAAGGATGGCTTTTCGGGCTGGCTGAAATTTGCGCGCTGGTGGGGCTTATCGCGGCGTTTGGCGGCTACGCATTTGGTTCGCTCGCGTTGCATGGCACTGATTTGCTGCGATGGGCGCTAATTTGGGGGGTATTTTTCGTTTTTGTCGGACTTTTCGAAGAGTTCTCATTTAGAGGATATTCGCAATGCACACTCGCCGACGCTACATTGGTTGAAGTGGCCGCGCTGCTTGCTTTGCTTTTGATATTGCTTGCGAAATTCGCGCCACATTTTCCCCGAAAACCGTATGTATTCGCAATCTGGGCAGCTGCTGTCTTGCTCGTAGGGTTGGTGCAGAGACTCTCCTATCGCGGACCCACTCAGCTGATGCTCAAAGAAGGCATCGGCTTCTGGCCCGCGGCGACATTACTTTCCGTCGGATTCGGCGCGATCCATCTCGGCAATCCTGGCGAAGGTTTGGTCGGCGCGGCCAGCGTGGTCGTCGTCGGTCTGTTTTTGGCATTCACTCTGAAGCGCACCGGAAATTTGTGGTTTGCAATAGGGCTTCACGCAAGTTTTGATTTCGGCGAAACATTTCTATTCTCCGTGCCGAACAGCGGGATAGTCATGGATGGCCATCTCTCCAACTCGTCACTGCACGGGGCGAAATGGCTCACCGGAGGCACGGTGGGCCCGGAGGGCAGCGTATTTAGTTTTATAACTATGGGACTTCTGGCGGTCATCGTTCACTATTGCTACCCGCCAAAAAAGCAGGATGTTGTCGTCGTAGCGGATTCCCAAATAGCTTCGACTGGTCCGCTGTCTTAGTCGCTATTTGTGGTGCCGGCGAAACTCTAGTGGACCAAGTCTGAAGCGGGAACCAACCTTACACCTTGCTCAGCCACCTGAGGCAATGCCTCACGCAACACACGCAGGGTGGCCGCGTGGGGGTGTCCGATGACCACCGCCTCGCCGGTTTTTTTTGCGTCACGAATCGCCAATTCAAGTTGCCTGCGGATAGCGGATTCTTCCTGTACATCATCAAGAAACGGCACGTTGCGAAACGCGCAAAGCACGCCGGCAGCTCGCGCGGTATCGTACGCCACGGTTGCGGCGGTGGTGCGGCTATCAATATAAAACAAATGATTTTCACGCAGCAGCGGCATGAGCGCTTGCATTAACGTGGGATTCGCGGTGGCTTGCGAGCCTTGGTGATTGTTCACGCCTGCAATGTAGGGAAACGACCTCAACAGCGGGGACACCAGGGATCGCACTTCTTCCTCGGACATTCCCGGGCGCAACTCTTTAGCCTCGGAAGTCTCCTGCCCGACCGACTGCATCGGGAGATGCAGCATTACCTGGTAGCCGCGGTCGTGTGCGGCCTCGGCGATCTCTACGGAATGCTCGTGGTTCGGCAGAATGGAAATGGTAAGCGGGTAGCGTATACCGAAAATGATGTCGGCGACGGCGCGATCCGAGCCCAGGTCATCAAGAATTATTGCAAGACGCGGTGTGCCTTTTTTATTCATTCCGGGAAATGTGGCCATGGTGTCGCCGGAAAACTGGATATGAATCGCATGGGTGGCAACGCCGGCCCGCAAATAAACCAAAAGCATACCCTCGCGGTTTTCTGAAGATTGTTCGACCAACCCGTGTCGCGTTCCAACCGCATTGAGAGCCTGTAGCAAGGTCGCCGTAATTCGGCGCGCTTCCTGAACGTCGCGGCTTCCTGGGATTTTGACAGTAAGTTGGTCGGCAGCGTCGCGAGCGCCGTTAGCCAACCCAAACTCCGCCTTAACCTCAGCTGATCGCGGAATTGCATTCCTGGCGGCGGCAGCTAATTCTCGCGTGATGGAATGAACCTGGTCAGGAGTAAGTTGAGAAGGGGCCTTGCGTTTGCATCCAGCGAAAAAGATCGCGAACGCCAGAACAAAAATGAGCAGTGATACGGTTCCAGGATTTTGAATTATTTTTAAGAAGCGCAAAACTGCCCGGTGATGGTGGAAAACTCGAATGCGCCCCAAGAACTAAGCGGCCTTTTTGGCCGGATTCTTCAGCAGCTCCAAAGCTTTCTGTAGAACGGTGTCTTCAGGCGACAAGGGGCGCGGGCCCACCGGCAGCTCTTTCACCGTTTTTGCATCTGCTTTTGCTGGCGCGGCGTCATTGCCCTCTGCGTCATCTTCATCGAGAGAATTGGCTGCCGAGTGCACTACCACGCTCGGAACTACGCCTTCTTCCAATATCGACTTCCCGTCACCATTCACATAATTCGCGGTGGTCAGGATAATAGCCGAGCCATCGTCCAGAGAAATCAATTTTTGTTCGGAGGCCAATCCAAAAGTTCGCTCACCCACCACGTCGCCGCGTTTGTTCGCACCCATTGCGGACGCCAGAACTTCGCCTGCACCAGAAGTGGTCGGATCGATCAACACAGATACCGGGCCTTTCCAAGCCACTTTCGCGGGTTCGGCGGAGAATTTTTGTAACGGAACGGTTTGCCCGCGCAGCGTGGCCAACGTTCCGTCCGGCACGAACAGGCGTGCGATTGCCACCGCTTCAGAAACCGGGCCTCTCCCGCATTCACGCAAATCCAAAACTACCTTGTGAATACCTTGCTTTTCCGCTTCGGCCATGCGCGCTCGCAGTTCCTCCGCTCGTCCTGCATCAAGCGTGGGAAAGCGAAATGCGATGGTATCGGAATCTACTTTTTGCACCATTAGCTTCGCGGGACCAAGTTTTTGGCGAACGATGTCCACATCTTCAGGCGTCGCTTTGCCACGGCGAATCACGCCCACCTTGATTCCCGTGCCAGGCTGCCCTGCCAGCAGATTTTTTGCCTGCCCCGTGGACATGTCGCGAGTGGTGAACCCTGCCACCGATTCCAGAATGTCTCCGCTATGCAATCCAGCTTTTTCCGCGGGGCTATCAGGCAAAACAGAAATCACGATGATGTAGCCGAATCGTTTGCTCAAATTCAGCCCGGTTTCGCCGCCTCCTGCCGCAACCGCTTTTTGTTTATATTCCGCGTATTCGCGCGGCGTGAAATAGCTGGACTCCGAGTCGAGCGATTCCAGCAGCCCGCGCAGTGATCCCGCCGTCACCAGGTGCATGTTGGGCTCGTCCACATAATCCTGCTGAATCTTTTGCAAAACCTCGCCATAGACAGTTAGCGATTTATAAGCTTTGTCGTCGTGCGTCCGTCCGAGAAGATGACCAATTCCCGCATAGCAAAATATCACCACGGAAACTGCCACAAGCCCTACGCGTGCAACTCGGTTCATGCTCCACCTGTCCTTCTAGTTCACTTCCAGGAAACGAATTATAACATTGACAGAGGATGGGATGCAGGAAGTTAGGGAAAGGAAGGAAGCAGTTGTTACCGCCCTGGAAACTAGATGAACCGAAAAGAGACATCCACAGAGCCAGACGTTGTGCAATTACCACACCAGGACAGTTTTTTGGACCTTAGTCGTTGCTAAATCATTGATAACAAGCAACAAAGTATCACAGTCATGGCCAACAGAGTGCTATGATTACAGTAATGTTTCAGACAACTATCATCCACAAGGTAAGTACAGAAGGGGTTGGCCTGCACACCGGAGTCTACGGCCATATCCGCCTGGTTCCAGCGCCCGCGGACACCGGAATCGTATTCAGGCGGTTTGATCTCGACAATTTTCAAATCGAGGCGCACGGCCGAAACGTGGCTCGAGTAAGTTACGCGACCAGTTTGATGAAACAAGGTGTACTCCTCTCCACCACCGAGCATTTGCTGGCAGCAATTTATTCCTGCGGCATCGACAACGTCTTTATCGATCTTGACGCTATTGAAGTGCCGATTTTGGACGGGTCTGCGGAACCGTTCATGCAAATGATCGAGGAAGCCGGAATCCGCAAGTTACGTCGAAAGCGGCGATTTTTGAAGGTTCAAAAGCCGGTCGAAGTCATCGAAGGCGACCGGCGCATAGGCATCTATCCCGCTGATGAATTTCACGTGCAATGTTACGTGGATTTCTCGCACCCGCTGGTAGGCAAACAAAAAGTGGAAATGGTGGTAAACCCGGAATCGTTCCGCCGGCTTTTGGCGCGTGCGCGAACTTTCTGCTTCGAACGCGACATCCTGCCATTGAAGGCTATGGGGCTGATCCGCGGCGGTTCTCTGGAGAATGCCATCGTTCTTACGGATGACGGGGTAATGAATGGGCCGCTTCGATTCGAAGATGAATTTGGACGCCATAAAGCGCTGGACCTGATTGGCGACCTCGCTCTAATTGGTCTGCCGCTCCTCGCCAGAGTAGAGGCCCACAAAGCGGGACACGCTTTGCACACACAACTGGTAAGCCGGCTGCTGGCTGATCCTTCGCTGTGGACCATCACTACACAAGAAACGTCCGCATCTGAAGAGTTCCTGCCCACGCATCAATTTAATTCGACGTCCGCCTCGGTCATGGATTAGTCACTTTCATTTAGTTGTAGCCATCCTGCCATTGCGAAATCGTTGGACCTCCCGCAGAATGTGTTTTCAAGGCTTATGCCAAATAAAAATCGCAACAAAGATGTGGCCATTCTCGTTCTTGCGGCGGGCAAAGGCACGCGGCTCAAATCCAACGTTGCAAAAGTGCTGCATCAGGCCGGCGGACGTGCTTTGGCGGAACACGTTGTTCGCGCTTGCCTTCCCCTGAAAGCCAAGAAGATTGTCGTTGTGGTGGGTCATCAGGCGGAGCAGGTGACCCGCGTGGCCGAACCTCTTGGCGCGCTAACGGTTCTGCAGCAACCGCAAAGCGGTACGGGGCACGCCATGCTGGTTGCCAAGCGCGCCCTGGGTAACGCTAAGTTCGTAATCGTGCTGCCCGGCGACGCGCCTTTAATACGCACCGAAACTTTGCGCGCTTTGCTGGAGAAACACCGTTCCGGAAACGCTGCGGCAACTTTGTTGACTGCCGTGGTAGCCGATCCCTCCGGTTATGGCCGCGTAGTCAGAAAGTCCGGCGAAACCGTGGCCGCTATCGTGGAAGATTCCCAGCTTGCACCGGAGCAACGCGAGCTCAATGAGATCAATTCCAGCATCTATTGCTTTACGCTCGCCAAGTTGTGGCCCGCGCTGGCGAAGGTAAAACCAAATAACAAACACCGGGAGTTATATCTCACCGATGCCATTGGCGTGCTCGCAAACAGGAGAGAAACCGTGTTGGCGGAAATCGCGCCCGATGCGCGAGAAGCTCTGGGTTGCAACACTCGCGCGGATCTTGCCGAGGTGGACCGTACCTTCCGTGAATGGAAACGCGCCGAATTGATGGATGCAGGCGTCACCATACTATTGCCAGAAACGGTGCTGGTGGATCCTGAGGTAGTCGCGGGCGAGGACACCATTCTCGAGCCGTGCGTGCAACTCTTGGGAAAAACGGAAATTGGCGCGCGTTGTACCATCCGCACCGGAAGCGTTTTGCAGGACGCGATTCTTGGTGACGACGTGATGGTTGAGGCCCACTGTGTGGTGCGAGAAAGCAAACTCGATTCGGGAGCGAAGATTGGGCCATTCGCGCGGTTGCGCCCTCTCACGCATTTGAAGGCCGGCGCGCAAATTGGCAATTTCGTGGAAGTTAAGAAAAGCACCATTGGCGAAGGCACCAAGGCGATGCATTTATCGTATTTGGGCGACACAAAAATCGGGAAAAAATCGAATATTGGCGCCGGAACAATTACTTGCAACTATGATGGGTTTCACAAGTATCCGACGCAAATTGGCAACAAGGTTTTTATTGGAAGCGATTCCACGTTGGTGGCGCCCATGCGCATTGGAGATGGTGCATATGTGGCCGCGGGTTCCACCATCACCGAGAATGTTGCCGCTGACGCCCTCGGTATCGCGCGCGGCCGCCAAGCCAACAAAGCTGGGTGGGCTTCGAAGAAACGGCGCCAATTGACCCAGGGGAATAAACCGGAAAAAGCAAAATCCAAGAAAAAACGCTAGAGAAACCTGCCTAATCGGCGCAAGAAGTCCAAAAACGGCCGCGTGTGTTAAAATAAAGCTTCCCACAAACCACGAGGGAGCCGCCGCCGCATGAAATTTGGAGTGGTAGTCTTTCCAGGATCCAATTGCGACCACGACGCGTTTTACGCCATCGGAAACATCCTCAAAAAACCGGTCGAATTCATCTGGCACCAGTCGGAAAATTTGGCGAACTGTGACGCGATCATTCTGCCCGGCGGATTTTCTTATGGTGATTACCTGCGGACCGGAGCTATCGCCCGTTTCTCTCCGGTGATCAAGGCGGTGGAGAAATTCGCCCACGGCGGCGGTTTGGTCCTGGGTGTATGTAATGGCTTTCAAATTTTGTGTGAAGCGGGATTGCTTCCCGGCGCCATGATGCGTAACAGCGGCCTGCGGTTTATCTGCAGGCACGTGCACATACGCGTGGAACAGACCGACACGCCATTCACCAGCGCCGCGCGAAAAAATCAAATCCTCAAACTGCCGATCGCGCATTCTGATGGCAACTACAATTTGGACGAAAATACCGTTGCGGATTTGGAAAAAAATCGCCAGATTATTTTCCGGTATACCACGCCAGACGGCTCCGATGACGCCGCGGGAAATCCCAATGGCGCGATGCACAATATCGCCGGAGTCTGCAATCGCGAGCGCAATGTTGTTGGATTGATGCCGCACCCGGAGCGCGCCGTCGAATCTGCCGTCGGTTCCGCCGACGGCTTGGTGATTTTGCGTTCGATGGTGGAGGCCTTGGCCGGGGCCGCGAAGGCCACCGCTTAAAAAGTTTGACTGCAAAGTATGGCTACTGCTATCACCGAAATTAAAGTTACCCCGGAAATCGCGGCCGAGCACGGCCTGTCCGCCGATGAATACGCGCGAGTAAAGCAGATTCTCGGCCGCGAACCGAACATCACCGAGTTGGGAATTTTCAGCGTGATGTGGAGCGAGCACTGCTCGTATAAATCCAGCAAAGTGCATCTCAAGCGGCTTCCGACGCGCGGAAGAGTTGTGGTACAGGGCCCAGGCGAAAACGCCGGCGTGGTGGACATTGGCGGCGGCCTGGTGGCGTGCTTCAAAATCGAATCGCACAATCATCCCAGCTACGTGGAACCGTTTCAGGGCGCCACTACCGGCGTCGGCGGCATCCTGCGCGATATTTTCACAATGGGCGCGCGCCCTATTGCGATTCTTGATTCGCTTCGCTTCGGTGAACTCGTGGCCAGCAAAACTACGACGGAAGAAGACGCCGCCAAGAACCGCCGCGTGCTCGACGGCGTGGTTCGCGGGATCGGACATTACGGGAATTGCTTTGGTGTCCCAACCGTCGGCGGCGAGGTTGGCTTCGAACCCTGCTATTCGCAGAACCCGCTGGTCAATGCGCTGGCGCTGGGCATCGCCAGAAAAGAAGATATTTTTCTGGCCAAGGCGAAGGGCATCGGCAATCCCGTAATTTATGTGGGCGCAAAGACGGGTCGCGACGGCATTCACGGCGCGTCACTGCTGGCTTCCGCGGAATTCACGGAAGAGTCGCAGCAGAAGCGGCCTAACGTCCAGGTCGGCGATCCCTTTGTCGAAAAACTTTTGCTCGAAGCATGTCTGGAAGCCATGCGCACCGGCGCGATCGTGGCTATTCAAGATATGGGCGCCGCCGGCCTGACTTGTTCGACGACGGAAATGGCTTCGCGCGGCGGCACTGGAATTGAAATTGATCTCGCAAAAATTCCGCAACGTGAAACTGGCATGACCCCTTACGAAATAATGCTCAGCGAGTCCCAAGAACGCATGCTGCTGGTCGCGGAAAAAGACCGCGAGAGCGAAGTCCTGGATGTTTTCAAAAAGTGGGGACTGGACGCGGTGGTTGCCGGCTCGGTAAACGACGGCGGCGTGGTCTGTATAAAAAATCACGGGAGGGTTGCCGCGGAAATTCCCGCGCATCCGCTCGCGGAAGAAGGGCCCGTCTATCAACGCCCTATTGGTCAGCCTGGGCTGAAAAAAGAGACAGCGGCGAATTGGTTTGCATTTACTCCCGAAGGCGCTGACCTTACCCAGAATTTTTTGAAGCTCCTTGCTTCCCCGGCCATCGCTTCCAAACGCTGGATCACAGAACAATATGACACCAGCGTGCGAACAAATACTTTGGCGGGGCCCGGTGCATCAGACGCAGCGGTAGTCCGCGTTAAAGAATCGTTGGATTCGGAATCTGGGGTAATGCGCGCACTAGCCCTGGCCACCGACGGAAATGGACGCTGGTGCCAACTGAATCCGCGTGTTGGCGCGATGCACGCTGTGGCGGAAGCCGCGCGAAATGTGGCTTGCAGTGGCGCGAAGCCAATCGCCGCAACCAATTGCTTGAATTTTGGCAGCCCGGAAAAACCGGAAGTCATGTGGCAATTCAGCCAAACGATTGACGGGCTTGGCGAGGCATGCCTCGCTCTCGGCACGCCGATTACCGGAGGCAATGTAAGTTTCTACAATGAAACTTTGGGCCGGTCGATTTATCCGACTCCGGTCATTGGCATTCTTGGTTTGCTGGAAGATTCGTCGAAGGTAATGAAACTGGCTTTTCGTAGTGATGGCGACGACATTTTTCTGCTCGATGGCCCCCTTGCCGGCAATCGCTCCGAGCACGGCGGCGCTATGGTGCCGGCTTCCGACCCCGCGCGCGAATTTTCTTCTTCAGAATATTCCAAAACTATTTCAGGAATTGTCGCGGGCCAGCCCCCAGCCATCGATCTTGCCGCGGAAAAACGTTTGCAGGATTGCCTGGTTGCTCTCGCTTCAGAAAGCGTGCTAGCGTCCGCGCATGATATCAGCGACGGGGGCTTTGCCGTTACGCTGGCGGAATCCTGCTTCGCATCGAATGAATTGAGTGCGCAGGTCAATCTGGATGAAGCTGGTCCTGCTGAAGAAGTGCTTTTTGGCGAGCGAGGCGCTCGCGCAATTGTCTCCGCCAAACAGACGTCTATTGCCCGCTTGCAAGAAATTGCGAGACAATACGGGGTGGCCGCGACTCGCATCGGACGGGTGACCTCTGCAGGTACTCTTCGCATCCAATTAAATGGGAGTTCCGTGATCGATTCTCCGCTAGCAACGCTACACGATACATGGGCGCATTCTCTCGAACGGATGTTAAAAGTTTCATGAACCAGAAAATTGCTTACGCGGACGACCATTTCCACGACGAGTGCGGCGTGTTCGGTGTTTTTGGCCATCCCGAAGCCGCCAATCTCACGTATCTCGGTTTGTATGCGCTACAGCATCGCGGACAGGAATCCGCCGGCATCGTAGCCAGCGATGGTCATGATTTAAATTTGCATCGCGCGATGGGCGATGTAGAAGAAATTTTTCAGCCCAGCGTATTGGCTAAGCTGCCCGGTAATTTGGCGATTGGTCACACGCGTTACTCCACCGCCGGCGATAAAGCGTTGCTCAACGCGCAGCCCATCATGATCGATTGCAACAAAGGCAAAGTCGCTCTCGGTCACAATGGCAACCTCACCAACGCAGCGGAATGGCGCCGCAAGCTCGAGCACCGCGGCTCGATTTTCCAGACCAACAGCGACACCGAAGTAATCGTCCATCTTATCGCCCGCTCTCAGGCCCGAAATCTTTCAGGCGCGCTCGGTGATGCGCTCAATCAAGTGGAAGGCGCGTACTCGCTGGTCATGCTCACGCAAGACGAACTGTACGCGGTTCGCGATCCACGCGGCTTCCGTCCACTGGTGCTTGGCAAGCTACCCGCCACGGAAAAATCGCCGGAAGCCTGGCTGGTCGCTTCCGAGACCTGCGCGTTCGATCTTCTCAACGCGCAATACGTTCGCGAAATCGAACCAGGTGAAATGGTGCGCATCTCCAGAAGCGGAATTGAGTCCATTCGCTTCGCACCACCAAAGCCGCATCAATTCTGCATTTTCGAACATGTTTATTTTTCGCGCCCGGACAGCACAATTTTCGGCCGTTCCGTTAACCACAGCCGCGAAGCGCTGGGCCGGCTGCTGGCGCGTGAACATCCCGTTGAAGCCGATTTGGTCGTTCCGGTTCCCGACTCCGGCGTGCCTGCCGCCGTGGGCTATGCGCTTGAATCCGGCATCCCTTTCCGCATGGGAATGATTCGCAATCACTACATCGGTCGCACCTTTATTGAACCTTCCCAGGCGATTCGCAGTTTCGGCGTCAAGCTGAAGCTCAACCCGGTCCGCGAACTGATCGATGGCAAGCGCGTTATTCTTGTTGACGATTCCATCGTGCGTGGAACTACCAGCCGGAAAATTGTGGCGATGATGCGCGAAGCAGGCGCCAAAGAAATACACATGCGCATCAGTTGTCCTCCTACGATTTCTCCGTGCTACTACGGCGTGGATACGCCCACTCGCGAGGAATTAATTGCGGCAATGAATAGCGCTGAAGAAGTCCGCAAATATCTGGAAGCGGATTCACTGGGTTATTTGTCGCTGCCCGCTCTGCGCCAGGCGGTGAATGACACCGAAGGAAATTTCTGCACTTCGTGCTACACGGGAAATTACCCCACCGATCTCGTGCAACTGGAGGTAGGCCATTCCGTGGTGAATACCAGGTCGAATGAACCAGCTAATAAATCCGCGGAAGCTTCGCCTGTGACGGTGGAACGTGAAGGCTGAAGCCAAGAAAAAAGAAGTCGAAGAAAAAGAATTGCCCATGGACGTGCGCGTCCGGCGAGAAATCATTGCGTGGTTTTGGGTGGCGCTGGCGTTCCTGCTTATTAACGGGACGCTCGGTCAGGCACGCGTAATTCCTTCCAGCTCCATGGAAAATACTCTGCTCATCGGCGATCACCTGATTATGAGCCGCGTGGGATACGACGCAGGCATTCCGTTTACGAACTGGCATGTCTCGTTGTGGCGCAATCCGAAACGCCAGCAAATCGTCATTTTCAAACCGCCGCTTGGTCCGGACGCTCCAGACTACGTCAAGCGCGTGATCGGTTTGCCGGGCGAGACTGTGGACATCCGTGGCGGCGCGGTGTGGATTAACGGGCAAAAGCTAAACGAAAACTACACCATCGGGCCCTCCGAGTTGGAGCGAATCGAAATGCCCTATCACATTCCCGACAACTGCTACTTCGTGATGGGTGATAATCGCGGAAATTCTTCGGATAGCCGCGACTGGGGCTGCATGCCGCGCGAGAATTTGCTGGGCACCCCGGTAATGATCTACATGTCTCTGGACGCCAATCCCGACGCATGGAACTCTGGAAATATTCCCGCCAGGTTCATGGCTTACGCGAATGGCATCATTCATCCCAGCACCATTCGCTGGCGACGATTATTCCATTTCTTTTAATTTTATTTGCGCTGAGATTCTCTTCAGCAACAATCACTGTACCTGGGCCGTGCCATAGCCCGAATTGATTTCAAGGCCAACGGACTCCCTATGAAATATGCCGACGCCGGCGTGGACATTGCCGTAGCGGATGACGCGAAGCAGCGCATCCGCCATCTTGCGATGCGCACGTTTACTCCAGGAGTGCTTGGCGGCATCGGCGGGTTTGGCGCGCTTTTCGCCCTCGACAAGAAGAAATGGAAAGATCCCATCCTGGTATCCAGCGCGGATGGTGTTGGCACCAAACTGAAAATTGCTATGGCCATGGGCGTTCACTCCACCGTTGGCGCGGATTTAGTCAATCACTGCATCAACGACATTTTGGTGCAAGGAGCGCAACCGCTTTTTTTCCTCGATTATCTGGCGATGGGCAAGCTCGATGCGAATGTGGTTGAGCAGCTCGTCGACGGCATGAGCCGCGCCTGCCGCAAAGCCGCTTGCGCCTTGATCGGCGGCGAAACCGCCGAAATGCCCGGCTCGTATCCGCCAGGTGAATATGACCTCGCGGGATTTATTGTCGGCGCAGTCGAGCGCAAACAGCTTCTGAGTGGCAAGAACGTCGCGGCGGGCGACACCATTTTTGCCTTGCCCTCCGCCGGACTGCATACCAACGGCTATTCGTTGGCGCGCAAACTCGTTTTTGAAATGGCGCAGCTCAAGCCCGACACTTACGTCGCTGAAGTGGGAAATAAAATCGGCGCGGAGCTGCTGAAGCCGCATCTTTGTTATGCCTCCGCGCTGAAAAATATTGTTGCGCGTGGCTGGGTTTCCGCGCTCGCGCACATCACCGGCGGAGGCATTCCCGGAAATTTGCCGCGCGTTCTTCCAACCGGCGTAAAAGCCAACATTGATTTGGAATCCTGGCCCGTTCCCCCGATTTTCAAATATCTTGCCAAACTTGGCAAAATCGATTCGGATGAACTGCTGCAATCATTCAACATGGGAGTGGGCATGATTCTGATGGTGCCGCCCGCTCACGTCAGGCTTGTGGAAGCCGACCTCAAACGCCGCCGGGAAAAATATTTCCGCATCGGCCGTATCGAACGGGGCGATTCCGGCAAGGCCCGCATCGTCTATTCGGGCGCGCTGCATCTCTAGCAACTCCTGACGTTTCTGGTCATTCGCCTCGAGCATACCCCGGCCGGCGCGCCGGCGCTCGCCGGCCGCTTTCGCGGGATAATTTCCGCAACCATCTCAATTCCACTTTGCACTGCTCGATCTTCAGCGTCACGATCCACACCGCTTCGTGATACCGATGCCCCACTTCCTTCATGATCGCCCGCAGAGTTTCCTCTTCCCGAACCAACTCCTCCTCCATATATTTTCGCCGGCGTTGGATCTGCTTCTCAAAAACTCCTGGCCGCGCCTGCCACGAAAGCGCCATCCACGTCAGAAACGCCGGCCTCTCCCGCTGCGTGGTCCAATCCATGCGTTCCAGCGCCTCGGCCAAAGCCGAGCGTCCCGCCGCTGTCGTTTGGTAAACGCTTCGCTCCGGTCCAGCAGCCGGTTCCTCAGACTGTCTCGCCCGAATGAGTCCACCTCGCAAAAGTTTTTCCAATGAATAGTAAATCTGCGGACGGGAAATCCCTGCCCAATCCCGCGCCTGCCGTCGTTCCAGTTCCAGATTGGCCTGGTAACCGTGCATGGCGTGTTCCGCCAACAGGCTAAGTAGCACCAAGTCCGGTATTGTCAAATCCGATCGCTTTCGGCTGTCGCTCATGATTTCCCTTTTTCTTCTGCCCATTCCAAACTTACCTTTTGCGCTTCTGTGCCTCCAATCTCTTCTTACTCCAATACCACCATTGGCATTGCTCCACCGGCAGACGCGCATTCCGCGCCTGCGCCACCGCCGCGCGAAAAACATCCAAAACACAAATGTCCTGATGTTGTGCCGTCCTTTGGCCTAGCTTTTTATATAGCTTCGCAGGGTTTTGCCGCCTCAACTCCGCCACGGTTCTGATGCCCAGCATTTCGAAATCACGCAACATTGCCGGTCCTACCGAAATCAGATCGCTAAGACAACGCTTCTTAAGTGCCACCGGATGCCTCCTTGACTTCGCCTTACAGCCTATCTACACTCTACTAGTCTAGATTAGACTAGATGCTGGTGCAAGGAGAAGATTCTGCCTGGCTGTGCTTTTTCTGCTTCGTCCCAGTGCATGCAAATCCATCGAGGAAAAGAAAATCATGAACGTCAAAAGAATCACCCCGGTTTTGCTCGTCAAAGAAATCGAGCCGGTCGTACTTTTCTGGGTAGATCGTCTCGGATTCACCAAGGCCTTCGAGGTCCCGGAAGGCGATAAAATTGCCTTTGTCGCTTTTCAAAAGGGCCCCACCGAAGTGATGTACCAAACCTTTGCTAGCGTCGAGCGGGATGCCCCTCCCGTGGTTTCAGCTCACGCGCAAAAAGGCCCCACCTTTCTTTACATTGAAGTAGACGACCTCAACGCCGTGCTCGTCGCTACGAAAGATTTAAATAAAGTCATGCCAGAACGCACTGCGCCTTACGGCATGCGGGAGTTCACCGTGCAGGATCCCGGCGGGCATTTCGTCACTTTTGCCCAGGCCGTAGCAGTACCCAAGTAAATAGTTCGCCCGCAAGGAAACAGCCGGGATGAGGTTGTACGATTCATGACCAGGTGGCACACTTATTCGCGTCCGCTCCATGTCTCCCTCGCAAATATTGAACTGCACTCAGCCTTCCGCTTCCCGCCACCAGTTTGGTCCATGTCCGCGCGTGTGCTAACGTTTTTGAGTTATGAAGAAGCGCATAGGCGTGCTCCTCAGTGGGCGCGGCTCAAATTTTGCGGCCCTCGCGGACAGCATTTCGCAAGGGCGCATTCCCGGCGCCGAAATTGCCGTGGTGATCAGCAATCGCGAAGGCGCGCCCGGTATTGATCGCGCCAATGCTCGCGGCCTGGCTACACGCGTCATCCCTTCCAAGGGTTTGGAGCGCGAAGTCTATGATCGCCAACTCGTTGACGTATTGAATGAGCACAAAGTCGACCTGGTTTGCCTGGCGGGATACATGCGGTTGATTTCTCCTTATTTTGTGGCCGCGTTTCCGCGGCGTATCCTGAATATCCATCCGTCGTTGTTGCCGTCGTTTCCCGGGCTGGAGTCGCAGCGTCAGGCGCTGGATTACGGTGTAAAGTTCGCCGGCTGCACCGTGCATTTTGTGGATGAAAATCTCGATGCGGGACCGATCGTGCTACAGGCTACCGTCCCGGTGGAAGATTCCGATACGGAAGCCACACTTTCAGCAAGAATTCTTAAAGAAGAGCACCGCATTTATTCCGAGGCGGTAAGAATCGTCCTGGAAGGCCGATTCACTATAGTGGGACGGCGCGTTTTGCACGCTGGACAAAAAAACTAATGACGCCACAGACATTTTTGCCCGTCGATGAACAGCTCGCATACCTGAGAAAGGGCGCTGCTGAAATCATTCGCGAAGAAGAGTTGAAGGCCAAGCTGGAACAATCCCGGAAAACGGGAAAGCCATTGCGCGTAAAGTTAGGCGTGGATCCGACCGCGCCGGATATTCACCTCGGTCACACCGTGGTGATCCGCAAACTCAAACATTTTCAGGAGATGGGCCACACCGCGGTTTTTCTGATTGGGGATTTCACCGCCATGGTCGGCGACCCTACCGGACAATCCGAAACGCGCCCGCCGCTCACGCGCGAACAAGTGAATGCCAACGCGAAAACCTACCTGGAACAGGTGTTCAAAATTCTCGACCGCGAAAAAACCGAAATTCGCTACAACAGCGAATGGCTCGATAAATTATCCAGCTACGACATTGTTCGCTTGTGCGCGAAATATCGCGTGGCCCGCATGCTCGAGCGCGAGGATTTTCACACCCGCCTGACCAATCAGCAGCCTATCTCCATGCACGAGCTTCTATATCCCCTGCTCGTCGCCTACGATTCCGTGGTGCTGGAAGCGGACGTCGAACTCGGCGCCACCGAACAGAAATTCAATTTGCTGATGGGCCGCGAAATTCAGCGCGAATACGGAAAAGAAACGCAGGTCGCTCTGACCATGCCGATTCTGGTGGGTCTTGATGGCTCGCGCAAAATGTCCAAAAGTCTTGGCAATTACGTTGGCATAACCGAATCGCCGGAAGAAATGTTTGGAAAAATGATGTCGATTCCCGACGAGTTGATGTGGTCTTACTACGAACTGGTCACCGACCGCACCCCGCAAGAAATTGCTGCGCTAAAAAAGGAAGTGACTGGCGGCTCTTTGCACCCCATGGATGCAAAGATGCATCTCGCCAAAGAAGTAGTCGCGGGATTTCATGGGGGAGAAGTCGGAAACAAAGCTGCGGAAAATTTTCAGCGCGTTTTTCGTGATCGCCAGGCACCGGCGGAAGCTCCAATACACAAAATCTCCAGGGGGCCGGCAAAAAAATTAACGGCATTGCTGGTGGAATTGAAACTGGCTCCTTCGAAGACCGAAGCGGAGCGCCTTATAAAACAGAAGGCGGTAGAAATGGACGGCGTGACCATCGAAGATCCACGCAGGGAAATCGATTTGAGTAATCCCTGCGAATTTCTGCTTCGAGCAGGCAAGAAAAAGTTTCTTCGCATCGTCGTGGACTAGCCTGCTCCTACGCGAACGTCTCTTCCACTAATTTAGAAACATACTGCGCAATAGCGGGCGCGGCGGTCAAGCCCGGCGACTCGATACCCACCAGCTGAATTGCCCGGGGCACTTTCGCATCGCGCTCGATCACGAAATCGGCGATGCCATGACTGCCTGGCGGCACTAACTTTGGCCGGATGCCCGAATACCCAGGTTGCAAGTCGCTCTCCTGAATTTCCGGCAGCAACACCTTCGCGTTGCGGGCAAATTCGGAAGTTGGCAAGCGGTCGCGCTCGTAATTATCTTTTTCTGCCACGTAGGTTGCCGTGGGGCCCAGCAAAACTGTTCCCCACAAAGTTTTTGTAAAGTGCACACCCAGACTTAAGCCATCCGCATGCGGCACCGGGTACACCAGATTATTAATCAGCGCCGCGCGCGGCCCGCGAATTTCGCAATATTCTCCGCGTACCGGATAAATCTTCCACGAAGCATTGCCCAGCATCGCCGCTACGTCATCCGAGTAAAGGCCGGCGGCATTGATTGCGCAGTCCGCTTCCACAAATTCTTCCTCTGCGTCGTCATCGTCCCCAACGCGTAGCCTCGCGCGAACTCCTCCATTCGCTGGTTCAAGCGAGATAACTTTTGCCCGCGTCACGATGTTCACTCCCCGCTCGACCGCTACACGCGCGTAGGTTTGCACCAGCGCTTCCGAGGAAAGTATGCCGGTGGATGGAACCTCGAGGGCCGCAACGCCCGCGATATTTGGTTCGCGTGCGCGAATTTCTGCTGGCCCGATCAGTCGCAACCCCTCCACACCGTTTGCCTCACCGCGAATTTTCAATGCTTCAAGCGCAGCTTCTTCTCCCGAGCGTGAAGCCACTACCAGCTTGCCGGTATTGCGATGAGGGACCCCATGACGAATGCAAAATTCTTTTGTAAGTCGATTGCCTTCCACGCAAAAGCGCGCTTTGAACGAACCTTTCGGATAATAAATCCCAGAGTGAATTACGCCGCTGTTGCGGGTGCTCGTCGCCATTCCCAGCTTCGGCGAACTCTCGACGAGAAAAACGTCTTGCCGCCCGCCGGAAAGAGCATGTGCGATGGCGCACCCTACCACGCCGCCACCGATAATTAAAATGTTGACCCGGTCCATTGCGGCTATTCGTCGCCGCCAATTTCATCGAAGTATGGTTTGCACTCAATTAAACGCGCTTGCGTCCCATCATTCACCGCATACGATGCATGATGGGTTTTCTCGTAGCTATTGCGCCACAGAGCTCCGCTGCCATGCGCTCCGTCCTTATTCAGCGCGTAAAAGAAAATGTGAAATTTAGTGAGCTTCTTTTTATCGTTTTTATAATTGTGCGCCACGCGGCCCAGCGCTTCCATGCACGCGTCCGTTGGCGACATGCCCTTGCGCATCATTTCCACAATCGTGTGGCCCCCGGCAATTTTAATATTCTCCTCGCCTTTACCCGTCGACCCGGCGCCACCTACTTCGCCATCAACATAAAGGCCCGCCCCGATAATTGGGGAATCTCCCACACGCCCTGCAATTTTCCAAGCCAGGCCAGAAGTTGTGGTCGTGCCGGAAATTTCGCCTCTCTCATTCACCGCCAGGCAATTAATTGTTCCGGTCGGTGGATGTGCCACGACATGTTCTATGTGCGGCCGCCACGCTAGCTTTTCTGGAGTATCGTAGAGACCCGCAAGTTGACTTCGAAATCCTTCCAGCGCCGATTGTTCCATATATTCCGGGCTATCCAGTCCAGGCCTCCAGTTGAATGAAGTGGAAGCTTTCCAATGCAACCACGCGAGTCGCGAACGATCGGTAAGAAGATTCATATCTTCAAAGCCCTGCGCTACTGCGAATTTCGTAGCGCCGGCGCCCACAAGCATCACGTGATTGGTGCGCTCCATCACCGTTTTAGCCAGCCGCGACACATTCTTGATTCGGCGTACCGATGCTACCGAGCCGGCGCGTCGCGTGGGACCATGCATCACGCTGGCATCCAACTCCACTTCTCCTTCTTCATTGGGCAAACCGCCGTAGCCCACCGAGTCATCATTCGGATCGTCTTCCACCACCGTGACCGCGGCCACTGCCGCATCCAGCGTGTCTCCTCCGTGCCTCAGAATTTCCATTCCTTTATCCAAAGCGCGAACGCCGTTCGCCGATGAAATCATCACCGGTCGCCGTCCTTGTGCGGGGACCGCATCGCTCAAAGAAGCACTCGTCCCGTTTTTTGTGGCAGACTCCGCAAACAGAGTTCCTGCTGCAGCGCCTCCCGCGAGCGACGTCAAAAAGAATTTACGACGCGACCAAAGTTCCATCGGGAAACCCCCTTATAGAGAAAACGCGTTCAGGACTGGCCCAGAGGCAAAAAGTATTGCGTGCCTTTAACCGGTTGCTGAAGGCGGCGCAGAAGTTGTTTCAGATCTTCCGTGCGCTCGACAAAATCAATATCCGAAGTTTCCACCACCAGCAAATCCGATCCGGCATAACGAAAGAAGAAATGTTCGTAGGCTTGCGCAACTTCTTCGATATATTCCAGGGAAATTTGTGTTTCTTCGCGCGCGGCTTTTTTTTCAATTCGTGCGCGCAACACTTCCGGTTTTGCCTGTAAATAAATCACTAAATCCGGCGAGGGAATCCCTTCGGTCAGCCTCTCGTAGTAGCGTTCATACAATTTCAACTCTTCGTCATCCAAATTGAGGTTCGCAAAAATTCGGTCTTTCTCCATCAAAAAATCGGAAAGAACCGGGCCCGAAGAATCCACAGCGAGCGCCTCGCGCAACCTCTTTTGCCGCTCCATAAGAAAGTACATTTGCGTTCGCAGCGCTGATCCTGGCTTTTCTTTATAAAATTCGGCGAGAAACGGGTTGTCTTCGCAATCATGGATGCGTCGCGCGTGCAGCCGCTCGGACAGAATTCGCGCCAGCGTTGTTTTTCCGACGCGTAATGGTCCTTCAATCACAATGAATCGCGGTGGCTGCACACCGCCAGAGGGGGCCTGCTCCTGTTGCGGATGAGAAGAAATTTTATCGTTCATGGGTGAAGTGCGGCGTTGCTGCGGCAACCGGCAAAATTATAGCAGAGTCGTTCTCGTCATCGTCGTAATGGCAAAATTCTGCTTGCAATCAAAACGTTCTAGTACCAAAGTCCAGGTGCAGAATGAGTCCGATGGGCCAGTGCCTACTGGCCAGAAGACCAGTAATCTCCCTATAGCGTGGATCGGCACAGCCGACCGCCAATCACCGAGGTGAATATGTTCATTGCCGCAATTCTTCTTATTTGCTCTTGCACACCACTCGACGACAGTTCAAAGGTTGACGCTCCTGTCATCGTTGCGAACGCCATCGCTGAAAAACCCCTCGATGCTCGTGAATTGCCGGCCGCACCAGAAGCCAAAGCAGCAGAAGCGACTCCTGCTGCGGAACCGATTGTGCCAAGAAGTACTCCTCTGCCGTTACCAGCGGGCAAAGGTTTGTTCCTTCCCTCTTACGAAACGCCAAGACACCGAAAGGCCTGGTTTGCACTCTCCATCGCGGGGCATAGCGGTGCGGCATTCGATGCATGGTCCACACGGCGGGCCATTTCCCAGGGTTACGCGGAATCCAACCCGTTGCTGAAACCGTTCGCGAATTCAAACGCAATCTATGCGGCAACACAGTTGGGCCCCCTGGTCCTGGATTACGTTGGATATCGCATGATGTCCAATAAAAGGAGATGGGTGCGGCGCGTGTGGTGGGTTCCACAAGTCGCGGGCGCAAGTCTTTCCTTTGGCGCCGGAATTCACAATGTTGGAGTGGTTCACTAAACCGTCCGAAGATCTTCTAGCTGTACCAAGGCACTCCAGCCGCCTCCTCCCGGCTGGAGTGCTTTTTTGTGTGCCTGCCAGTTTTCCTGTATTTCTTTTCTTTCCACAAACAGAGATTGTAGATATGGGTCGAAGAGCGAAAAGAACTGGGAAAAATGGAGCGGGATAGGCTAGTGTTGAAAGAAGCAGGCGGCGTGGGAAAGCCTGCTTTAGGGGACAAAGATGAAGACTTGGGTAATGGTGTTTGTGTTGCTGGGGGCTGCGCACAGCGTTTTGGCGCAGGAAATTGCGGGAGTGGAAGAAGCCAAGACTGCGGCAATTGCTACTGCGATTGCGCCAGCCGTCAAGCAGGAAACGGCGATTGCGCCAACGGTCACGTCGGCCGTGACGCCGGTGCTCGTTGCGGCTGCGGATCTGTCGAATGCGGTGGTGTGGAATCACGGCGTCAATCTCAGAGAAATCGCTGCATCGCGCGCCGCAGACGCAGAACCTGGGTTTGCGGCTCCAGCGCCGCAGCGAGAAGGCGTGAACGAGGACCTCAGT
>Ga0209117_1000150_pt1 | contig 43901 bp, 36 predicted proteins | sample BlaSpr_A8_OM2_M2_FD_187978 | JGI IMG/M metagenome (GOLD analysis project Ga0209117, IMG submission 187978) | Forest soil microbial communities from Thunder Bay, Ontario, Canada - Black Spruce, Ontario site 2_A8_OM2_M2 (SPAdes) (version 2) | ecosystem: Environmental > Terrestrial > Soil > Boreal... | reverse complement strand
ATAATCCGCTTGCGAAGTTTGCCGTCGAGTGCAACAGCCACGCGCGTCAGGCCTACAAAGTGCAAACCGGCGAAGACGGCATTTCGCTGCCGGATCCGGTGGCCATGTCGATCGCGCTTGATCCGACGATCGGAACCGATTGGAGCGAACATTTCCTGGACGTCGAAACCCAGAGCGAATTGACGCGAGGTATGACCGTAGTCGATCGCCTGAACGTGGCCGCTGATGACCGGAATCAGGTGGTCTGGGCGCTCGTCCTCGAAAAGAAATGCAAAGCCAAAATCTGCTGGACCATGGACAACCAACGCTGGAAGGAAGCGCTGTTTTCGGCTCTGCGCTAAATCCTGAACCACAAAGGGCACGAAGTAGCACGAAGGAAATCCTTTGCGGTTTAAACCTTCGTGTACCTTCGTGTCCTTCGTGGTTAATGAATTTAGCCGGCCCGCGATTGGGTGCGCGAGGTCTGGTAATATTTAGCCTCTCTCGGAGGTGTCCCATGTCCCGGAATGTACGCTGCGGCTTGATTCAGGCAAGCAACGCGCTCGGCAGCAACCGCTCGCTGCCAGAGATCAAGAAAGCCATGATCGACAAGCACCTGAAGCTGATCGAGCAGGCGGCGAAGAAGAAAGTGAAAATACTCTGCCTCCAGGAACTTTTTTATGGCCCTTATTTCTGCGCGGAGCAGAACATTCGATGGTACGACCTTACCGAGCGAGTTCCTGATGGGCCAACGACCCGGTTAATGCAGAAGATCGCGGCCAAACACAGCATGGTCATCGTGGTCCCGGTGTACGAAGAACAGATGCCGGGCTTGTACTTCAATACCGCCGCGGTCATCGATGCCGACGGCAAGTATCTGGGCAAGTACCGCAAACACCACATCCCCCACGTGCATCCCGGATTCTGGGAGAAATTTTATTTCACCCCGGGAGACTTGGGTTATCCCGTCTTTGAGACCAAGTTCGCGCGTGTCGGAGTCTACATCTGTTATGACCGCCATTTTCCCGAAGGCGCGCGCGTACTCGGACTGAACGGCGCGGAAATTGTATTCAATCCCTCGGCCACGGTCGCGGGACTTTCGGAATATTTGTGGGAGCTCGAACAGCCCGCACACGCTGCGGCGAACGGCTACTTCGTGGGTGCGATCAACCGCGTGGGAAGGGAAAAGCCGTGGAATATCGGCGAGTTTTACGGTAAGAGTTATTTCTGCAATCCGCGCGGCAAAATCTTCGCCCAGGCCAGCCGCGATAAAGACGAGGTGCTGGTTGCCGATCTCGATCTCGACATGATCCAGGAAGTGAGGAGGGTCTGGCAGTTTTATCGCGACCGGCGTCCGGAAACCTACGGTGCGCTGACAACGCAGACGGGACAAACGGCGGCTGCGGACTAACTGTGAGCAGGAAATCGGCGACCTTTTTCTTGAATTGTCATATTTCCTGGATTGTCATCCTGAGCGAAGCGAAGGACCTGCTGTCTCGTGCGCCCACAAAAAAGCAGGTCCTTCGCTTCGCTCAGGATGACAACGGGTTAACTGATGACTGAAAACTGAGAACCGCTCCGCACATGTCCCCATCTTCGCGCATCGCATCCAGTCCGCTGTACAACAAAGACCTCGCGCCGGCGACAAGCGAGCGGCGTACCTGGGGCACCTACAGCTTCGCCGCGCTGTGGGTCTCGATGTCGGTCAACATTCTGACCTACATGCTCGCCGCGAGCCTGATCCAGGGAGGAATGAACTGGAAGCAGGCGGTAGCCACCGTGTTCCTCGGCAACACGATTGTCCTAATTCCGATGCTGTTGAACTCCCATCCGGGAGCGCGCTACGGAATCCCGTTTCCGGTGCTGGCGCGCGCCTCGTTCGGAGTGCTGGGCGCGAATGTCGCTGCCGTGTTGCGCGCCCTCGTTGCCTGCGGATGGTTCGGCATCCAGACCTGGATCGGCGGCGAAGCCATCAACACGCTGATCACGACGCTCGTACCCGCTTGGCCGAAAGTGGGCCGCGGCGCTGCGATCTGCTTTCTGGCCTTTTGGCTGATCAATCTAGCCGTGATTCTCAAGGGCATCGAGTACATTCGATTCTTACAGGGAATCAGCGCGCCGGTTCTGCTGGCCGTTGGCCTTCTTCTGCTGGCGTGGGCCGACAAGTCGGCAGGCGGATTTGGCCCCATGCTGTCAGCGCCGTCTCGGTTCGTGAGCTTTCCAGATTTTCTGAAATTCCTCATCCCCGCGCTCAATGGCACGGTAGGTTTCTGGGCCACCGTATCACTCAACATCCCGGACTTCACGCGGTTTGCGAAAAGTCAGCGCCAACAGGTGATCGGGCAAGCCCTCGCCCTGCCGACCACCATGACGCTCTATTCGCTGATTGGAATCCTGGTGACGTCGGCGACGGTGGTGATCTACGGCACCGCGATCTGGGATCCGGTGCAGTTGCTCAGCCGCTTTCATTCGCCCGTGGCCGTGGTGATTTCGCTGCTGGCGATTCTGCTGGCGACGTTGAACGTGAATATTGGCGCCAACGTAGTCTCACCGGCCAACGATTTTTCGAACCTCTGGCCGCGAAAAATCAGCTTCCGCACCGGAGGCATAATCACCTGCTTCATGGGAATCGCGCTGATGCCCTGGAAACTGCTGTCTAGTTACAGCACATTCATCTTCGGATGGCTCGGCGGTTACGCCGCATTCCTCGGCCCGGTGGCGGGCATCATGATCTGCGACTACTTCGTGATCCGCAGGCGAGTACTCGTGCTCGACGATCTCTACCTGCGAGGCGGCGTCTACGAGTATTCGCGCGGCTTCAACTGGCCGGCCGTGCTCGCGCTGACTCTGGGGGCAGGCACGGCGCTGGTGGGATTGGTCGTGCCTGCGGTGCGAGTGTTATATGACTATTCGTGGTTTGTGGGATTTGCGGTGGCGTTTGTTGCCTATTACACGCTCATGAAATTGATCGTGGGCAGGGCGCGGCTTTAATCGTTGCCGGAGACTGGACAAGGCGTTCTGAGCGCAATCGCCTGGTTTCTACAATTACACCACTAATATTTACGCTGTTGATCGCGAATTCACTGCTCTGAAGTGGAATTTGATGGCTCTGGAAATGAAATACAAACCCGTTCGTTCGTAGTGCAACCGTATGTGACTAGGCGTACTAAAGAACCGATCTGGGCTTTATCGAATATCACTACCCCGGGCTTCTCACCGTGATACCACTGCCCGGCCAGTTTCAGCTGACGTTGGCTGCCCTCAACTCTCACGTCCTCCACAATTCCGGTCACGGATTGCTTATACGAGATTACGACATCTCGCAGTGCTGCTTCCGTCACGTGCTTATTGTCCATTCGCTCAAGGTGGTAGTGGCTGACGGATGCTAGCTCATACATATCGCGGCAGTACAGATTGGGACCGGATTGGAAACAAAGGTCCGGTGCTTCGCTCTCCTCAGCAGCCTTGCCGAGCGGTTGCAGCATGTTGGCGGATGATACAAACCATTGCATCTGAGCACGAGAGAGTTCAACAGAGTCCGGTACGTCACCCCAATAATCGCTGTGCAAAAGGGCCTCAGGTAATAACGTCACCCGAGCTAGGGATCCATCGGGAGCGAAGATCAGCTCGATTATGTAACTTGAACCATGCCAGTAGATGACCGAATCGGGTGGTCCAGTTTCGGTCTCCTTGTCATACAGTCGGAGGGGCTTCCCCGCAGGTGCGATGTAGCGCTGTCCGAACAGTGCGTCTGCTTTCGCGATAGTTTCAGTTTTTCGTTCGAGAGTGGCGTCTTCAGCAATTAGCTTCAGAGATAAGCATGCTAACGCCGCAACAACCGCGGGCCCCGTTCGGTTCATAGCTACGGATTATATGCAACAGATCGCAGTGATTGGTGAAATATCGCGTTTACGCTCATTGACCTGCTGGGAGGCGGTCTGAGGGAACCGCGCAACCCGACCCGAGCCGGAGCACGAGCCTGTTCGACCTACAGAGTTTCAATCGGTCTGCGCGATCAGACTCACCAGGTCAGACTTTTCCTTGACAAGATCATATATACTGATAAGTAATAATCGCGACAAAAATAGCCGGGACACACCCGAAGTAGCTAGGCGCTAAGCGCGCCCGCAGAAACTTACGTCTTCTGCGTTAAGTTATTTGAAATCAATATGTTGGTAGTTAGACGGAGTAACTATATACAGTTCAATACTTTGCCTGGGAAACAGGGCGGAATGTGAACTAAGTTATTGATTTATAAATACGTTACTTCTAACTCCTTATTCCCCAAAGACCTGGCGGGATGATCTCGCTAAGTCTTTGATTCCAAAAGACCGCGAATAAGGGGGTAGGGGGAGTACCAATCAGTAAATATCGCGAACTTTCCAGAATGGCAATCGAGAAACGCCAACATCGCAAAGACAACTGGTTGAGAGAGACGAGCAAGCCCGCGATAGTTTGAAAGCGAGCCAACAGCCGAACCGCGAACGACGAGCGACCAACGACCAACGACGATCTACTTCCCGAACGCTGGCAACACTTCCTTCTTATACTTCTCCAACGTATGTTCCTCATCTCCGCACATAAGATAAATATTGAACTGAGTAACTCCCACGCGCGCCAGCCTGCGGAGTTTTTCAATGTGCGCTTCAGCCGGACCAAGCAGACAGAAGCGATCAATCACGTCATCGGAAACGAAATCCGCATTGCTGCTGCCCACTTCGCAATGATGAAGATAATCGTACTGTCCGCGGTCGCGTATATAAGAGGTCAGCGCGGGAGGAAGCTCTTCCGGCTTGTAGCGCGAAACCAGATCGACGACGTGGTTCGACACCAGTGCAGGGAACCAGCGCACTCGTTCGCGGCCCACTTTAACATCGTCGGAAACCCAGACCGGAGCGGCCGCCATGATCTCGATCTTTTGCGGATCTCTTCCTGCGGCCTCGGCGCCCTGCTTGACGAAACCGACGCACCACTCGATCAGATCCGGATCGGCGAACTGCAAGATAACGCCGTCGGCGATTCGGCCAGCGAGGTCGAGCACTTTCGGCCCATATCCCGCAACCCACACCGGCGGAACGCCACCGGTCGCCCATGTGAGCCGCGCCGTCAGGCCCTCGTATTCCGTCTCTTTCCCGCCAGTGAGATTGCGGAAAGCTTTTACAGCGCGCTCCAACTGCGCCGACGTGACCGGCTTTTTGCCCAGCACGCGCCGCGAACTGTCGCCGCGGCCGATGCCAAGTTGCATGCGCCCACCCGAAATCAAATTCAAGGTCGCAAACAGACTCGACGTTACCGTGATGTCACGAGTCGCCGGATTCGTAACGCAGGTACCGAGCCGCATGTTCTTCGTGTTGGTCGCCATGAGCGTGAGCATGGGATAAGGTTCGAGCCAAAGGACGTGCGAATCGAAGATCCAGCCATACTCAAATCCGGACGCTTCCGCCTGGCGCGTCAGCGCGACGATTCGCTCCACCGGCATGTCGGGCTTGATGGTGATGCCGAACTTCATGCTGTCTCCTCGAGTGCGGTAACTTGGCACCGCCAGCGAAAGCTTTAACCGCGGAGGACGCCGAGGTCGCCGAGAAACAAGCGAAAGAAAAAGGGCAACTACCTAGCGCCGATTCAAAAACAATTTCGGTCGTCGCGGCCAAGACCAAACACAAGAAATTCTCTGCGAACTCTGCGTCCTCTGCGGTGAAAGCCTTTGCCCGATGTGGCTACTTAGTTTCGGGAGTTTAGCATAAAATCTCTATTTCGCTCTCGGAGGAGTAGACACCACCATGGGCTTTGACACCATCATCGTTAACGGTCGCGTAGCCACCGCAACGGACACCTACACCAGCGACGTCGCGATCAGCGATGGAAAGATCTCCGCCGTCGGCCAAAGCCTGCCTCGGGAAAACGCTGCAAAAATTATCGATGCGGCGGGCAAGTATGTATTTCCCGGCGGAATCGACGTGCATACCCATCTCGACATGCCGTTCGGTGGCACCACGAGCGCGGATGATTTCGAGACCGGTACTCGCGCCGCTGCTTTCGGTGGCACGACCACGCTGATCGATTTCGCAATCCAATACAAAGGCCAGACGCTGAGGACGGCTTTCGATACCTGGATGCAGAAAGCCTCCGGCAAAGCGGTTTGCGATTATGCGTTTCATTGCATCATCACGGATCTGGCCGGCGCGCAGCTCGACGAGATGAACGCGCTGGTGCGCGAAGGTGTTACCAGCTTCAAGTTGTTCATGGCGTATCCCGGCGTGTTCATGCTCGACGATGCGAGCATTTTCAAAGCTCTGCGCGCGACCGCGAAGAACGGCGGACTCGTCTGCATGCATGCCGAAAACGGCGGCGCGATTGACGTGATCGTGCAGCAGGCTCTGGCGGAAGGAAAAACAGCGCCTAAGTATCATGCCTTGACCCGTCCCACGACGGCGGAAGCGGAAGCGGTCTCGCGAGCGATTGCCCTCGCCGAAATGGCCGGAGCGCCGCTTTACATCGTCCATTTGAGTTGCAACGAGGCTCTCGAAAAAGTACGCGAAGCCCGTGATCGCGGCCTTCCCGTTTACGCCGAGACCTGTCCGCAATACCTGTATCTTTCGCTCGATAACTTCGACGCGCCCGGCTTCGAAGGAGCCAAATACGTTTTCACGCCGCCTCTGCGCGAGAAATGGCATCAGGAAAAATTGTGGAACGGATTAAAGCGTGACCATCTGCAGGTAGTTTCGACCGATCACTGTCCTTTCTGTTTCAAAGAGCAAAAGGAATTGGGCCGCGACGATTTTACCAAGATTCCGAACGGCGGTCCCGGAGTCGAGCACCGCATGAGCCTTATCTATTCCGGCGGCGTTGCCGGGGGACGATTCAGCGTGAATCGTTTTGTGGAACTCGTTTCCACGACTCCCGCAAAACTCTTTGGCCTCTATCCGCGGAAGGGCACAATCGCCGTGGGCAGCGACGCGGACCTGGTGATCTTCGATCCCAATCGCAAGCACACCATCAGCGTGAAGACTCACCACATGCGCGTCGACTATTCGATGTTCGAGGGAATTCCAGTGACGGGCATGCCCGACGCCGTGCTGTCGCGCGGCCGCGTGGTCGTAGAGGGAGATCGGTTCCTGGGACGCGCCGGCGCAGGAAACTTCCTCAAGCGGGCTCTCTACTCGCAGCCCTAGCATGGTGCATGTCGCCAGCTTCATCGTAGAATTCGGATGTCACAAAAGCGCCAAGCCTCTATGGAGATAGGCGATGCCCGATCTATGGCGAATATTGCTCACCTTGCTGTTCATCTTTCCCTTTTCGTCAGCACAAGAAACACACAGCCACAGTGCACCTGAGAAACTGGGGAAAGTATCGTTTCCGATTTCTTGCACACCGGCCGTTCAGGAGCAGTTCGACCGGGGCGTGGCTCTGCTTCACTCCTTCGCTTACACCGCCGCCGAAAATGCATTTCAGGGCGTGGCCGAACTGGATCCGCGGTGTGCAATGGCACATTGGGGAATGGCCATGGGGTACTTTCACCAGCTTTGGGATCCGCCCATTGTGCCCGCGACAATTTCGATTGCGCAAAAGGAAATCCAGCGGGCGCAGCAGATCGGGGCGGGCTCCGAACGCGAGCGCCAGTTCATCAATGCGCTGGGCTTGATATATCAGGACGCTGCCACCGTTCCGTACCGCACGCGGGCATTAAACTACGAGCACGCGATGAGCAATCTTGCTTCAGAGAACAGGAAAGATGTCGAAGCACAGGTGTTTTACGCGCTCGCACTTCTGGCGAACGCATCTCCTGCCGACAAGACTCATGCGAAGCAGAAACAGGCAGCCGATCTGCTTGAGCCGCTTGATCGCATCTACCCGCAGCACCCGGGAGTCCCTCACTACCTCATCCATGCTTACGACAATGCGGAACTCGCACCAAAGGGCCTTTCTGCGGCAAAAGTCTATTCCCAGATTGCACCTTCAGCGCCGCACGCATTGCACATGCCATCCCATATATTCACGCGACTCGGCCTGTGGGAAGACTCCATCGCTTCCAATATTGCAGCAAGGGATGCGGCACACCGGCAGGGCGATACCGGAGAAGAGCTGCACACCATGGATTATCTGGTGTATGCCTACCTGCAGAGTGGACGTGACAAAGACGCGGCTCAGGTCATTCAGCAACTTAAAAACATGCCGAACCTGAAGGCAGGCGATTTCAAAATAGCGTACGCCTCTACCGCGATGCCGGTTCGCTGCGCGGTTGAGCGGGGTCAATGGGCCGACGCTGCTGGCATCGTTCCTCCGACAGGAGCCCCGCCTCATGTTGTCGCAATTGCGGTTTGGGCTCGGGGCTTGGGACTCGCTCGGAGTGGACGCGCCGCCGAGGCGCGCACGGAAATTGATAGATTGCGGCAGATCGAAGAGCAGCTTCGCACATCAGGCAATAACTATTGGGCCACTCAGGTGGGGATTCTGACGCGCGAAGTCATGGCGTGGTCAGCCCAGGCGGACAGGAAACCGGATGAAGCCGCAGCCTTGATGCGGGCGTCAGCCGATGAAGAGGACGCAATCGAGAAACTTCCGGTGACACCGGGGCCGATTGTTCCGGCCCGCGAACAGCTCGGCTACTTGTTGCTGGAGCAGAATCACCCGGGTCTAGCGCTGAAAGAATTTGAGACAGCACTCGCAAATGCCCCTGGGCGGCGCGGTGCTCTGCAGGGTGTTGCGCATGCTGCCGAACTCTCCGGCCAGAATCCGCGCTAGTGCTTGTCCCCCTGCTCAACGAAGAATTTCCCCGTTTCTCCCGCTGAAAAATAGCGCGAGGTCACAGTCTTCTTGCGAGTAAAAAACTCGACCGCATCCCAGCCGTGGACGTGCAGATCGCCAAAGAACGAATCCTTCCAGCCGGAAAACGGGAAATAAGCCGGCGATGCGGCCACGCCGATATTCACGCCCACCATGCCTACTTCGATGCGCCGGCTGTATTCCCGCACCGCCGCGCCATTTTCCGTGAAGATCGAAGTGCCATTGCCACGCGGATCGCTATTCACCACCGCAATCGCCTGCTCGAGCGTATCCACGTGCATCACGGAGAGCACCGGCCCAAAAATTTCTTCGCGGGCAACCCGCATCTCGGGCTTCACGTTGTCCAGAATCGTCGGGCCCACAAAGTTTCCTCCCGCCGGAACTCCCGCCGGACGCCGTCCATCCACCAGCAACTCCGCGCCTTCTTTCAATCCGCTTTCTATCGCTTCATGAATGCGCTCGCAGGCAGCGCCTGAAATCACGGGCCCCATGCTCACCTTCGCATCCATGCCATCTCCGGCAATCAGCTTCTCCGCTCCCTCTTTCAATTTGCCGAGAATCGCCGTCCGCGCCGACCCGACTGTTACCAGCACCGATCCAGCCATGCAGCGCTGACCCGCGTTACCGAATGCGCTGCCGATAACGTTTGCCACCGTTTTATCGACGACCGCATCCGGCAGCGCGACCATGTAATTCTTCGCGCCGCCCAGGGCCTGCACGCGCTTTCCGTTTTCCGCGGCCCGCCGGTAAATGTACTTGGCTGTGTTGACCGAGCCGACGAAGGAAACGGCGCGAATCCCCGGACTGTCGAGAATCGCGTTGACCGCATCGTGCGCACCATGCACAAGATTGACCACTCCGCGCGGCAGACCGATCTCTTCGAAAATGTGGAACATGAGTTCCGAGGTGAGCGGGACCTGCTCCGACGGCTTCAAAACGAACGTGTTCCCGCAAACGATGGCGAAAGGCAGGAACCACATGGGCACCATGGCCGGAAAGTTGAAGGGCGTGATGGCGGCGCACACCCCGATGGGCTGGCGAATCGTTTCGGTGTTAATTCCGCGCGCCACGCCTTCAAGAATGCGTCCCTGCATCGTCATGGGAGCGGCGCAAGCCACTTCCAGCACTTCAATGGTGCGGCTGATCTCCGCCCGCGCATCCGAGAGCACCTTGCCCCCTTCGCGTGTGACCGACGCGGCGAGCTCGTCAATCCGCTGCCGGAATTTCTCGCGCATCGCGTAGATAAATTCCGTACGCTCGCCCACCGAACGGGCGCGCCAGTCGGGCAGTGCGGTGCTAGCGGCGGCTACCGCCGCTTCGACCTCTGCAATCCCCGACACCGGGACGCGCGCCAACACCTCGCCGCTAGCCGGGTTGGTCACGTCGAGAAGACCGGGCGCCTGCGCCAATACCCAGCGACCGCCCACATAGTTCGCGAGAATTCGTGTTGAGGCCGTCTTTTCAGCGCTCGTGTCCGTGATCGTGGTTGTATCTACCGACGTCAGAGTATTCGTTTCGGTTGTCATCGCTACTCCTCCTGTTCCCGCCCGCAATCGATTTCCCAAGCCGGATAAAAAGGCGGGCTCATTAGGCGGCTCTCACTCTGCGCTCCAGGAATAAGGTGCTGGAAGCTTCCGCTGCTTGCGAAACTCACGCATTTGCTTCTGCTGGTGAGTTCGGATCCTGAGATCGGAGCGCGGGTTCCCCGTGCACAGCAACACAAAGCCAGATTCGCGGTCTGCAGGGAAGTAGACCAGCGAATCGGACTGGTCGACTTCCCCTCCACCGTCAAGCCTTCCTGCACACGTCAAGCAGTAGCCCTGGTGGCAGAGCGCGGGCAAAACGATCCCTGCCTTGAAGGCTGCGTCCCAAATGTGCTCTTCGCCGCTTACCTGGATGGAGCGCTTCTCCTCGCCGGGCAGCAGCAATTCGACTCGAAACACCTCTGGCTCTTGCTTCATAAACTCCCACGGTAATCGTACCTGGCCGCAAAGCCAAGCAGGACCACCGGGGACAAATATTTACGGATTGTAGAAACTGGCGTTCTTGCTGTAAGGGGCATGTCCCGGTTCTCCCCGCCGGAAGTGGCCGGACGGAATCGTCTTACCGTCGCGCTCATGAGCCAGCAATTCAATGAACCAGGCCTCGTGCTCGATTTCCTCGTTCAGGATGCGCGATGCCATGTCATAGGTACGCGGGTCTTTGCCGAATGTCATGTCGCAGATCTCGATCCAGCTCCGAATCGCGCAGCGCTCCGACTCCAACAGCAGCGTCAGGATATTCACCGCGGTTGGAGGATCGGGCAGCTTGGCGGCGCGACAACCCGCCTGATCATGGAAGGCCGGCAGATCATTGGGCAGTTCGCCACCCAGTTCATAGATGCGAGGGACGATGAGTTCCCAATGGGCACGATCCTCCAGCCTCGCGTCCTCGCAGATCTCCTTGTAATCTTCGTGGCCGGCCAGATGCATTCGAAGAATAGTGTAGTAGTAGTAGGTGCTGGCAAACTCGGCCGCCGCGTTCGCGATCAACATCTTGATCAGCTTCTCCACGTCGACGCCACGTTTCCGAATCACCTCAACTCCGACTCTCTGAGTGACATCCCCGTGTTTAACAACCTGGGTATCTTTCTTTTCAGGCATGGAATCTCCTCTCGATACCCACTCTAGCGCCGCTCTTTGCCGTAGGTCTAAGATATAGTATCTATTCCAGGCATAGTATTTTCCTCTGACAATTGATGTCGGATAGCAAGCGAGCGGAAAACCAGGTTAGCAAATGCAGATTCATCAACTCCGATATTTTTGCGCCGTGGCCAGGACGGGAAGTTTTACCCGCGCCGCGCAACAGGAACACCTGGCACAGCCGTCTTTGTCGCAGCAGGTACGCAAGCTCGAAGATGAACTTGGGACGAAGTTGTTCGATCGCCTGGGTCGGACGGTGCGGTTGACACAATTGGGCGAGGCATTCCTGCCACGCGCCGAGGCTATCGTGCGACAGGTCGCCGCCGCCAAACTGGAGATCCAGGAAATGGCGGGAACTGAACAAGGCAAGCTGGTGGTCGGAGCCATCCCCACCATTGCGCCTTACTTCTTACCTTCATGCCTCGCCAGTTTCGCGCGGAAGTTCCCACGCGTGCATATTCGCGTCGTAGAAGAAGTCACCAACGAGCTTCTCAGTCTCATCCACCAGGGCGCGGTCGACCTGGCGCTGATTGCTCTGCCAGTTCCGGTCTCTCATTGTCTGTGTCACGAACTCTTTCGTGAACCGCTTTATCTGGTCGTTCCCGGAAATCACCGTCTGGCGTCTTCCAGCCACGTGCACCTCGCGCAAATCGAAAATGACCGGTTTCTCTTGCTCAAGGAGGGCCACTGCTTCCGCGAGAACACCCTGTCGGTTTGCGAACGGGCGCGATTGCAGCCCAACGTCGTTTTTGAGAGCGGCCAGTTCACCACGATTCTGGCGATGGTAGCGGCCGGTAGTGGAGTCTCCGTGGTGCCGCAAATGGCGGTCGAAGAGAGGGACGGTTGCCGATTCATTCCGCTGCGTGATGAGAGTGCTTACCGTCGCGTGGGAATTGTGCAGCTTAGACATCGCTTCCGCAGCCGGTTACACCGCGCCTTCCTGGAACATCTGCATGACGTACAGAAGCGGCGCGGTACGCCTCTTCAGCCCGCACGCATTGCCGTGTAAAACACCGTTTCGGGGTCATGCTTGCGAGCGCGGTCGCTCTGTGGACAGGGCTGCCGAATTCAATCCCGACCTAATTTTCGCGAACGACAACGTCACCGTAGTGGTCGGGATGTTGCCGGTCTCTCTCCCGAATTAAGATAGGCCATGCAAAACGCAACGCCGGTGGCCATCGCGGTGCTTGTGCTGGAGCTCATACCGGCAACCGTGTTTGGAGTTGCCGGGGAGCGGATTGGGCAGGCATGCGCCCGCTGGCCGTCAACGGTCCGAACCGCTTCACCAGTACTCTGCGCGCTACCTTACGTTCTGCTTTCCTGTTCGCAACAGATGTTTTCATGGAAATGGTGCGCTCTCTACGCGGCGCTGCCGGTGGCGATCGCATGGCTGCTGGGACAGGCCGCAATCGCCGATCCCGAACAACGCGGCAATTGGCGAGACGCGATCATTCTCCTAACGCTGGGGCTGGCGGTTGATTTGCGTTGGTTCGAGCGGGCGTGGCCGAGCGGGCTCCCGGGCCTGGGGAAACTGCTCCTCATCGATGCGGCGTTGTATGGATTCGTCGCGATCCGGCGGCTCCGCGGGACCGGCTTTGACTTTCACCTCCGCTGGAACGACTGGAAAACCGGCCTGCGGGAACTGGCTTTTTTTACGCCATTGGTTCTGGGGCTGGGTTTGGCGCTAGGCTTTCTCAATCCGCATGGCAACGCGCCGCGGTTCTCGATGATTCCAACGTGGATCTATATCTTCATTTTCATTGCTGTTCCGGAAGAACTTTACTTTCGCGCGTGGGTGCAGAACCTGCTGGAACGGCGGGTGGGACGGCGAGCGGCGCTGGCGATTACGGCGGTGTTGTTTGGGCTCTCCCATTTCAACAAACGATCGGCGCACTTCAACTGGCGCTATGTCTTACTGGCCAGCATCGCCGGGATCTTCTACGGTCGGGCATGGCGCGAGCAACGGCGAGTGCCGGCCTCGGCTATCACTCACGCCAGCGTGGACGCCATCTGGTCGTTCTGGTTTTAGCCAGGGAGTTGGCGTCTACGCCGTGAGAGGCTCAATCGAAACATGGTTTGCGGTTCTAGGCACGAACGGTTCGAGCAGAGATCGGAACCTCCGGCTCAAGTTCAGTGCTTCACTCTCGTGCTCCAGCAGTACGCGTGGATCAGTCGCAGTCTTCAGCAGGTAGCGCAAATATGACAGCCGCATGAGCTACAGCGCATGTGCTTGAGGTCTTCGTCGCTGCGGACGTGAAAAGTGATCCAGCCTGAATCAGGAACCCATCGGTGCTCTTCCGCAAGACCTTCCGCCAAGAGCGCATCGTGGATTGAGCGGGGAAACGGGATGTCAACGACTCCGCCAGTATGCACGTGTCCGACTTCTGCACTCCAGAAGCGGAATTCTTTCCCGCCGAAGCGATGCGGGTGAACCGAGATTTGGGGCCACGCGGAGACTTCGCCTTCGAGCTTCTTCATGTGGTTCATTGTCCAAACTCCTTTGGCTTGTTTTTCGATGACTGAACGTGACGACTCGATTCAGCGACCACAATTCAGCTTTACTCATCCGTAAGACCTGCCTGATCTGCCCGCCTGCCGGAATCTTGGCGCGGATTTTGGCTCCATACCCGCATGGCTCCCAACGATCCTTTGGTTTTCAGCGGGATCAACGGGCGTGGCCTCTGGAATCCCGTGGCCAGTCTCCTTTGCTCGGTACAGGAGACCGCTGGTGATGGGAAAGTAGGAGACGAATAAGTAAACGGTAGAAGAAAAGAAATCTGCACTTTCTTTTTACTTCTTACTTTCTAAAGTGCGGCAAAACGGCATCGCCGAACAATTTCGCTTGTCCCGTGCGATCGTCTCCCCAGATTTCGAGCATGATGTGAGTACAGCCAGCGGCGCGGTATTCTTCGATCTTTTGCATGCACTCGTCGGGCGTGCCCGCGATGGGACAGACCTTGCGCAGTAGCTCATCGCTGACGGCCTGAGCGGCGGCTTTGCGGCCGCCTTTTTCCATGGCGTCAGCAACGGGCTGAAGCTCTTCGAAAGTGATGCCGGCAGATTCGAGCAACACATCGGCTGAGCCTTTGATGTTCTGCACTTTGTTGGCAAGATACATGGCGGCCTGCTCGCGCGCGCCTTCTTTTCCTTTTTTCGAGTCGCGCCCGATGCTGCCGACGATCACGCAGCCGAGGGTCAGTTTGGAAGCATCCTTGCCCGCTTTCGCTGCGCCCGCTTCCATATTGGTTTTCGAGTAGCGCACGAATGCGGGAGTGGTGATCGACGCCGTGAGCAAGCCGTCTCCCACCGAACCGCCCAGCCTCTGCATCGCGGGTCCAGTTCCGGCAACATACACAGGAGGAACTTTGCGCGACGTGCGCGCGTCGCTCTTGAGCGGTGGAACGCTGGCGGCGAAGATTTTGCCCTGATATTCGAATTTGTCCCCCTCGAGTACGCCGCGGATGATCTCGATGCTTTCCCGCATCACGGTCGCAGGACCGACTTTCTCGCCTTCCCCCTCTCCGATTTCTTTCATGAAGATCTTCGACGCGCCGAGGCCGAGAAGAAAGCGGTCGCCGGCGAGATCCTGCATGACGCGCGCTTCCATCGCGATCTGGACGGGATGTCGCGTGTAGGGAGAAATAATTCCCCAGCCGAGCTGAATACGCTTCGTCTGGCTGGCGATGACGGCGAGAATCGCAGTCGAAGAGCGCGCTTCAAAGGAATGTTTACGCCACCACGGATAGGCTTCGGCAATCCAGAAGGTGTCGAAACCTGCGTCCTCGCAGGCCTTGGCCATGGCTGCGGTTTCGTGGACGGGCTCCATGCTGAGTTGAAGGACGCCGATGTTGAATGGGATGGTCATAGTGTTAGGTCTCAGGTGTCAGGTGTCAGGCAAAGCAAAATCTTATTCTCGTTGGTGCTGAGTTTAAGCTCGGAACCTACCGTTGTGGATTTTCCTGCGACCTGAGACCTGAGACGTGAGACCTTTTTTCACTCCGGGTCGCTCCAGCCGTGCTCCAGGCCTTTGATCAGTTCCCAGACAGCTTTGTTCAACGGCGTGGGGATGCCGGTTTTCTCGCCCCACTTCACGATTGCGCCGTTCATGAAATCAACTTCGGTCTGTCGCTTGGCGAGCACGTCCTGCAGCATCGAGGCGCGGTGCTTGCCGGGGGCATTCGCTCCTTTTTGCACTAGGGCGCGCGGATCGCCGTGCCGTTCGATGCCGAGCGCGTGGGCGACGGCCTCGCCTTCGGCGATCAGATCGTTGAATAGCTGACCGGTCGGCCCGAAGCGGGTGGCGGCGCCGTGATGCAGCAGGGTCAGGGCTCCGACTGGGTTGGTGGCAGCGTTGAAGATCAGCTTGGTCCACTGCGCACCGCGGGCGTCTTTCAACGGAATTACATTCATGCCGGAGCGCGTGATCAGGCCGGCCAGTTCTTCGATCTTGGACATGGGTGTGTTCGTCGGTTCGAAGGGACCAATCCAGGTGTCGCCCTTGATGTCGAAGCCGATGTGGCCGGGAGCGATGGGATGTCCGGCGGGGAACGTCGTGCCACGAATGACGTACTTCACGTGTTCCGCGATGATCTCTTCGTTGCCGACACCGTTTTGAACGGAACAGACAGCGCTATTTGCGTCGAAGGCGCGGGCAACCTGCGCGATCGCGTCACGGGTGTGGATGGCTTTGGTGGCGACGATGCCATAGTCGCAGCGCGGAAGTTCCTTGGGATCGCGGGTGGCATTCAGTTTCGCAGTGAAATCGGCGGCTCCGGAAATGCGCAGACCGCTATTGCGGATGGCTTCGACGTGATCTTTCCAGACGTCGTAAGCCCAGATTTCGGCCTCGCCCTTTTTGGCGAGGTGTGCGGCGAAGAGGCTGCCGACCGCGCCGCAACCGACGATACACACTTTCAACAAGCTATAACTCCAGACTCAGCATTGAAGAGGTCAGAGGTCAGATTGCAGAGGTTAATTCGAGCAACACTAGTTTTTCACCTCTGCAATCTGACCTCTAACCTCTAACCTCGTACGCTCTCCCGCGTCTCCCCGCCTTTATAGAATTTCCATGGCACGTGCGCCAAACATTCGCCTTCGCTCTTGCCGATGCGATATGTGTCCTGGGTATAGAGGCAGACCTTGCCGTCGTGATCGACGACCTGCGGATGCAGGGAGAAGATCATGTTCTCTTCAAGCGGAACCTCGCTCTTCGCGCCGATCGCGGGATACTCCAGCATCGTCATGCCAATGCCATGGCCGGAAAGATGGCCGAGGGCAAAGCCGTGCTTGGCGAATATGTCGGCCACCGTGCGATGCACGGTAGAGGCGAGTTCGCCGTGACGCATCAACTTGCGCGCCGATTCCATGGCGTGCGGATACGCGTCCGCCATCTTCTGCGTGGTCGGGCTGGGCTTGCCCTGAATCAGGGCGCGAGAAAACTCGACCCAGTAGCCGCCGGCTCCCGTGACTTCGAGCGAATAAAGAAGAAGATCGTCGGCCGCAACTTTGCGATGGCCGGGAACTTTGAAGTAAGCGTTGGCCTCTCCGTGTTCGCCCGAGAGCAGAATGTTCATCATGCGCGGGCCGGCGCCGCGAGCAAAGAAACGTTCGACTGCGGGCGCCATGATTTCGGCTTCGGTTTTGCCGGGCTTGTAGCCGGAGATCAGCGCCCAGAAGCCATCGACGACGATGTCCATGGCGTCGCGGACTTCGACGAGCTCTTCTTCGCTTTTGACGGCGCGCGCCATGTCGAATTCCCGGTCAAAGGGCACGAGTTCAAACGAACCTTGCGCGAGTTCGCGGTAATCGCGAACGGCCATGACGAAGTTCATCCCAAACGTGCCGATGCGTTTCCATTTGCGCTCGACAGCGTGGTCGCGCAGCCACTGGCCGGGAACATCGGGCCAGACCTGGTCTTTCACCCAGGGCTTCTTTTTGTCGCCGATCCAGCGAGCTTCGCGGGGGAAGACGAGCTTGGGTTCGTCTTCGAGAGGGATGACGACATAAACGTAACGATGAACGATTTCGAATCCGGAGGTGTAGAAAACCGCACCCTCGAATCCAGCGTATTGATTGCCGCAGACGATGAGAGCGTCCAGTCCGGCGGCTTGCATGCGGGAGCGGATGTTTTTGTAACGGCGATCGATTTCTTTCGGACTTGGCAAAAAGACCTCTGATGCCCAGCCCCTGAAAGGGCATCTGTTTTCCCGTAGAGACGGGCAAGGCCCGTCTCTATGGGCGGAAGAACCTACGGCATCGCTAACGCGATGCCCTGATACGAACTCGGCTACGCGCGCACTCCGCATAATTCGGCGGCGGTTAGGGCATAAATCCTTGTGATGTCCACTAATGTTTGAATGCGAACTTTTTCTCCTTCTTTGTCGCGGGGACCGCTGGAAGGGCCGTAGTTCACCGTCTCGACTCCATACCGGCTGAGGACGCTGGCGTCGGAGCACCAGGTGACGACTTCTCTCTCCGGCGTCTTGCCAGTGATGCGCTTGTGATTGCGGTCGATGGCGTGGATCATCTCGTGCTCTTCGCTGATGCGCGCGCCGGGGACCGAGACGTAGGTTTCGAACTTCAGACCCCAGTCAGCGTGCGCTTTTTCAAGTTCGAAGAAGAGGCGCTGGATGTCGCGACGCGCTTCGGCCATGGAGATGGTGGGCGGGACGCGCACGTCGAGGAACAAGTCGGTTTTTTCCGGAGTGCGGCTGGCGCGCCAAGCGTGTCCGCCGCGGATACCGCCGAGATTCACGATGGCCTTCTTGCCGCCGTAGCTTGCCTTCTTCTCCCATCCTTCTATCCACTTCAGGATAGGCGGCATGAGTTCGACCATGCGGCGGATGGAATTCATTTCTTCGCGGCCCTCGCAGAAGGCGGTGTGCACGTAAATTCCCGTGCATGAGATGCACACCCACATGGAGCCGAAGTGCTCGAGAACGACATGCATGTCGGTGGGCTCACCGAGAATGCACATGTCGGGCAGCACTCCGTGATTTACCAGGTAGTGCGTGCCGTATCCGTAGCCGCGGTACTCCTTGCCCTTGAATTCACCCCACTGGGTCTTTTCGATTTCGCCGGCGACGGCGGCAATGATGACATCCCCTTTCAGGCGTACGCCAGCGCGCTGCAGCGCTTTCACGGCGTTTGTATAGCAGACAAGCGCGCCCTTCATGTTGTAGATGCCGAGGCCGTAGATGAAACCGTCTTTGACTACGGCGTGCGGTTTGTAGCCGAGGCCGTTGAGAAATTCTTCTTGGCCGGTGTTGGAGGTGTCCAGGTGGCCGTTGAACATCAGGTTCTTGCCGCCGCCCGAGCCTTTCCAACGGCCGACCACGTTGGCGCGCGCTTCTTCGACTTCCTGCCAGGCGATATCGAGACCGAGCTTCTGCAGCGCTGATTGCATGTACTGCGCCATCTGCAGTTCTTCCCCGGTCGGACTGGGGATGTTGATCACGTCAGTAGCCATGGAGACGATTTCGTCTTCGCGAACTTCGGCGAGGATGCGGTCGATGAGTTTCTCATCGAGGCTGGAAGCGTGTTTGATGTTCGTTGGAGGCACGGTTGGTCGTTGGTCGCTCGCTATTCGCTGTTCGCTGCCTTCCTGTTGCCAGCGCTACTTCTTGCCAGACGGAAATCGTCTGGGTCGGTGCACAATTTTTCGTTGCCGGTTTCGGTGATCAGAAAATTGTCTTCTAAACGCAGACCTCCGCCGCCGGGCCAGTAAATGCCGGGCTCGATCGCCAGCACCATTCCCTTTTTTATTGTGCCGGTGCCAGCCTGGTGCGCGTAGGGCCATTCGTGAGCCCGGGCGCCGACGCCGTGGCAGATGGGGTGGGAGGGCTGTCCGGCGTATCCACCTTCGGCAATGCGGGCGCGAATGAGCTTGTCGAGTTCGGGGAAGCTGGCACCGTGGCGCGCGAAGGAAATGCCGTCGTTGAAAACCTTGAGCAGAAGGTCGAGCAGCTTGTGATACTCGGGCTTCAATTCGCCGGGGCAGGCATTCTTGGTGAGATCGGTCCAATAGCCGTCGGCACAGACCCAGATTTCGAAAAGCGTTGGTTCGTCTTTCTGAATCGGGCGATCGCCGGTGGCAGTGAACGTGGCGATTCCTTTCCCGGACCACACCAGCGTGAAGGCGCGCGCCATCTCGACTTTACTCTTGTAGCCAACGCCGATTCCGTGCACGAAGCCTTCATACATGGCGCCGACTTCACTCTCTTTCATGCCGGGGCGCATGTGCTCGCGAGTGTAATCCATCGCGAGGGCTGCGAGTTCGTTGGCCAAACGCATGCGCTCGACTTCCTGACCGGTCTTGATCGAGCGGGCTTCGTTGAGGAGCGGTGTGGCATCCACCACCTCACCGCAAAACTTCTTGAACGATTCGAAATAGGACATCATGAAGGTGGTCGGTTCGCCCACCATGCGGTCGGCGGACTGCGTGCCCATGTTGAGTTCGACAGCCACTTTGTCGGTCAGGCCACGCTGCTTCAGGACTTCGTTGACGCGGTCCCAGGCGCGGAACTGCGGGGGGCGCGGATCGCGCTCGTCGTAGCCTTTGAAGTAGAGAATGTCTTTTGTCCACGAGTTGCGCTCGGCGTCGGCCTGCTGCGGCTCGAGGGCAATCAACGCAGGCTCGCCCTCGCGCGGAAAGACGACGGCGTCGTATCCCTTCATACACCAGTAGTTGGTGAGATAGAGAACGTTGTCAGGCGCGCGGCAGACCAGGGCGGAGAGGTCCTGATCTTTCATCAGGGCGCGGACTCGATCGAGTTTTGTTTTGTCAGCGGGCCAGGCCATAGCAAACGCTCAGCGCCATCTCAATGCACGGTTACGGGTTTATTTTCGTCCTGAAAATTCCACGCCGCCTCTTTGCCCTTGATGAGCCGATAGACCGCGCTGTGCAGCGGCGCGGCCACTCCGACGCGTTCGGCCTCACGAGCGATGGCGCCCGAGAGAAAATCGATTTCAGTCGTCAACTTATGCCGGACATCGTGCAGCATGGAGGGCGGGTGATTAGTCATGGCGCCGACCCGGTTCATCTCCCACGGATCTTCGTGCAGACGAACGCCCGCTGCCTCGGCTACTCTCTTGCCCTCGTCGATCAAGGCATGCAGCAGATGGCCGAGGTCGGAGAATTTCACTTCGTCGGAAAAGTGCGGCGAGTGCGGCAGGCCGGTCAGGGCGGACACGCTGTTCACCGAGGAATTGAAAATCAGCTTGGACCACTGCGCGGGACGGGCGTCTTCGAGCGCCTCGGCTTTGAGGCCGCCGGCGACGATGAGGTCCGCAGCTTCTTTGACTACAGAGAATGGCGTGCCGGTGGGCTCGAAGGGACCGATCCAGGTGGGAGTGTCGAGTTCATACTGCACATGCGTGTCACTGTGGCGCGTGCCGCTCATGAAAGTGGTGGCGCGGAGGACGTAACCGCGCGTGAGGGTAGCGATGATTTCTTCACTGCCAACTCCGTTCTGAGCGGAGAGGACGGCTCCGTGATCGAAGTGCCGGCCCACCAGGCGAAATGATTCTTTGACCTGCGTGGCTTTCGTGGCGACGATGCCGAGATCGCAGTCCGGCAAGTCTCTTGGGTTGGTGGTGGCTTTTAACGGAACGGCGAAGTTGTGAGTTCCGGTAATGCGCAGGCCGCCGCGGTTGAGTTCAGCAGCGTGATCTTCGCGGCGAACGAAGGCCCAGACTTCGGCGACGCGCGCCAGGTGCGCGGCGTAGAGGCTGCCGATCGCACCGCAACCGATAATGCAAACTTTCTTCATTCCTGTCCCTAAACCCGCTTCTCCAACGTCACTAACTGAGCAAGCTGTCCGCCTTCGTGATGCTTGAGCGAGCGGAAGATGCTGTCGGCGTTGTTAAAAGAGTCGTTGATAAAGATGCCCTGCGCAAACAACGCGTCCTGCAGTGCCGCTGAAATCGTGTGTACGGGCGCCGCGCCTCCTTCACCCATCCCTTTGGCGCCGTTGTAGCTGTGAGGAGAAGGCGTTGTCGTGTGGCCGTACTTGATTTTCGGAATATTCATGGATGTGATCGGCGTGTAATCGCTGAAGGTGCTGGTCAGCATGTTGCCCACGGCATCATAGACACAGGTTTCCATCAGCGCCGCGCCGATACCGTGGGCGGTCGCGCCATAGACCTGCCCTTCAACAATCGGCGGATTGATGACCGTGCCGCAATCGTCAACCGCAACATAGTCGAGAATCTTCGGGACAAAAGTTTCGCCGTCCAACTCGACGATCGCGATGTGCAATTGCGAGGCGTAGGTCAGGGTTAGACTGCCGTATTTTGCTTTCGTGTCGGGAACCTTGAACGGCGCGCGCCATATGTAGCGGCAGTTGAGTGTGACATCGTACAGTTCTGGCGGGAGCACGGCGCTATTCACGTTCACTATGTTGGCAAGGCCCCAATAATTGATGGACTTCCCGCTGCTCTTCGCCTTGATCTCGGGCCCCTGCTGGCCAACTCCGAATTCGAGGTCGTCTTCTTTGGTTTCGAGCGCGAAGGCCGCGAGGCGTTTCATTTCAGACTTAAGTTTCTGCGCGGCGCCGTGCACCGCCGACAAACCGGAAACCGCAAATTGACTGGCGTAGGTCCCAGAGAATCCGGTGTGAACGTTGCGCTCAGTATCGAAGCCGGTGCGCACGGTAATCAGGTCGGGATGAATGTTGAGTACATCGGCGACAACTTGCGCAGCGGTGGTTTCGTGCCCTTGGCCTTGCGGACACGAACCGACAGCGACAACCACTTCGCCGTAGATATCGAGTTTGCAGTTTGCGCCTTGCGAGTTGCCGGAGAAAGGCGCGTAGGGATTGATGATCTGCGACTGGCCGAAATTGTTGGTTCCGGAATCAAGGGTGGTGCCGATGCCAATTCCGACGATGCGGCCTTGTTTGCGCGCCTCGGCCTGCTTCTTCTTCCAATCGTCCCAACCGATCAGGTCTTTCGCGACTGCAAGCATCTTGGGATAGTCGCCGGAGTCGTACACGCAGCCGTTGGGCGTGGTGTAAGGAAACTCTTCCGGGCGGATGTAGTTGCGCAAGCGCATTTCGTCTGGCGCGATGCCGAGTTCGTGAGCGCAGATATCGACGACGCGCTCCAGGAACCAGAGGTGCTGCATGCGCGAGTATCCGCGATTAGGGCCGACGGGACATTTATTGGTAACCGCCTGCCAGAAGTCGATGCGAGCGGTCTTGAACCGATACACACCACAGAAAACCTGCGACCAGATTACGCAGCCCAGCGGCTCGTAGCGCGGGTAGGCGCCGCAGTCGTCGATGTGGCGCGAGTCGATGGCGGTGATAACACCGTTTTTGTCGAGAGCGACGCGGGTGTTGCGGAAGGTGCGCTCGTTGCCGTGGGCGCTTGAAACCATATGCTCGGAGCGGGTTTCGACCCATTTGATGGGCCGTCCGCCTGCTTTTTTCGATGCCAGCGCGCAAACTGCCATCTGCGGGTAGCTGGTGATCTTGATGCCGAAGCTGCCGCCGATGTCGAAAGTCTGGCATCGAATCTTATCGATGTGAATGTTCAGGTGCGCGGCCAGAAACTGGATCGCGAATGACGGGAATGAGTTATTGCACCAGTAATAAATGCGGTCGTCTTTAGGATTCCATTCCGCGATCACGACGTTGTTTTCAAGCGGCGTCGACGAAAAGCGATGGAAGTGCAGGCGGTCAATATCGACGACATACGTCGCATCCTTAAAGGCGCGTTCAACGTCGCCATATTCCCACACACCATTCCAAACTCGGTTCGTGCCCGCTTCTTCGTGGAGGATGCTGTGGTCGGTGAGGGCCTGTTCGGCATCCACAACGGGTTCGAGCGGTTCGTACTCAACCTGGACGAGTTCAGCGGCATCGTCGGCGAGGCTCGGGGATTCGGCAACCACGGCGGCAACCGGCTCACCTTGGTAAAGAGCCTTGCCGACGGCCATGGGGAAGTCCCGGATCTTCTGCGCTTGGTCCGGACCCATTTGGATGAAGGGCTGCGTTTGCGAAGCAATTTCTTTGCCGGTCATCGCGCAAACTACTCCGGGCAGCGCCTCGGCAGCGGAGGTGTCGACGCTGATGATACGCGCGTGCGCATAGGGAGAGCGCACAAATCGGAGATAGAGCATTTCACGAAGCTTGATGTCGTCGGCGAACCTGCCCCGGCCGCGCAACAGACGATCTTCTTCTTTGCGGGGGAGCGCGGCTCCTACCCAGGGTCGTTTGCCGTTCTTTTCTTCGTCAGCCATGTTTTCATTAACCCCGTTTTTTCAGGCACAGATACTTGGTGCCCTCCCAAACATTTCGCGGACAGGAGTGTCCGCACCACATGAGCTATGCCAGCGCCGCTTGCAGCCCGTCGATCAATTTCTGAATCTGTTTCTTGCCCAGCGGTTCGAGCAGGCCGCCGGCGACGGAGGTCAAGCGGCCGAAGATCTGGGCTTCGCCCTGCCAATTCACTTTTGTTCCAAGTGCGGTCCCGTCCCCGATCGGAGTCAGGTCAAACCCGGCGACCATGGTAACGTTTCCACCGGTGACGGATCCCTGTCCTTTATATTGAGCGCGGCGTGGATGATCGGCCTCGGCCAGTTCCAACTTCACGTCTGCGGCGCCTTTAATATAGGAAATGCCAACATTTACCTTCACGGTAAAGTGCGTTGGATCTTGCACCGAGACGCTCTGAAACTCCGGGAGCAGCGGCGCAAATCGATTGGGATCTGTGAGGAAGGCAAAGACCTCCTCGGGATTTTTCTTTACCTCGAATTCGCCTGAAAACTTAATCGCCATTTCAGGCTCCCTTCATGTTTCGGCCGGCGAGTTCGATGGCCTTGAAGATGTTCATATATCCGGTGCACCGGCAGGTGTTGCCGGCAATCGCTTTGCGAATTTCTTTTTCGCTCGGCTCAGGGTTTTCGGCGAGCAACTGCTGAGTTGAGAGCATCAGACCGGGCGTGCAGTAGCCGCACTGCAGGCCGTAAGAATCGCCGAACGCTTGCTGAATGGGATGAAGCTTGCCATCTTTTTCGAGGCCCTCGACGGTGGTGATCTCTGCCCCGTCAGCTTGTACCGCAAACATCGTGCAGGACTTTACCGCCAGGCCGTTCATCAACACGGTGCAAGCACCGCAGTAAGTCGTGTCGCAACCGACGTGCGTGCCGGTAAGATCGCAGGCCTCACGCAGGAACTCAACCAGCAACATGCGCGGTTCGACCTGCCGCGAATATGGCTTGCCGTTCACGTTGATATTGATGTTGACGGCGATTTTTCCCACGGTTGCGGTCTCAGGCATAGAGATGGGCCCCTTCGATTTGTTCGCCGCCGGCTCGGCGCATGGCAATCTGAATGGCGCGCTTCACCAGAGCCACGACCAGTTGGCGCTTGTATTCGGCGGATCCGCGCATGTCCGACTGGGGATCGGCGGCGGCACGAGCCGCTTCGGCGGCAGCGGCAATCGTCTTGTCGTTCAGTGTCTTTCCCCGAAGGGCCGTCTCGGCCTCGGTCGCGCGGATCGCGGTCAGTCCGACGCAGCCCAGAGCAATGGCCGCATCCTGGCAGACGTCGCCCGCCATGGCGAGTTGTACGGCAGCACTGGCGCTTGGATACACGGGAGCGCTCCGCTTGAATGCAACATAGGCCCCACCGCTGCCCTGTGGCGGAATCTTCACTTCAACTTCGGTTACAAGTTCGTCGTGAGCCAGCGCTGTTGTGTAGGCATCTTTGATGAAGTCGCTCAGGTGGATGGTGCGCGAGCCGCTCCGCCCGAGGCAGTGAACGGTGGTGTCGAGCGTAATCAAGGCATTGGCCCAATCGCCGCTTGGATCGGCTTCCGCGAGCGATCCGCCGATGGTGCCCCGGTTTCGCACTTGCACGTCGGCAATTCCGGCGGCGCAATCGTACAAGACCGGAATCTTTCTCGCGAGCGCGGAGTGCTCGATCTCGGCGTGGCGGGTCATCGCTCCGAAATGAAGCGCTCCCGAGTCTTCTTTAATAAAGGAGGTGCCCGGGATGAAGTTCAAGTCCACCAGGTGCTCGGGATTGGCGAAGCGAAGCTTGAGCAACGGAATCAGACTCTGCCCACCGGCCAGAAACTTTGCGCCTTCGCCGAGTTGGCCGAGCATGGAGACCGCTTCTTTCAGTGATCCCGCCCGGTGATAGTGAAATGATCGCGGATACATTACAATTCGTCTCGCTTCTTAGGCCAATGTGCGCTGCCGCGCGAATCCCCAGGCGGTTGCTGCCAAACCAAAGATAACCAGCCCGGATCCCACCACGGCCAGCGCTTTGAATGTCAAAGCACCATGATGATACGTTTGAAGAATGATCGCCAGCGGGAATAGCGCACTGCCCGCCAGCAGAGAAAATGCAACCAGCTGCCGAATTCCTTCGCTGAAGTTCACCCTTTCGAAGACCACACCCAGCACGATCATGAGCATGGCTAGCCCGATCCAGTGGGAATGAGCGTCTACCTGGCGAACATAATCGTACTTGGTTTCGCCATACTGCTCCAGCGCAGCCTGGGACTGCCCGAGATTACTGCTGGCGGCTGCGGTAAAAGACTGGGCGAGTGATCCGCCCATGTGATCAAGTGTCTGGTGCTCCACCAAGACGGCATAGTACAAACCGTAAAGCATCCCCAGCGCGGCCAGCGCCATTCCACCGAAAATAAGAAGCTTGCGCGAGCTGGTCATCGCGCACCTTCCGCGGCGTCGAGATGGCCCGTATAACGCAGGATCCCAACCAGCATTCCGATCAAGCCGATGATGACCATCAGGCCGCCAAGGTCGGCGATGCCGCCGGCCAGCAACCCCAGTTGCAACTCCAGCAGCACGAACACCGGCAAGATCACAGAGCCGCCGAGCAGCACTTTCACCCAGCGCCGCTTCCATTTTTCTGACAAGAACACGTAAGGCTGAACGAACGAGAGCAGCATTGCGAGCAGCCCAAATTCGATGATGTGCGAATGCGCAGCGATATTCACCGCGCGCGCTCCGGCTAGATTTCCAAAGCTCGCGACCTCGCCAGTTGCCGCCGTCAAATTGCCTTCCGACGCACTTCCAATCATGCGTTGCAGAATCGTGGTTTCCAGCCGCTCGTGCTGATACAGCAGCGCCCCGGCATAGTAAGCGCCATGCAGAAATCCCAGAAGCACGAGCAGCGTACCGCCGGTAAGAAGAGCGCGACTGGACATGCTGTCTTCGGCAGGCAATTCTGGTTCGGTGAGTTCGCGCTTTTGCAGGTATTTCCAGAAGCCCCAAGCCTGAACCAGGAGAACAAAGATGAGAACCGCTCCGGCGGAATCAGCCAGCACACTCGCCCATCCGATCACCGCGAACGGGCTGTAGGCCAGACCCATGTAGCGAATCAGGAAAATGCCGAGCGGCAGAAGAATCCCACCCATGATGAACAAGCCTGCCATGGCTTTCTTCGTCTGCCGGGAGAGCGCAATGTACGGCTGCACCAGCGCAAGAAGCAAGGCCAGATAGCCCGCGTCAAGCATGTGGACGTGCGCATCCACTTTGGTGCCTCGGTCTTCGAGCAGACCGCCAAGCCGGTCGAAGATCGCGGTTACAGCAGCCGGGTCGCGGTCTGCGACCGCACGGCTCGCCTCCATCAATGCCGCACCCTGTTGTCCCGCGTTCTGGTGCAGAATGAAGACGGCAAAAACATCGCCGAAGAGCATGCCCGCAGCGATCAGAGCGATGCCGCCGAAAATATAGAGGCGGCGCGCGCTCATGGGCGCGAACGTCGAAAGCACCGGCGATGATTTGGCGACAGTAGCCATCGATATCAAGATCGCTTTCGCGTCACGCTTTAGTCTGCGGCAACCGCGTCCGTGGACTTAGGCCGGAATGCCGGCATGACGTGTTTGGAAAACATCTGTTGTGTCTTAATGCTCTTCCAGTGGTCGATCCCACCGAAATTCGCGACGATCGCCAGTTCCCCAATGCCACCCTTCGCCTGCAGCTTCCGAACCTGCTGGATCACCTTGTCAGGCGTGCCGACGAAGCCAATTTCCTGCTCGACAATTTCGTCGTAGCTCAGTTTTACCAGCGATTCCATCGCCCCACTTGCGTAAAAGCCATAACCTTTTTCCCGCAGTTCTTTCTTCTTGGACTCGCTGGAGATCGATTCCAGTGGGGACGCATTGAAGGCCAGAAAGTTGTGGAGCGCCTGTTCCGCCTCCTGGCGAATCTGTTTCTCGTCTTCGTCGATGTACACCGGCCGGATATAGACGATGTCAGCTTCGTGTCCGTGTTCCGCGCAGGCCTTCTTGTAGATGTTGAGCGGTCCCTCCAGAACTTTCCAGGGCAGAAGCGGCGGGACAAAAATTCCCCAACCTTTCTCGCCGGCCATCTGAAACGTGATATCGCTGGTGCCCCCGGTGTAGAACTTGGGATATGGTTTCTGAATGGGTCGGGGAACAACCGAAACATTTTCCACGTTGTAATACTGCCCGTGATAGGAGAAGGTCTCTTTGGTAAACGCCAGCTCCAAGATATCAATCGCCTCGTTGTAGCGCGGACGGCTCTCCTCGAGCGGCAGGCTCGAAGGTCCGAAGAGCCAGGCATGGCCGCGTCCCAACCCGCATTCCAAACGGCCGTTGGTGAGGATATCGGTTTCGGCGATCATGCCGGCAAGACGCATCGGATTTTCCAGCGGGAGGGTATGAAGCGCGGTGCGGAAGCGAATCCGTTTGGTGCGCTGCGCCGCCGCCGCAAACATGGCCAGCGGATTCGCCGAGATCGAGAACTTCTGGAAGAAGTGGTGATCAATGACAGAATAGACGTCGAAGCCGCAATCGTCGGCGTGCTCGATCTGGCGCATAATTTCCCAGGTCAGATCGTAATGCGGCTTGCCCGGGGGGTTCTGCATTTCGCAATAGATTCCAAACCGCATCGTGCCTCCTGCTTCTTTCATAAGGATCCATGGTCTTGCGGAAAGCGCTTGACGGGAGAATCCTGCTGCAGAAACCTGCTGATCGTGATCTGAACCACCGGGCGGTCTGCGGCAGCAGTCCGCCCTAGTGGATTGCATTACCACGTCAAGCGCAAGGCAAACTGAATTTGACGCGGGTTGAAGATGGCTCGCGGCGTGCCATAGTTCGGGTTCGGCGAACCTTCACGGAATGTCCCCGGTGTGCCAACCGGAAAGAAATCCGGAGCCGTGTACACAGTGTTGAAGAAGCGTATGTTCACCGTGTTCATGGTGTTAAAGCTCTCGGCCAAGCCCTGCAGCGAAAGCTTCTCGCTGATCTTGAACACGCGCGAAATGCGCAGGTCCACGCTCTGGAAGCTGTCCCCCTTGAACGTGTCCCGTGGTTCAATACCCACACGATCGTTAATCGGGAAACCATCACCGTTGGTGTCGAGACCCGCAAACTTGGTGAAATAGTGCGGAGACTCAAGGCTGACGATGGTGGAGAGCTGCCAGTCGTTCACCAAGAAATGCTTTTTGGTAGGCCCGGCGAAGGTGGCATCACCAACGAAGCGGTGCGCCACGTGGTCAGCCGAGAGTGCCTTCTCGGCACGGAAGTCAAAGCTGTTCTGGGGAATCAGCACGAAGCTGGGATTAGGGCCGTTATCCAGCGACTTCGACCAGGTGTAGCTGATGCCATAGGCGACGTGGTGCGTCATCCGCTTGTTCAGGTTGATGAGCAGGCCGTCGAATTCGGAATACCAGCGGGAATCCGCCTCGAAGAACAGGAAATTAGCGCTGGCGGGTTGAAATTGCTCCTTGCAGCCGGTGTCGCCGCGGGAATCATGCAGGCCACAGATTTGGCCGTTGGGGGCCTGGTTGATGTTATAGAAGCTGCCCAGATGAACGCCGTGGGTGCGGAGGTAGCTGATGTTCAGAACAGTATCCTTCATCGGCTCGAACTCCACTGCCAGACTGTGTTGAATGCCATAGGGCTGGCGGTGATCCTTTGTGAAGCGCACGATCGTCGCGGGGCCAAGAAAGCCAGCCGTCGCCGGATTCGTCGGGTCAGGGTAATTGCCTGCCATCAGGTCGTTGAAAACCTGCGTCATACCCGGTGGCCCCGAGCCACCGGGAACAAGGGCGGTGTAGCCGAACAATTGGGTCACTGAATTCAAGCCATCTTCCTGAGGGCGGAACTGAGTTTGCCCGCCGCAGGAAGGCACCTGGCAGGCCAGTAGCGGCGCCGGAACGATGCCGTGGAAGAGACCGATTCCCGCCCGGATCACGACATTGCGGCTCGTTCCCAGACTGTACGCAATGCCGAGGCGGGGATCGACACCGATTTGTGTGTTGAGCGCCCGGCTGGGCCATGTCTCCCAGTCGGCACGCACCCCGAGATTGATAGTCATGTGCTGAGTGGCGCGCCAATTGTCCTGAGCATAGATCCCGCTATAGGTGTGGTCGAGTGTACCGAGGGCGCTATTCCGCACTGCGTCGGGGTAGTGTTTTAGTTGGAAAACCGCCGGATCAAATGAGGTTTCGTCAAAATTCGGTTGTTTGAATCGTTCAAAAAAGAACACCACGGGGTCGTGATCCTGCAAGTTTGAGAAGCAGGCAGGGTTGCTCGGGTTCGGACCGATGCACAAGAATGTTGTCTCGAAGGGATAGAACAACGGAAACGATTCCGTGGTGCGCACCCAGTTGTAGTCACCTCCGAAGCTGAGGGTGTGCTTGCCCAGATTCTTGGTCAGGCTGTCCACCAGTTCGAAGCGCCCTTCCTTGTAGAAGTCCGGATTGCCACGGTTCACGCCGATGGTGAATTGATTCGCGACTTCCATGTGCGGGATAGAGGATACGGTCGGAAAGTCGTAATTACGATGCGCGTATTGGACACGCAATTCGTTCACTAGGGAAGGGGTGACCGTTGTCGCGAGGTTGCCGACGATCGAGTGGTCCTTGTCGTTGTTGTTCTTAAAGCCCGAAGGCACATCGAAACCGTCGTTGAGCGGCGAATAGTTTTTCAAATTGCCATCGTTGAAGAAATAGCGCACAAACAGGTTGTTTTTGGTATTGATGGTGTGGTCCACGCGCAGCAGGAGGTTGTTGTAGTCGGTGTTGCGCGTGACCCCAAGGTTTTCTCCGTTGGTCGCGGTGTTGATGCCAATTCCGGTCTCGAACGCGTTGATGGCGGTGATGTTGTTCAGGATGATCGAGTTATAGTACGGAGATTCGCGGCGCCGCTGCCCCTCGTAGTTGGCAAAGAAAAACGTACGGTTCTTGATGAACGGGCCTCCAAGGGTAAAGCCGAACTGGTTCTGGCGCAGCTTGTTGAGCTTCTTGCAGCCGCCGGACGTGACATCGCCGGGCACAGTGCAGGTACTGGGGTCTGACGATGCAAGAATACTGCCGGCATCGAGCTTGTCGTTGCGGAAATACTCATATACCGACCCGTGCAGGCTGTTGGTCCCGCTCTTGGTGATGATGTTGACGATCCCACCGACCGCGCGGCCGAACTCGGTGGAGTAACTGCTATTGATGACGCGGAACTCCCGGACGGCCTCCTGCGAAGGCGTGTATTTCTGCACGCCGGAGGCGGTCGAGATATTGTCAGCGCCGTCTACGGCGATGAAATTGTAGTGAATGTTCTGGCCGGCGAAGGAGAGCTTAGTAACCGGCTCGATGATCACGTCGGTTGAACCGGAGGTCGTGTCGCCAATCTTGACTCCGGGAGCGAGCAGCGCAAAATCGATGAACTGTCGGCCATTCACCGGCAGGTCCTGGATCTTTTCCGTGTCAATGACCGAGCTGACCATGGTGCGGGTAGGCTCGGCGACTTCGCCGACATCCTGCACCGAGACCTCCTGCGTAACCTGGCCGACGGCAAGATTGAAGTCCACATTGCCAGCTTCACCCAGCGCGAGGTGCAGCTTCTTGGCGGATTTCCGGAAGCCGCCCTTTTCGGCCGTCACCGTGTATTCGCCGGGCGGCAGAAGCGTGATCTGGTAATCGCCTGTGGCCGAAGCACTGGCTTTGTGCGACACCCCAGTTTCGGCATTCACGGCTGTGACAGAAGCTTCGGGAATCGCTGCACCCGTCGTGTCGTAGACCCGTCCCTGAATGGTGCTGGTCACGGTCTGGGCTCCCAGCCAACTCGACGCGGTCAGGAACATCAGAAGACAAATGACCACTCCCAAGTGGCCGCGCTGGAACAACAAGGACTGAACGGAGCCGGGCGTTCCGGCATCGGATTCCACAACATATTGAGCGGCCATCGAATTCCCCCTCGTAAGTCTGGTGTTGTTGCGCGGGCAGCTACTGAGCTGTCCGCACCACTCGTGCTGCGTGCGCGTGCATGATCTGAGTCAGCCTCGATTCGGAGTCCTCGAGATGCTGCTCCAGTACAACGGCACACTGCTTAAGCTTTCCGGTACTGAGCAATTGACACATTTTCCGGTGGACAGGAATCAGTGCGCCCGGATTGTCGTGACTGCGGTCCACCAGCACCATGCCGACACGTAGTTCGCCGATCACGTTCTTGTAGAACGATTCCAGCCGCTGGTTGCCGTGGAAGCGGATCAGCAGGCTGTGAAAATGAAGGTCGTGACTGACGGCGCGGGACCAGTTCCGATCGCGCACGGCCAGTTCGTATTGCTCTACTGCGCTGCGGATTTCCTGCAACAAACCCGGGTCCGGACAGCGCGCCGCGAGCACGGCCGGCAGTTCGAGCATTCGGCGTAACTGGTAGATTTCCTGCACATCGCGCAAAGAGAGTTGAGAGACCGCGGCGCCCCGATGAAGGCTGCGTCGCAAAAGGCCCTCCAGCGACAAGATCCTGATTGCCTCCCGCATGGTGTTGCGGGAAACGCCCAGAGAAGAAGCCAAGGGCAATTCCTGAAGCTGGGTGCCGGGGCGGAACTCGCCCTCGAGAATGCGTTGGCGGAGGAGAGCGGCCACCTGATCCGCCACACTTTCGCGGTTGATTTGGGTTCGATCCATGCTGAGAAATTGTCGTCCGGCTAAATGGCGGAATTTTGCTCCTAACTGTTCACGTTGTCAAGTGTTGAAATGTTCACCACTTTGAGGGTTGGTGGCAGGGCCGCGGGCGCAAATCACACGGATACGTGATCAATGTCACAGACCCGATCTGACCATCCAAGGGAAACTCGCTTCCCAGATCACCGTGGGGGGGTCCCATGGCAGTGGCGCAAGCGGTCCCGGCAGAATCCGACTGGATTTTAAGCACGTGCGGCATGTGCCTGCATGGTTGCGGGATCCGGGTGCAGGTTCGCGATGGGGTCGCGCTCAAGATCGAGGGCGATCCGACCAATCCCGACAATCTAGGCAAGCTGTGTCCCAAGGGCAATGCTGGGCTGTCGCGTCTGTACGATTCCACGCGCGTGCTCAAGCCCATGAAGCGGACCAATCCGCAGAAGGGGCCCGGCGTGGATCCGAAATGGGTGGAGATCTCGTGGGACGAAGCCTACGACATCGTGGCCCGCGAACTGGGCAAGGTGCGGGCTGACGATCCACGCAAACTGCTGTGCGCCATCGGCGACTTCCAGCGCATTCTGCTCTGGGGATGGCCGGCAGTGTTCGGCTCGCCGAACTTCTTTACTTCACTGGGAAACTACTGCGGTGGGTCCTACCACCCCGTGAACGGCTCAGTGGACGGCTCGTTTGCCGCGATCAATGACTACGATCGCTGCAATTACTGGATCCAGATCGGTTCCGGAGACGGTTTTTCCTCGCACCTGCATCTTTCGGGGAGCGCAAAACGAATGGCCGACGCTCGCATGCGGGGAATGAGGGTGGTGACGCTCGACCCGCGGATGTCGGTTGCTGCCGCCAAGGCGGACGAGTGGATTCCGACCCTCCCGGGCACCGACCGCGCATTCGTTCTGGGCATGGCTCATGTGCTCATCCATGAGTTGAAGCTGTATGACCGTGAATTCCTCCGCGACCGCACCAACGCGCCTTACCTGGTGAAAGAGGACGGATACCTGCTGCGCGACGACCAGGGACGTGCCCTGGTCTGGGACAAGCAACTCGCAGGTCCTCAACCATGGAACGCAGCCGCGCCCGCTGATGTGGCGCTCGAAGGCGCGTACGAATTTGCCGGCATGCGCGCGCGCACCGGGTTTCAAGTCTGGGCGGATCAGCTGCGGGACCACACCCCGGAACGCATGTCGAAGATCTGCACGGTTCCGGCGGAGACCATCCGGCGAATTGCCCGCGAGTTTGTCGAGGCGGCGCAGATCGGTGCGACCGTCGAGATCGAAGGCAAAACCTACCCATTCCGTCCGGCGGCGCTCAATTACTATCGCGGCTCGCAGTCGCACGCCAACGGGCTTTTCGACAATCTCACCTACAAGATGTTCAACATGCTGGTGGGCAACATTGATGTCCCCGGAGGACACCTGGGCGTACCGCTCGACCACCGCGGGTTCTTCATTCACGAGGGCGAAGATGGAGTGCTGAAGCCCGAGCCGCACCAGTTGCATCCCGCGCCTCCGTTCAAGTATCCGCCGGATTCGACCCACTTGATGGAGTGGTTCCCGATCGGTTTCGACGCCGGCCAGCTCAACACCGAGACCCTGCTCGAGCCGGAACGCTTCGGTCTGAGTTACTCGCCCGAAGTCATGCTCATGTATCACTCGAATCCGCTTTGGAATATGCCGGAGACGGACAAGGTCGAGAAGATCATGGCGCGGATGAAGTTCGTGGTCGCGATTGATATCCAACGGACGGAGTCCACCGAGTGGGCGGACGTATTCCTGCCGGACCATACCTATCTCGAATCGTACCTGCTGAACTGCCTGGAGCCGCCGGCGGTGACCGGGCACTCCCTGCGGCAGCCGGTGGTTGAGCCGGTCGGAGACACCAAGGACGCGTACGAGATCCTGACGGAGATTGCCGAGCGTCTGGGGTTTCGTGACGACTGGAACGATCTGCTCAACATCGTCTGTGGTTTCACGGCCAAGCCGAAATACCTGCTCGACCCGGAGAAACGCTACGGCGTGGAAGAACTCTGGGACCGCTATGCGCAATCCATCTACGGCGACGACAAGGGGCTGGACTGGTTCAAACAGCACGGCCACGCCGTTCGCTACCGTACGCCGGAAGAGACTTACATGCCTTATGGCAGGCTGCGCATTCCGTTCTACTTCGAGTTCATCAAGCGCACCGGCGACGAGATGCGGCAGAAGTTCGAGCAGGTGGGAATGAAGGACTGGCCGCTCGACAATTACCAGCCGCTGCCCTTTTGGAAAAACTCGCAGGTCATCGAGGACGGCAAGGCCGGATACCCGTTTTACGCCATCACCTTCAAAGAGAGCTTGCACACGTTTGCGGACACGGTGGTCATGCCGTGGCTGTCGGAAGTGAGCGAGAAGGATGCGATCCACGGAGGAATCCTGGTAAACGCGATTACGGCGGAGAACCTCGGAATCCAGACCGGAACCCGAATTCGGCTGACCTCGCCCGCGGGCAGCATCGAGGGGCAGGCGCAGGTGGTACAAGGCATTCATCCGGAAGTGTTCGGTGTGAGCAACGCGATCACGCGCCATTTCGTTACCAACGACCGTCAGAAGCAAAGGGGAAGCCATTTCAACCGGTTGCTGACCGGCTCGATGCGCTACACCGACAGCGCCACGGGAGGATTGGAATCGAGCGCGCGCGTTCGGGTGGAGAGAATCTGATGCCGGCCGCCAACATTTCCGCCCTGGGTGCGACGCGCAAGATGCTGGGCTTCAGCCGGCGTACGGTGGAATTCCAGCGCGCGACGATTGCGGATCTGTTGCTCTCGCTCGAAACCGTGGACGGTCGCAGCCTCTACGACAAACTGGTGTGTGAGGGCAGGCTGCGCGGCGATTATGCGATTGTTGTGAACGGTCTGAGTCTCAAGTCCGATCAACTGAACAAGCCCCTGCAGGGCGAGGACGAGGTCGTCACGATGGCGATCCTGCGTCATCTGCACGGAGGTTAGCGGAGCACTCATGGCAAGGCTCGGAATGGTGATCGATCTGAAGCGCTGCATCGGATGCAACGCCTGCACGCTCGCCTGCAAGCAGGAGAACGGCACGCCGGAAGGTGTCCATTACGCGCGCGTGATCACGCGCGAGGTCGGCACCTATCCCACGACCAGGCGCACCTTCCTGCCCGTGCTGTGCAATCACTGCGACGATGCGCCCTGCGCGCAGGCGTGCCCTTCGGGAGCGACCTGGATTCGCAACGACGGCCTCGTCATGGTGGATCGCGAGAAGTGCATCGGCTGCCGCGCCTGTGCGGTCGCATGTCCCTATATGAACCGCCACTTCATTGAGAAGGGGTTGCTCGAACATGGGTACAGCACCGATGGCCTGAGTCCGTATGAAGCCATCAAATTTGCCGAGTTCGAAGAAGGCACGATGACGAAATGCACGTTCTGCGCGCCTCGTGTGGATCAAGGGTTGGAGCCGGCGTGCGTGGTCACCTGTCCCACTGACGCCAGGATCTTTGGTGATCTGGAGCCGGAGGATGGCAAGCTGCAGAAGCTGATCCGCGAACGCAAGGGATGGACGCTTCTACCCCACTGCAACACGAAGCCGAGCGTGTTCTATCTGGACGAGTAGCATTCTACGGGCGGTTCATAGGCCGGCGGTATTACAGAACGAGGGCTCGAAGCCCTGAGGTTTCCACGATGACGACATCATCCATTACGGTCGCTCCGCACCGGTTTGCCTATGGTTTCTATCGCCAGGCCTGGTGGAACTGGCTGATCGGCACGGCATTTTTCTGCGGGGGCCTTGGAGCCGGACTTTTCCTGATATCGCTGGCCACCGGGCAGCGGCTCGGAATGATACTGGGATACCTCGTTGTGGTCCTCGGCAAGAACGGCGCGCACCTGCTGTACCTTGGCCGTCCGGAGCGTTTTTGGCGCGCCGCCATGCGCCCGGACCGGTCGTGGATCGCGCGCGGAATCTGGGCGAGTGGGTTGTTCGCAATGAGCGGCGGAATCCTGTTGCTGCCGATGATCCTCGGTTCGGAGTGGCACGCTGCTGCAAGCATAGCGACCGCGGCGAAGGCCATCGCCATCGTTTCCGGCCTTTTCATTATGTTCTACGACGGCTTCGTGATGAACCACTCGGCTGCCATCCCCTTCTGGAATACGCAGCTTCTGCCATTGTTGATCCTCATGTACGCCACTCTGGGCGGCACCACGCTCACCATCACGTTGGGCGCTCTGCAGGACTATGAGAGCCGGGAAACCGCATGGTTAGAAAAAGCCGAGCCTTATCTACTGATCGCGAACTTCTTGTTGCTCTGCGTGTATCTGTTGCGCATGTCGCGCTGGACGCCGGCCGCCCAGGAAACCGTTCGCATGTGGGTGAAGGGCAGATATGCTCGCGTTTTCTTCGGACTGATCGTCGCGGTCGGATTAATTGCGACTTTAATGCTCTCAGTGGTTCAACAGCAGTGGCAGGCGCAAGGGCTGTCGCTGGTGATCGCCGGATGTGAATTAACGGGAGACTTCTCCCTGCTCATGCTCATGCTAAAGTCCGGATTATTCTCTCCTCAGACGGCGCCCGCGTTCGGAGCACGCGGGAATGGCATCTGATTCAGGCCCGATTTCAGACCCCGATTTCAGACGATTTGCATGGCCGCCAGAATCTGCCGAAACTGGTCATTGCTTATCAAGCCGCATTTGCCGACCGCAGCTTGCTTGATCGCGGCTTGTTTGACCGCGGCTAGGACTGGACCCCGCTGCTCGGCCGTGATCGTAACGCCGAGTTCCCTGCATTTCAGGTCGATGCTGTCGAGCCCGCTTTTCTTGCCGAGAACAATCTGGCGCTCCGCCTGCACAATTTCCGATGAGTAGGGCTCGATCGCTTCCGGGAGATGAAATTGGCTAGCCACCGCGCCGCTTTCGCGCATGAACAAGTTTTGGCCGACCAGCGGCTTCCACCCCTCGAGCGTATACCCGGCAGCCCGCCTCACCACCTCGGAAACCTCGCGCACCTTTTCGAGATTGAGCACCACCGGTACGTCGTAGAGGCAGCGCAGCGCGAGTGCAATCTCGGCGATATCGGCATTACCGGCGCGTTCGCCCATGCCGTTGATCGTGCCTTGGATCCAGGTCGCTCCGCCGCGGACGGCCGCCACCGCACAGGCCGTCGCCATGCCGAAATCGTTGTGTCCGTGGAAATGCACGGGCACCCCCGGGCCGACCCACTGGCAGACCTGCCGCGTCAGATATTCCGCCGCTTCGGGCCCGCAGGCCCCAATCGTGTCGACGACGACCAGTTCTTTCGCTCCCGCATCGAGTGCCGACAGGTAAACGGTTTTCAGAAATTCCAACTCGGTGCGCGTTCCATCGACGGCGAAGAATGCGACCGTGATGCCGGCCTCGCGTGCCGCCGAGACCGCATCGCGAATTCGGCGCAGTACATCTTCCCGCGAAATGCCATACGCTTTCAGCTTGATCGCGCTGGTGGGCGCTTCAATCACGGAATAGCGCAGGTTCAGCCGCACCAGTTCCTCGATGTCAGCTTTGACCGCGCGCGAAAATCCCCAGAGCTCCGCCTTGATGCCGGCCTTCTGCATGAGCTGAATGGCTTCGGCGTCTTCGGCCGAAACGCGCGGGAAGCCGGCTTCAATGCGGCTCACTCCAAGCTCATCCAGCTTGTACGCGATTTCCAGCTTCTGCTGCGGCGAGAGCACGACCCCAACCGTCTGTTCCCCGTCGCGCAGTGTCGTGTCGTAAAACCGGACGGCTGTTGCCGGAAACGCGGCCCGTACTTCCGGCCGTGCATTGAGCTCGCTGACCCAGATTTTAGAATTTGTAGTCATCTATTGAACAACCCGAAGGAAGAATTCGGTAATTTCGTAATCAGTTAATTTGGCAATTTGAAAACCCCAGACCAAGTGGCATGGGATCGGTTTCAAATTACCAAATTACCAAATTACCAAATTACAAATTCTTCACCGTTTCCTGCGTCGCGAGCGTCGCCGGTTTCTGGCCATAGGCCTTTTCCCACGAGATCACCGGATTCCGCAGCACGCCGATCTTTTCGATTTCGCATTCCATCACATCGCCCGGCTTCAGGTACCACGCCTTCGGATCTCCCGAAAACGCCGCCACGCCCGATACCGTTCCGGTCGAGACAACATCGCCCGCGCTGTATCCCATCGGCGAGTAGTGCGAGAGGATCTCCGGAATCTTGACCGACATTTTGCTCGAATGCGAGCGCTGACGCGACTCGCCGTTCACACGGAGTTCCATTGCCAGGTTATGCGCGTCGGGAATCTCGTCGGCGGTCACGATCCACGGCCCCAGCGGGCAGAAGGTGTCGATTCCCTTGCAGAAGCTGAACACGCCCGATTCCATTTCGCGCCGCTGAATGTCGCGCGCCGTAATGTCGTTGAAGATTACATAGCCGCCGATGTAGCTGGGCGCCTCTTCCGGCGTAAAGTGCTTGCCAGCTTTCTTTAGAACGACCGCCAGTTCCAGTTCGTAATCCAGTTCCTGGGTCAGGTGCTCCGGGTAGATCACCGGCTCGTCTGGCCCGATGATCGCGTCCGTGTTCTGAAAAAAAACGATCCACGGCATGATGGGATGCGAAAAACCAGCTTTCGTCGCCTCTTCGTGGTGCTCGCGAAAGTTGCCCGCCGTGTGAAAAAACTTCTTCGGAATGATGGGTGCCTTGAGCTGAATGTCTCCCAGCGGATAGAGCAGCGTCTCGCCGCGAGGACCGGTGACGTCAGCGCCGCCTGCGCTGAGGTGGGCGACGTAATCGAGGGCCTTGCGCGCCGCCTCAAGGCTCGTGTCTCCGCCGCGGAACAGCGCCCGCATGTCGGGCGGGACAAGGGCATCGGACATGCGGTAGAAAATGGCTTCGCTTTCGACCTCGCGCAGGTAGAGCGCACAAGCCAGATGCAGATCGACAACGTGCAGATCAGCAATCGGATGGGCGCCCAGCAGCGCGCCAATGCGGGATTGGCGCGCTGCGTTTTCGAAGGTCACAAGTTTCATCGGAATTTGCCGGCAGTGAATGCGACCTCAAATTCTATTGAGAGAAACAGGCATTGTCTATAGCGAGGGGGACAGCGAGGACAGCCATCGCGAAAACGCCGTCTGCAACGTCGCACCGGCGTGCGGCTGCTGTTGTATCTGTCGGCGGGATCCTTCTGACTCATTGCTTCGCCCGGTGGGTGTATTCCAGTGATGATGTTTGATGATGTCCCGCTTTAACGACTGATACACTCGAAACTGGTTTTTTGAAGCAGTACACAATTCCACCGGCGCAAGAGTAGCGCAGCTGTCCGTGGCGGCTCTATTCCTTCCGTGGAACATTCCGCCTGTGATAGGAAGCGCGAGATGCTAAGCAGCCCCGAAATACAAGCGATTCGATCGCGATTCCCGCTCCTCCGGAACAAGATCTATCTGAACAGTTGCTCGCAAGGAGCGCTGTCGGACGCCGTGGAGGACGGTCTTCGTGAGTACGTGGCTAGTTGGCATGAGCATGGTTCACCGTGGGATATTTGGGTCGAGAGATATGAGGCAGCACGGTCGCAGTTCGCCGGTTTTATCGGCGCCACCGCCGATGAAGTTGCCATCGTCCCCTGTGCATCGGCTGGCATAAATTCGGTGGCCAGCGCTTTGACATTTGATCGCCGGAAGAAAGTGGTAATGGGCGAATTTGAGTTTCCGACCATGGGCCATATTTGGTTGGCCCAGCAGAAGCGCGGAGCACAAGTCGACTTTGTAAGCGCGGTGGGCAATTGCATTCCAACGGAAAATTACGAGCGCGCGATCGACCGCCAAACTCTCATCGTTCCCCTGACCGGCGTTTGTTTCATGAATGGCTTCCGGTCGGCAGTCCGCGAAGTCGTTCGCCTTGCGCACGCGAATGGCGCGCTGGTCATGCTGGATGATTACCAGGACTGTGGCACTCGGCCGGTGAACGTTCGAACCGCGGATGTCGACTTCTATGTGACGGGAACGCTGAAGTACCTGTTGGGACCGCCCGGCTTGGCATTTTTGTATGTCCGCAAGGAGCTGATCGCATCTCTCCAGCCCACGATTACAGGCTGGTTTGCACAAAGCAATCCTTTCGCCTTCGACGTGAAATGTTTCGACCCTGCTCCTTCGGCGCGCAGGTTTGAAGCCGGATCTCCTCCCGTGCCCAATATCTATGCCGCCATGCGGGGCATTGAGTTATTGCGGGAGATCGGATTAGACAACGTATCCTGGCAGATCCACGAACTGGCAAGCGCACTTTTAGACGGGGCGCAGAAATTGGGCCTGAGTGCCAAAACACCAACCACGAGCGTGGGGCCGCTGGTCGTTTTGCAATGCAAGGACGCCGCCGGATTGGTCGAAAAACTGGCGGCAAGCGGGATCGTGTGTTCCAGCCGTCACGATGGGCTGCGCCTTTCTTTCCATGTCTACAATACTCTCGAGGATGTCCGAGCAGTGCTCCAGGTGTTAGAACAAAATCTCGACCCCCTGGTCACCGACACGGCCAATGTGAGCCGCGACTGAAATGGATTTCGAGAACGTTCGCGAACAATTTCCCGCGCTTCTACACAAGACGTTCCTGGACGCCGCTTGCGTAAGCCTTGCCCCTCGTGTGGCCACCGAAGCGATCCGAAATTTTCTCGACATAACGCTGCATTGCCCGGCGCGATCGTCCACTCTGCATCACATCTCGATGGATGAAATGCGCGCTCTTGCCCGGCCGGAAGCCGCGCGGCTGATCAATGCGGGTGAAGACGAGATCGCCTTGGTGGAAAGCACTAGTCACGGGCTCAGCATCGCTGCCCAATCGATTCCTCTTTCGCCTGGCGACCGCGTGCTTATATCCGATCTGGAGTTTCTGGAAGTAGCCGTCCCTTGGATCCAACTGGCGACACGGGGCATTATCATCGACGTTGTCCCCAACCAGGGCGGGGAAGTGAGAGTGGAGAACATTGCGGAGCGCTTGTCATCGCAGACAAGAGTGATCTGCATTAGCGCGGTGCAGTGGAGTAATGGCTTCCGATGCGATCTCGAGAAACTAAGCTCTCTTTGCGCTGAAACGGGAGTATGGCTTGTCGTGGATGCGGTCCAGCAGCTCGGCGCAATTCCTCTCGATGTGAAAAAGACGCCGGTGGACTTTCTTGCCTGCGGTGGACACAAGTGGCTCAATTCTCCGTTTGGCACGGGCTTTTTGTACATCCGGCGGGAGGCGTTGCGAAAGTTGATGCCGCCTCTTACCGGTTACATGAACGTGGAGCCACCGCAAGCTGGATGGGGAGCCCATTTCCAGACCCCATCGATCCGGCCGGTCATGGATTATGAATTCACGAAAGACGCGCGTGTTTACGAGATCGGCGGGACCGCGAATTACGCGGGAGCCATCGGCTTGGCGGCTTCGCTGAAAATGATTAAGGTTCTCGGCCAGGATCGCATCGCCGAGCACACCTATGCCTTGACCGATCACCTCATCGAAGGACTGCAAGCTCTCGGCATTGAGATCGTGACGCCGGTCGCGCGCAAGCATCGTTCCGGAATCGTGACCTTCAGCGTTGGCTCTGCGGCAGAAAACACGCGACTGATGGAAAAGCTTCTCGAGCAGAAGATTTTAGTTTCGGTGCGCTATACATCGAATGTGGGCGGGGTGCGTGTCTCCTGTCATTTTTTCAACAATGCTGCCGACATCGACCGGCTGCTCGAAACCGTCGGGTCGTCTGTACCGCGTAAAAGCAACGGACCGGCCGCCGCGAAAGTCTCAAGGCAGAATTAAAATGCGCGCGGAATTCCCTGGGGATGCGATTATCTGGTCTGCTCCGGACCCTGCCGGCGAGCAAGCACTCGACCCGACGCACTCGTCGCAGAATTTGCAGCGGAGATTGACCGAGCGCCAGATCTCCATGATTGCCATTGGCGGCGCCATTGGGGTCGGCCTTTTCCTGGGCAGTAGCGTAACCATTGACCTTGCCGGCCCGGCGGTCATTCTTAATTATCTTCTTGGGGCAATTCTAGCCCTGATCGTAGCTTACTCAGTGGCTGAGATGGCGGTGGTCCACCCGGTAGCCGGCGCGTTTGGTATCTATGCCGAGCGATACTTGAGTCCGTGGTTCGGCTTCACCGTGCGTGCAACTTACGGACTGGTTCAGATCGTGGCCATCGGCGCCGAGGTTACGGCAGTCGCCATTTATTTTCGGTACTGGTTTCCGGGAACGCCACAGTGGCTTTGGGTCGCCATGGTTTCCCTTGGACTTGTAGCCATCAATGCGGCGCAGGTTGGCAATTTTGGAGAATTCGAGTACTGGTTCGCCTTTGTGAAGGTTGTCGCGATCATCGTTTTCATATTGATTGGGATCGCGCTGATCACTGGCTTGTCCCCCCGTCCAGCGGTGGGATTCCGAAATCTGGTTGCCTATGGCGGCTTTCTGCCTCATGGGTATCGTGGCGTGTGGCTGGCCTTCACTCTCACCATTTCGAGCTACATGGGGGTCGAGGTGATTGCCGTTACGGCGGGAGAGGCACAGCGGCCGGAAAAAACGATTCCCCGCGCCATGCGCACGATGGTCTTCCGTCTAATCCTGTTCTACGTTCTGGCGATTGGGGTGATGGTCACCGTGTCTCCCTGGAACCAGATCGGTGACGGGACCATCAGCGGCAGTCCGTTCGTACGCGTCTTCGCGGCAGTCGGCATTCCTTACGCGGCCGCGATCATGAATCTGGTCGTGATCACGGCGGCGCTTTCCAGCGCGAACACCAACCTCTACCTTTCAACCAGGATGCTGTTTTCTCTGGCGCGTGGACGCTATGCGCCTGCGCCCTTGGGGCGCTTGAGCCGGAACGGAGTGCCGCATCGAGCGCTCGCTGTTTCAAGTTTAGGAATGGCAGTCGCGATTTTACTGGCGATTTACGTCCCCAAAGGCGCGTTCCTCCTCATGTACGGTTCGGCAGTTGCGGGAATGTACTTTGTTTGGATCGTCATCCTGCTGGCTCACCTGCGGTTTCGCCGCTCCATCGGTGCCAAGGTAAACGATTTGCCGTTGCGGCTCCGGCTGTTTCCGGTCTCTAGCATCATGGGCATTGTAGTTCTCGTTGCCATCGGGTGCAGCACTTTCTATGTACAGGGCCTGCGATATTCAGTTCCGATCTTTGCGGTGCTCCTGGCAGGAATGAGTCTTGTGTATTGGAAGGTTTACCGTCACTAGAGCGAATCCAGAGTTGTAACCTTGCAGGAGACGGGATGACAAACTTGTACAGGGAATGACAGATTCCGTCTCAACCAACTCTCAATACTGCTTTCCCGCCTGCGTCTGGTTGGCGGCGGCGGTGATCTGGTTGCGCACGTCCCAGAGATCTTTGTAGAGCCAGCTCTCCATTCGTTGCTGCAGGACTTCCACGGGCGTTCCCATGGTGCCTACGACCCGGCCTCCGATGATTCGTTCGGCGAGCTTGAGATGGTGGAAGCGGAACAGCTGCATGCGTTCGTCGAAGTCCAGCAGGCGCTCGGCGACATCGTGCAGGCCGAAGAATTCTTCGTGACGGCGGTAGAGGTCGCCG
>Ga0209117_1000149_pt1 | contig 44454 bp, 42 predicted proteins | sample BlaSpr_A8_OM2_M2_FD_187978 | JGI IMG/M metagenome (GOLD analysis project Ga0209117, IMG submission 187978) | Forest soil microbial communities from Thunder Bay, Ontario, Canada - Black Spruce, Ontario site 2_A8_OM2_M2 (SPAdes) (version 2) | ecosystem: Environmental > Terrestrial > Soil > Boreal... | reverse complement strand
AGGAACTTATCTCTCTTGCGAGAAATAAGCCCTCGCTCGACTTGCATGTGTTATGCGCGCCGCCAGCGTTAACCCTGAGCCAGGATCAAACTCTCCGTCTAAAACGGAGGACCCAAGACTTTCGCCCTGAGTCATAAGACTCTCAGAGTCTTTCCCACTCTTCAGTTGTCAAAGTGCTGGTTCCCCCGACTACCCCGGCGCTTTTTAGGGCGCGCGAAGCCTTCCGTCAGGACAACCCGCGAATTGTACCGGTCTCCAGGCCCCCTTTGCAACGGGGGCCGTAAAGGCGAGGAAAGGCCTAGGAACCGCCCCCCGCCCTGATCCCAAGCTCGTCCAGGTGGGCGAGCAGGCCCGCGGGGTCGTCGTAGACCCGGTAGGCGCCGGCTCGCTCCAGCTCCTCCTGGCCGTAGCCCCCCGACAGCAGCCCCACGCTCAGAGCGCCGGCCCGCTGGGCGGCGAGCAGATCCCAGATGCTGTCGCCGACCACGAAGCAGTCGCCCGGCGGCACGCCGAGGCGCTCGGCGGCGGCCAGAAACAAATCGGGATTCGGCTTGGCGTAGGCGACCTGGTCGCGGGTGACGACCGGCGTGCCCTCGGGGATCCCGAGCAGCGCCAGCGTCGGGCGGGCCGTTTTCTCGGCGCCGCTGGTTGCGATGGCGAAGGGCACATGCAGAGATGACAAGGCGGCCAGCAGCTCCCGCGCGCCGGGCAGCGGGCGGATCTGATCCAGCCGGCCGAGCAGGCCTTTGGCGTGCGCCTGTCGAAGCCGCTCGGCCTGCGCCTCGCTGAGGCTCGTACCCAGCTCGCGATCAAGAGCCTTCAAGAACAACCCCCCGCTCATGCCGATCCGGCGATGGATGCGCCACACGGAAAGGTGCAGGCCCTCGGACTCCAACGCGTCGCGCCAGGAGAGCACGTGCTGATAGACGCTGTCCACGAGCGTGCCGTCCAGGTCGAACAGCAACGCCGGACGCGCGGACAGCTTCGGAGTCGACAATCAGAAAGCCCGCCGGCCGGCCATGGCGCGCGCAATCGTCAGCTCGTCCGCGTACTCGAGGTCGCCACCCACAGGCAGACCATGGGCCGGCCGCGTGACCGTGATCCCCAGCGGCGCCAGCGCGCGCTGCAGGTAGACCGCAGTCGCCTCACCTTCTATATCTGCGTCCGTGGCGACGATCACCTCGACCACGCCTTCTTCACGCGCACGGTCGAGCAGCTGCGGTACATGAATTTGCTCGGGACCGATTCCGTCGATTGGCGAGATCACGCCGTGGAGGACGAAGTACAACCCGCTGAACTCCGACGTCCGCTCGATCGCGAGCACGTCCAGCGCCGATTCGACCACGCAGATCACGGAAGCATCACGCCGCGATGAGGAGCAGATCGCGCACAGGCTGCCCTCCGCGATGTTGTAGCAGCGCTCGCAATAGCCGATCCGCGCCTTCACATCCCCAATCGCCTGCGCCAGCGATTCGGCCCGCTGACGGTCGACACGCAGCAGGTGGAACGCCAGGCGCTGCGCGGTCTTGGGGCCTATGCCCGGAAGTCGTGACAGCTCCTGCACCAGCCGTTCGAGTGGTTCTGGAAGCTGAGGCAATTGACGTCCAGGACTTTAGAGGAGACCGGGTGGCAGGCCCAGCCCGCCGGCGACCGCCTGCATCTTCTTCGCGGCCAGCTGCTTCGATGCCTCCATGGCCTCGTTGACCGCGGCCACGACCAGGTCCTGCAGCATCTCGGTGTCTGTGGCGGCGGCCGGGTCGATCACCACGGACACGACCTTCTGCGTTCCGGTGGCCACGACCCGCACAGCCCCGCCGCCGGCGCTCGCTTCGACGGTCTCGCCCTCGAGCTCCGTCTGGACCTTGGCCATGCGGTCCTGCATCTGCTGGACCTGCCGCAGCATCTTCATCGGGTCCTTCATTCGGAGACCTCCTTGACGCGAGTCACCCGCCCGTCGAACCGGCGCACCACCTCGCGGACGAACGGGTCGTCCTCGGGGCTGGCAGACGCCTTGCCGCCCGGCTTGCCCGACTCGGCGGCCGCCTCACGAAGCCTGAACTCGACTTGCACCTGGTCTCCAAGCCATGCGCGCACGAGCGGCAGCAGGACCGCCGATTGGTCCTGCGCCTTCTTGTGGTGGAACCCGTAGCGGAACCACAACACGAGCGTCGATCCATCCACCTCCGGCTGCGCATCGAGGTAAGCAGCTCGGACGGTCCTGCTCAGCTGGTCGAGAACCTCAGCCCATTCGGCCACCGGCGGGGCATTGACCGCGCGCGCTTTCGCCTCCCCACTTGTGGGGAGGTCGCCGGCGGGTGGGGATGTGCGCTCCTCCGGCGCTGTTGGTAGGACAACCTGATCGGCCTGCTCAACCGTCCCAACCTCCACCGCCAGGCGCGCCAGCGTCGCCTCGACCAGGAACCGCGGCTCGGCATGGCGGCGGACCTCACCATCCAGGTGCAGCAGCGCATCGAGCACCGCCGACAGCCGGCGCGCCGTCGCCTGGTCGCGTCGCGTGAGCGCCGCCACGAGCCGGTCCCGGCACCCCTCCATGAGACCCCTCACCACCTGTCGAAGCTCTGCGCCCGCCGCATACACCCGGTTGAGCTCCTCGAGCGCCTCCGCTGCGCGCCCCTCCAACACGTGATCCAGAAGCGAGTCGAGAAGGCGCGGGTCCGCGATGCCCAACAACGAACGTGCGCCCTCGAGCGAGATCGGGCCGGCGGCCAGCGGCACCAGCTGGTCGAGCAACCCAACCGCATCACGCATCGAACCCTGTGCCGTGCGCGCGATGAGCTGCATCGCCTCGCCGTCGACCGTCACCTTCTCAGACAAAGCAATATGCGTCAGCCGCGACACGATCTGCTCTTCGCTGTGCCGCCGGAACACGAACTGTTGGCAGCGCCCGATCACAGTCAAAGGAATCTTCTGCGCATCCGTGGTGCAGAGCACGAAGACGACGTGGGCCGGCGGCTCCTCCAACGTTTTCAACAAAGCGTTGAACGCCGGCTCGGTGAGCATGTGCGCCTCGTCGATGATGTAGACCTTGAAGGGCCCCAGCGCCGGGGCGAGGTTCACCTTCTCACGCAGGTCGCGGATCTCGTCGATGCCGCGGTTCGATGCCGCATCGATCTCGATCAGGTCCAACGCCGAGCCCGCCGTCATCTCGACGCACGACTGGCACCGATTGCACGGTTCCGCGGAATCGCGCGCGCGACCCGAACAATTCAACGCCTTCGCGAGCAGGCGCGCGGCCGACGTCTTTCCGGTGCCGCGGCTGCCGCTGAAGAGGTATGCGTGCGAAACGCGCGCGCCGATGATCGCGCCCTGCAGCGCGCGCGACGCGGCCTCCTGACCGACCAGGTCGCCGAACGTCTGCGAGCGGTACTTGCGGTAGAGGCTCTGGTACTCAGGCATGCAATTTCAAGTGGTCGCGCACCCCCGCTTCGATCGAAGACCCCCAGCTCGCACCGCGGTTCGCGGCTCCGGCCCGAATGACTGCGGCACCCCCGGGTTCTCTCCTTACCGCTGCTTCCTTCCGGACCTGGCGGGGTTCGGAGACCCGAGCTGCGCAGGTCCCGACCTTCAACGCCGCTTGCCGCGGCCAGGCGTGAGAGCCCAGACCTCAGCGCGGGAATTCGGTCCGGCTAAGGCGGATTGCCGGTGCAGGGGACCGCCAGCACCCCACTTAGCGCGACCGCCTTCAAGTCTACCCCGCCTCGGGAGCCGCAGCCGGACGGCTCGGCTTGCGCGCCACCCACCCCAGGTGCACGAAGGTCGCCACGGTCGCGATCGGGAGGACGATCTCGGCGCCGGTGACCACGTTGCTCGTGTCCTGGTTGAAAAAGCGAAACAGGCAGATGCCTCCGATCAGGACGATGATCAGCGCAGTCGAGATCTGCCCGCTCACCGTATGACGGAGCTCTGGCCGCCGGTGCAGGGAGATCAGCACCAGGCCGCCGATGGCGGGCAGCAGGTAACGCAAAACGATCACGGCCGCGAGCCACAGCGGAATGATCCCGCTGCCCACCAGCCCGACCGCGACCGCACCGAGCAGCACGCCGTCGACGACCGGATCCAGCCCACCGCCCAGCGTCGAATACGACCCGAAACGGCGGGCGATGGTGCCGTCCACGAGGTCGGTCAGGCCGGCGATCGCCAGCACGACCGCCAACAGCCCGAGGTGCCCCGGCGACAGCGAGTAGGCGAGCGCCGGCGCCGCCAGGTACGCCCGCGCCAGCGTCACCTGGTTGGCGATGCCGGGGACGAACACGCCGGCGACCGCGACGGCCCAGACCCAGGCGACCAAGAGGTCTGCCGGCCCGGGCGGTTGCGCGCCGAAAACCCACGCCAGCCCGACGCCGACGTAGGCGAAGGAGAAGATGACTCCCGTCCACTTAATCCGCACCCGCTCAGGCTAAGGCGAAGGCTTGGCCGCAGGCGACGGGCTGGGCGGCGGCTGATAAGGCGCCGCCCCCGGCGGTGGGTTGGCGCCGCACGGGTAGGTGGGCTCGCCCACTCCCTTGAGGAAGATCTCGTTGTAGCCCCCGCTGCTGACATAGCCGCCGTCGTACGCGCACACCATTCGCGTCACCACGCCCGCGGGCTGCGTCCACATCGCCGGCCATGGGTGGCCCGAGTAGTACGCCTCGACGAAGGGCTTCCACACCGAGGTGCCGACGTTCTCTCCGAACAGCACGCCGGTCGGGCACATCCACCCTGAGGCGGGGAAGTTGGTCGCGAGGTATACGTAGCCCGACTTGCATTCGGGACCGGCATCGATGTGCATGAGCGACGCGGCCACGGCGAGGTCAGGCGTGTAACCAAGGAAGATCGAGCCCGTGTAAGCCTCGGTCGTGCCCGACTTGCCGGCCACGGGCCGCCCGCCCAGGTCTCCGAGGTACAGCTTCACCGGGCCGCGCAGGAGGTCCGTCATCATGTAACCGAGGTCGGGGCTGATCACCTGGACGCGTGAGCCGGTCGGATCGAAAGCCTCCAGCACTGTGCCGTCTGCGTCCACGACTTTGAGCACGGCGCGAGGCGAGATGCGGTAACCGCCATTGTCGAAAGCCGAGTAGGCCGCCAGGTGCTCTGCCATGGAGAGGGCGTCGTGACCCAGCGTGGTCGCGACCCCGTCGGGATTCTCGATCTGCGCGGTGACTCCAAGCTGGTGCATGAAGGTGGTGACCTGGGCGCCGCCGACCTGCCGGTACGTCCACAGCGCGGGCAGGTTGCGCGACTGCGCCAGCGCGGTCCGCAGCGAGATATATCCCTCGTGTTTTGTATCCCAGTCGTTGAACGTGATGCCGCCGATGACGCCGCTCTGGTCGTTGAGAAGCGAAGCCGGCGTCACGAGCCCGGCCTGCAGCGCGGCGCCGTACGTGTACACCTTGAACGACGACCCCACGCCCCGCCATCCCAGAGGGTCGACGCCGGTGAGGTTGATCTGGCCGCGGATCGCGGCGTTGGTGTAGTCGGCGCTGCCGACCATCGCGAGGATCTCGCCGTCGCTCGGGTTCATGACCAGCATCGCTCCGGTGTTCACGCCTCGCCGCGCATAGGTGGCCACGCCTGACTTGACCCATTTGTCTGCGAGCGCCTGCGTCGTGAGGTCGAGCGTGGTGTAGATCTTCAGCCCGCCTTCATAGAGGGCACGCGAGCCGTAGCGCTGGGAGATGTACTGCTCCACGTAATCGACGAAGTGCGCGGTCAGCGGGTTGTGCGAATTGGGCACCGCCTTGTGCGCCGCGATCATCTTGTCGATCAGGTTGCTGTTCAACGCGGCGTTCGCCGCCGCCGAGCTCACATCGCCCACCGTCACCATGCCGTCGAGCACCTCTCGCCAGCGCTCCTTCGCCGCGGCCAGCTGGTCGGGCGTGCCGAACGGGTCGTAATTCGCCGGCGCCTGCGGCAGGCCGGCGAGAAAGCTGGCCTGGGCCAGGTTGAGGTCGCTGGCGTGGACCTGGAAGTACGTCTCGGCGGCGGCTTCCGCGCCGTAAGCCCCGTTGCCGTAATTGATGCTGTTGAGGTAGAGCTCGAGGATCTGCGACTTGGTGTAGCGGCGCTCCATCTCCTCCGCCAGCACGAGCTCGTGGAACTTACGGCTGATGGTTCTGGACTGCGCCTCTTGTGTATCGAGGACATCGTTCTTGACCACTTGCTCCGTGATCGTCGACCCGCCCAGCGTGGAGGTGTGATGGGTGAGGTCGTAGACGATCGCGATCGCAAGCCGGCGATAGTCGACGCCGTTGTTGGCGTAAAACGAGCGGTCCTCGGTGTCGATCGTCGCGCGCTGCAGCTTGTTGCTGATCTTGGTCAGCGGGACCACGGTCCGGTTCTGGTGATAGAAGGCCTCGATGAGGTTGCCGTTGCGGTCGAGGATGCGGCTGGTCTGCGTGAGCTTCGACGTCTGCAGCTGGTCGATCGTGGGCAGGTCTCCCGCGAAGTAATCGACCATCCCGATCGCGGTCACCGTACCGAGGAGACCGACTGCGCTGATGGCGAGCAGCGCGACCAGGGCCGTGCGCGCGAGCCAGCCGCGCGAAACGAGCCGCCGGCCGCGACGGCCGCGCCGTGCGCTCGGGCGCGAGCGGCTCCTGTGCTTCAGCGATCCCGCTGATGCGCCGCGCCGGGCGGCGCGACGGCGACGGTATGTGCCCGCCAGGGAACGACCTCCAGGACGTTTGGTGCGACGAAAGCTGCGACTGGTGCGGCGAGTCTACCAGGAGGGCTAGCGAAGACCGAGCGCTTCAGCTCCCTGGTCGGCCAGGCTGAAGATAGGGTTCGCGAACACGGCGTAGCCCGCGAGCACCGCGCACAGCGCCACCGCGCCGCCGGTGGACAGGCGGGTCAACACCGGCAGCCGCGCGCCCGCCGCCCGGCGGCTCTCGTCGGGCGGGCTCTGGAGATAGATGGCGCGCAGCGTGCCCACGGCCGCGGCCATGCTCATCACAGCGCCCAACAGTCCCAACGCCAGGAGCCAGAGCGCACCGCTCGTCGCGAGCGCCGAGGCAACCGCGAACTCACCGAAGAACCCGCCCAGCGGAGGAGCCCCGGCCAGGGACAGGAAGACCAGCGCGATGCCCGCCGCGCGCGCGGGCCGCAGCAGGCCCATGCCGGCGAGGGCGAACTCGCCCACATCGGCACCCGCCATGGCCGAGGGACCGGCCGTGGCCGCAACGGCAAATGCGCCCAGCAGGAAGAGCGAGGCTCCGAGCCCGGTGCGGTAGTGCGTGGCCAGACCGGCCGCAATCCAGCCCACCTGTCCGGCCGCGAGATACGCGAGCCGCGCGCGCGGGGATCTCGTCGCGAGGGCGGCGGCCCCGCCGCCGACCATCGCCACCGCAGCGACCACCATGAGATAAGGAGAGAACACGGCCGGCAGCGGTAGGAGCGACGCCGAGATCTTGAACGCGACGGTGAGAGCGGCTGCGGCGACGAGGCCGATCACGAGGCCCGCCCCCAGGGGCGACGCTCCCAGACCGACCGGCAATCTCGCGAACTGCAACGGCGGCAGGCCCGCGCGCATCGCCAATCCGCCCAGCAGCAGCAGCACCGGGATCGCGAGCGGCAGCGTTGGGTTCGCCGCCGCGGCTGCGCGCCGGACCGTCAGCAGGTCGGCCGCGCCGGTGGTCGCGTAGACGAAGGCCAACCCGATCAGCACCAGGGCGCTCGCCACGCCGCCGGCGACCAGGAGCCGGAGCCCCAGGTCGGTGCGCCGGACCGACACGAGCACGACGCCCGCCGCCGCCGCCAGCTCGAGGCCGGCCCACAGACCCACGAAATCGGTCGCCGACGCGATGATCATGGCCCCGAACGCGGCGAGCAGGATCATCGCCATGCCGATCGCCGGAGCGCCTTCGTCGGACCAATCGGTGACCGCGATCGCGAGCCCGGCCGCCAGCAAGACCGCGGTTTTCGCGAACAGCGCGAACCGATCCTGCACGAGCGCTCCGCCGAGGTAGCTCGCCAGCGTCGATCCGGCCCACAGCTCGACCGCCAGGGCGACGGCCACCAGCACGGTGGCAGCCAGCGGCGCCCACCTCCGCGATCGCCTCGGCGCCCGTCCGAGGAGCACGAGCACGAGCGCGACCGCGACCACCAGGGCCTCCGGAATCAGCACGTAGTTCTTCATTGGGTCGCGGCCGGGTTGGGCGGGACGTAAGGCGCGGCGATGTCGCTGATGCCGGCGGACATGATGTTGATGAGGCCGGGATCGAAGATCGGCTGTTGGGTTCCCGGCAGCTTGGGACCACCTGGGAACAGGCCGACCCAGAGGAGGGCGCCGGCCATGACCCCGAGGTACCACGACTCGCCCAGCGACGCGTCGGATACCGGCGGAGCGTCGCGGTTGGGCTCGCCAAACAGGACGCGATGAGTGATCACGGCTACCGCCGCCGCGGTCAGCACGAGGCCCGCGGCGACTGCAAACGCCCACACCGGCTGGGTCTTGAAGGAGCCGAACAGGATCATCGTCTCAGCCGGAAACGACGCCATGAGCGGCACGCCGAGCAGCGCCAGGGTCGCGATCACGAATATCCACGTGAGGATCGGCATCCGAGGAGCAAGTCCACTGAGCAGTTGCAGGCTGCGTGTCTGGGCGCGATCGGTGAGCGTCCAGGCCGTGGCCACGATCAGCGCGGCCGCCAGCCCACCGGTGAAGAGTGAAAGCACGCCGCCCGCAATCGAGAGCGGGGTCAGCGCCGCGAGTCCAAAAACCGTGATCCCGCCGGGCACCATCGCCAGATGCGCCGCGGCCGATCTCAGGTCGACCGAGCGGAGCGCCACCAGGGCCGCGTAGCCGATCGACAGGGCGGCGAGGATGGCGATGAACGGAGCCATCAGCCGGGCCGCGTCCGGATCCGAAGCGACCAGTGCCCGCAGCAACAGATATGCGCCGAGCCTGGAAGCGCTGCCGGCGATCACGACCGAAACTCCAAGTGGCGCATCCGAGTACACGTGGCTCGCCCACCCGTGCAGCGGGAACAACGGGAGCCGTGTCGCGGCGGCGATGACCAGCGCGACCCCGACAGCCAGCTGGACTCGAGGCGTCAAAGTAGCTTTCAACAGCACGTCCATGTCGAAGCTGTTCCCACCACTGGCCGCGTACGCGGTCATGGCCGCGACCAGCAGCGCCGCGGTGCCCAGGCCCCAGTAGCCCACCAGCCTCCAGGCGGCGGCCTCACGGCGAGGTCCTCCCCATCCGAACACGAGCAGCGCGGCGGGGATCACCGCGGCGCCCCAGAAGAGCACCAGCACGAACATGTCGTGCGCGGCGATGGCGCCGTTGACGGAAGCCTGCAGGAGGAGCAGAAGGGTGAAGTACGACCGCACACGTTCGCGCACCCCCCATGACGCGAGCACGGAGGAGATGCCGATGATGCCGGACAGAACCTCCATCGTCATGCCCGGCCCGTCCACGCCGAGGTGATAGTTCACCCCGATGGAGGCGAGCCACGGCAGCTTCTCCTCGAACTGCATGCCGGGCAGGAAGGTCTGGAACTGGTTGTAGGCGATGAAGAGCACGAACACGATTCCGAGGTTCGTGAAGAACGCGATCTGCTTCATCAACGTGTCGTAGCGGCCGCGCGGGTTGGGGATGAAGTTCATGCCGATCGCGACGGCGACCGGCACCCATATCGTCAGGCTGAGGATCAGAGGAGATGTGAAGATGCCGGCGCCCGGCACGGCGACCGGAGTTGGCGACGCGAGCGCGATCCCGGCGAGGATCATCTGAACAACCCGGGCGAAAGAATTGCGACCGCGATCGCCAGCACGGCGGCGAGCGCCACGAGCAGGGGCGCCGCCGGCGCACGCGCCGCGGCGAGGGCCAGGCGCCCGGAGGCGGCAGCCGCCCGGGCCAGGTCGCCATCACCCTGTGGGATCCAGTCGCTAACGACCACCGTGATCACCCCCACCGGTTCGGAGAGGAAGCGCGAATACGCGGCGGCGCCGCCGTCGAGCAGGCGGTCCAGTCCTCGCCCCACCAGGGCCGATGCGCGGTGGGCGCCGTCTTTGTCTGCGCCGAACGCGATGACCACGACCACGACTCCGATCACGGCCACGGCCGCCCACACCACGAGGCCGGTGGCAGGCGCGGCCCTGTGCTGCTGACCGTCGAGAAAGCCGATCCAACCGGGAAACAGGGAGGCGACCGTCAACGCCGCGCCCGCCGCGGCGAGCCAGTAGGGCCAGCTCAGCGTTGCGTTTGGATCCTCGCGGACCCGGTCGGGCTCGAAGGCGCGACGCCTGCGGAGCGGGCCGATCGCGATGGCGAACGGGACCCGGAGCGCGGCGATCGACACCAGGAGCACGGCCTCGCCGAGAACCAGTCCGAATCGCGACCGGGAGCCGACGGCGAGCGCCACGGTACTCGCGGAGCTGAGCGCAATCACCAGCCCCGACAGGAACAGCGCCGTGGTCGTGACGCGCATGCGGCGCCACCCATTCCCCATCTCCGCCATGTCATCGGTCCTCATCGCGGCGGCGATGGCCGACACGGCGAGCGTGGCGGCGGCTCGCGCCGGCGCCGCTGCCAGCACGCACGCGACCCCCACCACCGCGTAGGTGGTGCTCGACGTCTGGTACGCATGGACCAACAGCGCAACGCCAATCGCGGCCACCCCCGAACCCGCCAGCACGATCACCCGACGTGGCTCGTTGCCGAAAAGGGTCAGGAGTGGAGCGGCGACCGCAGCCACCGCGCTTGCATAGACGAGGCCGCGCAGAGTCGTGGCATTGGACGCGGCGATGATCGGCATGAATCGGTACAGGATCACGATCGCGACGACCGACCACACTGACTGCGCCAATGCGCTGGCGACGGGAGGCGCTGTGGTCGCCGTGCGCGTCAACCAGAGGCTCAGGGGCCAGAGCGCGAGCCGCCCGCTCACGCCGACGAACAGGAGGATCGCGGCCGCGACCATCGACTTGGCGCCGACGCCGAGGGTGGAATGGAGGATCGGCAGCAGGTTCGAGAGGTTGTTCACGCCGTAGTGCGAGTAGAGCACGGCGATGCCCGACAGCAGGCTCAGGTCGAACGCGAAGGGGAGCACGAGCGCGATGCGCGCGCTGCGCGACGACTCCATCGAGCCCCAGCGGTGAGCGAGCAACAGGTACGTCGCGGCGCCGGCCAGTCCCCAGAAAGCGAACAGCTCGGCGAGGTCGTAGCTCACCAAAGTCGCCACGGCGGCGAACAGCAGCACGCTCACCAGCGCGTAGAAGCGCGCGCCGCCAGGTTCCGATCTCCCCATCACGCGATGCCACGCGATCCCGGCGATGACGCAAATCTCCACCACGAGCAGCGCCACCGACGTGAGGCGATCGACCCGAAGGATGATGTCGATGCCGAAGCCCTGGAAGTTGACCGGACCGGTGAACGCGACGGGGACGTTCAGGTAGGGATACAAGGTCTGAAACGGCGTCGACCTTCGCGTCAGGCCCCACGCGACCAACAGTGTGAGCGCGAACGTCGTCACCGCGCCGAGCATCGCCATGTTGGCCGCCGAGCGGCGCGTGCGGACGCTGGTCGCGGCCAGCACGAAGGCCACGAGCGGCACGAGCACCATGACCGGCACCGCCCACGGCAGGGTCGTCGACGGATCGAAGTTGAAGCGGGGCGCGGCGGCGCGCGCACCCGAAGCAGCGCCCGAAGCGGCGTTCAGGAGGTCGCCGATGGCGACGAGCAGGCTCAGCGAGAGCTCTCCCGGCCGGCGAGTCCGACTCCGAGGCCGACGGCGGCGAGCGCCGCGATCGCGAGCAGAACGGCGACTTCCTGGCCGAGGAGCGGGGCGCCCGAGGCCGCGCCAAACCGCGCCACGCCCACGAATGCGACGCCCGCGCCGGCAAACATCACCGGCACTCCCGTCAGGGCGGCCGTCAGCTCACGCTTCCACGCCGCGATGAAGGCCCCGAGCGCCGTCAAACCGGCCGCGACGAACAGGACGGAGACCAGCGTCACTGTCATCGCCTTCCCTCTCGTTCGTCGCGAGGGCGCTCCCGGCGCCACGCGATGGCGGCTCCGACCAGCGCGGCGAGCACCACGCCGGCGACGGCTTCAGTCGCAAGCGCGTCGTGGGCGAACAGCAGCCGCGCCACGGTCATGGTGTTGAAAGGACCGTCATAGAAGGTCGCGTGCGCGAAGCGCCCGCGAAACGCGGCATAGGCCAGCGCCACCAGCAGCAGCGCAGCTCCGACCGCGCCGATCTGACGCCACAGGCCGGCGGCCGCCTGCTCGACCGTCCGGTAATCGGGCCGCGCCACCAGCAGCGCGCATCCGACGGAGCAGACGAGCACGACGATGGCCGCAAAAGCGGCCGAGAGCGACGCATAGATGCCGGCCACGCCAAGCCCGAACGCCCCGAGCGCCAGGCCGCGATGCCAGTGCCCATGCAGGAATGCGAGGAAAATGCCGCCGACACCGGCCAGTGCAGCGGACACGTAGAAGCCTATCGCGTGGAGGGAGTCCATCCGCTCTCCGTTGGTTGGTGAGAGTAGTCCGAGCCGGCTACTCGACGGAGGCGCCGGTGACAGCGCGCCAAGCATACAGGAGCCCAGTCCCGGTGATTCCGACCACGCCGGCGGCCGCCGCAAGGCCCCCCGGGGTGTATTTCACGGTGGTCAGGGCGTAGCCGTAAGCCGCCAGGATCCCGATCACGGGCACCGCGAGCAGGACCGCCGCCATGCGAGGTGCCTCGATCCGGCGCAATCGCCTTGAAAGCGGAGCCACTGCGGCAGTATCGCAGAGCCGAATTCCAGGCGCGGCATGCGCTCAGGCGTCGTCGAGCACTGCCTTGAGCTGCGGGATCGAGATGTTGCCGCCGGTCAAGATCAGGGCGACGCGCTTGCCGGCCAGCCGGTCCTTGAGCACCAGAGCTGCCGCCAGGGGCGAGGCGCCGGCGCCTTCCACCAGGATCCGGTTGCGCGCGAGCAGAAAACGAACGGCATCCGAGATCGCCTCCTCGGAGACGAGCACGAAGTCGTCGAGCAGCCGGCGCAGGATCCGCTGGGGCAGCTCGAACGGAGTCCTTGTGGCCAGGCCTTCCGCCCATGTACTCGTGGTCGCCTCGACTGGTTTGCCGGCCCGCCACGAGAGGTAGGCCGACGGCGCCTTCTCGGCCTGAACCCCGATGACCACGATCTCCGGGTTCACGGCCTTCGCCACGATGCAGGCGCCGGCGGCGCCGCTGCCGCCTCCGATCGGGACGATGATCACGTCGATGTCCGGCTCTTCGCTCAAGATCTCGAGCGTGTGCGTGCCCACGCCTGCGATCAGCAGCGGCTCGTCCCCCGAGTGGATGTACCGGTAGCCTTCGGCAGCGGCGAGCTGCTCACAAGCCACGCGCGCCTCATCGAAGTCAGCGCCGACCAGCTTCACGGTCGCACCGAGCTCTTTCATCGCCTCGACCTTGGCGGGGTTTGAGTTCTCGGGCGCGCAGATGATGGCCTTGACTCCAAAGAGTCTCGCCGCAAACGCCACGGACTGGCCGTGGTTTCCGGTCGAGGCGGCGATCACGCCGGCTTCCTGCTCTGCAGGGCTGAGCTGAGAAACGAGGTTGACGCCGCCCCGGACCTTGAACGCGCCGGTCGGGAGGTGGAACTCGTGCTTCAGGTAGACATCGGCGCCGACAACCTCGCTGACGGCAGGTGACTTACGGAGTGGCGTAGGCGCGAGATAGGGCCGAATGCGCGCCGCGGCGCTCAGCACGTCCGGAAACGTCGGTTCAACCAGTGCGGTCACGGTTGACATCATGTATCAGGCAGCCGTCAGCGAGTCTGTCGAGTGTTTTTGTCGACGATCAGGACAAGGCCCTTCAGTTCTACACGACGGTGCTCGGTTTCATAAAGAAGACCGAGATCCCGCTTGGCGAGGACCGATGGCTGACTGTTGTGTCACCTGACAATCCGAGCGGATCGGAGCTCGTCCTCGAACCCGATGGTCATCCGGCTGTCAAGCCCTTCAAGGAGGCGCTCGAGGATGCCGGGGTCGAATGCGCGCCGCCGCGGCCACCACCCGGCGAAGGGCAGATCCCGGGCCTTCGCTATCGCGACCTAGTTACGTGGCGTTACATGCGTCGGATTAGTCGGCGTCCTCCTGAAGATACTGCTCAACCGCTTTGGCCTTGTTGCTGGCCCTGGCTTTGGCGATGACCTGCTCCCCGATCTTGTCCCTGATCGTTGCACTGGAACTGCCCTTGGTCGTTGCCCTGTTGGTCGCAGGAGACGGTTGTGCCCGTGCACGAGATGGTTAAGGTGCTGCCGCCCACATCCGTAATCGTGGTCGCGATGGTGTGAGGGCCGCCGGTCGTATAGACGTGAGCACCCGAAACGGTATAGGGATTCGACCCGCTGATCACACCAGTTGAGCTGCTGCCGTCCCCCCAATTGATGACCGCCGTGAAGTCCTCAAGGTGAGGGCCGGGGTTGGCATCGGAAAAAGTGGCGGTCGGGCCTGTGAAGTTGGATTGGATGGTCGCCGGGCAAACCGGCTGTCCGGTTAGCCCAGCATCCTGCACGTTGGCCGAGAGGGTCACCGTAGTCGTGTTGTTGGTGATGTCAACGTCAGTGATCGTCACCGTGACGCTGTAAGACCTCTCCTCGGCGTACGTGTGTGAACCGCTGACGGTGAATGGGCCGCCAGTGGGCCCGCTGATGACGCCAGTGGCGGTAGAAGATCCATCTCCCCAAGCGATCATGGCCGTGTACTCGGACGCTGCGGCGGACGCGTCCGAGTCACTTATCGCGGCGACGGGCGCGGTGAAGCTCTGTCCTTCTGTTGCGTTGAAGTTCTGCCCAACTGCCGTCGAAGGCGCATCGTAAATTCCAACTATGGTCGCGGCGGCGGTCGCGATGAATGGACTCGGTACGGAAGTCGAGGCGAGCACGTAGCGAGTTCCTGACGCGCCTTGCACCGGCGACTGATAACTGAAAGTCACCAGTGAGCCGCTGTCGAACCAGTCGCTGAAGGGGCCGTTGTGGCCCGTCCCGTTGACGGTGATGGTCCAGGACACGCCGGCCGGGATGCCGGCCTCCGTGAAGCTGATCTGATGCTGGAGCACGTAGTTGGCGACGACGCTCTTGGGCGCATCCATCAGAACAGCAATACTGGTGGCGGTGCCGGTGGCGTCACCAGTCCACCCGGTGAAACGGAGTCGGTTGGCTCCCACAGGAACGATGCCGTTGGTCGACACAGTCACAGTGGTGCCCGCTGTTTGCCATGCCGAAGGAGTGAGGCCCACCTGCGACGCCAGAGCCCCGCCCCCCGACACGTTGGTGAAGAGCATGTATTGATGTATGTACGTGGCGTTGAAGGTCACCGGTCCCGTGACCAACTTGCTGCCCGAGCTGAAGTCGGTGACGAAGCGACCGCCGATCGGATAGGCAGGATCCGCTATCGGGCTTGGGAATACCACGTCGTGAAAAGTCCCGTCAGCCACCGACGTTGTGAAAGGCAGCGTGACGTGAGTACCGTCGAATGTCGGTGAAACCGTGCTGGGAGCGCCTGACGAGCTCAGCGTCACGGTGTCGGCCGCGGGCACGCAGGCCCCGGCCGCGTTGGACCAGTAATAGCCGACGGCATAACGCCCTCCGCCGACCCGCCCGAGCGTCCCCACAGCGGGAGGATTGAAATCGCAGATGTCGCCCGCTTCGCCGTGGGTGAAGAGATTGCCCCAATCAAAACCAAGGGAGCCGGCCGTCGAGAGGTCGATCCAGCCAAAACCCGGAAGTGGGTCGATCGCAGCCTCAACGACTTCGTGTGAGGCGGTCTTGGTCAGGCCGTCGAGGGGGTTGGTCTTGGCGAGGTCGCACTGCGGCGTGGTCAGGGCGAACGTCTGCGGGACGTCCGGTGGAATGATGCTCGGGAGGGTCTCTGCGTGATATCCCTCCCAGGCACCTCCGTCCGCACACGAGCTGCTCTGGCCGGTGTTGGTGGGCGGAAAGACCAGCCACACTGTGGCGTTGCGCGCCGCCGGCAGATGGTGCTTTTCGCACAGGATCCACCCACTGAGGTCGAAGTACGAGAAGGTCGGAGCGGGCGGTGTCAGAGCGCAATCGCCAACAGGCCCATCGCCGCCGGTGAAGCTGTATGACGTGACGCCGTACTGAGCGATGTTGGCCAGGTACGGGCTGGTCACGAGCTTGGCGCTGAAGTCGTCGAGCGTCGCCATCGGGAACGCCGGGTTGTTCGCGTCCCAGTTCGAGTCCCAGTAAAGGTTGTGGACGATCAAGGTGGAGCCGGGGAAGCCGATACACGGAGGACAGCTGGGAGGGTCGAGCCGGTTAGGCGGAGCGCCGGCGTGAACCGGTCGGGCGGTTGCGGGAGTGCTCGAGGCCAGGGCGGCGCACGCGAATGCCATCGCCACGACCCCGAGGACGACTAGTCGGATCGTAACCAGAAATCGCTGCGCCATTGACCCCTCCCCGTTTGTGCACGCCACTACGCCGACGGTCCAGCGCCGTGCTCGTCAGGCGATGGGCGGACGTTAGTCGAACGCGCCTGGCATTGCAATAGATTTTGCAGGGCTTCTAGGCCGACGACTCCACCCGCGCGCGATGCAGCGATCCATAGCGGCCGCTGCGTTCCCGCCGCTCCGATGGCGGCGCCCGCCCGCCGGTGTTTAACCGTGCGCTGTCGCGATCACGCGTTTCATCAGGTCGATCTCGGTCTCATAGATGTGGGCCGACTTCACCGTCATCGTCAGCGTGCCGACCCCCACGCCAAGCTCGCCGGCCACGCGAGCTTGCAGCGCTGCGAGCTCGACGAGATTGGCATAGCCCTTGGTGCCGAAGTCGATGGAGTGAGCGTAGACGGCGAGCTGTAGCTTGCCTTTGACGAGCCAGAAGTCGAGCAGGCTGACGCACGGAACGTAGCTCGTGTCCGTCAGCGGCTGGAACGTCGTGATCGTCGCGTCGCGCGCCGATGGATTGGCGGCCAGTCGGTCGATCACCCAGCGGATCTGGTCGCGGCCTGCGCGGGCGTAGTCGTAGAGGCGTGTCGCATAGCTGTCGGAGTCACCAAGCTCTGTCACACGGGAGTGGTTGGTGAAGTTCGCGTGCATCCAGGCCAGGCGCTCAGGATCGCCGTGCTGGGCGATGATCGGGTCGTCCACCCTTGGCGAGGACACGTCGAGCGTCGCGCGAAACACCTCGACGATTGGCAGTCCGTCCCAGCTCCCGGCGACACCGTCTGCCAGAATCGCCGCCGCGATCGCCATCCAGGCCTCGCCCAGCGTCATCGCTTCGATCCGAACCGGTACGAAGCCCGGAGTCATGCCAGCGACTCCACCCACTGCCGATGCAGTGAGCCGTACCGGCCGCTGCGCTCCCGCAATTCCGATGGCGCGCCGTCCTCGACCACCCGCCCACCGTCGATGACGAGCACGCGGTCGGCGATCTCGACCGTCGACAGGCGGTGGGCGATGATCACCGCCGTCCGCTCGCGCAACAGGGTGCGCAGCGCGCGCTGCACCAGGCGCTCGGACGGCAGGTCGAGCGACGACGTCGCCTCGTCGAGGATGAGGACTCGCGGGTCGGCCAGGAACGCGCGCGCGAAAGCCACCAGCTGGCGCTGGCCGGACGACAGCCGCACGCCGCGCCGTCTCACGTCGGTCTCGTACCCGTTGGGGAGCGCGCTGATGAAGTCGTGGGCGCCGATCGTTCGCGCGGCCTCCTCCATCTCCTCGCGCGTGGCATCAGGGCGGCCGAACAGCAGGTTGTCGGCAACGTTGCCCGAGAACAGGAAGCTCTCCTGCGTCACCACCGCGACGGCTCTCCGCAGCTCTTCGGTCGCGATCGAACGCAGGTCGACGCCATCCAGCGTCACGCGCCCGACGGTGGGGTCGTAGAAGCGCGCCATCAGGCGCGCCATCGTGGTCTTGCCCGCTCCCGTCTCACCTACCAGCGCGACGATCTGTCCGGCCGGGATGTGGATGTCGATCTCGTGCAGGACCGCCTTGTCGCGATACGCGAAAGTCACGCCTTCGAAGGCCACCGCGCCTTTGATCTCCCCCATCCGGACCGGGCTCGCCGGTTCCGGCACCGTGGGCCTCTCCTCGATCAAGCCGGCGAGCTTCTCCAGCGCGGCGCCCGCAGCCTGGAAGACGTTGTAGAACTGCGACAGGTCCTGCATCGGCTCGAAGAACTGGCGCAGATAAAGGACGAACGCGGTCAGCACGCCCAGCGTCAGCTGGCCCTGGACGACGAGGTAGCCGCCGAACAGGAGCACCAGGGTGGTCGTGAGCCGGCCGAGCAGGTTGATGGCGGGACCGAACGTCGAGGCGAGCCGGTTCGACCAGATGTTGGCGTCTCGGTAGCGGCCGTTGACGTCCTCGAAGATCTCCTGGTTGCGGGGCTCACGCCGGAACGCATGCACCGCGCGGATGCCGCCCAGCGACTCGACGTAGTGGACGATCACGAGCACGATCGCGCGCCGCACGGCTCGGTACGAGCGCGCGGAGTTGCTGCGGAACCACCACGTGAGCGCGAGCACCAACGGCATTGCGACCAACGTGACCAGGCCCAGGCGCGCATCCAGGCGCAGGAGGATCACCGTGATCGCGACCACGGAGATCAGCGACGTGATCACGGACGTCAGACCCGTCGCAAGCAGCTCGTTGAGCGCGTCGACGTCCGACGTCAGGCGCGAGATGATACGTCCGGACGTGTACCGCTCGTAGAACGAGAGCGAGAGCTCCTGCACGTGGGCGAAGAGCGTCCGGCGAAGGTCGAGCAGGATGTCGGCGCCCAGGCGCCCGGAGAGGATCAGGAAGAAGTAGTTCGCGGCAGAGTTGACCATCAGGGCCAGCAAGAGCGCTCCCACAACGATCGCGAGCGTCGCCAGGTTGCCGGTGTGGCCAGGCCTGATCCCCTTGTCGATCCCGAGACCGACCAGGTACGGCAGCGCGAGGTACGCGGCGGCGCGAACCAGGATCAGGACAGCGGCGACGAGCAGCTCCTTCCGGTAGGGACGCGCGAGGCTTGCGAGCAGCCGGCGGCTGCGGCGCCGCAGCAGGCCGGCCACGCTGGGCGAGAAATCGTCCACCTCCTCGGACGCGACGCCTCGCCAGCGATCGGCCGGCGCCAGCACGCTCATGCCGTCGCCCTCCCGCTGCTTTCCACCGGTTCGAATTCCTGCGACAGCAGCGCGCGATACAGGTCGTTGGACTTGAGCAGCTCTGAATGTGTGCCGGTCGCGACGACCTTGCCGCCGTCGACCAGCGCCACCCGATCCGCCAGCGCCAGCGTCGAGGGCCGATGCACCACGAGCAGCGCGGTCACGCCGTCGAGCACTCGGGCGAGCGACTGCTCGATCACCGCTTCGGTGTGGACGTCAACCGAAGAGAGGGGATCGTCCAACACCAAGACGGGCGGGTCGCCCAGCACTGCCCGCGCGAGCGCCAGCCGCTGGCGCTGGCCGCCCGAAAGCGTGTAGCCCTGCTCGCCCACCCGCGTCTCGAGGCCCCACGGGAGATCCCAGACGAAGCCCGCCTGCGCGACGTCGATCGCCCGCTTGAGCTCTTCGTCTGAAACGACCGGACGCCCCATGACCAGGTTTTCGTGGACCGACGCCGAGAAGAGGATCGGGTCCTCGAAGGCGACCCCGATGTGTGAGCGAAGCGAGCGCAGGCGCAGATCGCGCACGTCCACCCCGTCGAGAAGCACCTGGCCTTCAGCGACGTCGTATAGGCGCGGCAGGAGGTACGCCAGAGTTGTCTTGCCGCTGCCCGTGCGGCCGACGATGCCCACGGTCTCTCCGGGCTCGATGACCAGGTTGAGGTCGCGCAGGACCCACTCGTCGGATTTCGGGTACTTGAATCCGACTCCGCGGAACTCGATCCGCCCGTTGCATCGGTCGAGATCGCGCGCGCCGCCGCGGTCTGCGATCTCAGGGCGCGAATCGAGAACCTCGTTGAGCCGCTCCGATGCGGTCTGGCACTCCTCGCTCATCGAAAGCACATAGCCGATGGCGTCCATCGGCCACGTGAGCATGAAGACGTAGTTCATGAAAGCAATAAGGCCGCCGATGGTGAGGCTGCCCTGCACCACGTGGAAGCCGCCCAACAGGAGCACCGCCACCAGCGAGAGGTTCGGCAGAAAGTTGAGCTGGGTCCAGAGCGACGCGCGGGCCTTGATGCCCTCGAGGCTCGTGGCCCGCAGGAGGCGGGCCTGGTCCTCGAATCGCTTCTGCATCAGCGGCATGCGTCCGAACGCCTTGATGATGCGCACGCCGGTGGCCATCTCTTCGATGATCGTTGTGAGGTCGCCTTGCTGGTCTTGCAGGCGCCGCGCGATGGGCTTGTACTGCTCGTGGAACCGAAAGCTGAAGTAAGCGATTGGCAGCATGAACACGACGACCACGAGGGCGAGCTCCCAGTCCAGCCCCAGCATCAGCACCAGGACGACCGCGAACGTCACGAAGGTCTGGAGGAACCAGATCAGGCCGAAGCTTATGAACCGGCGCACGGTCGCGATGTCCGAGATCGCCCGCGAGAGGAGCTGACCCGACTGCCAGTTGTCGTGGAAAGAGACATGCAGGTTCTGCAGGTGCGCATAGAAGTCGTTGCGCAGGTCGGTCTCCATGCGCAGAGAGGCGATGCCTGAGTAGTTGCGGCGCAGGTAGATGAACACGAACTCGAGCAGGCCGATGAGCAGCAGCAGCCCCGCCATCGGGAGCAGCTGGCCGAGCTGGTGGTGAGTGATCGGCCCGTCGATGATCGACTGGATCACCTTGGGAATCGACGCCGCGGCCGCGAGGCTCCCCAGCTGCGACAGGCCGAAGATGACGACCAGCCCGATATAGGGCCGCATGTACGGGAGGTAGCGCCGCAGCGCCAATAGACCCAAGTTTTGTGAACTCCAGCGCCCTTTTTTGGGCGAGCGAAACCAATGGCTGGCGGGAACCGTGCATTTTACGCAACTCCCTCTCCCCGCAGGGGGGTTCGGAAGCGGGGCTTAGAGCACGTATCCCCTCTCCCCGCAGGGGAGAGGGTTAGGGAGAGGGGCTTAGAGCACGTATCCCCTCTCCCCGCAGGGGAGAGGGTTAGGGAGAGGGGCGTGGAGCACGTATCCCCTCTCCCCGCAGGGGAGAGGGTTAGGAAGAGGGGCGTGGAGCACGTATCCCCTCTCCCCGCAGGGGAGAGGGTTAGGGAGAGGGGCGTGGAGCACGAATCCCCTCTCCCCGCAGGGGAGAGGGTTAGGGAGAGGGGCGTGGAGCACGTTAGCCGTTAGCCGGCCAGGTCCCTGATCGAGACGATCCCGATCACCTCGCCGTCCTGGACGACGGGCAGGTGTCGGAACCCGCGGTCGAGCATCGTCTGCAGCGCTGTTTCGACCTGCTCGTCGGGGCCGACCGTCATCGGCTCGTGCGTCATCCAGGACGAGACCTCATGCGCGGGAGCGTCATGTGAATTCGATATCGCCCGCACGGTGTCGCGCTCGGTGAAGATGCCGGCGAGGCGAGTGCCGTCCATGACGATCATCGAGCCCACTCCGTGCTGGGCCATGAGCGCCACCGCTTCGCCGACGGTCGTCGAAGGATTGACCGTGAAGAGGGTCTCGCTCATGACCTCACGCACGGTGGTCATTCGCAGAGTCTAAGCCTGGAATCACCGGCCGAGGAGTTCGACGATTGAATACACCGGAGGCATGGGAAAGGCCGCCAGCAGGGCAGTCGCGGCGAGCACGAACAACACAACCACCCCTTCCCAGCGCGTGAAGCGCCAGCCGCGACTCCAACCAATCGCGGACATCGCGACCATGACCAGGACGCCGGCTGCCTTGGCGGCCAGGACCAGGCCGTACGGCGTTGAAAACAGGTAGCTTGCGGAGCCCAGCACCTCGGCGGCTCGGAGCGCTCCACTCAACGCGGTGGCCGTGAACGCGAGGAACGCGACCGGGCCGAAGCGCGCGAGCAGAATGCGCCCTTCTTCTCCACGCCAGCCATCCGGCGGTCGCAGGGTGGCCAGCGCCAGGATGCCCCCTGCCCACGCTCCGGCCGACAGTATGTGAAATGCGTCGATGAAGATCGCGCCTCCGGAGGGATCAACCACCGCGTGGCTCGCGAACGGCAGCGCCAGCACCGCGAACATGGCCGGAGGAACCACCCAGCGATGAACGTAGACGCAGAGGGCGAGAGCGATGCCTTCCGCGGCGACGCGAACGATGACCTCGCTCACCAGGTGCCCGCTTTGCAGCGATTCGCCGATCAGGACCCCGACGCCACCTGTGAACGCCGCCGCCAGAGCCGGCTGCATCGAAACGCGGGCCCAGCCGAGCGCCGCCGGCATCCCGGCCAGCCTTCGGACCACGACCACTCCTATGAACCCAAGCAAGCCTGCGTATTCGAGCCAACGCCAGGCGGCGATGGCGACGTCGGCAAGGGTCGGCACGCTCAAGGCGTCGAGGGGCTCCAGGTCGCGTTCGTGATCGCGGTGAGCACGTGGTCCTCCCAGCGGCCGTCGATGAGCAGGTACGCGGGTGCGTGGCCCTCGATCTTGAACCCGCACCGCTCCAGGACCGCGGCGCTCCGGGTGTTGCGCGGCATGTAGTTGGCGGCGACCCGGTGCAGGTTCCAGGTCTCGAACGCGAAGGCAACGGAGCCGCGAACCGCCTCGGTCATGTAGCCCTTGCCCTGCTCGTCGGCGGCCAGGTTGTAGCCGAGCACGCACGACTGGAACGCGCCGCGGTGGACCTGGGTGAGGCTGAGGTTGCCGACGATCCGGCTCGGCGCGTCGCGCGCAAAGACAAAGGCGCGGAAGCCGGCCCCAGCCGCGAACTCCGGCAGCCGGGTGCGCACCTGCTCCAGCCAGCTCGCCTCGTCGAGGAAGTCCGCGGGATACGTGGGCGAGACAGGCTGCAGATGCTCGCGGTTCTCGCGGTAGTAACGGATGACTTCATGCACATCAGCCACCTCCGCGAGCCGGATCAGGAGCCGCTGAGTTTCGATCAAGTCAATCCCCTCTCCCCCTGGGGGGAGAGGGCTAGGGAGAGGGGCGGGAAGCACATTGGCGACTTACACTAGCGCCGACCTCGATGACCGCTCAATCGGTGCTCGACGCAGTCCGGCGGGTGGAAGAGGCGCCTCTGGCGGACCTGGCCGGCGTCAGCGTGGACGACGTCGAGGCGCAAATGGACCACCTGCTCGAGCCGGAGATCGATACCGCCTCGCTGTACCGGCGGTGGGAACGGCAGCAGTGGGCGGTTTCGGACCTCGACTTCTCGGCCGACATCCAGCACTGGCAGAACCTGCCCGCGCCCAGCCGGCAGCTCATGCAGAACACGATGACGCTCTTCTTCATCGGCGAGCAGGCGGTCACCGACACGCTGGCTCCGCTGCTCCATGCGGCGCCGTTCGAGGACGAGCGGATCTTTCTGGCGACCCAGATCGCCGACGAGGCGCGCCACACCGTGTTCTTCCAGAGGTTCTTCGAGGAGGTGCTCGGAGTCGGTGGAGGACTCCATGCGGCGCTCGAGTCGATCGGCCCGCGAGCCACCGAGGGCTTCCGAAAGATCTTCGAGCACCAGCTCGTCGACGCCATGGACCTGATCCGCCGCGAACCGCGCAACGAGCGCGCGTGGGTGGAAGGCGTCGTCACCTACCACCTGATCATCGAGGGCTACCTGGCGGTCAGCGGCCAGCGCAGCCTCCTGCGCACGCTGCGGAACGTCGGGATGATGCCGGGCTTCGTGGCCGGCTTCACGGCGGTGGCTCGCGACGAGTCCCGCCACATCGGGTTCGGCGTGCTGGCGCTGCGCAGGCGCATCGCGAAGCAGCCCGAGATGGCGCGCGTGATCACGCTCAAGGTGCTCGACCTGCTCGACCCCGCCGTGCGGACGGCGGTGGCACCGGACCGGCGTCTGCCGATCGAAGACCCGCGCACCGTGCCGCCTCCTCTCCGCGTCAACGGCCAGGAGCTGCGCGACTTCGCGCTATCCTCGCTCGCAAAGCGCTTGCGAGCGTCGGGTGTATCGGAACCCGCGGCGGAGGAGATCCGGGTGCAGGGTGTGGCGCTGTACGAGGCGGCGTGGTCGGAGTACGAACGCAACCATGGGCTTCGCCACCCGGTGCGCTTCTACCAGGAAGGGTTGGTTACAGCCTTGTAATCCCCTCTCCCCTTGAGGGGAGAGGGTTAGGGAGCGGGGCGTGAGCCCGCGTTGGCCGAGGCGATGGTCCCGCCGCCCAGGACCTTCGTGCCGGCGTAAAGCACCGCGGCCTGCCCAGGCGCCGCGCCAAGGAAAGGTTCGTCGAGCGCAAGGCGGCCAGACGAGTAGGTGGCCGGGATGGGCTGTGAGTGATAGCGCAAACTCGCCTCGCACCGAACCGGTTCGTCCATTGAGCCGGCGATGAAGCTGACGTCGCGAAGCTCGACCTCCCGCACCGCCAGCTCCTCCCTCCGCCCCACCACCAGCCGGTTGGCGGGAGCGTCGATTCTGATCACGTACCAGGGCCCCGCCTCGTGCAGGTCCCCGAACCCGCTCCTCTGTCCCACCGTGTACAGCGCTGTGCCGCGATGGCTGCCGAGCTCACGGCCCGACGAGTCGACGACAGCGCCGGCCCGAACCGGCAGCCGCGCCGCCAGATAGCGCGCGGTCTCACCGCGTGGCACGAAGCAGATCTCCTGGCTCTCCGCCTTGTCGGCGACGGGCAGCCCGAACTCTCTAGCGTGCTCGCGAACTTCGCGCTTGGTCATGCGCCCGAGCGGAAAAGCGATGCACGCGAGTCGATCGCGGTCGAGGTGGTACAGCATGTAGGACTGATCCTTCGCGGGATCGACGGCTGTATGCAGCTCCGGTCCGCCGTCGCCGTCCACGATGCGTGCGTAGTGTCCGGTGGCGAGCTTCTCGAACCCGAGCTCCAGCACTCGCGAGAGCATCAGGTCGAAACGGACGAACGCGTTGCACCGCACGCACGGATTCGGCGTCCTGCCCTCGAGGTAGTCGCGGTGAAACGGCTCGATGACGCGCTGGCCGAACTCGGCCTCGAGATTCCAGCAGTAATAAGGAATGTCGAGGACGGTCGCGACCCGGCGCGCATCTTCGACCGCGGACAGCGAGCAACAGCCGCCGTGCTTGGCCGATTCCTCCGTCTCGCCTCGCGGCCACTGCTGCAGCGTGATGCCCACCACCTCGTGACCCTGCGCCTGCAGAAGCGCAGCCGCGACCGATGAATCGACACCGCCGGACATCGCAACCGCGATCCTCACGTTCGGCTCTCCACGATCTGCCGCGCCACGATCTCCGCGTCCTCGCCCACTCCGGAGAGGATCGCCGATTTGTTCTTTCTCATCCAGTGCACACCGACAAAGTAGAGCCCCGGCACCGACGTCGCGCCGTCTGTCTGGATCGGAAAGCCCATGTCGTCGAAGACCGGGAACTCGACCCAGCCGTACTCGGGCCGGTAGCCGCTCGTCCAGATGACGGTGCTGATTCCCTCGCGAGCAAGGTCGAGCTCGGTGCGGGTCTTGATCCGCATCGGCGGCGGGACGTCGTAAACCGGCCGTGGCATGCCGGTCCTCGCGCAGCACGCGTCGATGTATCCCCTGATGTCCGCCCAGCGCGCATCGCCGAAGTCGACGCTGGCGGCCAGGTCGTCGGCGAAATGAACCGTCGAGCCCTCCGCGCCCAGGAAACGCCCGAGCAATTCGACGCCCATGGCGTGCAGAGTGCGGAAATGAAGGTCTCGCCCGTCCCCGTGACCGGTGGCTTGCGGATTGCCGACCAGGCGAGCGGCGGGCGACGGGAGCATGTCCGGAGTGCGGTCCATGAAACCGGATTCGATCAGCCACCAGACCAGGTCGTGGCCCCCGATCCGCCGAGGCATCCATGGGCACCGACCGCAAGCAACGAGAACCTTCCGACCTGCCTCGTGCAGCTCCTCCGCCAGCTGGCAGCCGGTCTGGCCGCTGCCGACGATCAGGACGTTGCCGGGGGGCAGCTGGGCGGGGTTCCTGTAGTCCTCGGCGCGCACCTGGTGGAGCGTCGCCGGCAGGGTCTCGGCGCCGGCCGGCCAGTGCGCCTTCTGGTAGGAGCCTGAGGCGACCACCACCGTGCGCGCGCGGATCTGTCGGTCGCCCAGGCTCAGCAGGAATCGGCCGTCCGAGTCTGCCTCGAGCCGTGCAACGGTCGTGTTCTCCTGCAGCGGGGGGCGGAACGACGCGACCCACGATTCGAAGAACCCGACCAGCTCCGCGCGCGCCATGAAGCCGTCCGGTTCGGGACCGGCATATGAGGCGCCCGGGAGCTTCACCCCCCAGTTCGGAGTCACCAGGCAGAACGAATCCCAGCGCCGGCTGCGCCAGGTTTCGGCTACGCGCCCGCGGTCCAGTACGACGTGGTCGGCACCGGCCTGGGTCAGGAACCAGCTGGTCGCGAGCCCCGCCTGGCCGGCCCCGACGATGGCGACGTCGACACTTTCAATCATCGGCGGCCAATGTTAAACGGCCCTAAGCTGCGCCAGTGCCCAAGCTCAGCGACGTCCAGGCCGGCCGCATCGGTGAGTACCTGCTGTCGGTCTACGCGATGCTCACGACCGGCGGCACGCTCGTCCCCTTCTCGGTCGTGGCCGACGACGACCATCGCGATCTGGTCGTGGTTGCGAAGGGAAAGAGCGCATTCGCGTCGCTGCAGGCCAAAGCGTGCTTCGAGCTGGGAGCGTCGGGTTTCGTGCAGTCGAACGCCACCTACTTTCCGAGCTCCATCCCCAGCGAGCCATCCTGGATCTACGTCGTGGTGCTCGTGCTCGAACTTGCTCCTGTGGTTTGGTGGCTGGTGCCGGCTCCCGATTTCAACCGCCTCACCTCGCATGCGCCCGCGCGCGGCGGCCGCAAGGTCGAGCTCCACTTCCGCGCCCACCCTAAGGGCGATGACGCATTCGCGCCCTTTCGAACCGAAACCAAGAATGTCGGACCGCGCCTGCTCGACATCATCGACAGGCTGCCGCCCGGCACCAAACCGCTCCGCGGAGCACGCCTGCTGATCAGGCGCAAGTGATTTCAGCCTGGACCCGAGACCGCAAGAGAGTGGCGGATCGACTCTGCGAGTTCGTCGGTGCTCATGCCCGCGCTCAGGTGGAGAATCCAGTCTGCGAGTTCTGCCTGCGATGCACGCAATTCGTAGCCATTCACAGCTATGAAGGTGAGTAGCGCCGCGAGGGCTGTTCGTTTGTTTCCTTCGATGAAGGGTTGGGTCTCCGCAATGCCGTGGGCCAATGCAGCAGCCTGCGAGGCTATGTCTGCCTTGTCGTAGTGCGCGTGGGTCTTCGGCCGCGTCAACGCACCTTCCAAGCCCGGCGCGTTACGAAGCTGAGCGCGCGCTTCTTCGACGCTGCAACCGAATATCTCAGCATATAAGCCCAGAACGTCCTCGACATCGAGGTAGACCAGATCCCCCGCACTGGGAGAGTTCAGCGCTTAGGTCTTGTCGTGGTCAGCGAGTATCTGCAGCGCGGTGCGGTTCTCAGCAATGACACGGCGCCCATAGTCGCGAACCATCTCGCGCACGCGATCCGCAGGCAGCAGCCTGACTTCTCCGCTTGGGAGCTGCTGGATCACAACCTGTGCTCCAACCGCAAAACCTGCTCCATCCAGCTCGCGCGGCAACGAAACCACGTTGCTGTTGCCAACACGACGGATGCGGTTCAGTTTCATCAACACAGTATATACGCGTATATCCGAAGCGTCAACCGACCAGGTCGCCCTCGGCCGGCTCGACCTTGACGCCGCGCGACTCGAGATACGCAACCCCGCGATCCAGCTCGTCGGGCTCGCCGGTGACCTCGAGGAGCACCCAGCCCTGGTCTTTGGACACGTCCGCGCGGCGGATGTTGGTGACCAGCTCGAACTGCTTCCCGAGCTGGTAGATGACCGGCTCCTTCACCATGTCCGGGCCGAAGATCAACTTGAGACGCCGCCTGGCCACACGGACAATCTAAGCACCCCTCCCACCTTTAGGGGGGAGGGTCAGGGAGAGGGGCGTGAGCTAGGTGCCTCCCGCGACAGCCGGCACGATCGAGATCTCGTCCTTGTCGGACACCTTGGCCGCGAGGCCGGCGCCGAGGCGTACGTCTTCGTCGTTCAGGTAGACGTTCACGAACTGGCGGAGCTGGCCCTGCTGGTCCAGGAGGCGGTCCTTGAAGCCCGGATAGCGCTTCTCGAGCTCGTCGATCGCGGACCCGAGATCGGTCGCTTCGACGGTGACGGTCATCTGGCCCTCCGAGAGCCGCCGAAGCGGTCCGGGGATGCGAAATTGAGGCACGGCTAAATATTCACCTTTTCCCGAAACGACTTCAGGGTCGGTTCTATTTCGACCCGGCGCGCGTGGCCGTCGACCGAGGCCAGGACGTCCGCCGTCTTGAGGCCGTGTCCGGTGACGTAGGCGACCACCACTTCATCACCCTTCCAGCGCCCCGCCCGGGCCAGCTTGGCGAGGACCCCGATGGTGACGCCGCCGGCGGTCTCGGTGAAGATGCCCTCGGTGCGGGCGAGGAGTCTCATCGCGGCGACGATCTCGTCCTCTGTGACCGCCTCGACGACACCGCCCGTCTCGAGCACGATCCGGTTTACGTAGATCCCGTCCGACGGATTACCGATCGCGATGGAGCGGGCAATCGTGTTGGGCTTGACCGGCAGCACCCGCTCGGGCGTGTCGGACTTGAAGGCGTTGTAGACCGGTGCGCAGCCCAGAGCCTGGGCGCCGGTCAGCGCGGGAACGCGATCGTCGCGCACGAGCCCGTAATCGATGAGCTCTCGTATGGCTTGCCGGTGGCGCACGAACTGGCAGCCGCTCGCAATCGGGATGATGATCTCGTCCGGCAGCTTCCAGCCGAGCTGCTCGATGGTTTCGAATGTGAGCGTCTTCGAGCCCTCTGCGTAGAACGGGCGGATGTTGATGTTGCAGAAGGCCCATGGCGTCGACTCGAGCAGCTGGCTGCAGAGCCGGTTGACCTCGTCGTAATTGCCCCGCACCGCGACCACGTTCGGGTCGAAGACGCTGATGCTCACGACTTTCGCGGGCTCGAGGTCGACCGGGATGAACACGAAGCATTCGAGGCCTGCGCGCGCGGAGTAAGCAGCGACCGCGTTGGCAAGGTTGCCCGTGGACGCGCACGCGATGGTTTCAAATCCGTGGGCGCGCGCCCAGCTGATCGCGACCGATACCACGCGGTCTTTGAACGAGTTGGTCGGGTTCATGCTGTCGTTTTTCAGATACAGGTTGCGGAGCCCCAGCTCGGCGCCAAGCCGATCCGCCTTTACCAGCGGCGTGAATCCCTCACCCAGGGTGACCAGGGGGGTGTCGTCCTCGACTGGAAGCAGGTCGCGATACCGCCACATCGACGAGGGCCCCTGCTCGATACGCTCCCGGCTGACCTTTTTCTTCAGCGCCGCCTCGTCGTAGACCACATCCAGAGGGCCGAAACACATCTCGCAGACGTGCGTCGCCTGGAGCTCGTACTCCGCCCCACACTCGCGACAGCGCAACCCCAGGAGCTTCGCCATGGACTCAGTTTAGACGCAAGAATTCCGCCCCTTTGGCGCCAACGGTGCCTATCCCGCGCGCTCGAAGGACCCCGTTGGCGTCAGACGTGCGGAATCCGCTATCGGGCGTCGCGAACCTCGAGCCACCACGTCAGCTCCTCGCCGGCAGCAAGCAAAGGAGGCGGCACGGCCAGGTGGGGTCGATCTCCCCCGCCGGTCGCGGGCTCGATCGCGATGTGGTGATATCCGCCCAGGTCGCCATTGCAGACCCACACCCCGACATAGGGGGTCACGTGCTTGTCCCATGCAATCTCCATCGCCGCCCCCGACCGCCACTGCAGGCGTGCATGGTCGACCGCCCCGCGCCGCAAAAACACCTTGCGACTCTTCCCAGCTTCCGGCCTGGGCACGTCACCTGTCACCTCGACGCTCATATCCGGCTCGTAGCGAAACAACGGATGTGCGCACCAGTAGGCCAACAAGGGTTCCGCCCCGTCATTTCGGTACGTGTAGGTCAGCCGCACCGCATGGTCGCCGAGCTCCACCCGACGCCGAAGCCTCCACGGCAGCACGCGGCCCGTGCACTCCAGCGTGGCGTCGTCGAGCACAGTCCATGGCAGGCGCCACGCCTCTCCATGGTCCGGCAGCTCGGCGCCCTCAAATGGACCCGGGCCGGGATACCGAGACGCATCCACGCACGGGACCATCTCGTCCCACCCTCGCGCCCCCGCTGCGACGAAACCAGTCGCGGAAGGATCGTCGACCCCGATGCCCTGGTCGAGAAGCTCGTCGCCCGCGAGGCGAAGCGAAATGATGCGCCCGCCGTGCTCCGGCTGGATCTCCATCTCCCAGGGGCGGCCCAGGAACTTCACAGCGCGGCTCAGCGGCGCCGCACCACCTGCGACGAGGTCGTGATCTCCTCGAGGTAAGGGAGGTCGACGTTCACGCCCAAACCCGGGCCGCCAGGCACGTTCAGGCGCCCGTCGACCAGGACGAACGGCTCGGTGATATCGCGGTGGTAGTACCGGCTGGAGGCCGAGGTGTCCCCGGGGAGCTTGAAGTTGGGCATCGCCGCCATCGCCACGTTCCCGGCCCGACCCAGACCGGTCTCGAGCATCCCTCCCATCCAGACCGGCACGTCGTGCTTGGCGCACAGGTCATGGATCCGCCGCGCCTCGAGGTAGCCGCCCACCCGCCCGGGCTTGATGTTGATGATCGAGCACGCGCCCAGCTGGATCGCGTCGGCCGCCGCCTGTTCCGAGGTGATCGACTCGTCCAGGCACACCGGCGTGCGGATGAGCTTCGCAAGCTCGGCATGCGCGAGAACCTGGTCCTCGGGCAGCGGCTGCTCGATGAGCAGCAAGCCGAACGCATCGAGCTGAGCCAGGTGCATGGCATCGGCAAGTGTGTAGGCGGTGTTCGCGTCCACCTGCAGGAGCACGTCGCCAAAACGCTCGCGCACCGCGCGGACCGGCTCGACATCCCAGCCCGGCTTGATCTTCAGCTTGACCCGGCGATAGCCCTGGTCCAGGTAGCCGCCGACCGTCGCGATCAGCTCTGGGATCGAACGGTGGATGCCGACCGAAACGCCGCAGTCGACGGCCGTGCGCACCGCGCCAAAATGGTGCGCGAAGGATTCGCGCCGCGCCCTCAGCTCCGCATCGAGCACCGCCATCTCGATCGACGCCTTCGCCATGCGGTGGCCGTGGATCCGACGCAGCACCGCCGCCACGTCACCAGCCGTCAGGGTTGGACGCGCCAGCAGAGGCTGAAGCAGGTGGTGCACGAGCACGTGCTGGGCGGCCTCGACGTACTCCGACGAGTAGTCCGGCTCCTCGCCCGCGACGCATTCGCCCCAGCCCTCCCCCTCATCGGTGATCGCTTTGAGGATCAGGATGTCCCGCTCGGACTGCGTTCCGAATGAGGTCTCGAACGGCGCCACCAGGGAGATCCGGATCCGCCGCAGCTCGACTGCTTCCAGCTTCATCTATGCGGCCTGACGCGACGCGAGGCCACTCAGACTCGCGTCCTCTTCATCGCTGAGATCGATATCGGCCGCGGCCGCGTTCTGCTCCATCTGATGGACGCTCGACGCGCCAGGGATCGCGACGACGTTGGGCTTCCGGATCAGCCACGCGAGCGCGACCTGAGCCGGAGTCGCCCCATGCCGGGTTGCAATCTCGCCCAGCGCCGCGATCAAAGGCCGCAGGCGAGCGCGCGACGATGCGCTGAACGCCGGCCGCAGCCGCCGGAGGTTGCTCGGCGTGGTCTCGAGGTATTTGCCCGACAGCAGCCCTTGCGCCAGCGGGCTGTAGGCGATGACGACGCGGCCGTTCTCGCGAGCCCATGGCACCAGCTCGCGCTCGGGCCCACGGTCGAGGAGGTTGAACTTCACCTGGTTCGAAAGCACCGGGCCGCCCAACGCCTTCTCGGCCGCCTGCCACTGCGCCAGCGAATGGTTGCTGACCCCGACGTGACCGACCAACCCGCTCTCGACCAGCTTCCTCATACGCGGCATGGTCGCCCCGGGCGGAAACATGGGGCTGGGCCAGTGCTGCTGGTACAGGTCGATCCGGTCGACCGCCAGCCGGAGCGCGCTGCCGCGTGCCCTCGACGCGACCTGGAACGGGAGGCCCACCGGGAACAGCTTGGTGGCGAGAAACACGCTGTCGCGGTGGCCCTTGATCGCCTCGCCCACGATCCGCTCGGACCGGCCGAATCCATACATCTCGGCGGTGTCGATCAGGTTCACGCCGAGCTCCAGCGCTCGGTGCACGATATTCAACGCCTCGCCCCGGGCGTAGTCCTCTCCGTATCCCCATTCGGCGGACCCGAACTGCCAGGCGCCAAGCCCGATTGCCGAGATCCGCGCGCCGCCCGCGGCGACGTACTTCACGACTCCTCCCTCAGCAGCCGGTCGTAGACCATCTGCGACCACGACTCCATCTCGAGGTAGTAGATCCGCATCTCGGCAAGCGTGAGCAGCTGGCCCGCCAGTTTGGTCGTTTCGCGGATGGCGATGTTCGGTGAGTCCCCATCGACCAGGAACACCACCCCAAGATGCACCTTCGACACTGGAGAAGACTCGTCGTTGAGGAGCCCGAGCAGCTTCGCCTCGAAGCGTCCGTCGTAGATGACCTCCTCCTCCCACTCGCGCTTGAGCCCGTCCTGGATGGGATCACCGCCCTCGAGGTCGCCGGGATTGATGTGGCCGCCGACGCCAAGCGAGTACTGCTTCCGCAGCCGCCGCTCGGATGAAGCCCGTAGGCGATGCGTCAACAGGTAGCGATGGCCGTGCCGGAAAACGACGTACGGGATGATCTGCTGGTAGCTCGGGTCGTCCTCGACCTCGGCCCGAGGCTTGAAGAGGTGGCGTTCGCGAATCACGGACTGATGCCGGTCGAGCTGATCGCTGATGAAGCCATGCCACGCCCCGTCGGGGAAGATGTCCTCCCGCCTGACGCAAAGCACTTGCTCCGACAGCGCCCGCATCATGCCGGTGCCACGGCCATGCGCACAAGGCCCCGACCGAAGACGGCGATGAGCTCGGCGGTGCGGTCGACATCCTCTTCGGTGACCGGCAGGAAGTAGATCCATGCGGCACTCTCGGTGGCGGTCGTGATCATCGTTCGCGCCGAATCGGAGCTCGGGTTGCCGCACGGTCCTTCGGCGTCCGCGACGCAAATCCGCCCGGCGACGTTCACGCGCTCCTTGCCGATGCCTGTGTAGCTCTCGCCCTCGGCGCCCAGCCTTACCACCAGCTCATCGCCGCGAACCTTGTCCAGGTCGTACAGGCCGACCGGCACCTGCAGTTGCACCGACATCGAATTGGCCACGTCTACCAATGAGTTGATCCGCGGCAGCGGCTCGCCTTTTTTCAGCCGCCGGAGCAAGGCTTCGGACGACGGCCGTACTCGCGTCGGGTCGATTCCGAAGCGCCGGTAAAGCGCCCTCGCCCGGCCGGCGTCGCCGACCTCTCCGGTTCGCGCTGCCTGCATCGCGCGCGCCACCTCGAGCTCGAAATCATCGCGGGGCTCGGTGACCTCGAGCTCGTAGAGCTCGAGCGCCAGCACCTCGACGTCCAGCTCGCAGCGGACCGTCAGCACAGCGATTCCAGCTGGTCGAAGAAGCCCGGATAGGAGATCTCGACGCATTCCGCATCTTCGATCTCGGTCGTCCCATCGGCGAGCAGACCTGCGACCGCCAGAGCCATCGCGACGCGATGGTCCCCGTGCGAATGCACTCGTGCGCCTTCGAGAGGGCGCGGGCCGTTGATGACCCAGCCGTCCTCGAGGGCGGTGATGTCCGCGCCCATGGCCGCCAACCCTGTAGCGATCGCGGCGATGCGGTCGGACTCCTTGACCCGCAGCTCGGCCGCACCGGTGATCCGGCTCGTGCCCGGAAGCTGCGATGCCAGGACGGCGAGCACAGGGAGCTCATCGATCATCTCGGCGGCCATGTCGCCGCTGACCGACAGCGGGCGCAGCGCCGGCGCGGGTCCGACTTCGAGGTCGCCCAGCAGCTCGCCGCCTACCGACCGCTGGCTGGTGATCGAGATCGCGAGCCCGCACGCGCGCATGAGGTCGATGACGGCGGTGCGGGTTGGGTTGATGCCCACATTGCGAATGCGAACTCGCGATCCATGCACCAGCCCGGAGACTACGAGCCAGAAGGCCGCACCGCTCAGGTCGCCCGGGATCTCGATGTCCAGCGGCGTTAGGCGTTCCGCGGGCGAAATTGTGACGAGGCGGCCTTCGACCTTCACGCCGGCGCCCATCGCGGCGAGCATCAGCTCGGTGTGGTTGCGGGTGCCGACCGGTTCCAGCACCGCGGTCGGGCTCACCGCATACAGGCCCGCCAGCAGCACGGCCGACTTGACCTGGGCGCTGGGGACGCTGGGCCGGTATTCGATTCCACGCAGGGACGCGTCGCCTCCGACCTCGAGGGGCGGCCACGACGCGCGCGCGCCCATCTCGCGCAACGGCGTCACCACCCGATCCATCGGCCTCGTGGTCAGCGACTCGTCACCCCGCAGCTCGGACGCAAACTTTTGCGCCGACAGCAGTCCCGCCAGCAGCCTCATTGTCGTCCCCGAATTTCCGCAGTCGAGTGCATCGGCCGACGCGCGCAGGCCATGCAAGCCCACGCCGTGAACCACCGAGTCGTCGATCTCCACGCCGAGCGCGCGCATGCAGCCGGCGGTGGATCTGACGTCGGCGCCAGTCGATATGCCGCGAACGCGGCTGTCGCCATCGGCGATCGAACCAAGGATCAGCGCCCGGTGCGAGATCGACTTGTCGCCGGGCAGGGTGATGTCACCGTCGAGGCGGCGCGCCCTTCTAACAGTCGCGATCATGGGGATTCTCCCTCTCCCCTCCGGGGAGAGGGTCGGGGAGTGGGGCGTGAACTGGCATCCCCCTCTCCCCTCCGGGGAGAGGGTCGGGGAGTGGGGCGTGAACTGGCAACATCCGCGGACCAGCGCTCGCGGACCGACCTCGCTTCCTCGAAGAGCTCGACCAGGCGCGGGTCGTCGGCCTCCAGATGGCGGCGCAGGCGCGCGAGCGAATGGCTGATTGCGTCCAGCTGCTCCAGGAGGTTGTCGCGATTGGTGCGCGTGATGCCCGCGGACATCGCCGGGTCGCCCGCGGCGAGCCGGCTCATATCGCGGAACCCCGACGCCGCCACTTTCGACGCCTCCGCCCAGTCGGCCCGGCCGGAGAGCGCGAGCACGTATCCGACCGAAAGCAACAGCGCCGCATGGCTCACGCCGGCGACCAGGCGATCGTGCGTGGCCGCGTCCATCACCAGCGGGTGCGCGCCGGCCGCCTCCACGAGCCCGATGACCGTCTCATCGCGGCGGGTGAGGATCCACGGCGCCCCGGCGAACAGGTCGGCATCAGCCGCATCGATTCCCGAAGTCTCGCGCCCGCACATGGGATGCCCGCCCACCAGGTCGATGCCGGCGCCCGCGGCCCACTCCATCACGCTGCCCTTCGTGCTCGCCACGTCGGTGACGACCTTGCCCGCGACATGCGTGCGCAAGCCCTTGAACACCTCCTGCATCGCGAGGATGGGCACCGCCACCACGATCACGTCCGCCATGTCGATGGCGTCGAGATCCGTGCCCGCGGCGCTCGCGATCCCGCGGTCCATCGCCTTGAGCGCAGTCGCCGCGTCACGGTCGAACCCGACGATGGTGAGCTCAGGCCGCGCTTTCTTCAACGCCAGCGCGAACGAAGCGCCCATCAGGCCCAGGCCCACCACGCCGATCGTGGGCATTTAGCGGATCACCCGCCTACGCGAGCTGCTTGGCCAGCGCGCCCAGCAGCCTGCGGAGGTCCTGCATCAGGCGGTCGAAGCTCGCAAAGTCGAGCGACTGCGCCCCGTCCGACAGGGCCTGGTTCGGAGTCGGGTGCACCTCCACGATCAGCCCGTGAGCGCCCGCCGCCACCGCGGCCAGCGCCATCGGTCGCACCAACGACCAGCGCCCCGTCGCCTGCGAAGGGTCGACGATCACCGGTAGGTGCGAAAGCTCGCGAGCGAGGGGTATGGCGTTTAGGTCGAGCGTGAATCGGGTTGCGGTCTCGAACGTCCTGATGCCGCGCTCGCAGAGAATCACGTCGCGGTTGCCCTGCGACAGGATGTACTCCGCGGCGAGCAGCCACTCCTCGATCGTCGAGGACATGCCGCGCTTAAGCAGCACCGGCTTGCCGGACTTTCCCGCTTCCTGCAGCAGCGCGTAGTTCTGCATGTTGCGGGTCCCGAGCTGGAGGATGTCCGCGTAACGCGCAACCAGCTCCACGTCGCTGGGCGAGACCACTTCCGTCACGACCTTGAGCCCGGTCTCGTCGCGCGCAAGAGCCATCATCTTGAGCGCCGACTCGCCCAGGCCCTGGAACGAATAGGGCGACGTGCGCGGCTTGAACGCGCCGCCGCGCAGGATCTTCGCGCCCTGCGAGGCCACGTGCCGGGCGGTCTCGAGCAGCATCTCCTCGCCTTCGACCGAGCATGGTCCGGCCATCATCACGACCTCGTCGGCCCCGATCTTCACGCCCCCGACGTCCACGACCGTGTCGACAGGCCGGAACTCCCGGCTCGCGAGCTTGAAGGGCTTGGTGATCGGGATGATCTCGTGGATCCCGCCGAGATGGGAGAACGCTTCCTTGTACGCGTACGCGTTGCCGCCGATGACCCCGACGAGCGTCCGCTCCTCGCCGGTCGAGATCTCGGTCTTGAGGCCGATTTCATGCACGCGGTCCACCACGGCTTCGATCTCCGCCTTCGTGGCTTGGTGCGCCATCACGATGATCACGGGATCAGCGGGCTCCGAAGTGAATCGAGGTCCGCCTTGATGGTGGCGGCTCCGCGCAGGTACGCGAACCGCATCGACGATTGCGGCCGCGGCGTGTTGTAGAGCACCAGAGTGCGGATGCACATCCGGACCCCGCGCGGGTTGGGGAGCTTGACATCCATGTCGTGGCCGCAGAGCAGCGGCACGTCGAGCCAGCCCAAGCGCCGCGCCGCGAAGGCGGGGTACTCGGCCGTGAGGTCGTGCGTGGTCGTGAAGTAGGCGAAGCAGATCTCGGCGATGTCCAGGTCGTTCTGCAAGGTCAGCTCACGGAGCAGCTCGTCGGTCGCCTCTGTGATCGCCTCCTCCGTGTTCGCGGTCGCTGTCGTGGCGCCGCGGATCCCCCTCACCGGCATGCTTTCAAAAGGTCTTTCACCAGCGGGATGGGGTCGCCACCCTTGTCGATCTCGGAGACGATCGCGCTGCCGACCACGGCCGCGTCGGCATTTCCGCGCAAAGCTTTCATGTGGTCCGGGCGTGAGATGCCAAAACCCGCCGCTACCGGCAGGTCGGTGTGCTTCCTGACCTCACCCAGCAGGTCCTTCATCCCAGACGGCAGCTCATTCCGCGCCCCTGTGATTCCGGTCACCGTCACGCAGTAGACGAAGCCACTCGAGTGTTCGCAGATCGAAGCCATGCGGCCCGACGGCGTGGTTGGAGCCACCATGAACACCGTGTCGAGCGAGGCCGACCGGAGCCAGCCGGCGACCGGTTCCGACTCCTCGATGGGGAGGTCCGGAACGATGACGCCGGCGACACCCGCCTGCGCGGCTTCCGCCGCAAATCGCCGAGGGTCATGCGAGAGGATGGGGTTGATGTAGGTCATGAGCACGATCGGGATGCCCTCGCGCGCGATGGCTGCGGCCAGCTCGAGCGACGCCCCCACCGTCATCCCGTGCTCGAGCGCGATCTGCCCCGCGTGCTGGATCACCGGCCCATCCGCCAGCGGGTCCGAGAACGGGATGCCGATCTCGAGCGCGGCGATGCCAGACGTCGCCAGTCTCTTCCCCACCTCGAGCGACTTTTTCTTGGTCGGGTGGCCAGCCATCATGTACGCGACGAGCTTCAGGTCGCCATTGGCCCTCAGCGCCTGATCGAGCCGGGCAGTTTCAGTTTTCAATGGCGCCCTGCGCTTCGACCGAGTCCATGTCCTTGTCGCCACGACCGGAAAGGCAGACGAGGATGCGGCCGCCGGGACCGAGCTCGCGGGCGATGACCCCCGCCTGGTGCAGCGCATGCGACGGCTCGAGCGCGGGCATGATGCCTTCGAGCCTGGTGCACAGCTTGAACGCCGCGACCGCGTCCTTGTCGCTGACCGCGACGTAGTCCACGCGCTCGAGGTCGCGAAGGAAAGAGTGCTCGGGGCCGACGCCGGGATAGTCAAGCCCCGCGGAGATCGAATGCGTCGCGAGCACCTGGCCGTCGCCGTCCTGCAGTAAGTAGGAAAAGGAACCATGCAGCACGCCTGGGCGGCCGGCCACGAGCGAGGCTGCATGCTTCCCGCTCTTGATCCCCGAGCCGGCGGCCTCGACGCCGACCAACGAAACGTCCTTGTCGTCGAGGAAGGCGGTGAAGATGCCGATCGCGTTGGAGCCGCCCCCGACGCAGGCGACCACAACGTCGGGCAGCTTGCCGTCCACGGAGAGGTATTGATCGCGCGCCTCGTCGCCGATGACGCGCTGCAGGTCGCGGACCATCTCCGGGTACGGGTGCGGGCCCACCACCGAGCCGATGATGTAGTGGGTGGTGCCGACGTTCGTCACCCAGTCGCGGATGGCCTCGGAGGTGGCGTCCTTCAGGGTTTTGGTCCCGCTCGTGACCTCCCTGACCTCGGCCCCGAGCAGCTTCATGCGACGCACGTTCATCGACTGCCGGCGCATGTCCTCGGTGCCCATGTAGACCGCGCACTCGAGGCCGAAGCGCGCGGCCACGGTCGCGACGGCGACGCCGTGCTGCCCGGCCCCGGTCTCCGCGATCACGCGCGGCTTGCCCATGCGGACCGCGAGCAGCGCCTGCCCGACGGCGTTGTTGAGCTTGTGGGCTCCGGTGTGGCAGAGGTCCTCGCGCTTGAGGTGGATGTGCGCGCCGCCGAAGTGGGCGCCCAGGCGCGTAGCGGAGTAGAGCGGCGTTGGCCGGCCGATGAACGCGTGGCGATGGCCCGCAAGCTCGAGCTGGAACTGCGCGTCGGCCTTGGCCTCGTGCCAGACCCCTTCGAGCTCGTCCAGTGCCGTCATCAGCGTCTCCGGCACGTACTGGCCGCCGTAAGCGCCGAAGCGGCCCCTGACTGGGTGCTTGATCACCTCCCCACCCCGTGGGGAGGTCGCGCGCAGCGCGGGTGGGGACGTGCGCTAATCAAGAGAGGATCTCAGCAAGTCTTACCGCATGGACGAAGGCCCGCACCTTGTTGTGATCCTTGACCCTGAGAGAGGCCTCGACCCCGCTCGAAACGTCGACTCCATAGGGCTTGAATTCGGTCACGACCTTGCCCACGTTACCCGGTTCGAGACCACCGGCGATGAATACCTTCCGGGCTGCGATGAGCTCGCGCGCCAGATCCCACTCCCAGGTTTGTCCGGTGCCGCCGCGCTGGTCGATGGACCAGGAATCGAGCATGATCGGGTCGGGCCAGGCAGTGGCGTCGGGGACCTGGCCGTCACGGATCTTCAGCACCTTGATGACCGGGCGCCCGGCATCGAAACCCGGCTCCTCCGATCCGTGCAGCTGCAGCATGTCAAGGCCGACGAAGTCGGCGATCTGCCTGACCTCGGCGGCGTCCTGGTCGATGAAGACGCCCACGATCTTCGGCCGCACCGCCAGGGCGTCGACGATCGCCTTGGCCTCCTCGGGGGTGACGCGCCGGTCGGACAAGCAGAAATGGAACCCGAGCAGGTCCGCGCCTGCTTCCACCGCCGCCTGGGCGGCGTCTAAGTCACAGATTCCGCAGATCTTCACCCTGACCATCAGATGGAGGCTAACTCGCGCAGGCATGCGACAGGGTCGGCTGCCCGCATGAGCATCTCGCCGACCAGGATCGCGTCGGCGCCAGATTCGCGCATCCGCCGGGCGTCATCGATCGACCGGATGCCGCTCTCGGCCACCAGCGGGACTGTGTCGGGGATCAAAGGCCGCAGCCTCTCGGTCAGCCCGAGGTCGACTTCGAACGTGCGGAGGTCGCGATGGTTGACCCCGACCACCTCCGCTCCCGCCTCGATGGCGACCCTGGTCTCGTCCGCATCGTGCACCTCGACCAGCGCCGAGAGGCCTCGGCTCCTGACCACCGCCAGAAGCCGCCGCAGCTCGGGCGGGTCGAGCGCGGCGACGATCAACAGCACGGCGTCGGCGCCCGCGGCCCTCGCCTCGCCGATCTCGTAGGGGTCGGTGATGAAGTCCTTGCGCAGGATGGGGAGCTTGGTCGCCACCCGCGCCGTCTCGATGTGCTCGGGCCGGCCGCCAAAGCCGGCCATGTGCGTCAGCACCGAGATCGCGGACGCACCTCCGATGGTGTACGCGCGGGCGAGGTCGGCGGGCTTGTACTCCTCGGCCAGGACGCCCATGGTGGGAGTGCGCTGCTTCATCTCCGCGATGACGGCCAGCCCCGGCCCTTTCAGCGCGCCCACGAAATCTTTAGGCGTGTAGACCTGAATCGCGCGTTCGAGCTCTTCCGAATTAGTGAGCGCGCGCCGCCGCTCCATGTCCAGCCGGGCCTCTTCGACCAGGCGGGCGAGGAGGTCGGAAGCTGTCACTGCTGGGAGATTCTCGCCCAGTTCTGGAGCACTTCGGCCGCGCGACCTGAATCGATGGCCTCCGCCGCCGTGCCGATGCCATCCCGCCAATCCTTGGCCCGGCCGGAGGCCCGCAACGCGGCGGCGGCATTCAGGAGCACAACGTCCCGGCGCGGCCCGCCGGCGCCTTCGAGCACCTCGCGCGCGATGCGGGCGTTCTCCTCCGGGCCGCCGCCGCGCACCGCGTGGGGGTCGGCAGGCTTGAGGCCGACGTCCGCCGGGTCGAGCTGATACTCCTTGCGTCCGCCGTCGATCTCGATCACGAGCGACGGTGAGCTCGTGGACAGCTCGTCCATGCCGTCGCCCGCATGGAACACGATCGCGCGCTCGACGCCGAGCCTCGCAAGGACGTCGGCCATCTTCGCGGCCAGGCTCACATCCGCAACGCCCAATGCCTGGTACCTGGCGCCCGCCGGGTTGCAAAGCGGGCCGAGGATGTTGAACACCGACCGCACGCCGAGCTCGCGACGAGGCACGCCCGCGAATCGGAACGAGGGGTGAAAGATCGGCGCGAACAGGAAACCGATTCCGGCTTGCTCGATGCAGCGCGCGACTCCATCGGGGGCGAGGTCGATCTTCACGCCCAGCTGCTCGAGTACGTCGGCGGAGCCGCACAGCGAGGACGCCGCGCGGTTGCCATGCTTGGCGACCTTGGCGCCGCAGGCCGCGGCGACGATCGCGGCGAGCGTCGAGATGTTGAAGGTGGCCAGGCCGTCGCCGCCGGTGCCACACGTGTCGAGAAGCGCGCCCTCGACCTTGATCGGTGTGGCGAGCGCCCTGGCCGTGCGGGCAAATCCTGTGAGCTCTTCGACCGTCTCACCTTTCATGCGCAGCGCGACCATGAAGCCCGCGATCTGAACCGGCGTGGCGTCGCCGCGCATGATCGTCTCGAAAGCAGCCGAGGCCTCGGCCTCCGTCAACGACTCACATTTCACGAGCTTCGCGATTACTTCGATCACTTGTGCGCTCGCCTGATGAAGTTGCCGAGGATCTTCTTGCCTTCTTTCGTGAGCACCGATTCGGGGTGGAACTGGACACCATAGGTCGGGTGCTTTGCGTGGCGCAGGCCCATGACCGTGCCGTCGGTGGTCCACGCGGTCACCACGAGGTCGGCGGGCAATGAAGCCCTTTCGACGATCAAAGAGTGGTACCGGGTCGCCTCGAAGGGATCGGCGACGCCCGCCATCACGCCCGAGTTGTCGTGGCGGATCCACGAGGTCTTCCCATGCGACGGCTCATTGCGGATGACGCGCGCACCGAATGCCTGGCCGAGGCACTGGTGGCCGAGGCAGACGCCCAGGATCGCGACCTTTCCGGACAGCTCCTGGATCGCCTGGTTGGAAATGCCCGCGTCGTCAGGCGTGCCGGGGCCGGGCGAGATGACGATGCCGTCGTAGGCGGCCAGCTCGGCGACGGTGACCTCGTCGTTGCGGAAGACCGCCGGCTCGACCCCGAGCTCGCCGAGATACTGGACGAGGTTGTACGTGAACGAGTCGTAGTTGTCGATGATGGCCAGCTTGGGCGAGGAACCGTTGACCATCACAGCTCCTCGGCCATCTCGATCGCCTTGAACATCGCGCCGGCCTTCTCGAGCGTCTCCTCGAACTCGCGCTCCGGGCGCGAGTCGGCGACCACCCCGGCGCCCGCCTGTACGTACGCGTCGCCGCCGGCGACGACGATGGTGCGCAGCGTGATGGCCATGTCGAGGTTCCCGCCGAAGCTCACATAACCCAGAGAGCCCGCGTACACGCCGCGCTGGTCGGGCTCGAGGTCGGCAATGATCTCCATGGCGCGGATCTTGGGAGCCCCGGAGACGGTGCCGGCCGGAAACGCCGCCCGCAGCGCATCGATCGAGGTGCAGCCGTCTTTCAGCTCGCCGCTGACCGTCGACGAGATGTGCATGACGTGCGAGTAGCGCTCGACCTCCATGAGCCGATCGACGTTGACCGTTCCGGGTCGCGCGACGCGGCCCACGTCGTTGCGACCGAGGTCGACCAGCATCACGTGCTCGGCCCGTTCCTTGAGGTCGCTGAGAAGCTCTTTCTCCAGGCGCGCATCTTCTTCGGGAGTGGCGCCACGACGCCGGGTGCCGGCCAGCGGCCTCGTCTCGACGCGTTTCCCTTCGACCTGTACGAGCTTCTCGGGCGACGTGCCCACGACGTAGCGGTCGCCCCCGAGCGCGAGAAAGAACATGTACGGCGACGGGTTGATCGCGCGCAGGCAGCGATAGACGTCGAATGGGCTCGCCGCCAGATGCTTGCGAAAGCGCTGCGAAACCACGACTTGAAAGGCGTCGCCGGCGTGGATGTGCTCGCGGGCGGCGTCGACCATCGCGTGGAACTGGCCGGGCGTCATGTTCGGCTCCCAGCGCCCGCCATCAGGTCCGGTCACTGACGCGGGGGCCGCATCGGACGCCAGCCGCCTCTCCATCTCGTCGATGCGAGCCACCGCGTCGCCGTAGTCCTCACGGTCGGGCCGGTGGATGGTGAGCAGGCGGAGACGCCGCGTGACGTGGTCGAAGATCGCTAGATCCTCCGCGCGGAGGAATGCGGACTCGGGCATCGGGGGCGGGGCGCCGGCCGCGACCGGCAGCCGCTCGAAGTGACGTGCCGCTTCGTAGCCGAGGTAACCGACCGCGCCGCCGTGAAACCTTGGGATCCCGGGCATCGTCGCCTCGGCCGCAACCGAACGGAGAGCAGGCAGCGGATCGCCATCGCCGAGCTCGAGCCGCTTCGGCTGGTAGCCGATGAACGAATAGCGGGCTAGCCGCTCACCGCCCTCGACGCTTTCGAGCAGGAACCCGGGCGCATCCTGCGGGCAGAGCAGCGAATACGCGCGGACGGGGGTGAGCATGTCGGCGAGCACCTCCCGGTACACCGGGATGAGCGCGTGGTCTCTGGCCAGGGCCCGGGATTCCTCCCGGGTGGGCGTGCACTCTCTGCTCATCTCATCTCCAACCTTCGCTCGTCTCGACTCTCCGCCCGGGTCCTGCGTCCGGGCCGGAACGTGAACGATATCAGAAGGTCGGGCCCTAATCCGGCCCGCGCGCCCGCGAGCCAAAGCCAATCAGCGGCGGAATGGTGTGGATGCATCCATCATCGCTGCGCACTATTTGCCAGTTGCCCTCGTGGACCATCCAGTGATGCCGGTAACAGAGAAGGACCAGGTTGGGAAGGTCTGTTGCCCCGCCATTAATCCAGTGCACGACGTGGTGCGCCGAGGTCCAGCTCGCCGGCCGATCACAACCAGGCCACGTGCAGCCACGGTCGCGAACCATCAGCGCCTTGCTCTGCGGGCCCGACACGACCCGTTTGGCGCGCCCGACGTCGATGACCATGGATTCGGAGTCGAGCAGGATGCGGGTGATGCTGCAGTCGCACGCCAGTCGCTCGACTGCCTTGGCCGAGATCGGGAGCGAGAACTCCATCTCCGCTGCCGGTGCGCCAGAAAGACCGAGGAGAGTCTCGAGCGAGGTCGTGACCTGCAGATGAGTGCGCCGGCTCGGCACACCGTTGTCGAGCGCATGCATGGACAGGTCGACGAGCGCATCCCCCAGCCGCCGATCAAGTTTGCGATCGTCGTACTTGCCTGCACGCTTGGCCAGCGGCTCTAATGCGGTCCGCAGCGCGGCGCCACCGACCTTGTCGAGGATTCCCTGAACGAGGACGACGCCATCGTCGGCGGTGGTCAGGGTCAGGCTGCGCGCCTCCACGCCCTCTTTCTCTTCGTTCACGAAACCCTCAGGGTTGGCCGCGTGCCGAGCGTGCAGGCAGGCGTTGCGGAAGGGAAAGATGTTGAGCTTGCGCGCCTTGGTGAGCAACCCAGCCTCGTCGAAGCGGCGACCAACCGCCGCTGC
>Ga0209117_1000148_pt1 | contig 44698 bp, 34 predicted proteins | sample BlaSpr_A8_OM2_M2_FD_187978 | JGI IMG/M metagenome (GOLD analysis project Ga0209117, IMG submission 187978) | Forest soil microbial communities from Thunder Bay, Ontario, Canada - Black Spruce, Ontario site 2_A8_OM2_M2 (SPAdes) (version 2) | ecosystem: Environmental > Terrestrial > Soil > Boreal... | reverse complement strand
CGCCACCTCCACCGCGATTCCCGCCACTCCCGGAACTGAACGCTACTTCGATTTGACGGAAGGTTGCTTCGGCGCGCAACAAGTGCTGCAGGGCTTTCTGCTCGCCCGGAATCGCATCCTTCCACTTCTGATCTCGAAGCTTTTGTATAGCAGGCCCCATGGCCTCGGCAGCCTTGTTCATATCCGAATTGAAGTCATTAAACTCTTCGCTTTCCTGCGTAAGTTCGCGGCTCTGCACACGGTACGCGAGCGAACGCGCCTGGTCGGCGAGCTTGGATTGGATCTCGGAGAGGAACTTGCCCGTGTCGGCTGCATGTTGTCGTGTAGCATTCTTATCGCCTTGTTGCTTCCATGTGGTGGCAATGATCTGTTTTTCGCGCTCGGAAATGTTAGTCTGATCAGCCTGACTGCCACCGCCCCCGCCACCTCCGCCATCTTGCTGCGACTGCGAAAACTCTCTCTCGAAAGGGTCGGACTGAATAAAGAACATGTCCGTGCGCGAATCGAGAAGTGCATTCTTCGCCGTCGCATAGATGCTCACGACGTCGCCGGGGACGAGCTTGAAGTTCTCCAGTGACAGCACGCTCGAGCCCTCGGCTTGCCGCTGGCCCTTGGCTTTGAGCAAATCGACCGTTTGTTCTGGTCCGCCGTTGACCGAATAATGCAGGGCCAGCTCCTTCAGCCCGAATTCATCGGTGGCACCAACGTCTACCGTGACTTCCTCGATGGGGCTCGACCGGTAATCGCGTCCTGGTCTGCGGATGTGTACCTCGGGCGGATTCGGCTTGTTGGTCTCGATGAAGAAATCTTCCGAGAGGCGCACGGCTTCGCCGCGATCGAGAACCGCAACGTGATAAAGGCCGTCGTTCTTCATGGCAATCGTTCCTTTGTAAACGCTGCCTGCGCCGCCCGAGAGGCGAATCTGCTGATTGGTGTCGAGCACGAGAAGGCCATCGCTCAGCGGGCGATCCGTTTTCACCTCAAGCTCCGCCTCGCTGCCCTCGACGGCGCGCAAATCGCCACCATGTCCTTCCACGATGCTGGGCAATCCGGTCCAAGCGGGAAAGCGGTAGGTCACCCGGATAGATTTCACCCCGGGCAGATCCACCACCCGAAGATTGAAATGGCGCGAATGCAACGCCCCAGCTTGGACATAGTATTCGACGCCCTCCGGGAGTCCGGCGAAGAGGAATACGTACCCGGATCCGCCGCGCTCCGGCTGCATAGGCACTTCGTCCCACTTGGATGCGCTCTGGTAGCGTGCGAAGAGTCGCACGACATCCGGCTGCATACCAATTAGTTGCGCGGTAACAAGCTGATTGCCGTTGCGTCGGACGGTCGCGTCGCCCGGAGTCACGCGAAGTTGGTAGAGTGGCGCAGCATTCTTGTGCGGTCCGGCCCAGAGCAACCGCGCGCCGTAGCCGAGGTATCCCGGCCCCGCAGCGATCATCCAGATGAGTATGCCCGTTGCCGCAATGCCCGCGCCAAGGGAGGCCAGCAGCGTTGCGCTCGGCGCGAGGCGCGCGGGTTCGGCGTCGCGCGCGACTGCCAGCGTATCCGCGGCTAGAAGCTCGATGAACGGTTCGCGGGCATTGTCTCCGAGTTCGACGAATGTCACAAGCCGCTGCTGAAATTGAGGGAACGTACTCTCGGCTTTGGCGGCGGCGCGCCGTCGCGTCAGGCGGAGAAGCGGAACGATCAGCCCAAGACCCAGAGCGACCGCAAGGACAAATACCAGGGCGCCCCGAGCGCTGAGCACGCTCGATATCGAAAACGCGGAAGCATTCATCAACGGCACAGCAATGATCGTAGTCAGTAACGCAGCGCAGGCAAAGATGGCCGAGCCCCGGAGATAGCGCGCCACACGAAGGCGCGTCTCCACCTGCCGGATGTAGGAGTTCAGCAGTTTGTTGCTCATCGGGTCTCCTCCTGCCGAGCCATGTGACGACTGGCCACAAGCGACTCCGCGGCGGCCGCTGCCGCGACCAATATCATGATGTACCACCACATCACATACGGTTGGCTCTTCGCTTCGGATGGTTCGTCCCTCGCTGCCCGCTCGCGCACCTCGCCCCAATTGCCGCGCCACAGGGCCAGTACATCATCTTGAATCACGTCGAGATCGGACTCGCGCCGATCCGGATTTACACCGATGACATCACGCCGCCCGTTCGCGAGCCGCAGTTCATAGAAGCCGGCGCGCGTGAACTGATATGACTGAGCCGACGTCGCTTCCTTAAGCGACAAAGGGCGTCGCCCCTCCGGATCGATTACTTCGACCGCGACCGCCTGCTCCTTGGCTGTGCGCAATTCGAGGAACGAGTCGACAATGCGCGAACCGCTGCGCCGCGCCGTACCGGACAAATAGAGCGCCGTCCGATCTACAAAGGGCACGAAGGTGGAGCGCAGCGGGAAATCATTCGTGACATTGTCGAGCCCGGAGGCGAAGATCAGCACGCGCCCTTCCCCCAATTTTGTTTCCATGAGCAGAGGCGTCTGGTCTGTCAGCCGCGCGATCACGCGCGAATTCGCGGAGTCCACGAGCGCCGCGAAATAAAACTTCACGCCCGCGAGGTGACTGCTGTTCTCGACCGATGGGTAGGACCCATCAACCTGGCCTGCAGCCAGAAAACGCTCGCCGCTGCGCGCATAATTGAGCGAACCGTCGATCGCATTCCCGACCACGGGCACGCGAGAGCGCTGTGCTGCGGAAACACCCGCTGCAAGGAACATGCTCCCGCCCCCGCGCACATAGCGCTGCAGCTCGTTTTCAAACGAAGAAGGCAGCGACCCGGCGTCCGAAAGCACTACGAGCGCATACTTCCGCGGATCGAGGGTCGCAGCCTGCGCAACGCTCATGCTTTCCAGCGCAAATGCCGACTCCGCCGCTGCGGCCAGTGCCGCTCCGAAGTAAAGCGGCGAGCGTGAATCATTGGCCTCGTGGACGAATAACACTCGTTCGGGATCCGACCGCTCGACCGCAAAAATGCTTGCGTCGTCTGCAGGAAATGAATCAGCCGAGTCAATCTTTACTTCGCACTTGCTGAATCCGTAAGGCACGTCGAGTGACTCGAAGACCGCCGTCGCCCGGCCATTCGCGGGAAGATCCACATTCTTGGCCGCCAGGCTCTTCCCATTCACGACCAACGAAACCCTTCGTGTCGCCGCGGATGTGTGAAATCCCGCAATTACGGCCTCGACGCGCGCCTTTTTGGGATCCCCAACGCGCGCAGGCGCAGTCACGCTCTCTACCGTCCAATTCGGCGTTGCTGCCTTTGCAACGGGATGCAGCACCAGCGTCACGCCCTGCGGCAGGGCCATTTCGCCGAACGTCGAAGGCACGTTGGAACGTTGCATGTCGCTGAACAAATGCAGTTTGACCGGTGTGCGCACGTTCTCCGCGATGGCTCGCACGCTACGCGCCAGCTCGCCGAAGCTTCCGCGCGTATCACCTGCTTCCACGCTTTCGATGGCCGCGCCCAAGGCGCCGGGGTCTTCGGTGGGTTCCGTCAGAACGTGGCCTTGTGATCCGAGCGCGATCACCTGCCCGCGCTCGCCCGCGCTCTTCGCACGCAACGCGCTGAGCGCCTCTCGCTTTGCATCGTCGAGCCTCGTTCCTGCGCGCATGCTGAATGAATTGTCGATCGCCAGCAGCAGTAGGTCTTCGCCCCTTACGCTTGCCGTGGGCGAGTTGATGAAGGGATCGGCAAACGCCAGCGCGACAAGCAACAGTAGCGCCAGCCGCAGCGACAACAGGAGCAAATATCGCAGCCGGCGGTGGCGGATCGAGCTCTGCGTGCGCTGTTCGAAAAACATCAGCGAGCTCACGGGCTGGGGGTCAGTCGTGTGCCGCCGCAACAGGTGTAGGTAAATCGGCAGACCCACCGTTGCCCCTCCCGCCAGGAACCATGGGGCGAGGAAGCCCATCAGTTTCGCTCCTGCCGGATGGTCAGATACTCGCGCAGTGCCGCATCTAGCGGCTGGTCGGTGACCAGCAAGAAATAATCCATTCCTGCGCCGCGCGCCCGCTCGCCCAGCGCTGCAATGTGCGCGGCGATCTTCTGCTGATAATCGTTCTGCGCGTACTCCGGCGTCACTTCGAGGCGGTCCTGCGTTTCGAGATCAACGAGGATTGCAGGTTCACCCAGCTTCGGTTTCAACTCTGCCGGGTCGAGAACGTGAAACAGCACGACTTCGTTCCCATGGAACCGCAGCGGTTCAATAGTGCGAACCACCGTCTCGGGCGCTTCGTAAAAATCTGAAATGATCACCACCAATCCGCGCCGTCGCAGGAACTCCTGAAAATGATGTAACGGCTTGGTCAAATCGGTTCGCTCACGAGGCTCGGCGAGTTCGAGCCCGGCGAGAAGCCGCTGCAACTGTCCCTGCCGCGTGGACGGCCGTATGTAGTTTCGTACGTCATTGTCGAACACGATGAGCCCCGCGGCGTCGCGCTGGTTCTGAATGGCCAGGTAAAAAAGTGACGCCGCCGCAAACCGCGCATAGTCCATCTTGCTCACACCGTGCGAGGTGTAGTTCATCGAATTGCTCGCATCGAGCAGCACGGTCAACAGGCTGTTCGTCTCTCCTCGAAACCGCTTTAGGTATGCCCTCTCCGTACGCGCAAAAACGTTCCAATCTACGTGGCGCAAATCATCGCCTGGCGTGTATGCGCGGTACTCCGCGAACTCTTGGCTGAAACCGAAGTCCGGCGAGCGGTGCAATCCTGCGACGAATCCGTCGACCACGGTCTTCGCCACAAGCTCGAGGTTCGAGATCCCTGCAAGCACCGATGGATCTAGAAACCGCTGCACGCTTACGCTTCCTTTGGCGGAGGCATTTGTTCGAGGAGCCGCCGCAAAATCTCGTCCTCCGCAATGCGATCGGATTCGGCGTGAAAGTTCAGCAGAATGCGATGCCGCAATACCGGCACAGCCAGCGCGGTGACATCCTCGTACGCGACATGATACCGCCTTCGCACCAGGGCCCGCGCCTTTGCTGAAAGCACGATGAACTGCGCCGCGCGCACGCTAGCGCCGTAGTTCACATACTTCTTAATGAAGTCGGGCGCGATTCCGCTGGTATGCCGCGTGGCCCGCACGAGCTTCACGACGTACCGCGCCACCGAGTCCGCGATCGGCACCATGCGCACAAGCTGCTGGAAGTCGAGAATCTCCTCGGCGTTCGTGACCGCTTCCACCTGTGCCCCACGGGTCGTCGTCGTAAGCTCGACCACCTTCAGTTCATCGTCTGCACTCAGATAGTCCAGCACCGTGTTGAACAAGAAACGGTCGAGCTGCGCCTCCGGCAGTGGGTACGTACCTTCGAGCTCGATGGGATTCTGCGTCGCGAGCACAAAGAACGGTGCGGGCAATTTGTAATGGTTCCCGCGCACCGTGCACGAAAGTTCCTGCATCGCTTCGAGCAGCGCGGACTGAGTCTTTGGCGGCGTGCGGTTGATTTCGTCCGCCAGCAGCACATTTCCGAAAATCGGCCCTGGCACAAATGTCCAGCGCCGATGCCCAGTCGTCGGATCCTCTTCAATAATGTCCGTGCCGGTAATGTCCGAGGGCATCAAATCCGGCGTGAACTGGATTCGCCGGAACACGAGCCCGAGCGTCTGCGCGATCGCGCGCACCATCAGCGTCTTCGCCGTCCCCGGCAGACCGGTAATCAAGCAGTGCCCGCCGACGAACAGCGCGATCAGAATCTGCTCCAGTACCTCCTCTTGCCCCACGATCACTTGCCGCACTTGCGCGAGAATGCCGTCGCGCACCGCGTAGAACCGCTCGATCCGCCGCTTCAAGTCCGCGGATTCGGTGCTGATTTCAGCGGGGGTCGCCATTTAGGATTTCCCTTTCTTCGCATCTTCGATTTGCAGCAACAACTCTTGCGCCGGGCGAAATCCTGGTGCTGCCTCGAGTGCCAGCAGCACCGTTTCCTTAGCACGCTCGATTTGTCCTGTCGCGTAATAAGCCCTTGCCAAATTAAATTGTGCCGACGCTTTGTCGAGCGGATGCATCGCCACCGCCGCGCCATACTCGCGAATCGCACCCGGATAATCGCCGAGTCCGAACCACAGGTTTCCGAGTTTCCGATGAAGTTCTTCGGTCATCGGATAAATGTAGTTGATACGATCCAGCGTTGCAGCGGCCTCACTGTTTTCTCCAAGTTCTGCCTCGAGCGACGCGAGCTCCGTCAACGTCCCAGGATCGTGTCCGCCATGCCTCTGGTAGTCTGCAAGCGCCGCAGCGGCGGCGCGCTTGTTTCCCTGCGCCAGGTTCGCTTGCGCCACGAACTCGTAAGCATTCGCGTTGTACACATAATCGGGATACAAGCCGCGGACCTTCTCGCCCTCTTTCACCACTTCATCGAATTTCTTCTCTTTCGCCATTTCCGCCAGTGACTTCAAGTTCCGCCGCCACTCGTCAAAGCTCGCCGCTGTTTTCCCGATATCTTTGTCCAGCCATGCCAGGAACTCCTTGTCGAACTCCTCCGGCGGCATTCCCATCGTTCCTTGAATCGCCTCCGTTGTCGTCTTTTTCTCCGCGAACGCGTGCACCATGTCGAGCAGCTTGTCGTCGCCCCAACGGCCCTTGATGTAATCGCAGATTCGCCCCGCCTGATAATAAGAAACGATGACCTGCGTCGCGTACGACGGCCGCACAAACCCACGATCGAGTTCCGCTACGGGCAGGAGCTTTTTGTCGCGAATCGCCACGAGAATTTCCGGTGTCATCCGGTCGCCCCATTCCGGCGACGCTTCCGTTTCTTCGTGCACGGCTAGCCCTTCGGTGAACCACCGCGGCACGCGATGATTCGTCGCCGCGAGAATGTAAACGTGGCTCATCTCGTGCCACAGCGTGCTGGCCCAATGAAAATCTCCCGGCTTGCGTCCCGACGGACTGTCCATCGCAATTACCGTGCCGAACGTCACGCCGAGTGCGCCGAGCCCCGGCATTCCCAGTGTGCGCACCGCAAAATCCTCGTGGTCCGGATACACCTCCACCTGCACGGGGTCCGCGAGCTTCACCTTGTATTTGTTCTCGTACGTCGTCATGGCTCGCTTCAACACCCTCTCAAAGTAAGGTCGCAGCAGCTCCGCCTCGTTCTTGTGAAGCTTCAGGATCACGGTGTCATCCTTGAACGTGACGAATTTCTTGTAACTATCTAGCAGCCGCAGGCTGTTTACCGTCGCCGCATCGCGATAGCCGTTCGCGTAGCACACCTCGAGCTGCCGCCGCGGCTCGTCCTCCTGCCCCATGCGCATCAAACTGATTCCGAGCTGCGTGCGTGCCGTACAAAGCTGCGGATCAAGCTCAATCGCCTTGCGATAATACGCCACGCCGTCGTCGTACCGCCGATTCAGCACCAGATGATGCGCGACCTCCGCGTATCCCCGCCCGTACGTCGAATTTACCGACAGCATTTTCGCGAGCCACGCGTCTGGCGAGCGGTCCACCAACAGTTCCACCGCCGCGTGAGTAGCCATCGCATCCAGCGCATCTGGCGCGAGTTTAAGCGCTTCGTTCGCTTGCGCCACCGCGGCGTTGGGAGCCGAATTCTCGAGCGCGAGTTTCGCCATCAATTCATGCGCCTCGACGAGTTTCGGATCGATCGCCAGCGACTTCATCGCATAAACGACCGCCTGATCGTCAAATCTGTCCGCGCTCACCAGTGCCAGCCCCAACAAAGCCTGCGCGTTGCGCGGGTCGCGCTCGAGCGCCTCGCGGAAGAGTTCCTCCCCGTCCGCGTTGTTGAACCGCTCGCGCAGCAAGCGTCCCCAACGCACGCGATACATCGCGTTGCCGTCTGCCTGCTTCACCGCCGCGCGGAATTCGTTATTTGCTTCCGGATACCGCTCGAGTCCCCAGTCGCCCTCCGCGCGGAGATACGCATCATTCGTTCTCGTCAGCGCGAGGTAGCACCTCGCAGCTTGCTCCCGACGCCCATGCTTGCGCAGCGTGTGGCACTCCTCGGGCGTGGCCGCACGCGCCGCGGAGCCTGTCGTAAGCAGCAAGAGGATGCAAACTCGAATCCCGTATTTCACTTATCGAGTTCCTTCTGAATCGTCGCCAGCTCCACCAGCACTGCGGTGAGCTTGGTCTTGTATTCCCCCGGGGGCATCGCCGCCTTGCGATACTTCAGCTCGTCAATCTCCTGCTCGAGCTGCTCCCTTTTTGCGAGCAGATCCCGTTTTGCCGGATCGTTCGCTGCTTTCAGGTTCCCACCCAGGCGCAGCAGCGTGAAATTTGAAACCAATCTTCCCTCGCCGGTTTCGCTGGAAACCTCGCGCACCGGTGGTCCCTTGCCCGTGTCCTCAAACATCGCATGCTCGGTCGCCAGCCGCTTCTGCGACTCGTAAAAACTCGCGGTCTTCTGCGCCGCATACTGGAATGTCTCGAGCGCGCTGATGGTCTCGTTCTTGTCCTGGTCCGCCGTCGGATCTTCGAGCGCCTCCACCCAATAGCGCGCAAACACGGTCGCGTTCCTCTCCGTGCCGCTCTTGGTAGCCGCGATCACCGCCCGCCCCGCTTTCTTCAGTGCTGCAAACGAGCCGCCGCTCGAACTCGTCGTATTCACAATCAACTGCCGCTTCGACGGGACTCGATCGCACAGCGTCGCAAGCTCTCCGCCAGAAATGTCCGGCCCCACGAGGTTGAACTTGTACTCGACCCCGTCGAACGATCCGTGCCCGATCAAAACCAGCACGAAGTCATCTCCCGGCTTCGCTTCGCCCGCTATTTTCGCGATCGTCGCGTTCAGCCGCTCCCGCGTCGCTTCCTTTCCCGTTAACGTGATGACGTGTACGTTCGCGCCGGCGGACTTGAACACACGATCCAATTCCGTCGCCAGTCCGGTAAACCGTTGCTCGTAATTCGGCTCTCCGCCGAGTCCCGCCACGGTCAGGTAATAAACGCCCGCACGCGCCGGCGCTGCAGACAAAATGAGCAATGCCACCACGATGCTTAGCAGCACGGCCCTCACACGATTCCCCACCTGCGCCGCAACAGCCACTCGCCCGCTCGCAACGCCAAAATTATCAAGAACACGATAGGCATGTTCCACAGCGGCTTCCTCTCCCGCATGGTGATCCCCGCCGCGGAGTATGGAATCTCGCTGCTAAGTTTGGAGAGTTCTTCAGGCCGCCAGTACCGACCGCCCGTTTGCGAAGCAAGACTGTCTAGTAATTCGCGATTCTGCTCTGTATGAAAATTCTCTGCGGCTCCGTCGACCCGCTCGAACGCAGCCGTATCCCGCCCGACTTCTTCAGTCCCTCGCCGCGCGACGATTTCCGCCACATACGATCCCGGCTTCTCCGCAGTCCATTCCGCCTGGAATGTTCCGGCAGTATCCGCTGACGGGGCCAGTCTCACGTTTGTCGCGATTCCGCCGGGACCCAGGATGTTCGCCTCAACGCTCGCATCCGCGGCGGGCAAATAGTCCTTGTCGCGCACTTCGGCCGCCAGCCGCACGCTACCCTCGTCAAAAAGCATTTCGCTGGCGACCGACGCGACCACATGATCGTGTGTGTCCGCCACAAGCCACCGCAGCAATTGCCGCCAGAACATGTCGTGGCTCGTGTCCCCGACCGGCTGGTTCATCTGCCAGCGCCACGTCCCGCCCGTCGCCAGAATAGCCGTCCGCCCTCGTCCATAATTTTCCGTAATTAGGAGCGGAGCTCTTCGCCCTCCGTTGATCGACAGCGCCAGAACCGCCGCCCCCGGCTTCGGCGCGCCTGGCTGTTGATGATCCGCGAGGTACGGTAGCTTTTTCCACTGTTCCGCGTTGCGTCCAGGGTCGTCCACGAGCCGGCAGATCAAATTATCTGTTCCCGCGGACGTCAGCTCCACAGTTGAGGGCGCTCGCTCGAATGTGGTCTTGCCGCTTGGTAGCGAAGTCGGAATCAGCTCCGCAATGCTCGATTGCCCCCAGCCTCCATCGGCCAGCCCAAGCCGCCCGCCGAGCAGCAGCAGTCCCCCTCCGCGCCGGTCCACAAACTCGCGAATCAGTTCAAGTTGATTCGACGTGAAGTACCCCGCCTCAACCGATCCGAGAATCAGGCCTTGAAAGCCGAACAGCTCCTCGGCCCGCACCGGAAATCCATCGGCCAGCTCCTTCGCGTCCGCAACGCCCTGCCGGTATATCTTGTTCTCCGTCGTCCGCATCATCGACGCGACGTGAATGATCGGATCGTCATCCTCCGCGCGCCGAATAAACTTGTATTCCCACCGCGGCTCGCCTTCCACGTACAGCACGCGCCGCTTTCCGGACTCCACGTTCACATTTCGTATAATGGTGTTATTGGCCTTGTTCTCTTCGTCCGGAAGCGTATCAATCGAAAACCGGTATTCCTTCGCTCCCGCCGCGCCCGCGTTAAAAAGAAGCGTCTCCGTCTGGATTTTGCCTTCGCCTCCGAACGTGACCTCGCGCGATACTAGCACTTTGTCTCCGTCGCGCACCGAAAGCGTCGACCGCCGTCCGAGGTATCCTCGCTGATGAAAACTGACCCTCGCCGCAAGGCGCGATTCCGGCAGCACCCGCGCCGCGACATTGGCATCATCCATCTCTACGTCGCGAAACGCGTGCTCCGCGCCAAAGCCAACCGCGTGCACGGGGATCCGGCGGTTTCGCAGCGCGCTGATCGTCTTCAGATCGATTCCGCCCGAATTATCTGACCCGTCGCTCAGCAGGACCAGCGCTCCAATCGGCAGATCGCTTGTCTCCGCCACCAGTTGCTTCAAGCTCTCTCCGATATGGGTGGCAGGAGCGGAAGCGTGCAACTCGGCGAGGCTCTCCATCCGCGTCGCGTGGCTATCCAAACGGTAAAGCCGCGTCACAAATGTTTCCTTTAGCTTATCGAGCAGTCCGCCCTCGAGCGCCTTCACCGCCGCCGCTTGCCTCGTCGTTCCGTTCTCCGTAATCCCCATGCTCCGCGAGTCGTCCACGACGAGCGCAATGATGTTCTGCTGCGGCCTGAGTTCTGCGATCATGATCGAAGGCTTCCACAAAAGCACAAGCACCAGCGTCACCACGAGCGTCTGTAGCAGCCAGATCACTCCCGCTTGCGTTCGTCTCACGCCGCGTACATCTCGCATCACTCGTGATCGAATCACCCACGCAAGCCCCGCCGCAGCCGCCAGTGCCAACAAGAAAAGCGTCCACTTCGGCCAGCCGCACAGCAACACAAATTGTCCCTTGGAGAAAATCGTGCGCGGATACTTGAAAAAGAATTGAAACATGTCTTGGACCGCGGTGAAGCCGAGAACGGAGAGTCCAGTCGGCCTCAGTGCGTCATTCCATAGATGATGTAGTTCAGCCCCACGCGGAAAGCCATGGATGCAAACTCTTCCGGATATTCGGCCGTGTCTGCCCACTCCCACGCATCGCCCAAATGCATGTTGTGGCAAATCGCCACGATCACTCGGCCCTTATCGTCGCGAATCGCCCGCCACTTCGGCACGTATCCATCCTTCTCATACGTCCTGCCCGTTCTCACGTACTGTTCTCCCGGCACCTGAAAACGCTCGCCCAGGTCATACAGCACGTGAAAAATCTCGTCGTTGTTATCCAGGTCCTCGACCGGACGATCCGGCAACGCCATCCGCATTCCGTTCATGAACGCATCCCAGTCTGCGGTGCCGTGGAAATCGTCCACCATCAGGAAGCCACCCTTCATCAGATATTCGCGCAGGCGCTTGGCTTGCTCTTCGGTGAAGGACCAGCTCTGCACTTGCACCGCGTAAATCCATGGATAGTTGAAGACCTCATCGCTATTGAGGTCCACCACTTGCTCGGTCGATCGCGCCTGAATTCGCGTCAACCGCCGCAGCGCCATCAGGAATTGCCGGTCGGCTTTCGGATAATCGGTCGACCACCGCCCGCCATAACGCCCGTAGCCGTATCCATAGCCACTGAAACTGGCCATATTCGACGTGTACCGCAGCCGCGACCAGTAAAACTCCGCCTTCTCATCGCTCTGCATTGGCGAATACATTTGCCGCTGCGATGGCCCACCATAACCCTGCGGAATACCGTTCTGTTGGTTGGGAGGATACTGTTCTCGCCCGTACTGCGGATTCGGTGGGTATTGCTGAAGAGCGAGCAATCCGCCCAGCCCCGCGAGCGCAAGCGCTGAAAGAACTCTGGCGTGCAGCTTCATCTCACCGTCCCAGCCAAGACTCTTCGGCTCGTATTGCCTTAGACGGACTAGACCCGCAACAGGTTGCCGCTCGACAATTCACGGCGCACCCGAACGCTGCCTCAACCCTTCGTTCATCATAGCGTACTTCGCGATCTCGTTCGCACCATCCGCATCTAGTTTTCTTGTGCCGAGGGCGAGGGCGCGGCTCGAACCTCTTGTCCGCGCCTTTGCTGCGTGAGAAGATTTCATCTTCGCCGCCACGTCGCGGTTAACAACGATCCCCCGGCATCTTGGTCATCATGAACCGACGCGATCTGCTTAACCTCTCCGCCCTCGCCGCCATCGAAGCCGGCATGGCCAAATTCCTCCCCGCCCAGCCGAAGTCGCAGCCGATGCCCCAGCAGGTGCAGGATCACGTACCGCCCGCTGCTCCTGCGCAGGAGCCTGGCAAAGCCGACATCGTGCTCGAAATCGCGCCCGTTACCGTCGAGCTCGCTCCCAATCGCATCATCAGCACTATCGGCTACAACGGCTCTTCGCCTGGCCCTATCCTCCGCATGCGCGAAGGCGTCCCCGTGACCGTGGACGTAATCAATGACACCGAAACCGCCGAGCTTGTTCACTGGCACGGCCTTCTGATTCCCGCTGAAGTGGACGGCGCCGAAGAAGAAGGCACGCCCTTGATTCCTCCCCACAAGCGGCGGCGCTTCAAGTTCACGCCGCGGCCCGCGGGCACGCGCTGGTATCACACCCACGCCATGTCGAACGGCGACCTCCATCGCGGTTCCTACACCGGTCAGTTTGGATTCCTCATTATCGAGAATGCCAACAATCCCGGAAGGTACGATCAGGAACTTTTTCTCGCCCTCCGCGATTGGGAGCCCTTTTTCACTAACGCCATGGACGATGATGACGACGACCCGCGTGCGCCCCATCCGGAAAAGCCCACCACCCTTGACACCCGCCCCAACGGCCTCGAAGTCGCCTCCGCGCTTTTTTCGATCAATGACAAAGCTCTCGGCGTCGGCGATCCCATCCGCGTAAAGCCCGGCCAGCGCGTGCTCGTGCACCTGCTCAACGCCAGTGCCATCGAAAATAAGCGCGTTGCTTTTCCGGGCCATCTCTTTCAAATCGTCGCCCTCGACGGCAACCCCGTACCCATTCCCCAAACCACCGAAGCTATTTTTATCGGCCCCGGCGAACGCGTGGATGCCATCGTCGAGATGAATCAGCCCGGCGTCTGGATCCTCGGTGCGACGAACGAGAATATTCGCAACGCCGGTCTCGGCATCGTCGTTGAATATGCCAATCGGCACGACGAGCCCCGCTGGACGCCCCCGAAAAGCTCCTGGGACTACACTCTGTTCGGCCGCCCCGCGGCCCAGCCCGCGCCCGACCGCACCATCGAAATGGTTTTCGAGAAAATTCCGAGCGGCGCCGGAAAATTTAACCGCTGGCTTGTCAACGGCAAGGAATATCCCCACGAGAACGAATTCGTCCTCGAGCGGGGCAAGCGCCATCGCCTCATTTTCCGCAATCGCACAGACGATGCCCATCCCCTCCATCTCCACCGCCACCTCTTCGAGCTCGTGGACCTCAACGGCAAGGCCACCGGCGGTATTATTAAGGATACGATCGTCGTGCCCTTCTACGGCCGCGCCACTGTTGATTTTGTCGCCGACCAGCCCGGCCCCGCCCTCTTCCACTGCCACATCCAGCAGCATATGGACTTCGGCTTCAAGGCCCTCTTCCGCTACTCCTGACGCAATCGCTTCTTCGACGCACAGCCTTTCGCAAGTTATCACCGGGACTCTCCAGAAGGTCGGGACCATCGTATCCAAAAAGAGAAGTCCACCTTCCGTTGATCCTGAGCCGGGAAGATGCCCTCCTTCCTCTCAGCAGTTTGAGTTCGCTTCGCGAAATCATGCTGACAACTTTGGTTTGTGTTTGTCTCTTGGTCAACGTGGCAACTTGTACGTAAGTATCGAGTGTGATTCGGCTGACCTTGGTTGGATAGGATCAGACCGCGCAATGCCGAGGTGTGATGGCCATGTCTTCCATAACAACAGAAACCATTTTTGTTACGGCCCACAGGAGCGCGAAGTAGTACGATAAAGGTCCCTTCCGAAAGGTACGCGCCAACCCTCTCCAAGCGCGGTTGTTCAAATCGCAGATTGTTTTGCAGGCGTTGGTTGCGTGCACTGCCTATGTTGCCGTCTAGCGAACTGCCGTGCTAGGGCGGTCGGTTGAACCGCCTGAAATCATCGAGCAGTCAAGACAGAATGCCGACACCTTTCAATAACGGAACCCTCGAGAAAGCACGGAGGAGAGGAACGCCATGATAATCAGCAACTACGTCGAAGCATCGGGAACATTGCAGGCTCCGCTGCAGCTGCTCGTGATTGAGGATTCCCGCGATGATTTCGATCTTGCGGTGCGAGCACTCGAGAACGCCCAATTACATGTCAATGCCGTCAAGGTGGCATCGCGAGAATCGTTCACCAGCTTGGTGGCAACCCACACCTACGATGTGATTCTTGCAGATTACCGTTTACCCGGCTGGACGGGGATCGAGGCGCTCGAGTTCCTCAAAGCACAAGGAAACGACACACCGCTCATCCTGGTAACCGGAGCACTGGGCGAGGAAAAGGCAATCGAGTGCATCAAACGAGGGGTAGCCGATCTCATACTGAAAAACCGCCTGAGTGCGCTTCCGGCGGCTGTGTGCAGAGCGATCTCCGAAAGAACCATGCGCGTGGTCAAGAAGAAGGCAGAGACATCACTGCGAGAAAGCGAAGCACGATTCCGAACCTTGGCAGATTCTATTGCATCGGCGGTTCTCATCTATCAGGGTACGGAGTGCCAGTATACGAATCGGACGGCGCAACGGTTGACCGGCTACTCCGAGAAGGAGCTTTTGGACCTTACATCTTGGGATCTAGTGCACCCCGCATCGCGTTCGCTGGTAGTGGATCGCGGGTTGTCAGGTGTTCGTGACATACAAGGCTCAACCCGGTACGAAACGAAGATCCTCACCAAGCAAGGAGAGGTGCGCGTATGGGATGTGACGCTGGGAAAGATTGAAATCGAAGGCGAAGCTGCAGGGTTAGTCACGGCCCTGGATATCACGGAAAGCAAAGCAGCAGAAGCATTGCGCGAACATGGCGGATATCGTGATCCGCTGACGGGTCTGCTGTCGAGCGCACAAGCGCAACAGATTTTTTTTGGGGAGACAAAACGGTCCCAGCGAACCAGCCGCTCGGTTGCACTGGTGCTGCTGAAGCTGGACAATTTGAAGCAAATAAACGAGGAATCCGGACTATCCGAGGGACGCCGCGTGCTGTGCAAATTGGCGAACATCGTCGGCGATGTCTGCCGGCACGTGGATAGCGCATCGCGATATGCGGACGATGAGTTTGTCCTGATTTTACCGGAAACCGCGGCGTCCGGTGCGCGGCACGTGGTGCGGCGAATCGCAGAGCGTTTAAAGGACGACATCCCCCCCCGGGGGCTGGCAATGAGTGCGGGGGTCGCCGCGTACCCGCAGGATGGCTCGACCATTGAGCACTCGTTGCGCGCAGCGAAACGGGACCTGAAGAAAATCGATACCCTACCGGCAAAGGAGCTGGCGCGGTCGGCATGAAAATAGCGAGAAACTCAACACCAAAGTGGCCGAATGTTCTATCGGATATGTTTATGGCACCCGGGTATTCCACAATCGCTCTCACTGTTCTGTGGTTTATCCGCAAGCGCCGCGGCCCGCCCTTCCACGGGATGTGTATGACTACCGTCCAGACCAACACGAGCGGCCCCTTTACAGCTAGTAACGGGAACCTTATTCCCAAAGCCGGCGTTTTCTATAACCGGCGAAAGCTCCATAGGGGGCCATCCGACCTGGCCCGGAACGACACCTTCTTCGAGCTTCCTCCGGAGAGTACAAATTCGAACGCCTCCAAATTCGCCCAAGGACCGCGGGTTCTTCCTGGGCGCGCGGGACTAGTAGGCTTGCGAATTGAAAGCTAACCGACGCATGAGTGGAGAGCGATTTGTTGCTGGGTTCAAGCTCACCATAGTCTTCGCGGCGGTTTTTTGCGCGGCTGTCGTGGGTTACTTGACTGGGATTCGCCAAACGCAGGCGACCACGGGCGCCCCGCAGAAGACCTACGAACTCAATATTGGGCAAACGCATCTTCGTCTCACCGCAGGGGCCCTGGGCGTGGGTCTAATGCTCGCTCTGACCGTTTTGCTCTCGACCGTGGTTCTTCTCGCTATTATCGCGCGCCGGAGGAGCATGCGGGCAGATGCGGCCAACCGCAAATTGTCCAGTGCGATTAGCGATGTTACGGAGCGGAAGAGGGCAGAAGAAAAATTCAAGGGACTTTTACAAGCCGCGCCCGACGCGATGGTGATCGTCAACCAGGAAGGGGAGATCGTCCTCGTTAACTCTCAAACGGAAAAGATGTTCGGCTACACGCGGAGCGAACTACTCAATCAGAAAGTCGAAATGTTGCTGCCGGAGAAATTCCGCGGGAAGCACGCCGGCCACCAGCATGGATTCTTCAGCAACCCTAATGTTCGATCCATGGGCATGGGCCCTGAACTTTATGCGCTTCGTAAAGATGGCACGGAATTCCCCGTGGAGATTAGTCTCAGTCCACTGGAAACAGAGGAGGGCATTCTAGTCTCCAGTGCGATTCGAGATATCACCGAACGTAAACAGACCGAAGAGGCGTTGCGACGAAGCGACGAACGACTAAACCTATTGGTCCAGGGAGTCAAGGATTACGCAATCCTGATGCTCGACCCGGAGGGCTGTGTAACCACTTGGAATGAAGGGGCTGAGCGCATCAAGGGCTATCGCGCTGAGGAAATCATCGGTGTGCACTTCTCAAGGTTCTACACTCCGGAAGCTGTAACACAAGACAAGCCTTCCCAAGAACTGAAGATCGCCGTAGAACAGGGGCGCTTTGAAGAGGAAGGCTGGCGCGTGCGGAAGGACGGTTCCAGTTATTGGGCCAGCGTGATAATCACCGCGCTGCGCGATAAGACAGGTCAACTGCTGGGCTTCGGTAAGGTGACCCGGGACATCACGGAACGGAGAGAGGCTGAAGAGGAGGTCAAACGCCAGCGAAACGAGCTGGGGCGGTCTAATGCGGATCTGGAAGAAGCCAACAAGGAGCTGGAGGCGTTCAGCTATTCGGTTTCGCACGACCTGCGAAGCCCGCTTAGGACCATTGACGGCTTCAGTCATGCTTTGCTCGAAGATTGCGCTGACAGACTCGATGACGCAGGCAAGACTCACCTGAATCGGATATGTGCCGCAACACAACGCATGGGCTTGTTAATTGACGACCTTTTGAATCTTTCACGCTTAACCCGCACCGAGTTGCATAGGCAAAGTCTAGATATCAGCGCGCTCGCTTGCTCCATCGCGGGCGACCTTCAGAAGGCCCAGCCCGGACGTCAGATTGAACTGCGCATCCAAGGTGGCCTTAAGACAACGGCGGACCCGGGCTTGTTGCGGGTCGTACTGGAAAACCTGCTGAGCAACGCGTGGAAATTTACCTCGAAACGAGCTTCGGCGCGCATCGAGTTCGGCCAGGCTCAAGTCAATGGCACCCTGGCCTTTTTCGTGCGTGATGATGGCGCGGGATTCGATCCGGCCTATGCCGATCGGCTTTTCGGCGCTTTCCAGCGACTTCACGCCCCCACCGAGTTTTCCGGAACGGGCGTCGGCCTGGCCACCGTGCAACGCATCGCCCACCGGCACGGTGGACGCATCTGGGCGGAAAGCGCGGTCGACCGCGGTGCGACTTTTTATTTCACAATGGGCGAAACGGCTACCCAAGGAGCGGAGGATGAAAAACGAAACGATTATGCTGGTCGATGATAATCCTGACGACGAAACCCTCATGTTGCGCGCACTGAAGAAGAACAACCTCATGATCGAAACTGTCGTCGCCCGCGACGGTGTGCAGGCATTGGATTACCTGTTTGGCGAAGGCGCTCATGCGGGCCGCGATACCCGGGAAATGGCCCGGGTGGCTCTTCTTGATTTGAAGCTGCCCAAGGATGGGCTGGGAGTACTTCGCCGCCTGCGCGCCGATGATCGAACAAGATTGCTGCCGGTCGTCATTCTCACGTCATCGAACGAGGACCAGGATCGCATCAACAGTTATGGCCTGGGCGCGAATAGTTATGTGCGCAAGCCAGTAGACTTCGATACGTTCGTGGCCGCTGCCGCGCAACTCGGTCTCTATTGGATGGTTCTGAACGAGGCGCCACCAAGGAGAGTCTAGATGTGAATCTCGACCCTTCCATAGTTTAACTGCGCCACTACCCCTTCCTGAGCGCAAAAGAAGGTTCCCATGAAAAAAGCAATCGCCGTCTCGAATCGTCGTTTGACGCGCCGGTGGAATCTGGCGGTCCGTCTGCGCTTTCGGATTATGAATTCTACTATACCGGAGCAGCGAGCCGAATCGCTGAACATCTCGGAGGGTGGCGTTTATTTTACGACAGCGCTAACACTCGAACGAGGCGCGGCGATTCAGCTTCTGATGAAGATGCCAAGAGAAGTCACCGGCAAACCACCAACGGAATGGCGGTGCAAAGGACGCATCGTCCGCGTCAAACCGTTGATTTCCCCGCTCGGTTCGCTCGGCGTTGGCGTGAAGTTTGACGGCTATGAAATCCTTCCCCCTGTGAGCACTTGCCAGACTAGATCCTAGGGCGAACAGAGGAACCCGGTGCCCTAACAGGGAGATCCGCCCGTCGAATTGCGTCCTGGCCGATCCGCCCGACGGTTTGGTTTTCGAAACCGACCGAGGAATCCGGGAAACGATGACCCTTCCCTTCCGCGTATTTTCAACACGTTGTATTCCTTGATGCCCCCGTAAGAGCCTGAGTTTCCAATTCGTAGTACCCTGTCACGGCTGAGGTCGCTCACCAACGATTTAAGGATAGAATCTGGAGATTTCTACGTTCAGGGGAGGGTGTCGTAGTGGTTAGTCACGTCGAGCATGAGCATCGTGATTGTTATGTCGAGGATTGTTCTCGTGAAAGGACAAAGCCCTTGGTGCATCCGAAACACTCGCATAAGTCTCTTGGCCGATTCGGAATCGCAAGTCTAGATTTCGGGATCCTCACGATCCTTCTTACGTTCACGCTGCACGCGCAAGAACCCTCTTCGGCAACGGCTCCGACCGCTTCCGGGGATCCTGCAAAAATCGATCAGGCCTGGCAGAGGGCCAGCTCGAAGTATGATGCGGCGCGCGACGCAATCCTCAAAGAAGTCGATCGCGTAGTTCACGAAGGTGCCTACCGCGCGGACTTCGAGTCGCTTGAAAAGTACCAAGTGCCCGAGTGGTACAAGGACGCGAAGTTCGGCATCTTCATCCACTGGGGAGTTTATTCGGTGCCGTCATTCGGGAGTGAGTGGTATCCGCGCAACATGTATATCCGAGACTCCAAAGAGTACAAGCACCATATCGATACTTATGGTTCACCCGACAAGTTTGGGTACAAGGATTTCATTCCGATGTTCAAGGCCGAGCAATTTGACCCCTCGGCCTGGGCGCGCCTGTTCAAAGAAGCCGGAGCGAAATACGTCGTCCCGGTCGCGGAGCATCACGATGGTTTCGCAATGTACAACAGCGGGGTGTCCGACTGGAGCGCAGCAAAAATGGGCCCTCGCCGAGATCTCATTGGGGATCTCGCAAAAGCGGTTCGTGCCGAGGGTCTTTATTTCGGAGCCTCATCGCATCGCGTGGAACACAATTTTTTTCTTGGCGTCGGTCGCAGCATTCCATCAGACATTAATGACCCGAGGTATGCCGCCCTGTATGGCCCCGCGCACACCTGGCTCAGAAACAAGAAGGGTACATCTCTCGCCGGTGATTTCACGTATGTCTCGCGTGCTTGGGCCGATGACTGGCTAGCTCGATCGGCCGAGATCGTCGAGAAATATCATCCTGATATCATGTACTTCGATTGGTGGATCGGACAACCTTCCATTCGCGAAGACCTGGCGCGTTTTGCCGCCTTCTACTACAACTTCTCGGGTAAGTACGGCGACCACGTGGGCGTCATCAACTACAAAGAGGTCGCCTTCCCCGAGCATTCCGCCGTGCTCGATCTCGAACGCGGCCAGCTCGCTGAGATTCGACCGCTCTATTGGCAGACCGACACGTCGGTGAGCAACAAATCCTGGGGTTACATCAAGAACGATACGTTTAAAACGCCAGAGTTTATCGTTCACCAGCTTGTTGACATCATCAGCAAAAACGGTAATTTGCTGATGAATATCGGGCCCGAACCCGACGGCACAATACCCGAGGACGTCCAGCAAATATTGCGCGACGTTGGTTCCTGGCTAAAAATAAATGGTGAAGCTATTTACGGCACGCGCCCGTGGAAGGTATATGGCGAGGGCCCTACCAAGGCGGCTGCCGGTTCCTTCCATGACACAGACACTCAGGCCTACACTCCGGAAGATTTCCGCTTCACTCTAAAGGGTCATACGCTGTATGCCATTGGACTCGGTTGGCCCTCGAGTGCGGAGGCGGTGATTCATTCGCTGGGAGCCACCGGCCTTGGCAGTGGTCAGAAGATTTCCTCGGTTTCGCTACTGGGCTCCGAAGCAAACCTCAAATTCGAACAGCATCCCGACAGCTTGCGCGTTACTCTACCGCCTAAGCCTTCGACAAAATATGCGTACGCTCTCCGTATTTCGCTAAGCGCTCCTAATTAAAAGCAGAGAGTAATGGTGGTGAGGGCTGCGGACATTGGCGGAGATGTTTCGCGTCGTAATCCCCACAAGGGCAGCCAGGTCTAATTCGACCAAACCCCTCTTCGTTATGTGCAGCTAAATACTGGCTGTCCAATTTTATTAATTCTAAACTCAGGCGGCTTTTTTCTTATGGGCCTTAGCTTCTGAGCGGCGTCCGATGGTTTGCCGGATGAAGTCCACTTCTTCTTGACGATACGGCTGGCCGTTCGTGCGAAAGATTTCGTGGAACCACACGGCTGGCTCCCGGTCCGTATAAGGTTTCTGCCAGGAATCCCACGGAAGATATGTCTGTGTCTTTCCCGCGGCAAATCCCCAATTCATCGCCGCCACCTTATATTTCTTGGCGATCGGGAGCGACCCTTCAAACGTACTGCCATTGCCACGGGCCATGTACTCGGTACACAAAATCGGTCGACGGTACTGCAGGAGTTGCACTACATGTTTTTCGAAATCGTCCGCCTTGCCATAATTATGGAACGAGACGACATCGGACTGATTCAGTTGAATTTTCGCCATTGGGTCAAGCTTCTCCGGGGATGACCAGTCGCCTTTCCATAAGCCGCTTGTCAAAGGCTGCTTTGGATGCACCGAGCGCGCCCACGCAAATACTTTTGGCAAGAGCGCAAGCACCAGGGCGGGCTTGTCGGGCGGCTCAGATTTGCCGTAGCTGCCGGAATTGGTGTTGTCAGGCTCATTCCAGACGTCCCAGCCCAGAATCCGCTTGTCGTTTGCAAACGCGCCAACGATGCCTTTGACATAACCTTCGAGCCGCGGGTATTCCGCGGGATCCTGCAGCGCGCGGGCCCCCGGACTTTGCAGCCAGCCGGAATTGTGAACGCCCGGCGTTGGCTCGTGCTGCGTGCCGAGCTGAGGATTGGGGTCCCAGCAGGAATCGAAGAGAACCAAGAGTGGTTTGATGCGATGCTTTGCCGCAATACGGAGAAATGTATCGATACGATGACGGAAACCTGTTGGGTCCTGCTTCCAAGGCAGATCGTGGAGGAATACGCGCATGGTGTTGAGGCCAAGCGATTCGGCCCACCCAAGTTCGGTATCTATGCGCTTGGGATCAAATGTGTCAGGCTGCCACATCTCCAGCTCGTTGATTGCGTTTGCTGGAATATAGTTGCTGCCGACAAGCCACGGCTGCCGGCTGTACCAATCATTGGCACTTTTTTCAGTCCAGCGCTGGGGCTCCGTTTGCGCCGTTGCCACCGCGGGAAGGCTGAAAATAATGAGAAGAAAAGCAAACATTTTTCTAATAGCGCAGTTAGGCATGCGGTTTCTTCCGGCCTTTGAGTAGATTTTATCTTGCAGAGAGTATGACGGCTGACAGCCATCTAGAATATATACGCTAGGTTCTTGGGAAGCAAAGCCCATCTCGCACAAACCTCCCAGCGAATTCACGAGATTGCCAGAGTGCAGGATACGGTCTTGATAACGAGTTCAAAGCCCGGGGAGAAGTGTTTTCATAGACCTATCGCGTGATTGGGGTAGTTAGAAGAGCACCTATGTGGAGCGTCGCCGCGTTCACCGGGAACTCGTATGTTAGGCTAGCTAAAAATGGCAACCACTAAAGAAGACGTAGCACAGGTGGCCCAAAGCGGCGTGCGCCAGAGCGATCGTGTAAGCTTCACGCTGGCGCTGGAAGCCATTGGGAGCGACGCCAGCGGGCAGGATTTCATAGCGCCGGCGCACACAATTTTGGTAAGCCGCAATGGCGCCGTGCTTCTCCTCAAGACCAAGTTGGCCGCCGGGCAGGAACTGCTTCTGCGCCGCAAGGACCGAAGCAATCAACTTCGAGCCGGACGCGCACAAGTGATCGCTGAAATCGACAAGAATGGCGACGGCTTTGTGTACGCTGTCGCACTCGAAGATCCCGCAATCAATCTTTGGGACATCGAGTTTCCTCCTCTCGAAGAATCCGAGGAGACTCTTGCGCGGATGTTGGTCGAATGCAGTTTCTGCCAGAGGCGCGAGGTCGCTTATCTGAACGAAAAAGAGCTGAAAGCGTTTGAAGCACGGAGATGTCTGGCGCGACACTGCCCGCATTGTGGAACGCCAGCAATTTTCACGCAGGCGCAGGAGGACTCAGCCACAACGGCAAATACAAAGACTACCTCCGCATCGGCTCCGGCCAAGATTTACCCCTCGCGAAATCGAACCCGCGTAAAAGCTCGCATTCTAGCGTGTATCCGGCAACGGGGCTTCAGCGAAGAGGTGGCCGTCTGCGAAGATTTGTCGAGCGGTGGTCTAAGCTTCCGCAGCCGCAATCAATATGCGGAGGGAACTCGCGTCGAGGTAGCTGTACCATTCACACCCGGCAGCGGCAATATTTTTGTGCCGATACGAATTGTCTTCTCGCAGGAAATGCCGACTGCAGGTCTCTACCGGCACGGGGCCGCATACATCAAGGCGCCCGCAAATCAAACTTCTTAACTCTGATTCTTTTTTCGGCCGCACTCGTCCCGTGCCGAGGCGCGAGGGCACTCGCGAAATTTCTGCAGCACCTCCAGGATTTGCTTGCCATACATCTCCACCTTTCGCTCACCGAACCCATGTACACGACGGACTTCCCGGAGTGAGCACGGCCGCATACGGCAAAGTTCATCGAGCGACGTGTCATGCATCACAATGAACGCAGGTATGCCTTGCTTTTTCGCGGTGATGCGCCGCCACTCACGAAGATACTCTCGGAGTTCGAAGCTAGTTTCTGCAACAGAATCCGCTATCGGCTCCGACCCAGCGACCGGCAAATGTTTTGCAACAGCAGCGGAACCGCCGATCGGCCTTGTTGGTTGAACAGGCTTAACTCCTCGTTTCCGTTTTGACGGGCCGGCATCTACCGGAGCCGAAAGCCATGGTGGTTCACCGCTGCACACGTCGCAGGCCGCGCAAGATTTCCACTTGGGGTTTTCCCCAAAGTGAGAGCAAATCTGATGGTGCCGACAAGTTCTCGATTCGACGAACCGCCGAATCGTGTGATAACGATCCCAGGCCCGTTGTTTCTCTGCGGCGTCGGTCAGCTGCTCAACAAAGTACGTCAGCAGGCCCACGTCGCGCTTCTGCCAAAGCAAAAGACATTCCGCAGGTTTCCCATCACGACCGGCCCGGCCAGCTTCCTGATAATACTGTTCGATCGATTTAGGCATTGAGAGATGAATAACCGCCCGAACGGCGGCCTTGTTAATCCCGAGTCCAAAAGCGATTGTCCCAACAAGTACGCGTACATCGTCGGACATCCAGCGTTCCTGATTGCTTCGCCGTGTGCCGGCATCCATTTTCCCGTGATACGCGATGGCTTTGATTCCCTGTTCTTCAAGGAAGCGCACGGTCTCCTCAACTCGCGTGATCGTTGGTGCGTACACAATGATGTTGCTGCCCGCATATTTCCGCAGTGCCCGCACCAGCAAAGTGTTTTGTGTGCGAGACTCGCACTCCTTCACCACATAGCGCAAATTAGGTCTATGGAAGCTGGCGATGTACTTATCCGGGTCACGTAACTTGAGCTGTTCGATGATGTCGTGGCGAACCTGGCGAGTGGCACTGGCTGTAAACGCAGCAATGGGCCGATCAGGAAAATGAATTCGCAGGGAGCTCAACTGCCGATATTCCGGCCGAAACTCGTGCCCCCATTCCGAAATGCAGTGGGCCTCGTCAATCGCGAAAAAAGAAATGGCTACGCGCTGAAGCCATCCGATGGTGTCGACGTGCGCGAGCCGCTCCGGCGAAAGATACAGGAGGCGATATTCGCCCTCCCGCGCCTTGCGAAGGACCATGGACTGCTCCTGTTGGCGTTGCGAACTGTTGAGCAGTGCCGCGGGGATGCCTAGCTGGCCGAGCTGCGCCACCTGATCTTGCATCAGGGCGATTAAAGGCGACACCACGACAACTGTTTGTCCGGACAGCATCACGGCGGGTAGCTGATAGCACAATGATTTGCCACCGCCTGTTGGCATCACGACACATGTGTCGCGGCTCGCCAATAGGCTTCGCACAATCTTCTCTTGAAAAAGCCGAAATGATTGGTAACCCCAATAGCGCTGCAGGAGGGGCAGAAGGTCAGCTTGCGAATTCACGGCACAAGTATAAAGTGCGGTTGAATCGACGTCTAATCGTAAGTTGTTTGGCTACGAACATTCGCAAAGGAAAGCCACAGGTAAGTTCGCTGTTGCCGCACTCCCAGGACAAATGCAGGCAATTGCAGAAATCTTAGTCAAGTACAGGAGCTGCAGATCGTTCACGCTGGCGACGGCGCTGATAGTGCATGGCGATATTCATGTAAGCTTTGCCACTGGGCGTCTCGAAACACAACACGAGAGCCTCGGTGTCAAGGCTTCCGGATAACCCATCTTCGCTCGTGTGCAATTCCGGCGGAAAAACTTTGAAACGGAATCCCTGATCGTTTAGCAGAGTTACGGAATTGCCGATGACCATATTCGCAAGCTCGCAAACTGTTTCGCGAACGATTTGCTCGGACTCCTCGACTTGGGCGCCGGCCAAGTAGCTGGCCACTTTGACGGCGACGCTGGGCTCCAGATCAAGAATCACGCGGCCCTCGATTTCGCCCTTAATCACGATTAATGCCGCAATTCCCTTGCGACGGTAAATCTCCTCATCCATGCTGAGGTCGGCGATTTTGGTAGCGCACTGCAAAGTCTCGGCCAGAACAGCATCCGCGGCGTTGATGAAAGGCTGAATGAGCTCCATCTTCATGGCTGACGCTCTCCCGCAACGCCTGCGGGCGCGGGCACACCCTCGTCGCTTAAGACATAGCGAAGGATTTCGTACAGCACGTCAGGCTTGACAGGCTTTTGCACGAAATGCTTCGCGCCCTTCTGCAGCGCCGCCAAAATATTCTCCTGGTAACCCACCGAGGAGACCATGACGATTCGAGCATCCGGATGCTGGCGCACGATTCGTTCAACGGCCTCGATGCCTTCCATTTGCGGCATGGTGATATCCATGAGTACGATGTCTGGATGGATACGGTTGAATTCGGCGATCGCTGTTAGGCCGTCGCCGGCTTCGCCAGCGATCTCGCCGCCGAACGCTTCGATCATCTTGATCAGGTTTTTCCTGGCGAAGACGGAATCGTCCACCACGAGATAGCGCACCGGTTGTTGATCTTTTTTCCGCGTCAGAGCTGCGAACTGTTCCATGACTATCTCCTTAGGCAACCTATTCTTTGGTTTTCCCTGTTACGACCGGCGAGGAAGTTTCCGCCGGTTCGGTATGCGAGCGATCCGTGCTGCAGTGATGATGCAAGAGGCTCGCAATCCCCTCGAGAGCTACGATTCGTGTCGCAAACCCTTTGACAATGGCGGCCCGGGGCATTCCGCCCACCACGCACGTGTCTTCGCTTTGAGCAACGGTCAACCCGCCGGCCGACTGAATGGCGCCCAGCCCCTCAGCGCCATCTTCGCCCATGCCTGTCATGAGCACACCGATTGCGCTCGAGCCAATTTCCCGAGCCACTGAGTGAAACAGCACATCCACCGAAGGCCGGTGACCATTGACGGGCGCGCTGTCGGAGAGCACCGCGATATCCCCCCGAGACATGCGCCGCACAACCATGTGGCGATTGCCCGGACATACCAGCGCTCGGCCGGCGAGCAATAAATCTCCAGACTTCGCTTCCTTCACATCAACGGCAGAAAGATCGTCCAGGCGCCGCGCAAACATTTCTGTAAATCCTTCCGGCATGTGCTGCACGATCACAATGCTTCCGGCAAAATCCGCGGGCAGTTGAGAGAAAACATACTGCAGTGCCACTGGTCCACCGGTGGAAATGCCAATGGCTATAATGAGCTTAGGCGGACTCTGAATCTTTGAGCGGGACTTGGCGCCGATGCGCTTCTCCGCAAGGTCCTGCTCGCGAATTTTGGGAATTCGTGCTCGAGACGCTCCCTTGATCTTTTCCGTCAGCTCGGCGGCAATGGCCTCCAGATGACCTGCGGCAGCATCGCGAGGCTTAGCGACGAAATCGAAGGCTCCCAGCGACAGCGCCTTGAACGTTGAGTAAGCTCCCTTCCTAGTGTGGGTGCTCACAACAATAACCGGTAATTGAAATTGCCGCATGATGGCGCGAAGCGTTTCGATGCCGTCCAAACGCGGCATCTCCAGGTCGAGCGTAATTACGTCCGGTTTCAATTCCTCAATTTTTTTCAGCGCAAACTCGCCGTCCATGGCGGTGCCGACAACTTCGATGGAGCTATCGCCGTGAAGAATTTGCGGAATCAGTTTCCGCATCAATGCGGAATCGTCGACCACGAGAACGCGCACTCGCTTGCTCATGCAATGGCCCCCAGCACTGGCGCGCGGCCAAGTTTAGCGACAACCGACGCCACATTGAGGATGAGCACGACAGTTCCATCGCCCAGAATCGAAGCGCCACTCACAAGCTCACTCGTCGCGAAGAAGTCTCCGAGAGTCTTGATGACCAGCTCTTCTTCGCCAACCAGGGTATCCACGAGCAAGCCGAACTTGCGCTCGCTGGAGCCGATGACGATTGCGAAAAAACGTTTGCGGCTCTCGACCGCGTGAATGGCTCCCAAACGATCGAGCCGAACCACTGTGAGCAGATGATTACGAAGCTGAAGAACTTCACGCTGATCAACCCGATGGATATCTGTTTCAGCAACCCTGGTAATTTCCAACACCGAGCTAAGTGGCACAGCGTACAAGCGCTCACCGGCGCGGAACAAAAGCGCCTGGATGCTAGCGAGTGTCAGCGGAACACGCAGGAAGAACGTCGTTCCTTTTCCCGGCTCGGTGGCGATCGTTACCGTGCCTTTCAGCCTGTCGAGCACGGTTTTGACAACATCCATGCCCACGCCGCGCCCGGAAATCTCGGTTACCTCGGCCGCTGTGGTAAGTCCCGACTCGAAAATCAGGTTGAAGGCTTCCGTATCGCTCAAATGTTTGGATTCTTCAATGGAAATAAGTCCACGCTCGATGGCTTTCGCGACAAGACTCTTGCGGTCAATGCCTTGACCGTCGTCGCGCACCTCGATTACAACTTGATTGCCTTGATGGTAGGCGTTCAAGCGAACTGTGCCGCGGGCGGATTTTCCGGCTGCAACTCGGGTCTCCGAAGGTTCAATGCCGTGGTCCACGGCGTTGCGCACCAAATGGGTCAGCGGTTCGCCAAGAGAATCCAGAATCCCTTTATCGAGATCGGTATTCTGCCCCGCCAATTCGAGTGCGACATCTTTGCCTCGTAACTTGGCTACGTCTCGTACAATCCGCGGGAGACGGCGAAAAATCTGCTCGACCGGCACCATGCGGATCTTCATGACTGACTTCTGGAGGTCGTCGAGCACACGGGATTGAAAACTGAGGGCGTCGGCAAATTTTCCGCGCAATGGATCCTTCGGGTGGCGCCGGTCAAATTCCTGCATAACCCTTTGCAACATAGATTTCCCAATGATCATTTCACCGACCAAGTTCATGACCGCGTCAATCCGGCCTGCATCTACACGCAAGGTGCTCTCGGCGACGGCAGCCAGAGCTCGGCCAGCATTGCTTTCTTTTTTCTTGGGTGAAGGCGTTCCTTCCTGAACAGCTTTTACTTCCGCGGTTACCGTGGCCGCCTCAGAATCGAGCAGGGCAGCCAGCATTTCCTGTTCGGGCGTCTCCAGTACAATGGCTCGCTCGACGGTAATATCGGCAACAACCAGGGGGATGCGACACTTCTTCGAAAGCGATTCCTTATCGAGTGTGCTCACCACGGCTGCTTCGATGAAGTCGACATTTTCAGCGGCAGTATTGTCTTCGGGACGCAAAGCCAGGACTGTGCCAACATTATGCAGCACGTTGCGCACAAGTTGCAGGGCCGCCGCGCGCATCTGGCTATTCGGGTCAATCCGCAGCCCAAGGTTGTAGACTGTGTCGCCGCGGTGCAGCGCTTCAGCGATCATGAGCTGCTCGTACTCGCTCCATTCAAACTTCGCACCCGGCACGGCAGGTGCCGGAGCCACGCTCCGGGGAACTTCTTCCGGTTTACCAAGGAGTTGGCGGATGTGCGTACGCAACGCTTCTCCTGCAGGAGGCTGCAAGTTGCCGCGATAAGCGGCCAGCATGGCATGGAACGTATCGGCGGCGGTAAGCACCACCTCGGCGAGCGCCGCAGTTCGTGAGCCCGCTGCGTCCGGAGCCAACACATCTTCGAGCTCATGCGCCAGATCGCTCAGCTCGTGATACCCGCAAGCGGCCGAATCGCCTTTCAGGGTGTGCACCGTCCGGCGAACCCTCTTGATTACTTCTGCATCACCAGGCAAGCGTTCGAGATCGAGCCCCGCTTCATTGAGAGCTTGCAGAAGCTCCTGCGCGCTCTCGAAAAAGATGTCACGCAGCTCCGCATTGCGATCCTCGGAAAAGAAGTTCACGCGTTCCCCTCGACCCGCTGGTAAGCCGTGCCGTTATTGTGGTGAATCATCCGAAATTTGGTGGAGAGCCCGAACAGGCTTTCCGCATGGCCCACCAGCAAGTATCCTTCGGGATTCAAGCAGTGATAGAACTTCTCAACCAGACGCTTCTGTTCGGCCTCGTCGAAATAAATCATCACGTTACGGCAGAAAATAAAATCATTGCGCTGAGGTAGGAATTCAGTCTTCAAATTGTGGAAGTCAAATTGGACCAGTTCCTTCAGTCTTTTTTTGATTGTGTAGCGGTCGCCCGTTTTTTCAAAATAACGAAGACGCGTGGTGTGGTCGACCGGCTCCATCTGCGACTCGTTAAATATTCCTTCTTGCCCGGCGCGCAAAGCGGCGTAACTGATGTCTGACGCCAGAATCTCCAGGCGCCAAGGCGGTGGAATCAACGGCTTTGGGGAAGGAATGTCGAACGGTAGCGGGTTTCTGAGATAATAGTAAGCCAGCGCGTCGCAGATCATGATCGCCGCGGTAAAAGCCTCCTGGCCGGTCGAGCATCCTGCGCTCCAGACGCGAATGGTCCAATCGCGGCGCTCCTGTTTGCGGTGCAACAAGGCTTCAAGAAGGGTCTTCTGAAAGAGCTCGAGCTGAGGTTTATTGCGGTAAAAGCTTGTTTCGTTGACGGTAAGGTTTTCCAGCAGTGACGCCAGTTCCGGTTTACCCTCGCGGCTGGTCAGTAACCGGTAATAGTTATAGAAGGAATCTATCTGGCAGACCTTTAGACGCCTTTGCAGGCGATCGCGCAGAAAATGCGTGCGCCGCTCATCAAAATACATGCCGCATTCCTGGTAAACCAGCGTCTGGAGCAGCTTCAACTCCACTTCAGTGAGCTGCACTTGCGCAGTAAGTGTTCCCATTGCCTCTCGCTATCATGGATTCAATCGCGCTCTTGCAGGCCGCTGCAGGAATACAGACTCAGGCCAACACCGGTACTTGTTCTGCCGTCATTTGCTCCAGCCGACGGAGTTCGCCGCCTTGCATAATTTTCGCGGTATCCAACAGAATCACCAGGCGCCCGTTCAACTTTCCAACGCCGGTTACGTAGCTCATTTCACCTTCCTGAAACATGCTGCTTGGCGCCACCACTTCCGAAGGGGGGATTTTCAGAACCTCAGAAGCCGAGTTCACAATCAGGCCAATGACTTTGTTCTCGACCTCCACGACCAGGACGCGATTTTTTTTATTGGGCTCGAGATCTTTCGCGCCAAAGCGCTTGCGTAAATCCATCACCGGAATTATTTTGCCGCGCAAGTTGATGACACCCTCGATGTAATCCGGCGCGTTTGGAACTACAGTGATTTCCGGTACGCGCACAATTTCGCGGACCGTTGAGATGCGCACGCCGAACGTTTCATCTCCTATTCGAAAGCCCACCACTTGGAGGTCTTTGTCCATTTGGCATCTCCCGCCGGCTTACGAACGCGCAACCCCTGCGTACTCTTCATCCCTCATGCGGGCTTGCACGAGGTCGCGCCGTGTTACGCCACGCCGGATTTCCGCGGTATCAGTGATGCGCTCAAGCACGAAGCGATCCATGCTTTCTAGCAAGTGACTCGACAGCTTTAACATCTGCTCAGCAGCAGCTGATAACTCCGTCGAACCTGAAGCGGACTGTTGCACCAGCTCGCGCATTTTCTCCATGGCACGCACCACCGCTACGGCTCCGGAAGCTTGCTCTTCGACCGCTGAGTTGATCTCCTGAGTAATTTCCGTCAGCCGGCTAGTGGCTTTGCCGATTTGCGCCGAGCCGACGGATTGCTCCTTGGTGGCCGCACCGATTTCCTGTGCGAACTTGTACACCTCAGTGACAACACTTGAGATCTTGTTCAGCGCTGAGTTCAGATCGGTTCCCAGGGATAGGCCCTCTTCAACGACGCGCGTGCTTCGCTGCATATTGTCGACAGCCTGGCGCGCCTCTTTCTGGATACTCTCGATGAGGTCGGAAATTTCCTTGGTGGATTGCGTGGATTTTTCAGCAAGCTTGCGGACCTCGTCGGCGACGACGGCAAAACCCAGACCGTGCTCCCCGGCGCGGGCGGCCTCAATCGCAGCGTTGAGCGCCAGCAAATTGGTCTGTTCGGCAAGATCGTCAATTACTTCGATAATCTTCCCGATGTCGTCCGCACGGCGTCCCAGCACAGAGATGATCTCCGCAGAGGTTCGAATGGACTGATTGGTGCGGTTCAAGCCGTCGGTGGCCTTTTCCATTTTGGCGATGCCCTGATCAACTTCTTCGCGCGAGCGGTTGCAGATGTCCAGCAATACTTTTGCCGTGTCAGCGACGCGCTGGATTGAAGTGACCATCTGGTCGATAGAAGCCGATGTTTCCGCCACGCTGGATGCCTGCACTTGCGTGTTCTTCACAACGTTCTGCACATTCACGCTCATCTCATGCATGGTACTGGTGACTTCCTCAATCGCCGAGGAAGCTTGCACACTTACTTTCGCGGATGCATCTGATGCGCCCGCCACTTGGTTTGACCCTGCGGAAACCTGCGAGGCGCTGTCGCGCACTTGCCTCACAAGGTCACGAAGGCCGTGCGCCATCCTGACAAAGGCATTGCCAAGGGTGTCACGTTTAGAGCGAGGGGAGATTTCGACGGTCAACTCGCCCTCTGCGATCGCCGCAGAGACCATAGCCATTTCTTTCAAGTAGGCGACCATATTGTTAAACGTGGTCGCCAGGGCGCCAATTTCATCATTGCGATGGATGTCGATCACCTGATCTAGATCTCCTGAGTCTCCAATCTCCCGAGCCACACGAATCAAATGTTCCAGAGGTTCACTGATGGACTTGGCCGTGTAATACGAAACCGCCATCCCGAGAAGTATGGCTACTAGCGTACCAAAGAAGGTAAGCCCGGTATTCCACGCGCTCGCTCGCGTCGCCGAATTGGTGGTCTCTTGCAACGCTTTGCTGATTTCCGTATTGGCCTGATCCAGCACCATGGCCGACTTGTTTAACCAGGAATTAGGATCTTTCTGCAGATAGAAAATCTGTAGATCCGAAACCGTAGAGTCTCCCGCATCGACCTGACGGCGCTTGGCAATCACCGGGCGCGCGAAGTTCTCTTGCCAGCTTTGCTCGGTGCTCTCAACCTGGATCAGCGCAGTGCGCAGCGAATCACTGGCGGCTTTGCCCTGGCCTTTCCTGACCAAATCCGCCAATTCAGACGTTCCTCTTCCTACCTTTTCCTCGTCGCGTGGATCTCCACTCAGCAAAAAGCTACTTAGATGCAAGCGATTGAGCATGATCTGGTAGCGCACCGCTTCCACCGTTCGCACGCTCTCCAGGGCGGCTGCAGCTTCGCTACGTGCGGTTCGTTCGCGCAGAACTGCCGCGGTGTTAAAGACGAACAGAAGAATAAGAATCGCCAAGATGGACCCGAACCCAAGGTAGAGTTTCTTACCGATCGTCATCGCCAATCCTCCCCGGCTCACCCGTCATGCCGGCCCATCCATGATTAATCTGTCTTGTCAGTGCTTTTGAACTCGAACACTACGATCTGCGTGGTTTCCTCTGCCCCTGTGTTGAATTTCCATTCCTTCACGGCGTCGACGGCTGGATTTACGAGCAAAGGATGCCCGCCGACTACTCGAGTCCTCTTCACTGTGCCATCCGGGGCGATGACCACTTCAATTTTCACTTTTCCGGTCACCGCCATCCGCTTGGCGAGATCTGGATATACGGGCGCCACCCGCGATTTCACCTTGCGCGCGCCATCATCGGTTGAACTATGCTGCGCCCAAGCGTACGGAGTCAGGAGCATCGCTCCAGCCAGCACTGCGGTGAAGATTCGGACCGAACCCTTGCGCCCAAGTCTCATTCCTCACCCTCCATTGCACAGACGTGCGCGTACACTCATTGAATTAAAGAGGATGCACGGCCCGGGCCAGTGCGGGCCTGGCGCACGCGGCAACTCGCACCACCGTGCAACCGATTCAATTAGCAGAGGTTAGGGCCTTTTCGTTGGTTTGCGGTGGCCCGCGCGATCGTCAGACTCTGTCTCAATCGACAGCGCCGCTTGCGGCACGCGGTCTCAGGGTGAGAACTGCCGGACCGCTCCCAGAACACACGCCCGGCGGAGGCGCTGATTGCCCGATTCGGCACCACTGAACTCATCGCTCATTGACTCATCATGAGACACCACAGTACGTTGAAGTGACTCGAATATTGTTTTGAGACGGGCAAACACTCCATGCGTGCCAAACAAAGGTCGATCGAGCAGTCTGTCGCATCTTGCGACAACGCCCTCCAAAAACTTTTTGTCGGATTGTCCGTCTCCGTAAACGCCGACGATCAGGACGCCATCGTCTCCGAGTACTGCAAGAAAATTCGAGCCTTTTTCGGTGTCGCTGGAGCCTGTTACTGCAAAGCTGTTTCTGCGGACGAACTCTTGTGCATTTCCACCGATGGTCCAATGGCCGAGGATTTTGCCGGAACCCTTCTCAGCACCAGGCAGCCATCGGTTTTCGCGGGCGCGATCAACGCGCGTCGAACGATTTGGGAGAATCCTATCGATTCCAGGCAAACTCCTCACTCAGCGCGCAGCACACCACGTGCTGGGCTCGCCACTCCGGTGATCATCGCCGAAAAAGTCCACGGTGTTTTTGGTCTTTTCGATAAGACCGCTGAAAGGTTTCCCCCCAACACGATTGCTGACCTGGACATTTTGATGGCGCTTCTCGCGAACCGCTTGGAAACAGCACATCTCTCCCAACAAGCTAGCCACTATCGCCAGCGCGCAAATAATTTAATGAATCTCGCGCTCGATTCAACACGCTCGTTTCGCATCCCGGATTTTGTACAGCGATTCACGGCACGCGCCGCCGAGATGCTGGGCGCTGGCATCGCGGCTCTGGTGTTGTTTCGAGGTGCCAAGCTTGAATCTGTTTTTGTTCACAGCGACCCGCCCATAGACGCTCGGGGACTCGAGGCATTGCGTTCACGCCTGTCAGAGCTGGCCCTCCGTCCCGCCTCGCAAATTCCTGCGGGGCCTGCGGAATTGGCGCCCGACCATCCATTGTCTGTGGCGCTCGGATCAAGCCACGTTGCGCTCACTCCGCTCACGGGGAGCACTGGGGATTTGCTGGGACTTCTTTGCCTTGGTGGACGTCAACGCCAACTTGCGGCGGAAGATCGCAACCTGCTGCAAGCGCTCGTCAGCCACGCATCGCTTACCCTCGAGAATTTCCGCCTCTTCTCGCAGATCGAGCAATCCAAGAAGCAGTGGGTCGAAGATATTGACGCCATCAGCGACTTCATCGTGGTTCACGATCGTTTGCACCGTATTCTTCGCGTAAATCGTTCGCTCGCTGCTTTTATTGGTTCGCAACCCTCGCACATGATCGGCGAGCCGATGAGCGCGCTGCGTTCGATTGCCAGTCAGGCAACAGCCGCGCTGCCCTGCCCGTTCTGCCAAGACGCGAGCGCACCCGCTGAGGAAAATATTCACTTGGCCAAGGAACGTGCCTATCTCATTTCGACTTCGCGGATTCGCGGTGCGACTGACGATGATTGGCGCACCATTCATGTTCTTAAAGACATTACTGATCGTCGCGAAGCTGAGCGCCGTTACCGCGAGCTTTTCGACAACATTCAGGAAGGCCTGTTTTTCTCGACGCCCGACGGCCGCTTTCTCGAAGTCAATGACGCGATGGTGCGAATGCTTGGCTACAGCACCCGCGAAGAATTGCTGCAAACCAACATTTCCAACCACTTGTACCTGGCCCCCGAACGACGACGACGGTTTCTCGAAGCAATTGCCGAGCGCGGGGTTCTCCGTAATTATGAGGAGCCGCTCCGCCGCAAAGATGGCACCATCCTGCACACCCTGCAAAACATTTTCGCGGTCCGTGACGCGCAAGGGGCGATCGTGCAGTACCGCGGGCTCATGCTCGACGTTACCGAACAAAAACATTTCCAGGCGCAGCTCCAGCGCGAGCGCGATTTCAACCAGAAAATCCTCAACAACACGCAGAGCATGATTCTAGTACTCGATACCGCCGGGCTCATCAGCTATGCGAACCCGCGCTGCTTTGAAGCCGGTTACCGCGAAAAAGAATTGCTCGGGCATCGTCTCGTTCAATGGGTGAGCCCGTCGCACCGCTCCGGGTTCGAAGCCGCTCTGGAAACCACCGCCAACGGCCAGCAGGTGAACAATCTGGAGTTGCCGTTGCGGCGCGGCGACGGCTCAACCGGTCATTTCTCCGTCAGCTTGAGCCAGGTGCGCGACGAGCAGAATCAAGTCAACAGTATCGTCGTGGTTATGACCGACATTACTGACGCCACGATTCTTCAAGCCAAGCTGGCGCACTCGGAAAAAATGGCAACTATCGGCCGCCTCGTGTCCGGCGTGGCGCACGAAATAAATAATCCGCTCGCGGCCATTGTTGGTTTCACTGATTTGCTCATTGAAAATCCCGATGTGCCGGAATCGGCCAAAACCGACCTCCAGGTAATTTTGCAGGAATCTCAGCGCACCAAGGAAATCGTGCAGGATCTGCTGAGTTTTGCGCGCCAAGCTCCGGCGCGGCGACTGCCCGTACAGGTCAATGCCGTCCTCCGCCAAACAATTAAGCTGCGCGGGTATGATTTTTCGAGCCATGGCGTAGAAGTCGTCGAGAATCTTGACCCCGGCATTCCTCGTGTTCAAGGGGACGCTCAGCAACTTCAGCAAGTCTTTCTGAATATTTTGAACAACGCTTACGACGCAGTACGGGAAACCGGGCGTCCTGGAAAGATTGAAATCAGTTCGTTGCGTCATGGCGAGTGTGTCGAGGTGCATGTTCACGATAACGGGCCGGGGATTGCAAACCCCGACCATATTTTTGATCCGTTTTTCACAACCAAAGAAGTAGGCCAAGGAACGGGCTTGGGGCTCAGTATTTGCTATGGGATCGTTCAGGCTCACGGTGGGGAAATTCTTTGTCTCAACAACACGGATTCTGCCGGATGCACCTTCGTCGTGAAGCTGCCAGCAGCGTCCGAGTCAATCGGCGCGACTGTCCCCGAAGCGAGCGCTGAGGCCAACGCCTAACAAGAATGCGTCAGCATGTAACCGGATCATGACCAGCAAACCCAGAGCGATCCCGACTGCAGCGATGCCCATACTCGTAATTGAGGATGAGCCGTCCGTTACCGCGTTCCTGCGCGCCGCGCTCGAGCGCAGAGGGTACGCCGTAACGCCAGCCGCTTCCGCCGCTGAAGGCCTGGAGTTGCTCGCTCACGGAAATTTTTTCGGTGTTATCTCCGATATTCGCACACCCGGCCGCGTTAATGGCGCTGACGTGCATTCTTGGATCCAAGAGCACCGTCCGGAGCTTCGCTCGCGAATTATTTTGATTAGCGGTGACACGGCGAACAGCGAAACGCTTGCTCTGCTCGAGCGCAGCGGGACGCCTTGCGTCGAGAAGCCGTTCCGCGTTCAGGAATTTATTTCCATCGTAGAGAGGACGCTAGGAAAGCCATGAGCGATGAACTGCGTATTCGATTCCTGATCGTCGATGACGAACAAAGCATTCGGCGTCTATGTATGACCATCGGTGCGAATCTTGGTTTCGTCTCCTCCGAGGCGGAAAGCGCCGAAGCCGCTCTGGCGTCGCTTGAGAGTAACGCACCCGATATCGTGGTCACTGACCTGCGGCTCCCCAGCCTCTCCGGTGTGGACCTTCTCAAACAAATTAAATTGGTTCTGCCTCGCACCGAGGTTGCCATTATGACCGGCCACGGTTCGATTGAATCCGCGGTCGATGCTATGAAGCTAGGCGCGTATGACTACATCGAGAAGCCCTTTCGTGTGGAAAAATTGCGCCTCCTGCTGCAGCGCATGGCGGACAAAGTTCGGCTAGTCAACGAAAATCGGTTCCTGCGCGAGCGCATTGATGCCGAACAGCAACTCGACGGCATCATCGGCACATCTTCAAAAATTCAAGACGTACTGCGCATGATCGCGCGTCTCAAGGATTCGCGCACGCCCGTGCTGATCTCCGGTGAAAGTGGCACAGGCAAAGAGCTAGTCGCTCGCGCCATTCATTTTCGCGGCACCGAGATCGAGCTTCCTTTTGTTGCCGTGGACTGCGGCTCTCTTGTCCCCACGTTGATGGAAAGCGAATTGTTCGGCTACGAGAAGGGAGCATTCACCGGCGCTTTGAAAACCAAGGCTGGCTTGTTTCAGGCTGCTAATGGCGGTACGATTTTCCTCGATGAAATCGGCGAGCTACCGCAGGAGATGCAGGCGAAGCTCCTTCGTGTTTTGCAGGAGAAGGAAGTTCGGCCGGTAGGAAGCAATGAAAAAATCCACGTTGATGTGCGCGTTATTGCCGCGACCAATCGCGATCTCGAAACCGCTTACCGCGCAGGAACCTTTCGCAAGGATCTCTACTTTCGGCTGAATGTGGTCACTGTACATTTGCCTTCTTTGCGAGAGCGCCGCTCTGATATTCCCATGCTGGTTCACCATTTTCTCGATCGCTACGCGCCTGGCGAAACGATCCAGGTAACTGCCGCGGCAATGAAAAGTTTGCTGCAATATGATTGGCCTGGCAACGTTCGCGAGCTCGAGAATTGCATCTCTCGTGCGGTCACCTTGGGCGACCATCAAACCATTGATGTCGCTGACCTGCCGCCGGCAATTCGCGGTGACCAGCCCGCCTCTGCATTCGCGCACGAACCCGATCCGGTTCCCGCCACCGCTCTCGCCGACATGGAGCGCATGACCATTCTGCGAGTCTTCGAACAGGCTCGCGGCGATAAGGCTCTGGCCGGAAGGATGCTGGGTATCAGCCGCGCTACTCTTTATCGAAAATTAAAGCGCTACAATATCCAACTGAAAGGTCAGCAGAACCTACCCGTGAGTGACCCTGTCTTAAAATAAGACAATAAAATTTGCAGATAAAGCATTACGCGATAAACGAGCGAGCCGGTCGCAAAATGAGATTCGCGTCATTCATCGCTGCCGCGACGCGAATCCTCTGAGTGCTCTGAGACCCGGGCGTGTCAGGCTGAGACGTATGAATCGCTCTTCTAACCCTTCCTTCTTCTAACTCCTTTTATCGCAACCACCTCACTCCCCCTACCGGCAGCTGTTCTTTGGCGCTGTTCGTGCATTTCTTTCCAAAGGGTTATTGTATCCCCGGCGTGTGAGACGCCTGCGTGTCTTTGCTTCGCAGCACAGCATGGGTACGGGCGTATTGACCACAAGCGGCGCCATATCGGCCGGCATCTTAGCCGCTGAAAGGACTATCTAATCGTGCCACGCGAAGGTGGCCTAACTGAAGATGTTGCGAGTGAAAGCTGCGTGGAGAAGCTTGCGCAATTTTTCCCCCGCGCCCGCCCGGTGCGCATTCAGGTCAAGGTGTTGGCGCCGGGCCTGGGTGCACGCAGATTTGTGGAGACTAGCGTGGTCGAGTTCGCCACATCGAAGGAGGCACTCTTTGCTTCCACTCTTCCTCTCGAGTTTGACGATCATGTGCGAGTTGAAGAAATTGATGGCGCACTGATCGCCGAGGCTTCCGTGGTCGCCGTGCAATATCACCAGAGCCGCAAAGCCGTGGCCGTCCGCTTTCTGACTGCGCCGCGCCACTGGATTCTCGAACCGTGAATACCACCGGCAACACGATTTCACTGTCCAACGTCCAGACGCAATGGGACGAAGCGCGCTCGGTGTTTCCCATCTACCTTTCCCTGGCCAAGTATTTTGATCTGCCGTCGGCATTCTCAAGCGCTAAGAAGGCCCTGCCCGATCGGCCTAGCGAGGAGCATCTTAATCAGGTCTTGCGGTGGCTGGACGAGATGGACGAAAAGGTCCAGACCCATCAACTTCGCAAGCTGTTGCAAACCACTACACTCAGCTCCAGCGAGGAAGGACTTCGCGCGCTGATTCTTCGACATCTTCGCAAGCCGACGAAATCCACCTTCGATCGCGACAAGATTGATTTTCTTCTGGTGCAGTATTTTGCTCTGTGCTCTCCGCCAAAAATCTATCACAAGCAAATTGAACTGTTGGATGTGGCCCAGGTCTTAAAGCCGGTTCTCGGCGAAGTTGATCCCACGCCGCTGGAGTGGTGTGAGCCTCTCGAAAACATGATTGAGATGCTCAGAACCTTCAAGAGTTTGCGGGAGTTGCTGAAAACCGAATTCATCGCCGAAGGCCGTCACGTCAAGGAGACTGCTGGCGGGATGTTTTACGATCCGGCTGCCTTACTCGCGTTTATTCGTTTTAATTTTCTTTTGAGGCGGGCATTCATCGAGTTGATGCACGCCGATCTGATCGCCACGCGCTCGACTCTCAACCATCTGGAATCGGCCGGAGTGCGTCTTGTTGATTGCCAGCGCGCCGGTTTGTCCGATGCCGAATCAACCAACCGGCTCCTTCAGCTTTGCAATGATTGGAAGCAGCCTTTTCAGAAAGAGTACACCGAGAATTCCGTCGGTACAGCCTTTCAAAAACTTCTGGCACTCCGTTCCGCTGTTGAGGAATGCCTGGAGCTGCACCGCTCAAATTTTGGGGCGCCCGAAACATTATCTGCGTCCGAGCGCCCAGCGGCACCGGTGCCAGGTCCGCGTATTGTTCCCGCGACTCCCGATTCTGTTCAGAAAGCACCGCTTAAGTCCGTCTTTAGCAAGTCGTCGTCACCGGCCGCCGCTGAGTCGTCCCTGAAAGCTGCATTTGCTTCTAAATCGTCACTCGCCTCTCCATTGCCGGCCGCGCCCACCCCTGAGGCATTGCTCGACCTCGATGCCTGCGTGGAAAAAATCTGGGAACAGTTGATCGCCGTCCCACCGACGCGTGGACGCTCGATGACCACAGTGGTCGTGGGAAAAACGCGCATCCTCATGTCTTCCTGGGAGGTTGCCGCCTTCCTTACCGATGCAGGGAGTTCGTCGGACGATCTGCGCCGTGCTGTATCGGCTCGCGCGATCGTCGCGATCGCCATTGAAAGCTTCGAAATGACGAAGGATCGCAAGGCCTTACGCAAAGCCCTGGACGTGGCCGGCAAAGAAATTTCTATGTTGCAGGAGCGCGTCGCGAGCGCCAAGCGAGCCAAGAATACCGAAACAGCCGTGAATCTCGGCATCAGCACAAAGCGGCTCTTGTCGGTGCTCGATGAAGCAGAAAAGCTCTGAGTAGAGCGTCTGTACATTGTTAGACCGCAGTGCAAAGGAACAGTCGACTTGGTGAATCCTTCAAGCGTACTCATCGTCTCTGACGAGCCGGATTTTGCTCGCACCTTGATCGCCAGTTGGCAAGCCGAACGCCACCTTCCCGCGCTCACGCTTGTTAGCTCCGAACTCTGGACTGGCCAGAAGTCAACCGGGCAGGACGTTGCCTACGACCTTGTGATATTCGGTCCGGTGGGCACCTCCGACGCTTCCAGCGTTCTGCCGGCATTTGGCGCAGATAGCGCCGTCGCTATTTGCGTCTGCCGTGACAGCAATTCCGTTCCCGAGCTGCGCGCTGCGTACCCGCGTCTCTTGGTCATTCCCCAGCAGGACGCCTGGACCCAAACCGTCATTCTCGTGGCCGGCGAAGCTTTACGACGTGTTGAGGCGTTGCGCCGGGCCGAACGCGCTGAGCGCGCCGCAGCGCTAAGTCATCGTCAAGCCACACTCGGCCGTTACATGCTCGAAATGCGACACAGCGTCAATGACGCGCTGACATCGGTTCTGGGTAACGCGGACTTGCTGCTACTCGAGCCTGGGCAGTTTTCCGCTTCGGCTCGTGAGCAGATCAAGACACTCCACAGCATGACACTGAGGCTGAACGAGATCATGCAGCGATTCTCATCTCTTGCCACTGAAATGCGGCACGCTGAGAAAGAATCTCAGCCTGAGACACAACTCCCGCCGCCGGCTCTGGTTCCTCCGGCGTGACCCGCCAACCGGGTCCTTAGCTCGTTCACTTTGCAGGACTTAGAAACTTGGGAACAATGGTCACACCGCCTTCGCAGTGGTTGCGGAGTTGCTGTTCCCTTAGTTGGATTTGGATAAGGAGAAGTGCGGGTGCTTAAGAAGATACTAATCGTGGACGATTCCCGGGCCTCCATTCGGATGATGGAATCCATGCTTGAGCCGGAGGGCTACCGATCGGTTAGCATCAACGACGCCACAAAAATCGAGGAAGTCATCGATTCCGAGCATCCTTGCGTAATTCTGCTTGATGTCGTCATGCCCGAACGCAATGGTTTTCAAGTCTGCCGTGACCTCAAAGGTCACGCGGAGTACGGAAAAATTCCCGTAATCCTCGTGACCTCAAAAAGTTCAGCCAGTGACAAATTTTGGGGGCAGGAGCAAGGCGCTGACGGGTACCTCACGAAACCTTTTACCCGGGAAGATTTGCTGCGAGCCGTGCGGCGCTTTGCCTGATGGGACAACGCTAATGCCAGAGCAACCCCAATTCGTTCCCTTGCCCGCCGAGCGCGATTTCTCGGATCTTCTCGACGTCGTCAGCCTGTTTGACGAGAAGCCACCTGAAAAACAGTTCTGTGTCTTCCGCACTGGCCGCGAGCGTTTTTGCCTTTCTGTCCTAGACGTAGAAGAAGTTGTGGAATGGCCCATCGTCACTGCACTGCCCTTATCCCCGGCGTATCTGATGGGCATTTTCAATCTGCGCGGTTCCATCGTGCCCCTCGTCGATATCGCTTTTACAGAGGGCCGCCGCGCCGGGCTACTCCCCAAGCATGTTGTAGTGGCGTCTCTGCGCAGTAATGGACGCAGGGAGGTTGTCCGCATCGGCATTGCCGCGGATGAAGTGATCGGCACTTTTTCCGCAGACGATCAATCTATGCTCGATCAGACGCCCGAACATTTGCCGCATTGTCGTGGAATGTTGCGGCACGACGATCGTTTGGCGTTGGCCATTGACCTCGGGCGATTGATCGAAGTTTTTCCTGGGCCCACGATTTGAGGCCGCCGGGAAAATCCCGGTTGCCGGAAAAGAAGAATCTCGTCGGTCGCTCGTGCGGCCCGATGATTTCTCGGAGGAAGTCATGAAAGGTCGGTTAAGCTCCAAAATCTGGATCCTTACCCTGTGGGTCTGTACAGCTTCGCTCGGCGTTCTAGGTCTAGCCTATTACGCCGGCGCGCATTCCGCTAGCGACTCGGGCGGCCTGGGTGGCGCCAACACCTGGCTGATTCTCGGCGGAGGTCTCGCACTCCTCTCCGGCTTCAGCGTTCCGCTAGCACTCAATGGCAGCCTGATTCGCGCCGTGCAAGAGCTGGCGGCATTCTCCGAGCGCTTCGCGGCCGGCGATAGTCGCGCCAAAGCCGAAGTGCAAAGCGAAGATGAGCTTGGCTACATAGCCGACAATTTGAATCGTGCCGTTGCGAAAGTTTCGCGCGCCACCTCCAACCAGGAAGCCAGCGAATCCTTGCAGCGCAGCATCACCGACCTGCTCGGCGTCATCAATCAAGTTGCGCGCGGCGACCTTACCCTTCGCGGCAAAGTCACCAACGATGCTCTCGGCAACGTCGTGGACTCGATCAATTACATGCTCGACAATTTCACCAAAGTTCTCGAGCGCGTCCGCAAGGCTGCCACCGACGTCAACGCAAGCGCTAATGCCATTTTGCTTTCCGCCGATGAAATGACCGCAGGCGCCACCCAGCAGGATCAGGAAATTACCAACACCTCGTCTGCCGTCGAGGAGCTCACCGTTTCCATGAAGCAGGTTTCAAACAATGCCGAAGCCAGCGCCGAAGCGGCTCGCCGAGCTCTCGATGCCGCCGAGCAGGGCAACCGCGCCGTTCGGGATACGCTCGAAGGGATGCAGCGCATTCGCGCATCGGTGCAAGCCACCGGCAAGAAAATCAAATCGCTCGGGGACCGCTCTCTTGAAATTTCTGAAATCATCAACGTGATTAATGACATCACCGAGCAGACCAACCTCCTCGCACTGAACGCCGCCATCGAAGCAGCGCGTGCCGGAGAAGCAGGCCGTGGTTTCGCCGTCGTCGCCGATGAAGTCCGCAAGCTCGCCGAACACTCTCGCAGCGCAACAAAGGACATTGCCGCGCTCATCAAAGCCATTCAGGCCGAGACAAACGAAGCGGTTGTCGTTATGGAAGAAGGTACCAAGGAAGTGGAAATCGGTGCTGGCCTAGCCGATCAGGCTGGTAAAGCTCTCGAAGCGATTTCCAGCGTCGTACGCCAGTCAGCCGAGCTGGTCCAGGAAATTTCGCTCGCCTCGAAGCAGCAGGTACGCGGAACAGAAGGTGTCGCCAACGCCATGCAGATCATTTCCAACATCACCCGGCAAACTTCACAAGGAGCGCGCCAGACGGTTGGCACGGTCAGCAATCTAGTCAAGCTCTCGGATGGCTTGAACGAAGGACTCGCGCAATTCCGCGCGCAATCTAAATCGGGTTCGCGTAGCCAGGAAGAACATCAGCCGGTACTTGCGGGCGCGACAAGGTAACGCGACCGAGGTGAAACGACCGGGTCGAACCCTATGCCTTCTGGTGGCCTGACTTTCGGGCCCGAGCAGTTTGACGCGTGCTCTATATGACCCAGAAACGATCTACAACACCGCACCTGAGCGAACATGAGCTCAGCGAAATCCGCGCACTCATCGAGAAACGCTCCGGGATCTTTCTCGATGCATCGCGGGAAAGATTTTTCTCTACGCGCATCCGCGAGCACTTGAAAGAGCAACGCCTGGCCGGCGGTTCGGACCTGTTGCGCTCCATGCAGAAATCCAACGTCGATTATGAGGCTGTCCTCGAGCGCCTACTAACCCAGGAGACCTCCTTCTTTCGTTATCCGGCTGTCTACGACGCGCTGGAAAAACGCGTACTCCCGGAAATGCACCTCAAGAAATTTTGGGAGAATCCTCGAAGCCTTCGTGTCTGGAGCGCCGGCTGCTCGACTGGCGAAGAGCCTTACTCCATCGCGGTGGCTATTGCCGACGCGCTGATGTTTGCCGACGCCTGGAACATTGAAATCCTGGCAACCGATATAAGCCGTCATGCCCTCAAGTTTGCCGAGCGCGGTGTATATTCGCGCCGCAGCCTTGGCAATCTTGATTCCCGGCGGATCGCCGCATATTTCACTTCGAGCGGCGATCACTTTTGCGTCAAATCACGCATCCGCAAGATGGTTTCGTTCGCTCCCATGAATCTAGCGCAGGGCGTTTATGTGGGCCGCATGGACTGCATTTTTTGCATGAATGTAATGATTTATTTTTCCGAGGAGCGTCGCGCCGCACTGATTCAGCAGTTCTACGAATATCTCGCGCCCGGTGGTTACCTGTTCCTAGGCCACTCCGAATCTATCGCGCGCGTGTCCGTAAAATTCCAGGCCATTGTTTTGGGCGACTGTATTTTGTATC
>Ga0209117_1000147_pt1 | contig 44858 bp, 33 predicted proteins | sample BlaSpr_A8_OM2_M2_FD_187978 | JGI IMG/M metagenome (GOLD analysis project Ga0209117, IMG submission 187978) | Forest soil microbial communities from Thunder Bay, Ontario, Canada - Black Spruce, Ontario site 2_A8_OM2_M2 (SPAdes) (version 2) | ecosystem: Environmental > Terrestrial > Soil > Boreal... | reverse complement strand
AGCCGCGTCTTCAATGCGGACAATCACGGCACCTTCTTTCTCCAGCGCGTCAATAGCTTTAGCCATCACCTCGTTCACTTCCTGGTATTCCGGTCCGTTGCCAAATAGGTTCGTAAGCACCCCAAGGCGAGCTCCCTTCAATCCATTATGGAGAAACGCCGTGTAGGTGCGTGGAATATTGCCAACATTAAGAGAAGTCACCGGATCATTCGGATCGTATCCGGCCATAACGTCCAATAATCTTGCGGTGTCGGAGACGTTTCTGGTCATCGGGCCTATGGTGTCCTGGGTAAAAGACACCGGCACAATTCCGTCCCGGCTGATCAAGCCGCGTGTCGGCCGCAGTCCTACCAAACTGTTTGCAGAAGCAGGGGAACGGATGGAGCCGCCGGTATCGGATCCAGTGCCTGCAACCGCAAAGTTAGCGGCGACCGCAGCGCCGGTTCCACCGGAAGAGCCACCTGGTGTTCTGGTGAGGTCATACGGATTTTTCACCTGTCCGCCCAGAGAACTAACCGAGATACCACCGCTGGCAAATTCCTGCAAGTTAGCCTTGCCAAGAATGAGTGCACCGGCTTCGCGAAACCGTTGGACTGTAAAAGCGTCTTTTTCGGGCTGTGCACCTCTAAGAGTGATGGCGCCAGCCGTTGTCGGCATGTCCGCAGTATCAAAATTATCTTTTAGAACAATCGGGATGCAGCCCAGCGGCTTCAATTTGTGTGTGCGCTTGAACTCCCGGTCCATATCATCAGCTTGCTTGAGGCTTGCGGTGTTGATGTACAGCATGGAATCGATGGCGGGACCTTGTTGGTCGTAAGCGTGGATGCGATCCAAATATTGCTGGACCAGATCGTGGCACGTCAGGATGCCCGCTTGCATCGCTCTGTGAACGTCAGCGATGGAAGTTTCCATTAAACGGAAGGAGCGGTCAGGTGCGCCGTTAGCAAACGGCACGAGCAAAAGAGTAAACACAACTGCGATTTTTTTTGGGCCCATGAAATTTAGTTCGCTTCCAACTGCCGGATTTAACGCACCGCAACACGGATTAAAACAACTCTTGATGCAAAATTCGAGTGGCTCACCCGGCCCGAGAGTCCCACAGTCTTCGAAAATAAGGGACCCAGGTCCGAAAGAGAATATTTTTCAGATACGTTGCAAAAACGTAGAGGTGGCATAAGTCGTCCCGTGCGTGAGGATTATTATTCTAGCGTCCATAAATTAGCACGAGAAACGTTCCAGGGATCGGTTTTCGTTCCGCCTCGGGATTTTCTTTTGTTGGAGCAGCAGGAGCCGGACCGAAATCCGCGGTGGTGAGGAAAAGGTTGTGGGTTTTCGGGTCGATACTCATGGTCTTGGCGCCAAACTCGGTCTTGATCGTTTCGATTTCAGTGAGTTTATCGGGCGAATCCTCGTGGAAGATGTGGAGCTTGCCTGCGCGCGTTGAGACAAACAACAGCCCCGATTCGGGATCGAAGACGCTGCCATCAACACCAGAGCTGATGGGCAAGGACTGGATAACCTTGCCAGTGTCCGCATCCATCATGACCAGGAATTGCGGTTTGCGGCCGCTTGAAAATAGGCGCCGGTGCTCGCGATCCATCGCGATGGCCACCGGTGTTCCGGCAGGCTTAACGGGCCAACGAGATTTGATGGTGAGAGACGCCGTGTCAACCACAGCCACATCGTTTTTTTCTTCATTGTTGTCGTAGAGAGTGCCCTTACCGTCGACCACGGGCTGTTCCACCGCGCCGCCCATGTCGATAACTTTGACTACCGTTTCCTTTACCGGATCTATAACTGTGGAGTTTTTACTGTCTCCATTAAAGGTGAAGATAAGCTTGGACGCGGGATCATAGACCAGAGAGTCCGTGTCTTCAGAGCCTTTAATAGTTCCGGTGATCTTCAGAGTCTTGAGATCGAACACCGCTACCTCAGCGGCGTCGCCATCGGTAATAAATCCTTTGCCGAGTTCCGGAAGTACGACCACGCCGTGGCAGCGCTTCAGCCCAGTAATAGTACCCACGACGGAGTAGTTATCAGCATCGATGACCTTGACCTCGGCGCCGTGCGCGAGATAGACCCGGCGAGCATCGGAGTCCACGGTGACGTAGTCGAAATATTCTCCGCCACCCGGAGCCGCGCCCAAAGGGACTTTCTTAATGAGGTGATAGCCCGAACCCGGCGGACTCGCCAGAGCAACGGCCCCAAGCAACGCAACGGAAACGATCACGGACAATGCGAACTTCTTCATCCTGCTGGCTCCTCGATTTAGTGACTAATGTTGGTCCCATGAACTTGCTCTTACAAACAGCAACTCTCAAATCTACCAGCAGCATAAGAAACTTCGCAGGTTACCAGATCACTTTCAAGCCGAACTGAATCTGCCGCGACGAGGTTGTTGTGGAATTAATCACACCCGCTTGGTCCGCCGGCCCCGATCCGTCTTGATTGAAGATCGCATTGTGCTTGACGGGTGACTGGAAGTTGGGGTGATTAATGATGTTAAAGAACTCGGCCCGGAACTGAATGTTGAAGGTTTCCGAGATTCTCGGTATGTAGTTGTTCTTGAATGCCGAGAAATCGACGTTGACCAGGCCCGGCCCGACCACCGTGTTCCTCCCGGCATTGCCAAACAGGTTCATGCAGGTACCGGGGACGGGGATTTTGGGGCCGCCGGGATTGGCGGGATCTTGAACAAGAGCGGGTTGGCACACCCCGGCGAACGAAGCGGGTACAAGCGGAACACTGAAGCAGCTCAGCTTGATGTAGCCATTGACATTGCCAGTGACAGGATTTCCGCATCCGGGTCCTGCTACGCGCGACGCGAAAGCAAACGCATCCGTGCTATTTTGACCCAACGGATCCCCCGCGATAAGCACCGTAAAGGGCGAACCCGTACTGGCAACAATGACCCCGCCGAATTCCCAGCCGCCGAGGACGTGCTCCGTAACTGTTCCCCCAAACTTTGGTGTGCCCGGCTGCCAAAGGTAATTCACCACAAAGTTTTGGGTCACGTCGAAGTCGCACTTGCCATGCCTGCCTCCGCGGTTAAAGAACATCAGGCTGGAAAGTGAGTTCGCGTAGGGGTCGCCGAGCATGCCACCCGAACCATTGTCCAGGCATTTGCTCCAGGTATAGCTGCCCTGAGCCTGAAACCCGTGGCTCATCCTTTTTGCGAGTCCCGCCTGGAGGCCATGATAAGACGAGCTGTTATCCCACCAGTTCGCACGAATTCTGCCCACCTTGGGGTTCAGTCGCGCGCCGGCTCCTCCGGCACCGGTGCAGGGTGTTGTGGGAAAACCTGCCACGGTTTGATCACAAGGCCAGAGATAACCTGCCGACGTCAAGGTTGGAAGGACCATGTTGCTGTCATCCGTGCTAAACGGGGAGTGGACCGCGTGCGAACCCACATAGGCGACCGCGGCCGTTAAGTTGGAGGCGATTTCGCGCTGGATATTGAGATTCCAGTTGATGGCGTAATTGCGTTTTGGGCGTTGTTCAACAAAGCGGACACCCACAGTTGCGGGGTCGACGTTGCCGGCGAGCGCAACCGCTTTTGTCGGAAAATCGCCCGGACCTAGGGTTGTGACAGCTTTTTGCAGTTGGTACGGTAGGACACCAGTGCTCCCGTGAGTGTATACCCAGGGAAGAGGCAGAACATCAAAGATTCCAACGCCGCCCCGCACGGCGGTCTTGCCATCGCGGAATGGATCCCATGCGAAACCGATGCGCGGCTCGAAGTTGTGAAGGGTTTGGTTCGACGCCCAGAGGGTCTTAACCGGCGTCTCCAAGGGATTGGTAAGGCTGGTCAAGACAGCGAACGTGTTATGGGCGTCGGTCGGCAGCGTCGTCGGTTCATAACGCACGCCAAAGTTCAACGTGAGGTTCTTGCGCCAATGCCAATCGTCCTGAACGTAAAATCCGAACAGGGTCTGTCGCACATTAATTGGCCGAGTTGTCGCTGGATCGTCAATCTTGAGGCTGTGAGGGTTGTTCTGGAGAAACTTCTTCAGAGAGAAGAACTCGAAGCTTCCATTGGGCGGGACCCCTCCCGAGAACTCACTGTTCTGCATGTATTCCACGGCAAACCCGAATTTTAGCGAGTGAGTGCCGCGGGTAAGGAAGGCATCGTCATAGAACTGGAAGGAATTCCACGTGAGAATGTCCGATGAGACGGTGCCCAGGGCGCCGTCCATGGTGACGAGACCGCCATCCACGACGAGCTCCGGTGCAAACCGTCCGGGCAACACTCCGAGACTAGGATCCTTGGCGAGCGGATTGAGTGCGGCGAAAGGCGCTGTGACCGCCGCAGCCACGCGGTTAAAACCAATCCGCCCGGTATTCGCGAATCCCGGGCTGAAGAGATGGGTCTCTTCGATGCTGCCCATTTGTCTGAACGTAAAATTCTCGGTGAGCGTGTCCACCAATGAATCGGGCATGGTGAGAGGCGCCTTGTCATAGAACCAGCTCACCGCAAGACTGTCCTTGTCTGAGAAACGGTGATCGCCCCGCGCCGTAAAATAGTTTTCTGTCAAGCGCTCAACTCCCGAAGTGTTGAAGGTTCCTGTGTCTCCGGTCGTAAGGCCATCGTTGCGTAGTGGATAAAAGCCGAGATACGGCAAAATCGCCTTATCGATGTGCGTCACCGGGTCTGGATTCGGAGAGGCACCTGGCTGGCCGGGTCCCGGGAGAAAGCCTCCCTCTACAAAGGCAACCGTCGGTTGCCCATTGGTACCGATCCCGCGCGCCGCCGCAGACGGCACTGTATTGCTGAACGTGTCGCTCTTCCGCTGACGGATTCCTTCATAATCGAAGAAGATGAAGGTCTTGTTCTTTATAATCGGGGCTCCGCCGGAGGCTCCGAATTGGTCGCGATGGAATGGCGGTATAGGCGAATTAAGGTCGTCGAAGTAGTTCTTTGCATCGAAAATCTTATCGCGGATGAAATAGTAGACATCCCCGTGGAACTGGTTGGTCCCGGACTTGGTAATACCGTTGATGACCCCGCCCGAGGCCCGGCCATACTCCGCCGTATAGTTACTGGTCAGAACCGAAAACTCCTGGACCGCGTCCACACCTAAATTGACCCCCAGCGTGCTGCCAGGCGATCCATTCGAATAATCGTTGATGCTCACCCCGTTGATCCGGTAATTATTCTCAAACGGTTGGTGGCCGGAGATGGACAAAAGAGTTCCGTAGCCCCTGTTGCCCCGATTGCTGGGCCCTGCCTCAACTCGGACGCCAGTGACTCCCGGCTGGAGTGTCGCCAGTTGCGTCCAGTCGCGGCCGTTCAAAGGTAGCTCGCGCTCCGTTGTGGAATCGACCTCCGCGCTCAACGCCGAGGAAGCAAGCTGCACGTCCGGCGCTACGGCGGTGACCTCTACATGCTCAGTCGCGCGGCCAATCTTCAAGGGAAAATTCAGGGATTTTACAGCTCCGACGGTTAACGTAAGGCCACTCTGGACGCCAGTGGAAAATCCTTGAGCTGTAGCTGTTACGTCGTAAACTCCCGGCAGCAGGTTTGGCGCGCTGTAAAACCCGTCCGAGTCAGTGGTGATGTCGCGCACGATCCCGGTCGCGGTGTTCTTAATCGAAACGGTCGCATTGGGAACCCCCGCGCCAGATGCGTCCGTCACCGTGCCGGAAAGGTTGGCTCCGGCGACTTGTGCATAGAGTGGTGCTGATACGAGCCCAGTGATTGACAGCGTTACGCACACAAAAAAACCGCAAGCAAATTGCTTCAAATTCCACATAGTCATTAGTTACCTCCAAGGACTTGCTGCAACCCCGTTTACATCCTTGGCGGGGAGACTATAGTGTTGACAGTTAACAGTCAACAAAAATAATGCATCCATCGATTCGAAGATCGAGTTCTTAAGAAGACCAATATTTGGAAATAGCCGCTAGCCGGGTAGTTCAGAGTTTGAGCAGCCGTGCGGCGTTATCACCTGAAATAAGTCTTCGCTGCGCGCTGGTCATATTTACGTCGTCGAGGAAATGCACTGGTTGGTCGTATCCCATGTCGAGGCAGTAGTCGCTTCCGATCATGATCCGCTCGGCGCCCACCTCACTAATCACAAACTCCATCACGGATTTCGAGTGGACTATCGTGTCAAACGTGAAACGCTGCAGATATTTGCTTGGGACCTGCGGCAGATTCAGTTTTTGTATTTCCGGCCGCACCTTCGCGCCATGGTCAATGCGTCCCATTAGCATCAGCAACACTCCTCCACCGTGCGGCAGAGTGACCTGAAGCTTAGGGTGACGGTCGAGGACGCCGCCGAAAATAAGGTGGCAGGCCGCAATAGCGGTGTCGAAAGGAAAGCTCAGGATATTCGAGAGATTGAACGGTGCGGTACGAAGCCCGCCAACTACCTGCAATGGATGGAGGAAAACGGGAAGATCCAAGGCCTCGATGTGGGCAAAAATCGGCTCGAACAACGGGTCATCGAGATCGCGATGGTTAATGTTTGTGCCCATATAAACGCCCCGCATTCCGGGCAGCTTGCTGGCGTAATTCAGTTCATCGATCGCGCGATCCGGGAAGAGCATTGGCAGCGTCAGGAGTCCGAACAGCCGAGTTGGATATTCCAGGTGCGCAGCGCTGGCCCCATCGTTCCAGGCGCGGGCCAGTTTATGAGAGGTTTCTTCATCGCCCCAATGCGCCATTGGGCCGGTGAGCGACATCGCCTGCACCGCGGTCCCCTGTGCGTCCATGTCAGCGATGCGCTTCTTCAGGTCTACGATGCGGTAAGGGAGCGGTCCCTGAAACCGCACTTCGGTCTTAATGTAAAACCCTTCTTCAGCCGCGCGATATTCGACGTTGAAGCGCGGCCCCTCTTGTGCGAGCACGTCGAGATAAGTTTGCGGGAAAAAATGCGCGTGAATATCGACGGTGCGGACACCGCTCACATCCTTCATATCAATGATCTCCTAATCTTTTCGGAACGCATCCGAGCACGTCTGCGGAGCGTATTTGAAATCGAGCCGGCCATTGGCAGCCAAGCTCGAACAAACCGCTCGGAAAATTATCAATGTCGGATGCGAACGTCTACTAGTTCAATCGCTCAATTTTTAAGCGATCGGCAAGTTCATCCAGAACCTTGCGCAGCTCAGGACCTAACGGAACGCCTTGGGCGACCCTCTCAGCGTACAGCAGCCCAGAGCGTTCTCCAGGTAGACGGACCTCATCGACGCCCGGCAGAGTAGGGGAAGCCTTCATCATGTCCCAGACTTCATCGACGTTCTGCTTGAAGGTCTGCACATCCGCGAAAGCCGCAATATCAAGGGCTAAGATAGCTTGCCCGGTATTGCTCGGCGTTTTGGAATCCTTCGTGTAGTTCACCACATTCCGGCCAAACGCAGCGCCGTTAAGTGTTCCGGCGAGCAAACCAAACATCAGCGCAAGTCCATATCCTTTTGGACCTCCGACAGGAACGAGGAAACCTTCACTTGCACGCTTTGGATCGGTCAATGGCTTACCTTGCCGATCAATCATCCAGCCTTCGGGAATCGGTTCATTGCGTTGCGCCTTGAGTCTGATCTTGCCCAAAGCAGTGTTCGTGGTGGCCATGTCAAGCACGATCGATGGATGGCGCAAACCAGGGACAGCAATCGCAATCGGATTCGTGCTGAGCAGCACTTCCGTTCCGCCCCACGGGGGCAAAAGGTTGGCATTGCCGACGCAGAAGTACAATCCAATCATGTCCTGGTACATGGGCATCCGCGCATATAAGTGCGCGGGGCCGGCATGATTGCTGTGCTGCGTCCCTACCCAGCCGACGCCGGTCCGGCGCGCTTTCTCAATAGCGAGTTCCGAAGCCCGTTTCATCACCAAGTGCCCGAGCGCGTTATCACCGTCTATAAGCGCGGTGCCAGGCCGTTCGTTTATGATTCGAATGTTAGGCCGGGCATTGACGCCGCCTGTTTCGATCTGTGTCACGTACTGCTGCAATCGGAAAATGCCATGGGCGTCGCCGCCGCTCGCGTCGGACGCGGCCATCAGGGCAGCCACCTGGGATGCATCCTCGCTGGGAATTCCCACGGACGTTAAAGCGCTTGAGATGAATGCTTCAAGTCTGGCGATTGAAACGGGTGGGTGGGCCAACCCGGGCTTGGTGCTGTCGCTCATCGTCTCACCTCTTTGCTCTAAAATTGTCGGTTCGCTGGGTTCAGAACTTGCTTCACAATAACAGGCCGCGTATTTCAAGCGAGACTACCAGCGGAAGTCTAATGCACCACTTATGGTAAGTAGTCAAATACCATCAGATGCGCCTCTTCGATGACCAAGTCGGAAAGCATCGAGGTTTGCCATCCTGATTTCTTGTCTCTCGCGGTCACACCTTGCGCGATGTTTAACTCTTTAAGTAAGTCGGCCAGAAGGTCCTGCGTGCCATGGCGAGCAGTAAGAATATAATGCCGCGGAACAGCCGAGTAAAAACGCTTCCACTCAGGCACCCAAAGTCCTGTTTTGGCTATTGCGCCAGTGGGAACTTTTCCCAGAAGCTGGAAGTGGTCGGGATCGATCTCTTTAAAAACGGCGACGGTACCAGTTGTTCCTACGAAGTAAATGCGCCCCGTAGCAGCGTCGTATTGAAGGTCGTCTGCGCCTCCCACGCTGTCCAACACTTGCACCACTTTGCCGGTGTCGGTGTCCATAGCCACTAGCTTTCCTGGCTCATGCTGGTGCCCACCACCGACATTGCCAGTGTGAGCTACGGTCCGGCTGCCCACAAACAAGCGATGATGGGCTACGTCCAAACCCGCGGTGTGCGGCACCGGCCCACCAATGATTGGCCACTGGGCGACTACGGCACGTTTTTCGAGATCAACGACTGCGACATGGCTATCGCCTTCGACGATGTCGCCCATCGTTACGTATAATCTTTTTCCCGCCGGGTCGATCGTGATGCCTGCAGGGTCGCCACCAGGCAGCTTAATGCTGCCCACTAATTTTGCCGTCGTCGTGTCGACTATGTCGATGGAAGCATCCGTAGACCCATGTTCGCCGCTGCCGCCAAAATTTTCGAAGACTTCGACGCCCGCATAAATTAAGTGCGTGCCCGGGTCGTAAGCGGCATTGTCCGCTCCTCTGTTTGGATCACCATACCCAGACAGTTTTACAGTCTTGGTTACTTCGTAAGTCGTCCCGCTTATGACTACAACACTGCTATCGGTCAACGTAACCCAGATCTCGTTGCTGTCAGGGAGATAGAAGGCCTTCTTGGGCATGGCTGAAAGCCCTTTGGTCTCATGAATCACCTTGCCGGCGGCCAGGTCCACGGTAATAAGGCTTTTTGCGGCCTCTCCGGAAATGAACAGGCGACGGCCTTTGACGTCCACAGTGAGATGGTCCATATAGCCATCGCCTGGCAGAGGGATGGTTTCAACCAGCCCCAGAATGCCTGCCATATGCGTCATCGGCAGTTGCTGGCCCGGCACGTTCTGGCCGGACGCTCGCGAAACAACGGCGATTAAAACCGTCACGAGAATAGCGAAAACCTTTTTCATCTCTTCTCCTAAATCTGAACTTCAAGTTTCAGCCGCAAGAGAGACAGATAGCAAATGACCGGTCGCTTGAGGCAAGAACCTGCACTCGGGTTTCGTGATTGCATTTGGTGCCCAAAAAGAAGGATTGCAGGGTCAAACTGATCCTGCCTCCATGCCTCTACCAAATTATTTTTAACGCAAACTGCATATCTCGTGGTTGTGTCGCCAAGTTGTCCAGAAATCCATTGTTTAGGCGTGCTCCGGATTCCTGAAAGAGGGAGGCGCCGGCGAGTGGTTCGGGAGCGACAAAATTCGAATGGTTTAAAATGTTGAATACCTCGGTCCGAAATTGCACGTTAAACGTTTCCGAAATGCGACGGATCGGGAAATTCCTTGTCACCGAGAAATCTAAATTTACGAGTTTTGGCCCAATTATGGTATTGCGGCCCGCATTGCCCAGTAGATTCGCGCAATACACTTGTCCATCAGGCGGCTTGGTTTTGACTCCGGTAAAGTTAGCGCACTGCGAAGCGAACGGGGACGTAGCCGGCAGCGTAGGCAGCGTAAAGCAATTTATATTGATATAGGATGGCTTGGCACCGCCAATGTAATTGTGGTTGACAGGATCGCAGCCAGCAATGCGGTTCGGAATTCCGAACTGGTCTGCACCGCCGTTCCCCAAACCGGCAGGGTCTCCATTGATGATGGCAGTAGTTGGTATCCCCGAATTGATTTTAAAGATGCCACCCAATTGCCATCCTTCGATAGCCGACCTGGCAAAACCATTGAATGACTTGGGAACCGGCAGCGCCCACAACACGTTGATCGATGCGCTATGGCTAACGTTGAAGTCAGAAAGGCCACGAAGGGATTTCGGAGCGAACCAGTACAACGAGTTAAGACTATTTCCAAAGGTATCACCCGCAATCGTTGAAGAATCGTCATCGATCGACTTGGACCATGTATAGGCGACCTGGAATTGCAATCCGTGAGCCATCCGCTTATCAATGTTTAAGTTCATACCGTCATAGAATGAGTCGCTTCCCCAATAAAGGTAGCGAATAGGTCCTAGGAGCGGATTGATCTTCGCGGAACCAGTGGGAAATAGGTATCCTTCGGGCGTGCGGGCGGGAATTACCATATTGCCGTCATCCCCGCGAATCAGCATGTGTACTCCGTGGGAACCTACGTAACCCAGCGATACGGACATGTCCTGACTAAGCTGGCGCTGCACGTTCAGATTCCATTGCAGAACGTAGTTTCGGTGGGGATGCGATTCAACCGTCGAAGTGCTTAGCTTTCCCACCCCGGACGGGTCCTTTGGGTTCGTTAATAGATCCTGTCCACCCGCGGAAAACTTTCCCTTCAAGGTTGAAGCTTTGCTCACGCTGTCGAATATCATGAACGGTGCGGCTTGGGCCTGAAGCACCAGGAAGTAACCGGGCAGAGGTAAAACGTCGTAGATACCAAAGCCGCCGCGGACGGAAGTCTTTCCATCGTGAAACGGGTCCCACGCAAATCCGATTCGAGGCTCAAAGTTACGAAGCGTGGGATTGTGATAGTAGGGACCAACGCCGGCACAAACACTGCCTGGGACGGGGGCGAAGGCGGCCGTGAATTGCACGCCGCACTGCGGTGCCGGGTCAGTGATATTCACCAAGTCGGTTATCTTGCCTTGCGCATCGTGAAGCACCGTGGTCATTTCATACCGCAGTCCAAGGTTTAGCGTCAGATTGGGACGGAACCGCCAGTCGTCCTGCAAGTAGCCTGCGACCAGTGTCTGCCGGAGTTCGCGCGGTGTAATCGTGGAGGGTATGCCCGCTTCGAAATATTTGGCGTTATTGGTGAGAAAAGCAGCGAGGTTCGAGAAATTCCACCTACCGCCCGGCTCGACCCTTGCAATGTAATTATATTGCATGCGCTCGATATCCGTACCGAACTTCAGGGTATGGGTTCCGTGGGTCCAAAACGCGTCGTCAGCAAACTGATAATTATTAAAGGCATGTTCGTAATTAGAAGCCGCGCCTACGCCCCCCTGATTTCTTGTAAACCCGCTGATCGCAACAAGAGGCGCGTTTTGCCCGGTCGTGCTGCCTAGCGACGTAAGTGCAGCTGCCGGGTTAATCGCTCCGAACGGTATGAGGTTCAGTGCATGACTCCGGCTAAAACCAAACCGCGCGGCATTGACGACAGTGGGACCGAATGTGTGGCTCTCGCCGAGCACAACTGTCTGCCGTCTGGTATGGGACTTGAGTAAGACGTTATTAAAGCTGTCTGGCTGCGTGAAGTCCGTGTCGTCGAACAGGTATGTACCGAATAGTGTGTCCGTCGCCGAAAGCTTGTGATCCACACGGAAGGTATAGAAATTTTCCGGGACGATTTGCAAACCAGAGTGAATAAATGTTCCTTGATCGACTGTGGAAGTCGTTGCATGGGGAAACATCGCCAACTCCGCCGCTGCTGCAGGGTCTACCGTTACCGTACATGTCCCTGGCACAGTCACGGTGCAAAATTTGGGCGCCGGGCCCGCAGGATCATAGTGGAGAGTTCCCTGGCGCGCGGTGTCAGAGGGCACCGTAACTGCCGTGGTGATTCCCTTAGCCTGCCTGAATCCTTCGTAATCCCCAAAGATAAACGTCTTGTCCTTGATGATCGGGCCTCCCGCCGCCGCACCGAACTGATTGCGCCTGAGCTGGGCGAGTGGAGTATTCGCACTCCTTGAGAAGTAATCCCTCGAGTCCAGTGCGCTGTTGCGAATGAATTCGTATACGTCACCGTGAAAAGAATTTGTACCGGACTTGGTGACGGCATTTACAACTCCGCCGGTGGCCTTGCCATACTCTGCGGAGAAACCTCCGGTCAGCACGGAGAACTCCTGGATAGCGTCGACGCCTAATGCCGCGCCAATTACGTTCCCAGGCCCGCTGTTGGCGTAATCGTTGACGCTGACGCCGTCCAGCCTATAGTTGTTGTTTGTTGTTCTCTGGCCGGAGATCGTAAGTTGCGCTCCAAAGCCGCGGTTGCCGCGCGCAGATTGCGCATAGTCAACTTGAGTTTCAATCAGGTTTACACCCGGGTTGAGTGTGGCTAGCGAAGTCCAGTCGCGGCCATTCAAGGGCAAATCGAGTATTGTCTGGGATTCTACTTGTGAGGTAAGTGTCGATGATGAGAGCTCGACCTGCTGTATAGCCCCAGTCACTTCTACAGTTTGTGACGTCTCGCCCACCTTCATTGGGATATTGAGCTGTTGCTGAGCACCCACAGCCAGCGTTAACGTCGAGATTGTAGAGTTAAAGCCCTTAGCAGTGACTTTAACTTCATAGACACCGGGCGCTAGATTCGGAGCTGTATAGTATCCAGCGGAGTCCGCTTGAAATTCTTGCTTGATACCGGTGGCGGTATTGGTGACGGAGATCTGCGCTCCCGGAATTACACCGCCCGACGAGTCTGTGACCGTACCTGATAGAGTTGCTCCGGTGACCTGTGCGTGCGTCGCGACGGTAACGGAAAGCATGAATACGGCCGCCAACAACGGTGCGAGGCTTCTATTGACGATTTTTGTTAGATTCACGGAACCTCCTGCTGCTGTTGACTGTTGACAGTTTAGAACGGCACACCTACTCTTCTAGCTGTCGGTAAGGCACTTATTTAGATTTGCGCCATTAAATATCCTGATTCATGAGAGGTCAAGCAAAGACGATGAGGATAAACAAGAATTAATGTCATATTCAGTTTTACTGACAAAAGAAAGTAGTTCAGTCGGCGACAGGATGCAGGTTTCGCGACAGCGCTATTGTCGCGATGGGCGGCTTGGTTGTTAGGGATATGGACGAAGAGTTCGCAGAAAAAACAGGCACATTTTAGTGCGAGCTAAATATAACTCGAATTTGTGTGTCCCCAGGAAGCGAATATCCCCGCGTTCCAGATAGGTTCCAGTTAGGAGCAATTTCTGCGTTTTTCGATTTTTGAGCGTTTCGATTTTTCAATAACCTCAACACCCCTGAATATTCCAACTCACCCCGCCTCCACCATTTTTTGATAAATTTAACATTAATAAAAATTGATTTTCGGCGCGAGCGATATCGCGCGTGCGTGCGCGTGCTATTATCCGGGCGACTCGCTAAACGAGTCTTGCACGCATACGTTTTGTTCGCCAAATGAAAACTGAAAACCAGAAGAAGAAGCCTTTCTATACCGGCCTGTCGTTCCAGGTGATGGTCGCGATGATCCTCGCGGTCATCTTTGGCTACTTGTTCCCGGCCAGGGCCATTGCCATGAAGCCGCTTGGAGACGGGTTCATCCGGCTGATCACCATGATCATTACGTTGATCATTTTTTGCACGGTGGTTACTGGAATCGCTGGCATGGAGGACATGAAAAAGGTTGGGCGCGTTGGCGGCAAGGCGCTGCTGTATTTCGAGGTGGTTTCGACGGTGGCCTTGCTCATTGGTTTAATCGTGGGGAATTTGGTTAAGCCCGGCGCGGGATTCAATATCGATCCGAAGACGCTTGATCCAAAAGCGGTGGCGGATTACGCGGGGCAGGCAAAAGCGCAAAGCATTACGGACTTTGTGCTGCATATCATTCCCAACACTATTGTGGACGCTTTCGCCAAGGGAGATATTCTTCAGGTTTTATTTGTTGCGATTCTATTTGGTTTCGCATTGTCCAAAGTAGGCCCGCGCTGCAAGCCGCTTGTCGATTTATTTGACGCGTTGACCCATGCCGTGTTTGGGGTCGTTAATATTCTGATGAGGGCAGCGCCGATTGGCGCGTTTGGCGCGATGGCGTTCACCATCGGCAAATACGGGATTGCCTCGCTCGGGCCGCTTTTTAAGTTGATGGCGACCTTTTATATAACCTCGGCGGTATTTGTGCTGGTGGTTTTGGGCGTGATTGCGAGATTGGCGGGTTTCAACATCTTCAAATTTCTGGCGTACATCAAGGAAGAGATGCTGTTGGTGCTGGCGGTAAGCTCGTCGGAGCCGGCGCTTCCGACGCTTATGCAAAAACTGGAAAAGCTGGGTTGTTCGAAAGCGCTGGTGGGCTTGGTGGTTCCGACGGGATATACCTTCAATACCGATGGAACGAGTATGTATATGACTATGGCGGCGCTGTTTGTGGCGCAAGCGGTGAACATCCCGCTAACCTTGACGCAGCAACTGACCATTGTGACCGTGGCGATTCTGACCTCGAAGGGCGCGAGCGGAGTGCAAGGCGCGGCGTTTATTGCGCTGGTGGCGACGCTTTCGGTAGTGCCCACCGTTCCTGTGGCGGGCATGGCGTTGGTGCTGGGGATCGACCGGTTCATGAGCATGTGCCGCGCGCTCGTTAATATGGTGGGAAACGGCGTGGCGACTATTGTTGTGGCGCGATGGGAAAATGAAGTGGACCCCGAGACTTTGCGGCGAAACCTCGCTTGAAAATTGTAAAATCTTCTAAAAATTTCGATTATGCGACACCTGGCGGGCCACACAGAGGTAAGATAGCGGCTTCGACCCAAGGCTTGTGGTCCCGTCGTACTTATATTTAGACTAGGTGGAAACGCGAAAGAGGATGCCATGAAATACGCGATTATCGCTGTGCTTGTAATTTTGCTGTGCGGTGCGCTGGCGCTGAAAATCACCGCGAAACCTGGAGACAAATCACCGGCGGTGGGAACGCCAGCGCCGGACTTCACCTTGAATTCGCAGGACGGCACTCCGGTGAACCTGCACGATTTTAAGGGTAAGTGGGTGGTGTTGTATTTTTATCCGAAGGATTTCACCAGTGGCTGCACGGTGGAAGCGCACAATTTTCAGCGCGACATCGCGCAGTACGAAGCAAAGAACGCGGTGATTCTAGGCGTGAGCATGCAGGATGAAAAGTCGCACAAGGAATTCTGCGCGAAAGAAGGACTGAACTTCAAACTGCTGGCGGATACCAACAAAGAAGTTTCTGAGAAATATGATTCCATCAGGGATTTGGCGGTGGCTAAGTTGTCCGCTAGGCATACTTTTTTAATCGATCCGCAAGGAATTGTGCGCAAAAGCTGGCTGGATGTGGACGTGAAGAAGCACAGCGAAGAAGTGCTGGCGGCGCTGGACGAATTGCAGGGCAAAGCCGCGAAGTAGCTTCGGTCTGCATCGAACAGTACAGCGAGCCTCCCCTAATTATTTGATTCGACAAATTCCGAGGTGCGCTATGAACAGTAAGGTTATATTTCTGGGCTGCATTGTGGGGTTGCTGATGGCGGGATTTGTGTTGCAGGCAGGGTCGCCTAAAACGGAAAAGGTCAGCTACAAAAGCGGAGGCGATACCGTCACCGGATATTTGGCTCTGCCGAGCGGCGAAGGAAAACACCCCGCGGTGATTGTGATTCACGAGTATTGGGGTTTGAACGATTGGGTAGAGGAGCAAGCCCGAAAATTCGCGGAGCAGGGTTACGTGGCGCTGGCGGTGGATTTGTATCGCGGCAAAGTGACCAAGGATGCAAATGAAGCGCACGAGTTAATGCGCGGCTTGCCGGTCGATCGGGGTGTTAGAGATTTGGAGGCTGCGTTTGCGTATCTGGCGTCGCGCGCAGATGTAAATCCGGAAAAAATTGGTTCGGTGGGCTGGTGCATGGGCGGCGGTTGGTCCATAGGTCTTGCGGAAGATCAGCCGAAGCTTGCGGCGTGCATCGTGAACTACGGAGCGTTACCCTCGGAATCCGCGACAGTGCAAAAAATTAAAGCGCCGGTATTGGGAAATTTCGGAGCGGATGATCGCGGGATTACCCCGGACTCCGTGCGGGCCTTCGAGAGCGAGATGAAAAAACAGGGCAAGAGTGTCGATATTAAGATTTACCCTGGTGCCGGACATGCATTCCAGAATCCCAATAATAAGGATGGCTACCGGCCGGAAGCCACCGAGGACGCGTGGAAGCGTATGACCGCGTTTTTCAAGCAGAAGTTACAGTAAAAGCAAATAGTAGCGTTAATTTTACTTCGCGGTCGTGGCCTCGGGTTGCGGACGCGCGGGCGACGGATCGCCTTTCACGTAGTGCCCGTACCACGCGAGATAACGTTCCAAGCGGTCCTTAATGTGGCTTGGCGCGGTGAAACCGTGAAATTCTCCGGGATAAACAACCAATTCCGTTTCGCGCCCCAGCATTTTCAGCGCTTGGTAGAACTGCTCACCGTTAATAATCGGCACGTTCCAGTCGCTGTCGCCACCCATGAAAAGAGTCGGCGTGGTGACGTTTTTCACTTTGTTGAATGGTGAGAGCCGTTCATAAACCTCGCGGTGTTCCCAGGGAACGCCAAGTTCATAGACCCAATCGCGCGAATAATGGTCATGGCCGAAGTTTGTGATGTACAGGGCTTCTCCCGCGCCGGAGATGGCGGCTTTGAATCGTGTGGTTTGCACGATAATGAAATTGGTTGAGATTCCACCGTACGACCATCCGCCCACGCCCAATTTATCGGGATCCGCAATTCCCTGCGCGATGGCGTAGTCCACCATGGCCATATCGTCCTGATAATCCTTGACTCCCCAATCGGCAAAAATCGCTTTGGAGAATTCTTGCCCGTAACCCGTAGAACCCCGCGGGTTCGGAAAAAGCACCACGTAACCATTCGCCGCGAGCAACTGCGCCAGATGATCGAATTCAGCGTAGTAGGCCCACACAGGCCCGCCGTGCGGCCGAAGGATGGTGGGATACTTCTTGCCCGGCGTGTAATCCACGGGCTTATAAAGATAGCCGGAGACCAGCGTTCCATCCGGACTCTTAAATTTTACGTACTCGCCCACGGACACTTTCAATTGCTTGATCAGCGCATCGTTGACATGGGTGAGTTGTGTGGGTTTTCCCCCGGGGATGGTGTACAGCTCCGCGGGGCGATCGATGGTGGCAACCTCGGCGACGATGTCGCCGCTCTTGCCAAGGGCATATCCGCTGACCATTAAGCGTCCACCGAAAGTCCTGGTGACTTCTCCGCCGCTGGTAGAGATACGGCAAACATTCTGCGTGCCATCGTCGTCGGCGATGAAATAGATAAATTTTCCGTCGGGAGAAAAACGCGGAACCTTGGACATGCGGTCGAATGTCAGCGTAAGGACTTTGGCCTCGCCACCGGATGCCGGGGAGATGGCAACCTGCTTGGTGGCGTACACGAAAAGAGCCGCGTCGGTTTCCGTAATATAAGTGATCCACTTGCCATCAGGGGACCAGAAGGGATCGCGGTCGTCGCCGACGCCGGTCGTAACCTGTATGAGGTGCGCTTCCTTATCCTTGTTGTCCGCGGCTACGACCCATATGTCGGAATTGTAATTCGCGTCCGGATCGGGCTTTGAGCGATTGCTGGCGAACGCGATCTGTTTGCTATCAGGCGACCAGGCTGGCACGGAATCGTCAAAATCGCCGAAGGTAATCTGCGACAGCGATTTGCCGGGCAACTCCAGGGTATACAGATGTGTGCGGCGGCGATCCAGGTAGCCGATGGTGTCTTCCTTGAAGTGCAGTCGATCCACGACCCATGGCTTGAGCGTCTTTTTCTTTTCCTTCTCCGCTGTAGCGGTGGCTGCAGCCGCGGGCTCGGCTTCTGGATCCTTTTCTTTAGCTTCAGCCCGGTCTTTGGCGGCTTCCAATTCCTCCGGCGAAGGGTCGCGAAGAACAAGAACGAGGCGCCGGCTGTCTGGAGACCAGGCGAAATCTTCGACGTCCTGCGGAGTGTCGGTCAACTGCTGTGCTTCTCCACCGAGCCTGTTGAGCAGCCAGATTTGCGTTTTACCTTCGTTGCGTTCGGATAGAAACGCGATTAGCTTGCCGTCGGGGCTCCAGCGAGCGTGGTGGGACGAAACGTCTTCGGTGGTTAAAGGAATAGCCTCGCCACCAGCGCGCGGAAGCATCCAGATTCGCGAGCGGTTTTTGTCTTCTTTCAACAAGGCGGTCTTGACGGTGTAGCTCACCCACTGGGAATCGGGGCTGATCTGGGGGTCCTCGACTTCGCGAATTCGAAAATAGTCATCGATGGTTATGGGGCGCGGGGCCGGAGAATGAGTTTGCGCGGGGACATCGGCGGAAAAAACAAAAAACGACCCGAGTAAAAGGCTAAAACAGCGAAACTTCATTGGTTGGCTCCGTCGAAAAGGAAGTTTGCGGCGCTAATTTCGAGCGATTCGCGAATTTTAACATAGCAGAAGCTAAATTCTTCCATCGGTGGCCGAAAGGCCGGTAACTACACTGAAAAAAAGTTTTGGGTAGGGTCATTTTTTTCTTGCATGACAGTGCAGAGATTGTATTCTCCAAATGTGGGCTCGCTCCGAATGAATTTCGAGAGCGAGGGTCATCCGAGGAGGACGAGACAAAAAATTGAGCACTGTATCCCTTCCCGCTTCTTTACCCGTCCATACCATTTCTCTCCCAAAAAAAAGAGTCGCAAAGTTGACACTGTGGCCGCTGGTGGCTGCGACGTTTTTCATGGTTTCCGGCGGAACCTATGGGACCGAGGAAATCGTCCACGGCGCGGGCTACGGGCGCGCGATTTTAATCCTTTTGTTCACACCAATTCTCTGGAGCTTGCCGACGGCATTCATGATTGGCGAGTTGTCGAGCGCGTTGCCGGCTGAAGGCGGTTATTACGCCTGGGTACGCCGAGGACTGGGCAATTTCTGGGGTTTTCAGGAAGCGTGGCTGTCGCTGGTGGCTAGTATTTTCGACATGGCCATCTACCCGACGCTGTTTGTAGCGTACCTGACGCGTTTGGCGCCTTGGTTCGGCATTGGTCACCGTGGCGTGATGGTCGCTCTCGGCGTCGTGGTCGTGTGCGCGGCTTTGAATATTGCGGGAATTCGCGTGGTCGGCGTCACCTCGTTGTGGTTGTTCTTTTTGCTTTCGGCGCCGTTTGCTTTGATTGTGGTTCTTGCGCCATTCAAGATGGGCGCGCTGGCAGGCGCGCATACCGCCCCAGTGACCTCGACCGTGGGCCTGCTGGGCGGCACGCTCATCGCCATGTGGAATTACATGGGTTGGGATAACGCCTCGACCATCGCACAAGAAGTGGAGCGGCCTCAGCGCACCTATCCAAAAGCGATGATAGCCGCCGTTATTCTGGTTTCACTCACCTACATTCTTCCGGTGCTAGCGGTGTACTTGACCGGAGTTCCGGCGGCGGCATTTGAAACTGGCTCGTGGGCCGATCTTGCCGGGATGATGGGCGGCAATTGGTTGCGTGTCGCGCTGGTTTTGGGCGGAATGATGAGCGGGTTCGGGATGTTCAACGCGCTGGTGATGAGCTATTCGCGGCTCCCGTTAGCGATGGCTCGAGACGGGATGCTGCCAAAAATATTTGCCAAAACACATCCGAAGACGCGGGCGCCATGGGTGGCGATTTTAGTTTGCGCCACAGGTTGGGCGTTGTGCCTGGGCTTGGGCTTCGAACGGCTGGTAACCCTGGACGTAATGCTTTATGGCGCCAGCTTGACACTTGAATTCGTGACCCTGGTCGCATTGCGCATTCGCGAGCCAAAATTGAAACGCGGGTTTCGCGTGCCAGGCGGACTTCCCGGCGCAGTGCTAGCCGGAGTATTCCCGATCGCCTTGCTGAGTATTTCTCTTTTTCGCAGCGAAAAGGAGACGGTTCTGGGAATGAATGGCCTGCTCTTTGGATTTTTGATTATTTTGAGTGGGTTTCTGGTCTATATGGCCACCGGAAAATTACGGGAAAATCACGCGGAACACGCCCGGCTGGAAACGGCCGCTGCAGACTGAACTTCAGGAAGTCGAGAAAGTTCCAAGGGACGACCAACATTTGGCCGTCCCTTTTTCGTGTCCACGCAACAGTTTGACGGCAGCGAGGCAGCAGACAATTTTGATATGCTGCTGAACGTGAGTACTCCCCTAAAGCGTTCGGCAAATATTCTTGAAAAATTTTCATTGCTGGCACGCTCAAGGCCACGCCGGCTATTTGCTGCAACTTTGGCGCTTTCCGGATGCGCATTGGCAACAGCATCCGCCGTGCCAGGAATTTCCGCGCAATCCGGCGCTCCAGCAGTACCGCAAAGCTCAACCCCCGCGGCTACCGATGCACAACTCGCGCCTCCGCCTGCTGCGCAAACGCCGATTCCGCCGCGGCCGGTCCGTCCTGCCGGAAACATTGTAGTGATCGACCCTGCGCACGGGGGAACGGATCCAGGAGCGAGAGGCACCGGGGGAATCCGTGAAAGCGAAATGGTATTAGGATTTGCCGCGCAAATTCGCAAAGCGCTGGAAGCGCAAGGCGTGCAGGTTTTACAGACCCGGGATGGAAACGACAATCCCTCATTCGACGACCGTTCCACAAGAGCCAACGCGCAAAACGGAGCAATTTTTGTGACGCTGCATATTTCCTCGACGGGGATTCCGGGAACGGTTCGAGTGTATGTAATGAACGACATGCCTGTTACTAGCGACACCGCGGGATTAATCCGCTGGGATCGCGCACAGGCGCCATTTCTGAGCTTGAGCAGAAAACTCGGCGACCTAGTGCAAAAAGAATTAGCCAGGACATTCAAAGGCTCGCCGGCAACGGCGCAAGTTGCGGCCGTGCGGCAATTGCGTACGACAGCGGCTCCAGCGATTGCGGTGGAAATTTCCAGCGTCTCCGTTGACGACCGGGCTGAACTCGATCACATGGCGCCCGGAGTCGCAGATGCGATCGCCCACGGCGTTAGCGCATTCCGCCCGCTGTATGTGCCAGCATCGCCGGCCCTGGCAGGAAGCGTGGCGCGATGATGCAAGGCTGGCGACTATGGCTTGCAGCCGTTCTAGTGGTGGCGGTGATTGCCGGCGCCATCTATTTGCCCGGTTTGCGCCGGCGCATGCGCGAAGCCGCGCGAATACAGCAGAAAAGCGCGGAACAGGCGCGGCAGGAGTTAGCCGCACCGATAACAACTTCCGGTGAAGCGCGAGTAAAAGCCAAACTTTTTTGGGCTTCCAGCGAAGATCATGGAACGCTCGCGCCAGTCATGGTGGACCTACCGCTTTCGAATGATCCGGTGTTGCGCGCCAAACAGGTGCTGAATACGTTGTTGGCCGGACCTGTTGAAGCTGACCTGCGCACGTTGCCTCCCGATGTGGTCTTGCTGGCCTTCTACGTTTTGCCGGATGGAACGGCGATCGGTGATTTTTCCGAAGCGCTGGCCACTTCCCTTCCTTCAGGAATACAAAGCGAACAATTGGCGGTGGATTCCATTGCGCGAACCTTGGAAGCAAACGTTCCTCAAATCCAAAGGCTGAAGATTCTAATTCACGGCCAGGAGATGGAGTCTCTGGCAGGACATGTGGATCTGACCGTTTTGTTCCCGGTGAACAGTAAAGCCGCATTAAAAGCGGACTTGTCTGGGACCGCAATAACGACGGCACCGGCAGCGTTGACACCGGTTACGGACAACGGCAAACTGGCCGCGCGTCAACCGAAGATGTGAATGACGTTGCGATTGAAAGCAATTTTTGATTCCCGGAGGGCTAGTGAGAGTTGATGGCCGCAACGCCGACCAGATCCGTCCGCTGAAGATCACGCCGGATTTCATCTCTACAGCGGAAGGAAGTGTGTTGATTGAGTTGGGAAACACTCGCGTGATTTGCACCGCTACGGTGGACGATGGCGTGCCAGGATTTTTGAAAGGCCAGGGCAAAGGCTGGGTAACCAGTGAGTACGGTATGCTGCCTCGCGCCACGGAAGAGCGCACGCCCCGGGAAGCCGCGCGCGGTAAGCAATCTGGCAGGACGCTGGAAATTCAGCGATTGATTGGGCGTTCGCTACGCGCGGTGACCGACCAGGAAGCGCTTGGCGAACGCACCGTTTGGCTGGACTGCGATGTAATTCAAGCAGACGGCGGAACGAGAACCGCTTCAATCACCGGCGCGTTTGTGGCGATGGCGATGGCGTTTGACCGATTGGTTGCGGCGGGAATTTTGAAACACACTCCTCTGATTGATACCGTGGCTGCTACCAGTGTTGGCCTGGTCGATGATCGCGTTCTGCTGGACCTCGCGTATGAGGAAGATTCACGCGCGGAGGTAGACATGAACGTGGTGATGACCGGCGCCGGCGATTTTGTGGAGATACAAGCCTCGGCGGAAGGGCGGCCGTTCACCGGAAGCGAAATGCAGGATCTGCTGGCGCTGGCGGCGGCGGGAATCCGGCGATTGTCGGAGGCGCAACGCGCGCTGCTACCCGTAAAGTTTGCAACCCGTGGCCACTGAATTATTTCTGGCATCGTCGAATGCCGGTAAACTCGCTGAATACCAGAAACTCGCCGAGGGCGCGGGTTACGAAGAGGATTTGCAACTGCAACTTTTACCGGAGTTTGCATCGCTCCCATCTTTCGAAGAGAATGCGCCAACCTTCGCGGAAAATGCAGCAGGCAAGGCGCTACACTACTCCCGGCTCTGCGACAAACGAGTTTTCGCCGATGATTCGGGTCTGGTGGTGCCGGAGCTGGGCGGCGCGCCGGGCGTGATATCCGCGCGATACGCGGGACCCGGTGCAAGCGACGCACAAAAAATGGCAAAGTTGCTGGCGGAGTTGCGCGATCAGCGCGGCGCGCAAAGGAGCGCTTACTTCGTTTGCGCAATCGCACTGGCGGAGCGCGGGCGAGTTCAGGCGGTGATTACCGCTCGTGCTGATGGAGAAATAACGGAACAACAACGCGGCTCAGGTGGCTTTGGATACGATCCGATATTTTTCTTTCCGCCCGTGAAAAAAACTTTTGCCGAACTTTCCGCCGAAGAAAAAAATCGCTACAGCCACAGAGGCAAAGCGTTCCGGCGCATGATCGCGGCCCTGAATCAGCCATAAGGTCCGAACCGGTCGAGTTTTTTTGGCTTAGTCGTTTTTTGCCGCTATGAAGAACGCAAAAAGAAAAGCCGCTAAAGCAGCGCGAAAAACGCGGCAACCTGCCGAGAACCGCAAAACCGGGCTTCGTGTGCCGGCAAACGCAACCGGCGGAACCGCGCCAAGGCGCGTTCGAGCAATTTTGCAGAAGCTTGACGAAGCGTATCCAAATGCGGTGTGCGAGCTGACGCATGAAAGCCCGCTGCAACTATTGATCTCCACAATACTCTCCGCGCAATGCACGGATGTGCGCGTAAATCAGGTGGCAAAAACTTTATACAAAAAATATCCGACGCTGGAAGCATTTGCGTACGCCACCCCTTCCGAATTGGAGGCAGACATCCGGCCAACCGGATTTTTTAGAAACAAGACCAAATCGATTATGGCTGCCAGCAAAATGTTGCTGGACAATTTTGGCGGGAAAGTACCGCGTACCATGGAAGAAATACTGACGCTTCCAGGGGTAGCGAGAAAAACGGCAAACGTGGTGCTTGGAACAGCGTATGGAATTGCAAGCGGAGTGGTGGTGGATACGCACGTACAGCGAGTTTCGCAACGTCTGGATTTGACGCGCAATGAAGAACCAAAAAAAATTGAACAGGATTTGATAGCGATTCTGCCGAAGGAGAAATGGATCCAGTTTTCCCACCAGATCATTTGGCACGGCCGCCGGGCGTGCATCGCGCGTAAACCGAGGTGCGTGGAATGCAACCTGGAGAGAATTTGTTATTCGACGGACAAAACCATCTGAAAAAAAGAGGAGCTAAACCTAAACCCGTTTTAGCGTTACGGTTTGCAGTGAAAGATGAGTGCGGCAATGGCGGTGCCGATTTGGAGTAAACCGAACAATTACAGTAAAATGAGGCTGCTTGTTTCATGTCGGGGCGTAGCGCAGCCTGGTAGCGCGCCTGCCTTGGGCGCAGGAGGTCCCGAGTTCAAATCTCGGCGCCCCGACCACTTCTTACATCTCAATCCAGAAAAATTTATAACTTAGTCTTCCAGGGTTGGGAGGGTCTTCAGAACTTCGGTGGCAACGGGCCGGCTGAGAACCGGTTCATCTTTGCGGATTTTTCCATCACGAAAAATGAGCACGCGCTTGGCGTATTGCGCGATATCCAGTTCGTGCGTAACCAGCACGATGGTCAGCCCTTTGTCGTTTAGATTTTGAAAAATTTCCATAATCTCAACCGACGTGCGGCTATCCAGGTTGCCGGTTGGTTCGTCCGCTAAAAGAATGGATGGACGATTTACCAACGCGCGCGCGATGGCCACACGTTGCTGTTGCCCACCCGACATTTGAGACGGGAAGTGGTGTGCGCGGTTGGCTAGTCCCACGAGGGCCAGCGCTTCTTTCGCGCGTTTCTCGCGCTCGGCTTTATCCACTTTGGTATAAAGCGTGGGAAGCTGCGTGTTTTCCAAGGCGGTGGTACGCGCAAGAAGGTTAAATCCCTGAAAAACAAATCCAATTTTCTGATTTCTGATCAGCGCCAACGCCTTTTTATCGTGTTGCACAATATCGATGTCCTCGAGCAAATATCGGCCGGAGCTGGGCCGGTCAAGCGTGCCGAGCATATTCATGAACGTGGATTTGCCGCTGCCGCTGGCCCCCATGATGGCCACAAACTCTCCGCGGCGAATATCCACACTCACGCCGCGCAGAGCGTGTACGCGAGTTTCACCCAAGTCATAATATTTGTGGACATCTTCGACGCGTATAACCACGTCGACTGGAGCGGAGACATTCGAGGGTGGCATCGCTTGCATAGTTGGCGTTGATGCTGGCATGTCACTTAATGGAATTAATGCTTGAGCGTTCCCGGCGCGGCGGTTTTTGGCATTACGGACCTGATGATAACCGGATCTCCTTCTTTTAGTTCCCCGTTCAACACGGCGCTGACCTCGGTGTACGCGTGATCGGTAATGCCAAGTGAAACCTTAACTGGTTCCATTCCGTTGTCAGCCCTGAGCTTCCACACCACCGCGGTATCTGTTTTTGGCGCACGCGTATTGTTCTGCAGGTTTACCGCAGCCTGAGCCACACTGTCGCTTGCTGACGAAGCTTGCTCTTTCGCGCTTATTCTTTCGTTCATCTCAATGCCAAATTTTTTGTAAAGCGCCAGAACATCTTCGGGCGGAAGCGGTGGTTTATAACGCAAGGCGGTATTGGGAACTTTCAGGGCGTTCTGCACCGTTGCCACGGGTATGGTTACGTACGCCGTCATCCCCGGAAAAAGTTTAAGGTCGGGATTTTTGAACTCAATGATCGTGTCGTAAGTAACGACGTTTTGCACGGTGGTGGGGTTCATGCGCACCTGGCTGACGGTGCCATGAAAAGTTTCTTTTGGAAAAGCGTCTACCTTAAACGTCACCGGCTTGCCCGGCTTGATGTTGCCAACATCGGATTCGTCTGTTTTTGTATACACGAGCATCTTGGTTAAGTCCTGGGCAATAGTGAAAACCGTCGGCGCTTGCAAAGAAGCGGCCACCGTTTGCCCCACATCCACGTTGCGCGCCACCACTGTGCCGTCAATCGGCGAGCGGATGACCGTGTAGTTCAAATTGATCTTGGCGACAGCTTCCGCGGCGGTTTTTTGGCTGACTTGCGCTTCCGCCTGCGTAACGTTAGCGGCCGACGCGCCCACCGCGGCTCTCGCTGAATCATAATTTGCCCTGGTTAGATCCAGCTGCTGTTTGCTCATGATATTCGCTTTGGAAAGCTCGGCGGCGCGATCGTAATCAGCCTTGGTCTGCACCGCTGCCGATTTCGCTTTTTCTAAATTTGCTTTGGCGGCCGCCAGGTTAGCTTTGGCATTGTCTAAATCCGCGGAAGCCTGTAACAAAGCGCCCTGAAAAAGTGCAGGGTCAATAAGCGCAACCACATCGCCTTTGTGCACGCGTGAGTTGAAGTCCACATTCAGTTTCGCAATTGTTCCGGAAACCTGTGATCCGACTTGCACGGTAATTACCGCGTTGATCGTTCCGGTAGCTTCCACAACGTCGTGAATATCGCCCCGCTCCACTTTGGCGGTAAAGTGCTGGGGCTCTTCACCACGATTCAGGCGGAATGAAGCCAACAACACACCCACAACCGCGATAACCGTCAGGATGATCCATTTGCTCTTTATCTTCTTCATGTCTGTCCTGGAACGCGAAATGCGGTTTTCATTCGTAGCGCAGCGCTTCAATCGGATCCAGGCGGGAGGCCTTGCGCGCCGGGTAATACCCAAAAAAGACACCAACTGTCACCGAAAATAATGCCGCAATGACCACGGACCCGACAGACATTTGAATCGGCCAATGAAGCGTCTGCCCTATAAGGTAGGAGCCGCCTACGCCAAACAGCACGCCCGCAGCCCCACCAACTAGACTGAGCATCACCGATTCGCCCAGAAACTGTAGCTGTATCGCTGCCTCCGTGGCGCCAACCGCTACGCGTACGCCAATTTCACGCGTGCGCTCGGTTACCGAGACCAGCATCACGTTCATGATTCCGATACCACCAACAATTAATGAAATGGAAGCGATAGCGATCAGCAGAATAGTGAGAGTCCGGCTGGCCTCGAGTTGCGCTTGAATAACGTCTTCAGGATTGCGGACGTTGAAGTCGTCGTCTTCTTCCGGACGCAGATGGTGGCGATCGCGAAGCACTGCCGCAGCTTCTTGTCCGGCGGCCTTGACCGCGCTTTGCGAAACCGCGGAACAAAGAATGTCATCCAGCCAGGCGTCGCCTTTGATTTTTTTCTGGGCGGTAGTATATGGCATCACAACCGTGTCGTCCTGGTCCGTTCCGGAAACCGAAAGCCCCTTGGGATGCAGGACAGCAACAATCTTGCACGGGAGATTTTTCACCCTCAGAATTTTTCCAATAGGATCTTCCACCCCGAAAAGCTGATCGCGAACTGTCCGTCCAATGGCGCACACATCCGCCGCGCGATCTACATCATCCTGGGAAAAAGCCGCGCCCTGATCCACGGTCCAGCGTTTGATATCGAAATATTCCGGCGATACCCCGCGATAGCGGGTAAACCAGTTTTGGTTTCCGTAAATTATTTGCACGTTACCATCCACGTTCGGCGTAACGTTTTTGATCAGCGGTATTTGATTTTTGATGGCCACGGCATCGGCATACGTCAGCGTTTTAGTTCCGTGCGTTCCGGTGCGCACGCCGTTCACTGCGCGGCCTCCCGCTTCAATCCACACGAGACTATCGCCAAGGTTGTTCAACTGCTCTTCAACTCGCGCTTGCCCCGCGTTTCCAATCGCGACAACGCAAATGACCGCGGCAATCCCGATGGTGATACCGAGAACCGTCAAGATGCTGCGCATCTTATTGCGAAGCAAGGCTACCAAAGCGGATTGCAGCAGAGCCGAGTAATTCAAATTTCACCTGACAAGACTGGGACGCGCGCGCTCATGCGGTGGTTACTGTCCTCGCGTACGAACCTCAATTCTCCGCAAACGGAGATAAATACAGTATTAATCATAGTCTTGCCGAACTGTTGAAGCGAGGAATGGGTAGACTCGAATGTGGTTCTAAACGTTTAGGGAAACCGCACCAGCAGCAGTAACGCGGCGCCAAAAATAACAAACGACACCATAAAGGTGATTACCATAAAACCCATCATGCGCCGCATGGGTATTCCGGCGATGGCCAAAATCGGAAGCGCAAAAAATGGCTGGAGCATGTTAGCCACCGATTCGCCCATCACCACGCCCATGGTTGTGCCCGAAAATGAGGCGTGAAGATCTCTCGCCGCAGGGAGGACAAATGGACCTTGCACCGCCCAGTGTCCTCCGCCACTCGGAATGAATAGTGTAATTACCAACGAGCACAGATACGTCCAGAACGGAAGCGTGTGCGCGGTAGTAAACGTAAGAAAGGCTTTCGAAATCACGCCTGCGAGACCCGTAGTGGTCATGATGCCCATGATGCCGCCGTAAATTGGGTATTGCAGAATCAGCGGGCCAGTTACGCGCGCCGCGTTTTTGACGGCTCCCACATATGCTATCGGCGTCCAATGGAACAAGAGGCCAATCGCCAGCGCAAGAAGGATCATGGAATTCAAATCCATGAAAAATCCCTTTTGACGCCATTGAAAAATGAGCGCGGAAAAAGCAACGACAACAAGCAGCACGTTCAGAATCCAGGCATTATCCAGCGCTGATCCAAAGGTGCCCTTTTTATCCTGCTCCACTTTCCCCTGATCCTCCGCTTTCAGGCGTGCCGGATCAGCGGGAAGCGTGTGAGCTTCGTCGGGGCCTATCCATCTGTAGATAAGCGGCAAGAGTACGAAAAGCGCTAAAACCGGAACGAGATTCAGCGGGCTGAAAATGGTCTTGGAAAGCGGCAAGGTGAAGCCCGCGGTTTTCTCCACCAGGTTGAGCGCGGAGCCCGAAGTGGCTTGCGAAAGAACGATCGATCCAGAAAGCCCTTCGGTGGAAACTACGAAACCGGTGTAGGCCGCCGCCACCAGCCATCCGAAATCCATGCGCACGCGCTTGGCAATTTCGCGAGCGAGCAATCCTGCAACAACAAGTCCCAAACCCCATTGCAGCCACGAGGCCATCATGCCCGCGATAACGGTCAGGGAAACCGCGTTACGCGGCGTGCTGGCAAGCATGGCCGTTTTTTCCAGCACCAAACGAATTGGCTTGGAGCTGGCCAGCGCGTAACCGGTAACCAGGATCAGCACCATCTGAAAGCCAAACGTCAAAATGTTGAAGATGCCCGCGTACCACGAGCTCGCGATTACTCCCGGCGTTGCAGTGGGTACCAGAAAAAACGCGAGCAGCGCCGTCAGTAGCGTCAGCAGAATGGCGAAAACGAACGGGTCGGGCATCAACCGTTCCAGCGCATAAACAAAAACGCCGGTAAGGCGGCTCAACCACGAACTCTGCGCGGGCTCGTTACTCTTGGTTACTTTTGGAGGCAATCGAATATATCCCCACCGAATATCTATCCGTGTAACAGCATAATTGTATTAAGGGTGTCACGAAGACAGAGACTTTACACCATTCGAGCGCCAATCCCCAATGGTGTGTGCTCACAAAAAAAAATATAATTAGCGTTTAGCCAGGCTTTGGGCGATAGCCGCGCCAAGCTCTTCGGTTGAAGACCGGCCACCAATATCAGGTGTTCGAACGCCGGACTTTGCCAATATATCTGTAATAGCTTTCTCCACGGCATCCGCCGCATCTGGCACACCCAAGTGCCGCAGCATCATGGCGCCCGACCAGATCTGTCCGATAGGATTCGCAATTCCCTTTCCGGCAATGTCTGGCGCTGAGCCGTGCACCGGTTCAAACATCGAAGGAAATTCTTTCTCTGGATTTAGGTTCGCCGAAGGAGCGATGCCGATCGAGCCGACCACGGCGGGTCCCAAATCCGAAAGAATGTCCCCAAAAAGATTGGAGCCTACCACCACGTCAAACCAGTCCGGGTGACGCACAAAATGCGCGGTCAAAATATCGATGTGATATTGGTCCGTACGAACATCCGGAAATTTCGCCGCCATTTCCGTGAAGCATTCATCCCAGAAAGGCATGGTGTGAATGATGCCGTTTGATTTTGTTGCCGAGGTTAAATGCTTCTTGCTCTTGCGCGCCATTTCGAAAGCAAATTGCAACACACGATTCACCCCGCGGCGAGTGAAAACCGTTTGTTGAACGGCAATTTCGTCATCGGTTCCCTCATAAAGACGGCCACCAATGTTCGAATACTCCCCTTCATTGTTTTCGCGCACGATGGAGAAATCAATTTGCCCGGGCTTCCAATTCTTCAGCGGCGAATCGATACCCTCAAAAAGCCGCACAGGCCGCAAATTCACGTATTGCCGGAACGTGCGGCGGATAGGGATCAGCAATCCCCAAAGGGAAACGTGATCGGGCACGTTTGGATAGCCGACCGCTCCGAGAAAGATGGCGTCAAATGGACGCAACTGGTCCAGCCCGTCCTGCGGCATCATCCTTCCGGTTTTTGCATACGTTTCGCAGCTCCAGTCAAATGGGTGCCACGCGAATTGGAATCCAAAGCGGTGCGCGGCAGCTTCCAGCACGCGGATGCCTTCAGGCACTACTTCTTTGCCGATACCGTCGCCCGCAATTACCGCAATTTTGAAAGTTTTCATAGCTTGTGGTCTTTATCCTTTTTCCGCGGAAAGTAATGGTGTAAGCGCGCTTATATCGCCAACCGACTCCAGGCTCCTCACGGTCGTGATTATCTTTTCCGTTTTGGCCGCCGGCCATTCTGCGTATTGCGCGCAGCCCCTGAATTTGTCGGCAGCTTCCCGAAATGTCATGGGATTCGAAGGGCTTCCTTTGGCAAACTCAGCGCGGCCAGAAATAATTTTGCCGTCCTTCAAGTGGATTTTTAGGATCGAAGTCATCTTGTCGAACCCCGCCGCTTCGGCCTCAGGATCGACATAGAAATTAATTCTTCGCATCATGTCTTGAACTTCGGGACGTTGTACAACTTTTTCTGAAAATTCTCCGAGTCCGGCTTTTCCCTCTACCAATAAAATTGCCATGCAAAATTCCATGCTGAACTTGCATTCCAACCCGGCCTTGGGATTGTGATGCAGCAGCGTGGTAGTCATGTTGTGATTCGCGCCGACGTCCACTTTGTCCACTTGCGAAGGTTTTATGTCGTTAGCTTGAATCAATCGCATCATCTCGGTCATAGCCGGATGGGTCAACGAGCCGGAAGGATACGGTTTCAACGAAATCCCCGGCGCAGCGAAAGTCCACGGCTTTCCCAGGTGCCCAAGAATGGCTGACGGGTCGTAGGACCCGCCAAATGCGTGGAAAAATCCGCGGTCGGCCTCCAGGATTTGTTCCGCCGCAGTCCAACCCAGCGCTGCAAATTCGGTGGCCTGTAATCCGCTTTCCGCCGCATGACCGGCCTGAAAAGGTTTGGTCATGGTGCCGAAATTTTCACGAAGTCCGCCTGACAAGCTGGCCACCACGCCGAAGGCATTCAACGTTTTGTGAACATCGAAATGTTGGAGTCTTGCGCAAGCAGCAGCAGATCCGAAAGGCCCGCAAGTTCCCGTGGAATGAAACCCATCTTGGTAGTGACGCGGCGCTATCGCTTCAGCGATCTTGCATTCCACTTCCACGCCGACGTGGTATGCCAGCATCAAGTCTTTGCCGGAAACGCCACCGTTTTCTGCCAGCGCGAGAGCGGCCGGAAGCACCGGCACAGTCGGGTGTACTAACAATCCGTACACACGGTCCTTCGCCGTCGCGAGTTGTGTGTCATCAAAATCATCCGCGTGAATCGAAACGCCATTAACAAAAGCCGCGAACCGCGGCGAGGTCTTCTGCGCGGTACCGATGATGGTCGCTTTCCCTCCGCAAATGCCTGCATTTTTTACGTATTGCCGGCTCAACGGTCCAGTCTCGGCCCTACTGCCCGCTAATGCGAGGCCCAGCCCATCGAGGATGGACTTCTTTCCCAATTCAATGACCTCTTCAGGAATCTCGGCGTATTTCGCCGTGGTAACAAATTCCGCGACGTAATTTGTAAGCCCTTTGGTGTGAGGAAACTCAGTCACGGGCGGCACCTTTCCCGCGGGCTTGGCAGTGCCAGCCAGAATCGTGGAAGCAACCACTCCAATAGAAACCTTGCCAAAGTCGCGTCTTTGCATTTGTTTATCTCGTTATTTCTTTGTTTATCTCGTTATTTCTATTTTCCCTGCGCGGCAGGTTGTGAGTGAATTTGGAAATGCCAGCTCGAATGCACTCTCGACTGCGCGGATGCTACGCTACCAGTTTCTTCGCGTCAACGAACAGCACGACTTGAAAATGCCGAATAACGCGAGTCGAGGATATAAAGCGCGTGTTTTCAACAAAAATTGTCCAGCAACCGTTTTGAGCTAAATAGAAATTAATCTTTGTTTAAGCCCGGTCGTCGTTGAATGGATTATGCTCTTGACGCAATCAGCAAGGGTACTCACGTGCGTGTCAAAGAACTCTCCTTTCGAGCTGTCCCCCAAGACGTCACCTCGACAAGTTCCGGCCGACGTAGTTCTTGGTCCTGTGCGCCCAAGGAGCAACTTGCAAAGCGGAAAACGATAAATTTCGTGCGATGATAGTCCACAAAAGCTTATGAGAATTCTCTTGGTCGAGGACGAACGAAAGGTCGCAAATTTTATTGCGCGAGCCTTGCGCGAAAATTCTTACGCCGTGGACGTGGCGGAAACCGGGGAAAAAGGCCTGGAACTAGGGACCGACGTCACTTACGATGCCATCCTCATGGACGTCCGTTTGCCAGGAATCAGCGGCGTTGAGGTATGCCGCGAAATGCGCCAGCATGGAGTGGAAGCACCCATACTTTTGCTGACCGCGAGGGGACTGGTCGAGCATCGCGTGGAAGGCTTGGATGCCGGCGCTGACGATTATCTCACCAAGCCTTTCGTCTTGGCGGAATTGCTTGCGCGTGTTCGCGCGCTGGTCCGGCGCGGTTTCCACAGCGGAAACGCCAGGCTCTCCTACGCCGACCTGGTGCTCGACCGGCATCGCCGGCGCGCCACTCGTGGTCAGGAAGTCATTCCGCTGACCGCTAAGGAATTTTCCTTGTTGGAACTTTTTTTACTTCATGCTCCGGAGCTGGTGACCCGCAGCGAAATCATCGAACACGTCTGGGATTGCCACTTCGACAGCGAAACAAATCTCGTGGAAGTCTACGTGAATCGTCTGCGGCAAAAAATCGATCAAAATCGTACGACGAAGTTGATACACACCGTGCGCGGGGTGGGCTATCGTCTGGAAACCGGGCAATGATAAGAGCCACCACGCTGCGTTTCCGGATGATGATCCTGTTTTGCAGTGTTGTGGGCGTGCTTTTGGCATGTTCTTACCTGGCCTTCTGGATACTCCTCGATCACGAAGTCACCGTACAGCTCGATCGCCAATTGCAAGAAACTGCTCGACCCCTCATCGCCGATATCATGACCGAACCGAATGCTCAGGATGTCAGCCGATTGGATATCCCAGGGGAATTTTTTGAAACTTTGAGTCCCGACGGTCAAGTTTTTCAACGTTCAAGAAATCTTCGAGCTCCGATCGGCTTGAAAGGAATGAGCCCTTCGGTTGCAAAGCCTACATTTGGAAATGCCATTGTCGGTAACGATGAATACATGCGTGTGGCGCTAATTCCCTACCACCATGGCGGTCAAACCAGCATTCTCGCCGTGGCAATTTCCAAACACGGTACAAACGGAGTCCTCGAGAGTTTCGGAAAAGTAGCGCTCATTCTTTTTCCCTTGAGCCTGCTGCTCACCGCCGGAATTTCCGCTTTCTACGTGGGCAGAAGCCTCGCTCCCATCACCGCTCTAACAGAACAAGCGGCGCTGATGACCAAGCGCGTCACCAATCGGGAAGGTTTCTGGAGCCCGCTGGAAGTCTCTTCGCCCCACGACGAATTAGGCAGATTGGCGCAAACCTTCAATCGACTTCTGCACAGCGTCGATTCCGCAGTGCTGCAATTGCGCCAATTCGTTACCGATGCTTCGCATGAATTACGCACGCCTCTCGCGGTTTTGCATGGTGAAACCGAGTTGCTGTTGTCGAAATCGCGCAGCCCTGAGGATTACCAGCAAATTTTGTGCATGTTCGACGACGAATTCAAAAAGTTGACGCGCATCGTGGAAGGTCTGTTTACGCTGTCCATGGCCGACGCCGGCCAGTTGCACCTTTCCTGTGAGCCGCTGTACATCAACGAAGTGCTGGAGGAAGCGTGTTCGCTTCTGGATACGCGCGCGAAATCCAGAAATATCACTCTGGTACGAAGCCTCAAGCAAGAAATCTATTATTTTGGTGACGAAGCTTTCCTCCACCAGCTGTTTGTCATTTTTCTCGACAACGCTATCAAATATTCGCCGCGGGATACCGAAGTTCGCGTGTCACTCGAAACACGGGATGGCTCCATTTACGCGCTCTTTCAGGACCAAGGCATTGGAATCGCCAGCAGCCACTTGCCGTATATCTTTGAACGGTTCTATCGCGCAGCTCCGTCCAGTAGCGCCGAAGCTCAAAGCGGGGGCCTGGGGTTAGCTATCGCGCAGGCCATTGTCCGTGCCCAGGGCGGTGCCATCGAATGTCAAAGCGAACCTGGAGTTGGCTCGCTGTTTACGATTATTTTGCCAGTCACAAAAACATCCAAAGTAGTTCCCGAAATCCCCGCTAAACAGAAATTAATTCTCAATTAAATTCCCTGACCCGCAGGCAGCTACTCCCCTCGGTAATTTTCTAGCGCTGCAATAATTTTTGCGCCGTACATCTCAATCTTTTTTACTCCAAAACCGCTGACCTTACGGAAATCCGCCAAATTTTTCGGCCTCGCTCTGCACAAATCATCCAGAGAGCTATCGTGCAGCACAATAAACGCCGGCACACCTTGCGCCCTCGCCTCGTTGCGCCGCCATTCGCGCAAATGTTCTCGCAGTGTGCTGGCTGGCGCTGCGGGCCGGGAATATTTCACCGGCTGTATCAAAGCCGGTAAATTCTTTACCGATTGCTCGCGGCCGACCGGAAAAGCCTTGCCAGAAATGCCCTTCGGCTTTTTTCTAGGCTTTTTGTTGCTTGTTTTTGTTGCGGACTTTGGAATCGCCTCCATCCACTCTGGTTGGCTACCGCACACATCACACGCCTTGCACATCTTCCACTTCGGTGTCTCCCCAAAATGCATGCAAATCCGCCAATGCCGGCATTGTTTTGATTCGGCGAATCGCAACACTTCCGCGGACTGGTCCCGCATCCGCTGCCGTTCCTTGCGATCTTCAATGATGCTCGCAAAATATTCCAGCAGACCCGCATCCCTCTTCTGCCACAGCAAAATACAGTCAGCGGGCTCCCCGTCCCGCCCCGCGCGCCCTGCTTCCTGGTAATACTGTTCGATGGATTTTGGCAGCGCCAGATGTATTACCGCCCGTACCGCGGATTTATTGATTCCCAAACCGAACGCCAGCGTGCCCACCATGATTTTTACTTCGTCGCTGGCCCACGCTTCCTGGTTTCGCTGCCGCGTCGCGGCATCCATCTGTCCGTGATAACCGATCGCCGTGAAGCCGTGCTCTCTTAACAATTCAACCGTTTCCTGAATGCGCTTAACCGTTGGCGAATAGACGATTACGCTTTCCCCTGAAAACTTTTTCAGCGCGGCAAGCAGCAGCGAAACTTGTTCCTCCGCGCCGCATTCCCGGATGATGTAGTGCAAATTTGGCCGGTGAAAGCTGGCGATGTATTTATCCGGCTCGCGAAGTTTTAACTGTTCGATGATGTCGTGCCGCACCCGCTGCGTGGCGCTTGCCGTAAAAGCCGCAATCGCGCAACTCGGAAAATCGCCTTTCAAACTGCTCAGCAGCCGGTAGTCCGGCCGGAACTCATGGCCCCATTCTGAAATACAATGCGCTTCATCAATCGCAAAAAACGCTATTGGAACTTGTTGCAGCCAGCCCACCGTATCGGGCCGCGCGATTCTCTCAGGCGAAAGATACAGCAAACGGTAAGCCCCGGTCTTGGCCCGCTCGATGATTTTGTTTTGCTGCTCGTTTGAAACCGTGCTGTTCAAAAGCGCCGCGGAAATTTCCATCTGTTTCAGCTGCGCCACCTGATCCTGCATCAAGGCAATCAGCGGAGAAATCACGATCACCGTTTCGCCGGTCAATAAAGCGGCCGGCAATTGGTAACAAAGCGACTTGCCCCCGCCCGTTGGCATTACCACGCAAACGTCGCGCCCGCTGAGCAGGCTTTGCACAATATTTTCCTGCCGCGGCCGGAAAGAATCGTAGCCCCAGTAGCGCTTCAGCGCCGAATGCAAAACTTCGCTGGAAAATGTACGCAATCGATTCACACCCGGTAAGCCTTAACAAAAAAATAGATGGTCGTGGCTATTCCCGCCATAATCACAAATCGCCGGATCCACACTTGCGATAATTTTTGCGCAAAGTGCGCGGTCGCGTATCCACCAGCCAAAGCGCCCAACGTCATCACCAGGCCCTGACGCCAGGCAATCAAGCCACTCGCCACAAACAGAAATGCAGCGACGCCATTCGTAGTGCTTCCCAACACTGTTTTCAGGGCATTCATCGCATGGATGTCGGTCATGCCCAGGGATGCCAGCATTGCCAGGTTCATCAGCCCCACGCCACCGCCAAAGTAACCACCATAAATTGCGACGAAAAATTCAAATATCGAAGCGCTCACAATCGAGCGGTTGCTCGCGTGTCGCTCAATGCCCTTCGAAATTTGACCCGTTAAATATTTTCCAAATGCAAAAAGCAGCGTCGCCGCCAGCATCAACCAGGGGAGCACGCGCAGGAATGTTTGCGGAGGTGTTTTGATCAACAGAAATGCGCCGATCATTCCGCCAGCAATGCTTGTAGCCACCAGCGGCGCCATAACTCTTCGCGAAAATTTTAATTTGCTGCGGTACGCCCCGCCGCTGGCCGACATTCCAACCCACAGCGCGATCGTGCTTGTAGCGTTAGCTGCCAACGGCCCTACGCGCGCAAATAGCAGCGCCGGAAAGGTAACGAAGCTGCCTCCGCCCGCAACAGCGTTGATCGCGCCGCCCAGGGCGCCCGCCAAAAATAAAAGCACCGCTTCATAACTTGTCACCATTCACTAATATCACGAAATCAGAAACTATTTTCCTGAATTGACTACTAATACTTGCCGGTAGCATCATCTTTGGAAGTAAACTCGTAAAATTCACCGCATCTTTTCCGGGGGCCATAACTTTGCCGAAAGCGCGTCGAACCAATCCCAAAAAGAAAGCCCCTGCCTCAATTCCGCCATCCAAAACTCCCGATTTGACGGAATCGCAAATTGCCGTGCACTGGAAGGAGGAGGCTTATCTTCAGCCTCCGGCTAAGTTCATTGCTCAAGCCAACCTCAACGATCCTGAAATGGTGGAGCGCTTCAGTGAAAAACACTTTCCCGAATGTTTTCGCGAATATGCTGACCTGCTTGACTGGAACCAGTATTGGCATACCACGCTGGACACCGCGAACCCGCCGTTCTGGAAATGGTTCGTCGGCGGCAAACTAAACGCATGCTACAACTGCGTCGACCGTCATCTGGCGAAGCACAAGAACAAAGCCGCATTCATCTTCGTCGGTGAGCCGGAAGAGGAAGCCGCGCAAGTCATCACCTTCCAGGAACTCTATCGTCGCGTAAACGAAGTTGCCGCTTTACTCCGCGATTTTGCAGGACTGAAGACCGGCGACCGCGTAACTATCCACATGCCTATGATCCCGGAGTTGCCGATCACCATGCTGGCATGCGCGCGGCTCGGCATTATCCATTCCGTAGTCTTCGGCGGCTTCAGTGGAGAGGCGTGTGGCGCGCGCGCCGCGGATTCAGGAAGCCGGGTGCTCATTTACGCTGACGGCTATCATCGCAACGGGCGTTGGGTGGACCACAAAGGCAACGCCGATATCGCCGTCGCCAGTGCGGAAAAAGAAGGCCAGCACATCGAAAAAGTTCTGGTCTGGAAGCGCTATCCCGGAAAATATTCTTCTGAAGTTCCCATGATTATGGAACGCGATTATTTTGTGGACGAGGTCCTCAAAAACTATCGCAATCAAATTGTCGAGCCCATTTCGCTGGACGCCGAAACCCCGCTATTTCTCATGTACACCAGCGGCACCACCGGGAAACCCAAGGGATGCCAGCATCGCACCGGCGGATATCTCGCATACGCCACTGGCACTGCAAAATTTTATCAGGACATTCATCCTGAAGACGTCTACTGGTGCATGGCCGACATCGGCTGGATCACTGGACACTCTTATATTGTCTACGGCCCGCTCGCGCTTGCGGCTACCAGTGTTCTCTATGAAGGCGTACCGCAATTTCCGGACGCCGGACGCCCATGGCGTATCGCGGAGCGCCTGGACGTAAATATTTTCCACACCTCTCCCACCGCCATTCGCATGCTGCGCAAGGCTGGCGCGGACGAACCGAAAAAACACAATTACCGCTTCAAGCACATGACCACTGTCGGCGAGCCCATCGAGCCGGAAGTTTGGAAATGGTTTTATGAAGTGGTTGGCAAAGGTGAAGCCGTCATCGTCGATACCTGGTGGCAAACGGAAACTGGCGGATTTCTCTGCACCACTAAGCCCGCGCTCGACGCCATGAAACCGGGCAGCGCCGGCCCTGCCTGCCTCGGTATCTACCCGGTGATCTGGGACGAGGAAGGCCGCGAAGTAAAAGCCGGAACCGGCATGGCTGGCAACATTTGTATTCGCAATCCCTGGCCCGGAATCATGCAGACAATTTGGGGCGACCCGCAACGCTTCGTCGGCAATTACTACAAAAAATATAACAAGGATCCGCGAAGCAAGGATTGGCGCGATTGGCCGTACTACGCAGCGGACGGCGCAGTCCTTCCCGCTGATGGCTATTACCGCATTCTGGGCCGCGTCGACGACGTCATCAACGTCGCCGGCCACCGCCTCGGCACCAAGGAACTCGAGTCCGCCTGTTTGACGCTTCCCGAAATCGCCGAAGCAGCCGTCGTACCCGTTGTCGATGACGTAAAGGGTCGCGTCCCGGAAATTTACGTCTGTCTGAAGCCCGGAATCCTGCCGCAGAAGGCCATCCAGGAAAAAATTATTTCTACCATCGAAACCATGATTGGCAAAATTGCCCGCCCCAAGCGCATTCACATGGTGCCCGACATGCCAAAAACGCGTTCTGGGAAAATTATGCGCCGCGTGCTCGCCGCAATTTCCAATCATACCGACACCGGCGACATCACCACGCTTGCCAATCCCGATATCGTCGGCCAAATTCGCGAACTCGTGCAAGGCCGGAATGCGGTGCCGCTCGCCGAAGCTCCTGAAGATATAAAACGCTTTGGAGAAGAGCGCTAGTTTTTGTCACCCGGCTAGCAGCCCGCTTCAACGAAAATTTATGAGATAATTTTTCATCTCATCTGGGAGAAACACTATGGCTGAACCATCGATAGATGAACTAAAAGCGCGAATCGCTGAGCTTGAAAAACAAGGATCAACAAAGCGCAGCGGTAATCTCGAATTTCGCGTGTCCGAAAAAGGTGGCGTGAGCGTATACGGACTTGGCCGCTTTCCGGTCACTCTTTACTACGAACAGTGGACACGTCTGCTCGCGACAGCGGTAAATCTCAAAGCTTTCCTGGAAGAAAATAAATCCAGGCTCAAACTTAAAAACCAGGAATAACCGGGAGTTCGTGCGAAATGGCTTCTCCACGCAGTGTCGCACCAGGTGCCACGCCGATCTTCTTTGCAACACCTTCGGCGTTCCGCGAATGGCTCGAATTACATCACTCCACCGCCCGTGAACAATGGATCGGCTTGCATAAAAAAGATTCTGGTAAACCGAGCATCACCTGGCCGGAGGCGGTTGATGCTGCGCTCTGTTTTGGCTGGATCGACGGCCTTCGCAAGCGCATCGACGAAACCAGCTATATGAATCGCTTCACGCCGCGAAAGACACGCAGCAACTGGAGCGTGCTAAATCTTAAGCGAGTCTCGGAACTGTGCAAACTGGGCTTGATGCGACCGGCCGGGTTGCGCGTGTTTGAATCTCGGTCCGCGGAAAAATCACAAGTATATTCCTACGAACGAAGAAAAACCGCAAAGCTTGGCAAGGCTTTCGAAAGGCAATTCCGCGGCAACAAAAAAGCTTGGGAATTTTTTTGCGCACAGCCACCCGGTTATCAACGCGTCGCGACTTGGTGGGTCGTCAGTGCCAAAAGAGAAGAAACGCGGCTTAAACGTTTGGCTACTCTTATCAAAGATTCCGAGCATGGCCGTAGGATTGCGCACCTTACGTCCCCGGCGGCGCCTTAGCCCGGGGGCGCCCGCAAGGCCCACGCTGTCACAAAATCTCGCTGACAAGCGTATAACCAGCGAGGGAGCGGAGGCGGCCGTGCCACAGGGTTTCCTAGAAGAACTGCCAGCGGAAAAGCCGGTCATGCGCGAAATCAGTTCTGTGAACTCCACCTCCCCCTTCGATGAGTTATTTCTCGCGCACTATCCCCGCCTGGTATCCATTCTGCGCCGTATGTTGGGAAATTCTGGACGCGCCGAGGAGTTGGCCACCGACGTTTTCTTGAAGCTTCATCGCCAGCCGCTTCCCGCAATTGCCAATGGCAACATTCCCGGCTGGATGTACCGCACTGCAATTCACCTGGGAATTGACGAATTGCGCTCCAGATCGCGCCGCGCGCGCATGGAGCAAGAAGCTGCGCGACTAAGCGCTGGAACTCCGCGCCAGCAAGACGGCTTGCAGCAATTGCTGCGCGCGGAAAAGCAGCAGCGGGTTCGCGCAGTGCTTGCTGAACTCAAACCAAATTGGTCGGAGCTCCTGCTTTTGCGCGCTTCCGGCCATAGCTACCGCGAATTAGCGGAACACCTGGATATAACGCCGAACTCGGTGGGAACAATGCTGGTCCGTGCCGAAGCCGCCTTTTTACAGCGTTACCGCGAACTTTTTAATGAGGAGGAGTTATGAATTGTCTTTCAGACGGCGCCCTGCGCGCTTATTTTGACAATGAACTGTCTGCGGGCGAGGGCGCGCGAGCCAAGCTGCATCTGCAGAATTGCCTAACGTGCCGGGAGCGTTCGGACGCTCTCTCCAATATTGCTGGGCGCGTGAGAACACAACTCGATACCCTTGAGGAGGTCGGCAGCGCTCCGCAAGAAAACCCGCAACTCGCGCTGGCTCGTTTCAGGTCCCAGCTCGACATCCGCGAAAAACCCGTGTCTTTGCTCCAGCGTATTTTTGTTCCGCGCTGGCGTTTCGCCTGGGCTGCCGCGGTCGCCGCCGCCATTATGATCACTGCCCTCACTTTCCCTACGGCACGCGGCATGGCTCAGCGGCTTCTCGCAACTCTAAGAATTGAAAAGGTGCAAACCGTACGCCTCGATCTTTCCTCGTTGAATGGCAACCACGCCTTGACGGAAATGCTGGGAAAAATGATTTCAGACAAGGTGGTCATCACCGCGGATGAAAAACCTCAAGACGCTGCAACCGCGGAAGCTGCGTCCAGGCTCGCTGGATTCGATGTTCGTGTTCTCCCCGAACGTGCGGATTCCGCCACTTTTAAGGTGGAAGGACAGCACGCGTTCCATATGTCCATCGACCGCGAGCGCTTGCAGGACGCGCTCGACCAGGCCGGACGGCCCGATTTGATTCTTCCCGCCACACTCGATGGCGCCACCGTGTCGGTGCAAATTCCGCGCGCGGTGGAAACGCGTTACGGCAATTGCCCAGCGGATGGTCACGACGTTGGTGGCAAAAAAGCCGCGGAACACGTGGAACGTAACAACCAGGACAAAGAATCGCGTCTTTCATCGTTGCCCGAAGATTGCCTCTTTCTAATGCAAGCGCCCAGCCCGGTCATCAACGTTCCGAGCGACCTTAATTTGCAGCAGCTCGCGGAAACCGCGCTGCAGATAAGCGGCATGACCCCCGTGCAAGCTCGCAAGTTTTGCCAGGCGATCGACTGGAGGTCCACGCTCATCCTCCCGATCCCGCATTTCGTGAATTCCTACGACAACGTGGAAGTCAACGGCGCCCAAGGCACGCTGATGCGCACTTCGGCCTATCGCGGTCCCGGATACGTGCTGATTTGGGTGAAAAATGGCATCATCTACCTCCTCAGCGGCACTGGCGCCGCGGATAAAGCCGTGGAGCTGGCGAATACACTCGGCTGAGACGTGGAGAAATTCGCTGCCCTCTTTAGAAGCGTTTGCCATCGAAACCACGAATCTGCGAAAGGTGTTTGCGAATAAGGTCGCGGTCCGCGGCCTCTCCCTTACCGTTCGGCGTGGAGAAATTTTTGGTTTCCTGGGGCCCAACGGCGCTGGCAAAAGCACTTCGATCAAAATGCTGCTCGGCCTCGTTAAACCAACCGCCGGAGAAGCGAACGTGCTGGGATGTCCCTCCACCAGCGTCGAAGTCCGCCGCAAAATTGGTTTTCTTCCCGAGGATTTTCGCTTTTACGACTGGCTGACGCCCGCCGAGCTGTTGTCGCTTCACGGACAACTTTGCGGTCTGAGCGTTGCCCAATTGCGCGATCGCATTCCCGCGTACGTTGAGCTCGTCGGGCTCACTCCGCATCGCGAACGAAGATTGCGCGGATTCTCCAAAGGAATGCTGCAGCGTATCGGCCTGGCGCAAGCGCTCATCCACGAGCCTGAGCTTATTTTTCTCGACGAGCCCACTTCTGGTCTCGATCCCATGGGCCGCCGCTTGGTCCGCGATATCATCCATGCTCAGCGGGATCGCGGCGCTACCGTTTTTCTCAATTCTCACTTGCTAAGCGAAGTGGAAATTACCTGCGACCGCGTGGTTTTTATTAAACACGGCGAAGTGGTAGCTACCCGCAATTTACGTGATACCACGCATGGAGAAGTTCGCGTACTGGTTCGCGCGGAAAATCTCACGCCGTCGGTGATTGCTGGTCTTTCGCCTTGGATTCTCTCGTCGCAATTCGAAGGCGAGCGGCTCGCGCTATCGACCAAATCCCTGGAAGTTCTGCCGGACATTCTCCGCCATCTGGTGGCTTCCGGCGTCAACGTTTACGAATTCACTCCGCAGAAACTTTCTTTGGAAGAATCCTTTTTAAAAATCATGGGCGAGGATCAGGGGCTTTGATGGGCATTTGGATCATGGCGCGCATGACGTTTCTCGAGGCTGCGCGCAAAAAGATTTTGTGGACCGCGCTGCTCGCCGGCGCCGCTTTCCTTACTCTGTTCGGCACGGGTATGCATTATCAAGTGAAGGATTTCAATGCGAGCGGCATGACGCCGTTTCTGCGTTACCAGATATTGAGCACCATGCTGCAGATCGGTTTCTACGCTATCGATATGCTTGCCGTGGTCATGACCGTTCTCACCAGCGTGGACACCATATCCGGAGAGATCGCCTCTTCCACAATTCACGCGATTGCCACAAAACCCGTGGCGCGCTGGCAAGTGCTGATCGGGAAATGGCTGGGCTTTACAGCAATGGTGGCGGCGTTCGTCGCCCTCATGTTCGGAGGCGTGCTGTCCATTGGTTACTTCATCGGTGGCGTGCGCCCGCACCACGTTGCTCTTGGTGCAGGTCTGGTGTTCCTCGAATGCCTGCTGGTTTTAACCACTACATTTTTGTTTGGTACTTTTTTTTCTACGCTGACCAACGGCCTTATTGTTCTGGGGCTTCACGGCCTGGCGTTCATCGGTGGCTGGCTCGAGCAGATTGGTTCGGCAACAAATTCACCGCGCATCGTCGCAGTCGGTATTGTTTCGAGCCTGATCATGCCCAGCGAAGCAATCTGGCGGCGGGCTGCCTACGAAATGCAGTCCGCGATACTGCGCACGCTGGATTTTTCGCCATTCGCGAGCCGTTCCGCGCCCAGCCTAGCCATGCTTGTATACGCGGCGCTGTATCTTACCGCCGCACTGGCCATCGCCCTGTATCAATTCGAGCGCCGTGACCTGTAACGTGACCTACGCAATTCCTGCAGAAAACTTGTTATTTGCTGGCTGCAACAACGGGTGCGCCGCAATAGGATTCAACTTCCAGGCGAAATAGCGGATCCAAAACCGCATGTTTGCCATTCGCCGCCGAACATACCTGCCCTGCGGTCAATCCAACCGCGGCTCTAAGGTCCACGCCATCAAGGTTCGCTCCATTCATGTGTGCTCCGCGGAGAATCGCTCCCTCGAGTGACGCGCCACGAAGGTCGGTATGCGACAAATCCGTATCGAGCAATATCGTCCCTTTCAGGCGCGCTCCGGTCAGATCCGCGCCTGCAAGTTTTGCCGCCGATAAATCGGTGTCCTGCAAAAGCGATAAAGCCAAATTTGCGTTTTCTAGTTTTACGTCCCGAAGGTCCGCGTGAGAGAGATCCGCACGCAGCAGAATTGCGTGCTGCAGGTTTGCGCCGTAAAGACTGGCGGAGTTTAATTTAGCTCCCGAAAAATTTGTATTTTCCAGGTTGGCATAAGAAAAATCTGATTCTCGCAAATCCGCCGCCGCGAAGTTCGCGCCCCGGGCGTCCGCGGACACAAAATTCGCCTTTTCCGCTCTCATGCGGTCCAGCGCCGCGGAGCGCAATACCGATTCCCGCAAGTTTGCGCCTCGAAGATCGGATTCCGATAAACAAATTCCTTCCAGATTAGCGCGCCACAATCGGGCATTCACCAATACCGTGCGGTACCCCCGCGCATACCGGAAATTCTCAAGATTCAGTTTCGGGCCCGGCACCGCATCGAATTCTCCGCTCTTCAGCGTTTCTCGCGCCGATGGCGGGATAAAACTCGCCTCCGTGATTTCCGCGTATGGCCGGTATCCCGTGGATTGCAAAAATTCCGAAGCCCACCTGCGCATACTCGCCTGAGCAACTTCCGGATGCACGGATTTTTCAGCCGGCAATCCGTGTATCACCCCGATCGAAAGCAGTAGCAACGCGATTCCGGTCGCGAAGGAAGCGCGCAAGGACTTCAACACCATGCGCACCAGATTCTTCGCTTTCTTGCGCCGAAGTTC
>Ga0209117_1000146_pt1 | contig 44885 bp, 41 predicted proteins | sample BlaSpr_A8_OM2_M2_FD_187978 | JGI IMG/M metagenome (GOLD analysis project Ga0209117, IMG submission 187978) | Forest soil microbial communities from Thunder Bay, Ontario, Canada - Black Spruce, Ontario site 2_A8_OM2_M2 (SPAdes) (version 2) | ecosystem: Environmental > Terrestrial > Soil > Boreal... | reverse complement strand
ATTCTTGCGCGCATCGTCGATCGCTGCCCTTGCCTTCCTTGAGAGCTGGTCTTGGTCAAACGCCAGCCAGACGACAACATGCGTGTCGACGAGAATCACTTGAGCTCGCCCCAATCTTCAGCGGAAATCGCCGGCGAAACGATGTCGCCGGTAACGACACCCTTGCCACCGAGGAAGTCATAGATCTCGTCCGTGCCTGTGTTGACCGACGAGCTTCGCCACCGGCTTGCCGTGTTTAGTGATCACGACGGTCTGGTGCTTGGCCTGAACCTCGTCCATGATTGCAAGACAATTAGTCTTGAAGGCGCCCGCTGCCATCTTCTTCATCCCGAAACTCCTCTACAGTCTATGGTCATTGTACCATGGTCATATTTGCATAGCACGGCTCCAATCTGCGTACATGTCAGAACGGTTGGGGTATAGGATCATGACAACAATCGCGAACAAAGCGCAGGATCTTGCCGGCCGCTTACTCTGACACGTCTTGTCACAAACGGTTCTTCTTGCCAAAGGGAGGGGCTTACGAAACTTTTCTGTGTCGAAGGGAATGGGTGTTTGGGCCCCAGGCTCTTAACAACCTCGGGCAGGTAGTCTAGTTTTCTTGGCCGCCCCCGGACGTGCGACGAGGAGGACCAACATTGTGAATCTTCCAGCAGTGCGGCAGCCTCGGACTGGCTCAGGCTTCGGACGATTTGAGAGAAACCGGTTCCTGACTCTCGGACCCTTCAGAGCAACACCACTTACGTCGGGGCAAATCTTCAGCCTTCGTCACAGCCGGAGCATGGCAGACAAGAGAAATCTTGATGATTGCATTAATCTTTGCATCACCCGTCAAGTTTTCAATTGCGGACCCAAGTCGCTGCAACTGGAGGGACTGTTGGGCCCTATATTTTTGGCCCCGTTTCTTCCCCTTATGAAAGAGCAGAGTGACAGCCCCGGGGACGTCACATTCAGGTAGGGTCTTCAGGGGGCTTGCGGCGGTGCGGATGTCTCCAGTCCCGGAACAACTGCATTTTACCCTGGACAGGCTGTTGTCGCATGAGCTGGATACCGTCAAACTTACAGGGTTCCGGCTGTTCTTTAGTCACCGTGTGAGCTCTACGCGGGTGGCGGTGTTTGCTTTCGACCCGCACAGCTTTCAAATGCTGCAGGAGCTTACAGCAGACCGTGGCCGTGTGCCGAAAGCGCTCGATCTTGCAGCGGAACTTCAAAGACAGAAGGGCAAGACAGCGACGTACAGGAAACCAAGGCACTTTGATAGCACCTTTAAGGGTGCTATCATGGCAATCCGAGGTCATCATGTTCGACATCAAGAAAGACATTCAGGCGATGACGACATTCCGGCGCAATCCGGGGAAATTCATGAAGCACCTCAAGAAGACGAAGAAACCGCTGGTCCTTACAATCAATGGAAGGGCGGAGGCGGTCGTGCAGGATGCCGAAGCCTATCAGCGCCTGCTCGACGTCGCCGCGCAAGCCGATGCACTTGAGGGAATCCGGCAAGGCATCGAGGATATAAAGAAGGGTCGTGTGCGTCCGGCGCGTGAAGCTCTGGAAACGTTCCGGCGCAACCATGCCATACCTCGTTAGACTGGCCGACCGCGCCCTGCGGGATATGGAGGCCATCTACGAATTCATTGAAGCGGATGCTTCCGAAGGAGCGTTTGCGTGGTTCAATGACCTTGCCGAAGCAATTTATAGTCTAGAGCGATTTCCTGAGCGCGGGGCAGTCGTTCCGGAAAACAAGAAACTTCACCATTTGCTTTTTGGGAAGAAGCCAAGCACCTATAGAATTATTTACAAGGTAAATAAACGCAACCACGTTGTGAACATTCTCCACATCCGGCACGGTGCGAGGGCTGCACTCTCGGCGGAGTAAATAGGCATCTCTAGCCTTCCTCGCATTCAGCTTCGTCGATCTTCGACTCGCTCCCGAGCCTTTTTGATCGCCGTTTCGTTGATCCATTTTCCTAATGCGGAGGTCGGGGGGGCAAGGATTCGCCCGGCAAATGTTCAAAAAACTACGTTTTTACGTGATCGCTAACAATCGTACGACGTTTGGCGACAGCGACGCTTCTCCGATGGCTCGAACTCGCGGGATTCGGCACCCCAACTGTCGGCGCAAAAACCACCTCGAATCTCCTTCCGTGCGACTACTCTTGCTACTACTCTCGGTCGATTTGGCCTGTGCCTCGCCAATACTCTGACTGCCACGAGAATCAGTGGCAGACGTGCCCTTCACCGCCGGAGCGAAGACAGTTCAAACCGCCAGCGATGTTGACGACCTGATTGCGCAGAGAGGAACCCAGACCTGCCGATGGCGATCCAGCGGCCGGCGATCGAACGGTCTCAGACTGATTGGCTCTTTGGGCGACGTCCGGGTCAAGTTCGACGGCCCACGGCTTGGGCGGGTCCTTGCCAGAGCTGGCACGTGTGCGGTGGTGCCGGTGATCCTGTGCGACACGCCGGCCAAGAGATAAGAGTTGGATCGAGGGAGGCGAATCGACAAACGCCCACGGCCCGGAAGCGCGACTGCCGATCGCGTGAAGGCGAAGCGGGACGAAAGGGCAAACACTACGCATCGCCCGTAGTCTGGCCAGCAGTTGCGCGGACGTCAACGATCCTTTTGCCCCGGACGCGATATTGGCGACGGACAAGTGGCCCGTACGAACATGCGAATTTCTATATGTCATACAAAGGCCTGCTTGTAGTACAATTTGTACATGCGATTCGCAATTCAAGCCAGGCTGGATGGCCGATCGCGGAAGAGGCTCGCAGTTCTGGTGCGAGAATTGGGTTGGACTCCTTCGCGGGTTGTACGCGAGGGGCTGCGTGTTTTGGAAGCGAGTTATTTGCGCCGCAAGAAGCCAGGCATCATCGGCCTGGGTAAGTTCAAATCCGGTGTGCCAGACCTGGGATCGAACAACAAACATCTACGGAATTTTGGGCGATGAAGCCGGTCCTGCTCGACACAGGTTTCATCGTTGCGCTGTTGGACCGCAGCGAGAGTTTTCACAAGATGTGCGCTCGGACGATTCGAGAGGTGGAGGTGCCGCTAGTCACTTGCGAGGCCGTCATTACGGAGAGCTGCTATTTGTTGCGGAACTTGTCGGGCGCGTCGGAGGCGGTGATCGAGAACATCGCCGCCGGGATTTTCCAGGTTCCTTTTCAGCTTTCTCGAGAAACTGCTGGTGTCAAGCAAGTACTGCGAAAATACAAGGACCGGGAAATTGATCTTGCGGATGCCTGCCTGATTCGACTGGCGGACGAGTTCGGGACTGCGGATATTCTGACGCTGGATCAGGATTTCGCAATCTACCGCTGGGGCAAAAACAAACCATTTCGAATGCTGCCGAGCACGGACTTACAGAGGCCGAGAGAAGTACTAATCGCGACGAATCGAGGCAAAATGCGAATGAAAGGTGAACAAAGAAAGAGAAAGTGATTCGTCCGATTTTCGTTCGCCAGAACTCCGCAAGATGTCCCGCCGAAATGCCTAAGTGGGTTAAAAAACAATTGTTCTCACGAATCGCGCAGAGCTGACAGAGATAAAAGTAAACAAAAATTGGAGCGAAATCGAAAGGGGTATCTGGCCGAGTCCTTGGGGTCTTTCAAGGGCCTGGAAATCTTCGTCTGCGACAAATATGCGTACCCGGTCACTTCCGGACATTGCCCGCCAGGAACGACCGAAAAAGTAGACTGCTGGCCTATGCCAGAGGTGCCGAACAATATCGATATGACCTCCGGTAATCTTGGCTTGACGGATGAGGAGGAGAATCAGATCGTTAAATTTCTGGAAACATTGTCGGACGGTTTCACGAGGCCTTACCCCAACCGCGATACTTTTACGGGTGCTTGCATGAAGGGTGGTTCGGCTGCGACCCAAGGTAACGAGTTGCTGATCCCGACTCCGCCTCTACCGCCCTGCGCATCAGCTATCTGCGGCGCTTCGCCTGTCCCCGGCCCTAAGCCTATACCGTAATACAAACCGCGAAACGGCGGGAATGCCAGAACCAATGCATGTCTTCTCTGGCTCGTCCGTCTCGCAAAACTCTGAATGCGAGCGGACGGGCCGAGGCCAGTTATCGCCGATGGTGAATCGATCGCGGGATTTACGTTTGATCGTCTATCCGTAGAGTATTTATTTTAGGTGTGAACATGAACAGAATGATTCTGATACTGGCGATATCGGTTGGGGGGGAAAGCCTGCTCGCTCAGGAAAGTCCAACGACTCCAAAAGCCGCGCGGGTACGGATCATCGAAGGGCCTAAGATCGAGTTGGCAAAGGAGCATTTAACGATTATCAGCTGGACAACGACCAATCCCGGTGGCTCCCCCGTGCATTACGGAATCGTGCGCTACGGTACAGATCCAAGTGCCCTGCGCGATACCGCGAAATCTCCGATCAGGCTGAACCCTGGTTACTCCTCGACGGTTTTCCGCGTACGCCTTGATAATCTTAAGTCGCGGACGACGTACTATTACACGGTTGACTCCATGGAGGCCAATGGCACGAGCGATGGAGTCGTCAGCCCCCAAAACAACTTCACCACACGCTAGCCGGCCGTCTGTACACGACCGGCGCCATAATTTCGAGCATCGCCGCACTGCCATGTACTGAGATGACTTCAAGGCCGGCGACTCCCCCACCGCCAACCTGATGGCGGAGGCGATAAGAGAAGGGATGGAAGGCGGTCATTTCCGCGAAGACGAAAGAACGCCCAACGAGGAGCGGCGGCTTTGATGTCAACAGGCCTTAGTTATGATTGAAAAACTTCTTCAAACTGATACAGATTATGTCTGCACCTTCCTCAGAATTATCGCTGGAATAATTAGTTTTCCGTATGGAATGCAAAAACTGCTTGGCTGGTTTGACGGTGTAGGAATCAAGGGAACACTTGAACGAATGACAGCCGGTCGGCTCCAACCTGGTCCCCGGGGCGGGCCAGATTGTTTGGCTCGTCCTAAGTTTAGGTTTCTGCCACTCTGCGGCAGAGTCCATTTCTTGGTCCATCCATGGTCCAATAATTGTTACTTGGGGTTCCAAAGCGCGGTGTTGGTAGCCATCCGTGCCGCGTAGTGTCAATCAGTTACCAAAAGATGGTGCACTGTCACGGCAGAGGTCGCGAGTTCGAGTCTCGTCGTCCCCCGTGCCCCTTTTGCGCCCCTCCTCGCCCTCTGCTCGGCCCAGAGCTCGGGAATTGGCGCTTGAAAATGTATATACATTGATGTATATATATCTGGGAGGCAGATCATGGCCATCGCTCGCGTATTTAAGTCCGGGAACAGCCAAGCTGTGAGGCTGCCAAAAAAGTTTCGCGTCAAAAGCTCGGAAGTTGAGATTTTCCGGCGCGGCGACGAAATCGTATTACGAGAGAAAGCCGGCGGAATGGTCCGCGTGCTGGATTTGCTAGCCGAGTTGCCAGCGGACATGTTCCCAAAGAAGCGCAAAGACCCTCATCCACAGCGCCGCAAAGGTCTCTGATGAGCGCCCGCTATATGCTCGACACCAATATCTGCATCTATTTGCGGCAGAACCGGCCCCCAGAAGTGACCACGCGATTCCGCCAAATGCAGCATGGCGACGCCGTTATATCGGTGATTACCTATGGCGAGCTACATTATGGCGCAGAGCGAAGCCAGCAACGCACACATGCTCTAGAATCTCTCGGGCGCCTTGTATCTCTTTTGCCTGTGGTTCCCTTGCCGGGGGAAGCGGCGACAGCCTACGGCGAGATTCGCGCAGCGTTGGAGGCCCGCGATGAGAGGATCGGTGGCAACGATCTCTGGATTGCTGCTCACGCCAAATCCGCGGGGCTCACTCTCGTCACCAACAATGAACGCGAGTTCAAGCGCGTCCCCGGACTTAAGCTCCAGAACTGGACCAGCCGCCGTCCTTGATCGCGCGAAATGAGTTGCAGGGCAGAGTCCATTTCTTGGTCCATTCATGGTCCAATATTTGTTACTTGGGGTTCCAAAGCGCGGTTTTGGTAGCCATCCGTGCCGCGTAGTTTCAAACAGTTACCAAAAAATTGTGCACTGTCACGGCAGAGGCCGCTAGACCTGGGTGAGTCTGGCGCGTCGGCACTTGTGCCCAGAGGCCACAACTCCGGCGCGTTTTTCAGCCCGAAGATCGAGCCGCTCGCTTTTTTCTTCCATGCAGTATCCGGTTGATCGACTCGATGGAGAACTTTTCCGGATCGTAGTCTTCACCCACCCATTCAAGGAGTTCTTCGTGTTGAGGATGACGCGGATTCTGTAACGCCTCCAACAAACCACAGAACCCTCCGATGCCCCCGCAATCTTCAGGCGGGCAGGCGCCTGCACCGCCCATGCACAGCGGATAGGCCATGTTTGGGTCTACCGGCAAACCCTTTTCGAGGACTATGCCATGCTCCCAGCCGTCGCCGAAGTCGTACGTATAAACGATCTTTGCTCCAACGCGGGCCAGTAATTGATTCAGCCGTACTTTGCGCTCGTCGATCCCCTCCGCCACACCTCGCTCCGGATCGGTCGGGCCATAGTGCTGCCCGCGAAATAGGAACTCGTGCAGGTGAGAGTCGGTCCAGCCCATGGCCAGCTGCAGCAGGTCGTGCAGACTCGACAGTGTGATATCCGCGGGTACCAGCAGGCGCCGCCAGATGGGCGGCGCCGTCCGCAACAGCGTAACTTTGATCTGATAGATTTCGTTGCCAGAGCTTTTCCGTTCGGTTGGCATGGTCAGCATTCCTTTGCTTAGAGAAGGTGTCCTTCGCGCAGGACGTAAACGTGTGAAGCGCCAGACGCCTCCTGGCGCATGAATCTCTTGAAAAGCGCGCACAGGATCCACACGCAACCTGCGCTCAACTCGGAGCCTCGCCGGACGCCACACCACGCTCGAGCGCGTTTCGATAGTTCCAGGGCATCCACTCCGAGGGGTCCCGGAATAGCTCTCGGCGATGTTTCAGCAACTCTGTCAGGTAGTCGAAAGGGTTGGCGCCGCAGAGTTGGCAGGTGTAGATGAGGCTCATGAACAGGTCGCCCACGCGGGCGCCGTTCTGGGTCTTGTCGAACAGCGCGTTCTTCCGATGGAGGATAGCCATCTTTAACGCTTGGTCGGCGATGTTGCCAATGTTGATATTGAATCTCCCTCCATCGCAACGAGGGTGGCAAGCAGGCCGAACTGGCCAATGCTGATACCGCTTGGCGCAAGGAAAAGATCGTAGGTTCGAGACACGAGGCGTGCAGCCTGCCTGAGCCGGTAACAGGTACACCCAAGATCTCCCCAATTGGACGTCATCGGATGGCCGATGAGTTTGAACCGGAATTTGACGCGCTGCACGATGACGTGCAGACCGAGATTCTGGCGTTATCGCTCGTTCTGGAGCAGTTTGGGCCGCAGTTGGGAAGGCCCCGTGTTGACACGCTCAACGGCTCCCGCTATGCCAACATGAAAGAGAGTTGCGATTTAGCGCGGCAGACGGCGAATGGCGAGTAGCCTTCGCCTTTGATCGCAGACGCAGGGCGATCTTGCTCGTGGCGGGAGACAAATCAGGCGGGAGTGGAAAACGCTTCTACCGCGAATTGATACGGAAGGCCGATGAGCGGTTTGACGCCCACCTTGCCCGGGAGAGGAGATAAATATGTCTGTCAATGTCCGTGAAAAAATCAGACATTTAAATTCCACCCAGCGCAGAAAGGTCACGGCTCGCGCAGTCGAGTTAATTGCTGAGGAAATGAGCCTGCGTGACCTCCGGAAAGCCCGCAAGCTTACACAAGTCAGCGTTGCAAGGGTTCTCGGGGTTACCCAGGACAGTGTCTCGCGGCTTGAAAAGCGTAGCGATCTATTGCTTTCGACATTACGGAAGACGGTTAGGGCGATGGGCGGAGACGTGCGTTTTGTTGCTGAATTCCCCGATCGTGCCCCAGTCGTACTGTTTGAAGACAATCTGCCCTGGCGAAAAATAGCCCTCCGTGAGACCGGCACCAAAATCGCCCCAAAGTCCCGCGCGAGGACAACCGCCAGACGATCTGGCGCTTCGGCAGCCATCCGGGGATGAACCCGGCGCGGGCGGTTCCGGAAATGCCCAAGACCCAAAACTGGTAAGCCTGGAACAACGATCCCAGACGCGCTTAGAAAAAACGGACAGACCTCGAAGTGAAGGGCGGTCAAAAGGTCTCTGATTCCGTGCAGCTTCGACGACCATCCGCAGCTTCTCAGCAAGCCGGGCAAAAGGCCCAACTGATTGTAAAGCCAGGCACGAAAGTTTCCAAAACGGTTCGGGAGAGAATGGATGTCAGAGACACGGGACACCCCTTTGCGTCGTCCAAAGTGCTCTTACCCCTACTTGACAAGTGTGTATAAAGTGTGTATCGTATCTTATGTCCAGCCGAGAAATCATACAGCGCTTGGAGCAGGCCGGCTGGTGGGAGGTTGCGCATCATGGGAGCCACAAACAGTTCAAGCATCCGGTGAAGACGGGTCGGGTCACTGTGCCGCATCCTGTTCGAGATATACCAATTGGCACGCTGAAAAGCATTGAAAAGCAAGCAGGCATTAGATTGAGGTGATTATGGATTACATCGCATATCTGCACAAAGATCGTAAATCTGATTTTGGCGTGAGCTTCCCAGACTTTCCTGGGTGCATTACGGCTGGTAGAACTTTAGAAGAGGCGCGGCGCAGAGCGGTAGAAGTGTTGAGCTTTCATATCGCTGGCATGATTGAGGATGGCGATAGGATTCCAAATCCATCAACGGTTGATGACGTGGCAGGTGATCCTGCCCTTAAAAATGCTGTTGCGTTTCTTGTTCCCGCCCACTCAGAACGGACAATCCGTCTCAACATAACTGCCCAGGAGAGCCAGATTGAGAAGATCGACCGTTTGGCGCGGATGGCTGGCCTAACGCGATCGGCTTTTCTCGTCCAGTCGGCCATCCGGGGAGGCGCCGTCGCTCGCGACAAGATCGGAAAGTTGAATTCTCAGCGAACGAAGGTTGAGGACCGCGCAGCCAAGCTAATTGCCAAAGAAAGGTCACGCGGGCGCGTACCGCGGCTGCTCCAGAGAGCGGCGTTTCATCGAAATCGGTCAACGAAGAGCGCGGCATCTCCCCGGAAGCGGTCGTCAGACTAGCCCAATATTTACACCACGCCGGAATTCTGGCGAAACCTCCAGACGCATTATGACTTGCGGGCGAAGATCACCCTTTGAAATGACGCGGACGGTTTGGACACCGCCCCTGCAATAATCGCAGATTGCACAGTTGACACATTCCTCTTCCAACCACCACTCACAAGCCCGACCCTAAGACCGGGTTTAGCGGATTCCCAAACAGTATTGGCGGTCCAGACTTCTTTGACGCACGAAAGCCGCACAACTTTCTGCTTTTGCGACAATAATTCAGCATTGGCAACTATCCCGGGAGATTCAGAGATAATGGTCCAACTATTGTGGAGTCCTACCGGAACTTTGAACCGCCGCCGGGCTTTAGACATTCCGTGGAGATTTGGAGTCGAAATCGAAAGGAGTATCTGGCCGAGTCCTGGGATCTTATTCAGGGGCATGGAAATCTTCGTCTGCAACAGTATGGCTCTATGTGGACAATAGCCGCCCTGCCCGCCCAACGGAATCTCGGATTGACGCGTTGTAATACAGAATAATATGTGTTATCGTTCTGGCATTATGAGCAGCAACGAGAAAACCATCAGTTTCCGTGCCGTCGCTGAAAAGATCGAAGCGCTTGATTCGCTGGCCGCCGCGCAAGAACGTCCGCGCAGCTATCTCATCAACGAGGCGATCACCAACTACATCGCGCTGCACGCCTACCAGGACGCGTTGGTTCGCAAGGGACTCGAAGAGATGCGCAAAGGCCGCGTCGTAAGCCATGAGCAGGTCGTAAGGGGGCTCAAGCGGACTCGACGCGCTCGCCAGTGATCCAATGGACCGAGCAGGCGACCCAGCAACTGGATCAGGCTCACGATTACATCGCGCTCTCCAATAGCAAGGAAGTTGCCGCCCGGATCACCATGCAGATCGTCACCAGCGTTCAACAACTTGCCGCGTTCCCCATGTCCGGCAGAGCTGGCAGAGTTCCCGGCACCCGTGAGTTGGTCATTTCGAATACGCCCTTCATCGCTGCGTATGCCATCGAGAAAGCCGACATCGTGATCCTCGCCGTCTACCACGGAGCACCACACTGGCCTGAGGGCTTCTGAGCTTGGAAAACTGGCACACTCTGGCCCGTCTGTGCCAAAAATCTCGTTCGTACGCGTTTGGCGACAGCGATGCTTTTCCGATCAGTTGCTAGAACTGCTTTCATCGTTTTCTCCCTTTTCACAAAACCGTGTGACCCCTTGATGCACGCGAGTTTCAGTCTGCTCTGATTAGCCCTTTTCTTATCTAGTCGAAAGGCCAACCTGTCCTATTGGCTACGCGACTACAGTCTCATTCGGTTGCCACGACCCTAGTGCGTCGGTCGCTGGTAAGCCTGTTACACCCCAAAGCGGGTGGGGTTGTGGCAGTGCTCTGCGCTAGGCCTACAAGCTCGGTCGGCTGTGGCCAGCCAGATCAAGTGCCGGCAAAACGAATCGTTGCCATCCAAATTTTGCGTTTGCTTGCTTTGCGGAACAGGCTTTAGGGTTCATGGTGGAGGGATCCACGCTGACACCTTCAGAGTCCTTTCAGATTTCAAGGAGCTTACAGGGCGGTTCTTATTCCGGGTCGCAATAAGAACTGGTAGGTCATGACTTCGGAAGTGTGAACGCCCTCGGACACAGCGTTGTGTCTGTTCTTTCGACGGATACCTATAATCGGGAGACCAGCAATGACGACACGACGTGCATTTCTTACACAAGTGGGGCAAGTGGGGGGGGTCGGCGCCGCCTACATGATGATGCAATCTTTGGGGCTATTACCGCTTCCGGATGCGGTGGCCAGCTCTGTCCGGCTGGCGGAAGAGTCTGGGAAAGGAAAGAGCGTGGTGATCCTCGGCGCCGGAATCGCCGGAATGGTGTCGGCATGGGAGCTACAGAAAGCTGGGTACTCGTGCACGATTCTGGAAGCGCGCAGCCGGGTGGGCGGACGGAACTGGACCATCCGCAACGGTACGCGCGTGGAGATGACCAACGGCACGACGCAAACGTGCAGCTTCAATGAAGGAAATTACTTCAACGCCGGTCCGGCGCGCTTGCCTTCCCAGCATGTGACCATGCTCGGATATTGCCGCGAGTTTGGGGTTGCCCTGGAAGTCGAGGTGAACAGTTCTCGCAGCGCGCTCCTGCAGAGCGACGCGCTTGGCAGCGGCAAAGCCGTGCAGCAGCGCCAAGTGATCAACGACACGCGCGGACACGTCGCTGAACTCCTTGCCAAATCCATCCAGCGCAACGCGCTCGACCAGGAACTTACCAAAGACGACAGCGAGCGCATGCTCAGTTTCCTGCGCAAGTATGGCGACCTGTCCCCGGATTACTTCTATAAAGGATCGGCACGGTCGGGTTACAAAGTTTTGCCCGGCGCAGGGAACCAGGCCGGCATCGTTCGCGACCCGCTGGACATGCATGCGCTGCTGGACGCAAATCTGTGGGACGGCATGCTCTTCGAAGACATGTTCGATATGCAAGCCACCATGTTCCAGCCCGTGGGTGGCATGGACAGAGTCGCGGCGGCGTTTGAGAAAAGACTCGCGAGCGTGATTCGTTTCGATGCACCCGTCGAGCAGATTCGTAAGACCTCCAAGGGCGTGCGCGTCAGTTATCGGGATCGCAAGACAGGGGCGATCTTCTCGGTCGAGGCTGACTGTTGTATCTGCGCGATGCCTCTGTCGATCCTCAAGACTCTGGACACCGACTTTTCGCCGGAATTCAAACAAGCCATCGACAGCGCAACATACGATTCCGCCTACAAAATTGCCTGGGAATCCCGGCGTTTCTGGGAACAGGAACATAGCATTTACGGAGGTATCTCCTTCCCGAAGCAGATGGTTGGCGTGGTCTGGTACCCTAGCGCGAACCTTTTCTCGCAAAGCGGCGTGATTGTGGCTGGCTATTCGATCGAAAACGGAACCGAGTTCGGAAAACTCGATCTAGCCGGCAAACTGGCGGCCTCGCGCCAAGCGGTCGAACACCTCCACCCGGGACGATCGAGCGAACTCACAAAGCCTGTCTACATCTCCTGGGGGCACATCCCTTACAATCTGGGATCTTGGGTAAGGCGCTTGGGCCCAAATACGTCTCTCGCCGGCTATGATCGGCTACTCGAGCCCGATGGCCCCATCTATATGGCGGGAGATCACGTCAGCCACATCGTGGGATGGCAGGAGGGCGCCGCGCTTTCAGCTCATCGCGCCATCTCACAAATCAATCGGGCCATCGGCGCGCAGAAGGCGCAGGCGGCCTGACCCCGGTCACACCACCCACAATTGTCACACCGCAAGAATTAGTAAGGCGGCAAAAAATAGGAAAAAATAGGAGAGGATCACGATGACTGCAAAGAATTCGGCATGTTCCCTGTTGGTTTGCACCTTGTTGGCATGTGCTCCGCTTTTGGCACGGCCACAAACCCAAATGATGTCCGGAAAGGTTCAGCGCATTGCCATTCCAAACTCGGATTTTCCGATCTCTCAGGGCGTGTGGGTGCCGGCCGGCTGCGACACTCTCTACTTGAGTGGGAGCATCCCGCCAATGTCCAATCCCGATGCACCCAAGGGCAGCACCCAAGCGTACGGCAACACCCAGACACAGACGGTTGCTGTTCTGAAAAGGATCGACCAGACACTTGCAGCGCAGAAGCTTTCTCTCGCCGACGTCGTGATGATGCACGTGTATCTCGTTGGTGACTCTACAAAAGACGGCAAGATGGACTTCGCGGGGTTCATGGCGGGCTACAGCCAGTTCTTCGGAACCAAGGAGCAACCCAACAAACCCGCGCGTAGCGCCATGCAGGTTGCGGCGCTGGCGGCGGCCGGCGCTCTGGTGGAAATTGAAATCATTGCTGTCCGGCCCCACTAACGATTGCTGCACAGGCCGACTGCCATTTTTGCGGGTGGCGTACCTGCGTCGCAGACGGCCAGAACACACGAGCCCCGCTGTGCTGCGGCGCGACCCATCGCGCCTAGCGAAGCTGGTAGTGGGTTCGGCGCCCGCGGCTGTTGTGCGGGCGCCGAAGTCTGTACTCTGCCTCCTCTCTGTTGGCCATCAGCCTGGGTTAGAACGATATTCGTCCGCCGAGCTGAAGGTAACGCGGGAAATTGGCCTGCTGCGTAATTCTGCCGAAGTTGGCGTTGCCAACTGCGGTATTCGGCGCACGGAACTGCGGAGTATTGAAGGCATTGAGGGCCTCGGCGCGGAACTGCAAGGTGATGCGCTCGCGGATAGGGAACGATTTGAAGACCGAAATGTCCCAATTCTCATAGCCAGGCGAGAGACACCCGATCGTGCGCGGCGCGTTGCCGAACGTATAAGCAGGCGCGGCCTGGAACGCCGCGGGATTCAGGTACGGATTTCCAGGAGCGGTATGATCTTCCGGCGAGCCACTAACGCAAGGATTAACACCGGCGACAATGTTCGGACGCTGCACAGCTGTGCCGATCTTGGAGTTATTGTTCGCGTTTTGAGTGATCGCCAGCGGAAATCCGGTTTGCAGGATGCTAACGACGTTGACGCTCCAGTTGGCCAAGAAGAAGTTCAACACTGAGTTGTGGACGCTCATCCATTTGTTTTCTCCTATTGGCAATTGGTAGGTGGCGGCGATCGTAAAGCGCTGTGGAAGATCGACGACCGAGCGGCTCCATTCGGCCCCGAGGTTGTAGATGTCCTGGGGAGCACTCGGTGAGGAATTGAGGAAATTGGAAGCCGCCCAGGTGGAGTCCTGATTCTTCGACCATGTATAGGTTGACAGGAACGTCAGCCCCTGCCGGTAGCGCTTTTGCGCCTTGATGATCAGCGCATCGTATTTGGCCTCGGCCGTGTAGTTGTAAAGGTTGACGGAAGCAAATTCAGGAAATGGCCGCAAAAGCTGGTTGTACGCCACTTTCGGACCGCCAATCACACCGGTCCCGCCCTTCAGATAATACGGATTATCCACGGTGTTGAGCAGTTGCGCCCCTAAGGAGAGATATTGACTTGGTAGCTGGTTGAAGTTCATGGTGTTGCCGGGCAGAAGGTGCCGGGAAAGCGATCCGACGTATCCGACCTGCAGCGCAATCTGGCCGGGCAGCTCGCGTTGAATATCGAGAGAATATTGGTGCACGATGGGCGATTGCGCGCCCTGATACCACGATGTCACGCTGCTGCCAACTCCGGTTAGATAACCGTTTGCATTTCCCGAGGGCTGAAGAACACCGCCAGGATACGGATTGCTGAGGCTGCCTGCCGGAGTTTTCATGCCGTCGTTTGAAGCGACGTAGGTGGTGGTCTGCGAGTAGCCTGGCGCATATGCCGAACTGCCGGTAAACGAGACCGGAGCGTAGAAGATGCCGTAGCCAAGCCGGATCGAGGTCTTGGGAGTCAAGGCGTAGGCGGCTCCGACGCGCGGACCAAATTTCTTGTTGCTGTAGTTGCAACAGGTGCTGGGATACCCATTGAGACCGGCGAATTCGATGCCTCCTTTGGTCGGATATCCGGAGCTGGCCTGCAGCGGGTTGGTCACATTCATGTCGAAACCCACGGCATACTTGTTGCTGCGCTCGCTCACTCCCGCTTCCCATTCATAGCGTAGTCCCAGGTTGAGGGTAAGTTTGTCGGTTATGCGATAGTCGTCCTGGAAGTAAACCGCATAATAGGGAGCGTTGGTCGCCAGGAAGGTGGACGTACTGACCTGTCCGGCGGATGGATAGCCGGTCAGCAAGTTAACCAGGTCATTTTTGGATTGGAAATCGGTATCGCTAAAGGTGAACGAACCGTTGCCGCCGGACACGTCGGTAAAGTCCACGCTCATAGACCGAAAGTTGAAACCGGTTTTCAGGTTGTGCTTGCCGAGATACTTGGAGACGTTGACCACCGCATTTCGCGAATAGAAAACCGAGTTTCCTGAATTCGCAGTTGCCAGGGAAGCGAAGTTCGCCATGTTGACCACCGGAAACGACTTCTTTTGAAGCTTGCTCACGTAGGACGACGGAAATCCGAGGGTAGTCTGATCGAAGCCCTGGGAGATATCGAGCGAGCGATTGGGGAATCGATTGAAACCAAAGCCGACATTGACCACCATCGTGGAACTCGGCAGAAGCGTGTTATTCCAATTGAACGCGTCTACTTTGCGGAACAGCAAGAAGGACACGCCATTGGTTCCCGCGACATTTTGCAGCGGGTTGCCGCCCGGCTCGGTGCTGCCGTAGTGCAGATAGGACGCATTGGTCTGCCACCAGCTAAAGAACTGATGATCGAGTTTGCCGATGAACTCGTCGGCGCGATCCTTCAGAACATCGGATCCCGAGTAGTTGACCTTTGAATAGGGAACGTTGGCAATGGTCGGGAGCGGGTATGCCGCCGCAATGGCCACGCCAACCGGGTTGAGCCGGGCTTGTGGAATCACGTTGCCCTCAAACGCCTGGCCGGTAACCGGATCCTTGATCGTGATGCCACTCTTTGAGAAGTCTCCCTTCCGCTCTAGCGCCGTCGGCACGGCGTAGTTGATCGCCAGCGGAGACTGTTGCCGGTAGCCTTCTTCGGTAATCCAGAAAAACGTTTTGTTTCGTCCGTCGTAGATCTTCGGAACAACTACGGGCCCGCCCAGCGATCCGCCGTAGTTGTAGAAAGGGGTCTCCGGGCGCGGCTTGGGATTGATGAAAAAACTGTTGGCCAGCCAATCGGTCTGCCGTGTATATCCGACAAGCGAGCCGTGCAATCCGTTGCTGCCGGATTTCAGCGTGGTATTGAAAACTCCGCCGCCGGTGCGCCCCATCTGGGCATCGTAGGTGTTTGCTTGCAGCTTCACCTCGTTGGTCGCTTCGATGGACGGGATGATCACCGCGCGATTGGTACTGTCGGTAATCGGGATGCCGTCAATCAGGTAGTTGTTTCCGCGAACCGGTCCTCCGGCGATGCTGATGGCCGAAGACCCGCTCTGATCCTGGAAACGGTTAAAGCGCGGATCGCCCACGGCCGCGACATTGTTGTTCAGCCTCGAAAACAGAAACGGATTCCGCCCAAGAATTGGCAAATCCGAGAGTTTCTGGCTATCGATCACTTGCCCGTTCGAGGCATTCGAGCTTTCGAGAATGGGGACTTCCCCGACCACCTGAACAACCTCGCTGGTTGATCCCATCTGGACCCCGAAGTCCAGCGTAAGCAGTTGTTGCGTCGAGATGGTTACCGCACTTCGAGACATGGCTTTGAAACCGCTGGCTGAGACGGTGATGCCGTACGAGCCTGGATCCACCGAGCTGAACACGTACTCGCCGGCCGAGTTCGTGTTCACCGAGCGTTCCACATTTGTGGCTTCATTCTTCAGCTTGACCGTGGCGTCCTCTATGGCCTGTCCGGTCGGGTCGCTCACGATTCCGCGAAGGCCGCCATAGTAGCTCTGCGCAAAAGAACCGATGCCTGACAGCAAAAGCAAAAGCGTGACTCCGACGATTCTCGTTTTCATAGTTTCCCCTTTGGTTTAGATAGCGCCGTCGCTCGGTACTTGGTTCCCGGTTCTCCATTTCCGTTCAGGAAAGACTCGGATAAGGACGATCCTGGCGCAGACGCTGCTCCGGCGCTCCCATGGACGCGGCCTGCTGCGGACTCTCCATCGCTTCCTTAAAGGCCTTCTTGAACAGTTCCATTTCCGCCGGCGTGCCCACGGTCACGCGAACATGGGTGGGCCATGCCGGCCACACGCGGCCGATGTAGATGTTTTTCTTCTCCATGGCGTCAATAAACTGGTGCCCCGGCCTGTTCACATCCACCATCCAACAGTTGCTCTGCGACGGAACAAACGAGTACTTGTTCGCCGATAGCCATGAGAAGACATCGTTCCGAGTATCGGCGTTGATCTTCTTTCTCGCGGGGACCAGCGTCTTGGTTTTCAAGCTGCAGGTGGCTGCCACGACGGCCGTAACCGGCATGGAATTCCATCCATAGGGATCAAGCTTCGCTAGCAAATCCGGCCGCGCAATCGCGAATCCACAGCGCAGCCCGGCCATGCCATAGATTTTTGAGAAGGTGCGCAGCACCACGATCTCCTTGTCGGCGGCGACCAGGTCGAGGCAAGGCGTGGCATCCGAGAAATGGATGTAGGCCTCATCGACCAGGAGAATGGCCCCTTTCGGCTTATTGGCCAGCGCGTACTCGATATCTTCGCGGCTGGTTATCGTGCCGGTTGGATTATTGGGGTTGCAGATATACACGATGCCCGCGCTCGGATCGGCGGCGCTCATGGCCTTCACGTCATGCGCATAGTTCTTTGTGAGGGGAACTTTGCGAATCTTGGCTCCGCTGTAAGCGGCCGCGCGCGTCGGGGCCTCGTACGCGGGGTCGCCCATGACCAGGCTCTTTTCGGGCGATGTGAACGCCAGCACCGTGTAATGCAGCGGCTCGCTCGATCCCGCATAGGCGCGGATATATTCCGGCTTGAGGCCTTCGATGTCCGCGAACGTCTTGATCAATTCCTGAGTGAGCTCGAATTTGTAACGCCCGCCCTTGGGCGCCACGGCCGCCATCGCGGAACAAGCTTCCGCACAGGGACCCAGAGGATTTTCGTTTGCGTTGATCAGCACCGCATCGTCGGGGATCGCCCGGGCCGTGCGGCGCTGCGCGTAAGCCAAGTCGGCTTCGGTCGTGATGCTTGCGAGCGCCCCTGCTGAAGCGATCGCAGCCGTGCGCACGAATGTGCGCCGGGACACACGGAAAAGATCGGAGTAACCAAACGATTCGTGATTCATCTCGCCCCCCTCAAGCTAAGTCTCGGGCCGGAACCAAAAACCCAGTCCCGAACCGCCGCTTCCTTGCAGACACCCGGACACAGCGCACACTTCAACGAAGGCCACCAAGCAAAAAAACGGAACGGGAAGTCAGAACGTGGACTGAGATGCGCGAACACCGACGCACGCGGGCGATGCGGACGCGCGGGCCTGGCACTCCTTACGAGCGTACAAGCCGCACTTCAAAACAGAAGCAGAGCGCACTCTACTTCATCTATACCGGGAGTCAATTCAATCTTTTCTATCGTGTCGAGAAATAAAATGGATGCGCGGCGAACACCGGGGCCTGGTCAGAACGATGAACGACTCTGAAATCAGGGGCGTGCGCACGGGCCCGTAACATGGTTAGCGGGGTAAAGCTCAGTACTCGGTTTTGGCGAGCGCAAGGAGGGAAGCCGCAGGGCTGTCCTGGTGGACTCGTTTATCTTTAAGCCATGTAAGAATTTGTAACGAGCCACGCCTCACGCAAGGTCGGTAGACTGTAAATTGCAATAGAAAGACTGCTCTCCTTGCCCCTTTCCCTGATAAACCGGCGCTTGTGTGGTGCGTGGGCGCTGTTTGGCGGCACCTGTTTAGCGGTCGCGCTGGTGTTGAAACCCGGGCGCTCGCTCATGGCCGTGGGGGACGTAGCCTTGTGCTTTGCGCCGCTGCTCGCTAACGCCGGGCTCTTGTTGAACGCGGGGACGTCAAACTGGCGGCGAAACGCTTTCTGGACCTTGCTGGCGCTCAGTTGTACGGCATGGATGACTGCGCAATTCGGCTGGACCTATTACGAAGTCTATTTACATAAAGCTGTGCCGGCGGTGTTTGGCGGCGACATCGTTATTTTTCTGCATGGCGTACCCACCATAGCTGCGCTAGCGCTGCAACCTCACAGGCAGTGGGTGGGGCGCAACACCGCTCATCGGTATTTAGATCTTGTACTGCTGTTCCTCTGGTGGATCTATCTGTTTCTCTTTATGGTTACCGCCTGGACCAAAGTGAACCCGGATGGCGCGTTGTACGTCCACAATCTAAATTTGCTTTCGCATATTCAAAATCTTGTGATTCTTGCGGGCTTTGGAATGCTGTGGTTGACCACGCGCGGCGCGTGGCGGGTGACCTACGCACATCTGTTTGGCGCGGCCAGCGCCTATACCCTGGCCTCGCTACCCATTAAGTTCGTGACTTTATCCGGAACATACTACGCGCGGAGCCTGTACGACCTCCCGCTTATCGTATCGTTCTTGTGGTATGGCACGGCCGGGATCATCGCCTATCAGATGAGTTTGCGCGAATCGTCCAGCATTCCGAGCGAGCTGAAGATCAAGGAGAAGGGTGCCCGTAACGAGGGGGTATGGCCGGCTCGGCTGGCGATGGTGGCGGTGTTGTCGATGCCGCTGCTGGCAATTTGGTGTGTTCGATCGAGCAGCGATCCGCCGGCAGTGCGGAACTTCCGCTTGCTGGTGACGCTGATCGCGGCAATTCCGCTTAGTTCCCTGGTGTTCTTGCGGCAGAGCTTCCTCAATCGAGAAAGGCAGGAAGTGATCGATGAATCGAATGCCACGCTTGAACACATGACACGAATGCAAACGCAACTGGTGCAGTCGGAGAAACTCATTTCTCTCGGTCAGCTGGCCGCCGGTGCGGCGCACGAAATTAATAATCCACTGACGGCGATCCTGGGGTACGCAGATCTGCTGGCCGCTGATCCGTCTGTCGGAGAAAGAGCCAGGTCGCTGGCGACGAAGATAGGTGATCAGGCTCGCCGTACCAAAACCCTGGTGACCAACCTTCTGACGTTTTCGAGACAAGTTCCGGCGGAGCGCACGCTGCTGGATATAAATGCGGTTGTGGCGACCGCCGTGCAACTTCGCGCCCTTGACCTGCGCGGGGACCGCGTGCGGATTGAGATCCGCACCGAGACGGTATTGCCTGCTGTGCGTGCCGACTCAAATCAACTCGTCCAGGTATGCTTCAACATTGTCAGCAATGCGATCGATGCTTTGGAGGAAGTGGGTGGAGGGGTTTTAACCGTCAAAACTCACCGTGAACGCGCGAATGTGGTGCTGACATTCAGCGATACCGGACCGGGAATAAAAGAGCCGAACCGGGTTTTCGACCCCTTCTATACGACCAAACCGGTGGGCAAAGGAACTGGTTTGGGGTTAAGCATCTGCTACGGGTTGGTTCAGGAGCATGGAGGGACCATAACATGTTTCAATGCGGAGGGAGGCGGGGCTACGTTCCGCGTCGAACTGCCCGCGGTTCTGGCGTTGTTTTCTACCCGTGAGGCCGCGACGCTCGTCGCTCAATCGGGGTCGAAACTCTGACGCATTCGGAATCGGGGCGATCGAAAACGATCAGAATAACGGCCCGGAATGGAAATTGTCTCAACGCGGCTTCGTTCAGGCCAAAGACGATGTTAACTGGTTCTCGCGTGTTTGCTCAGCGTGGGCCTCGTCTAGCAGTCCCCGCAGTTTTTCAGCCAGTGTTTGCACATAAGGATCGATGAAGATACCCCCTGGATTGACGGGAAGTTCAATAATGCCAAGCTGCCCGGAAACGACTCTGCCCCAACCCATTTGCGGATCTCTTAAGTGCGTATAATTTCTCTGAGGTTTAAAAATGGTTACCGGGTCGGGATATGCCTCAGGTACATAAGAAAAATGAGCTTCTTCGTTGATGTTTTCCAAAAAAATATCAGAGCTATTCGATGCACCACCAAAAGGTCTCCTTTTAAGAAGACTGGAAATCTTAACAAAGAACCTCTCCAATTCCCTGTCGCAGGCACCTTTTATTTTCCTTCCGAGATAGGCAAGCTGTTCTTTGGGGCTAAGCCGCAAAAGATTTATCGAATGAAACGCTATCTTTTCGCGGGTGTGAGTGACACCTTCTCTAAACGATAGCTGCAATGGAATACCATTGAAGTTATAGGTGTCGATCATGATTAACAGGGCGACCTTTTCCCCCTGGTTGCGAAGGTTCTGGGCCATCTCGTAAGCAACCTGCCCGCCCATGCAAAAACCACCAAGATAATAAGGACCCTGTGGCTGCAACTCACGAATTTCCTTTAGGTAATGTATAGCCATCTCTTCAACCTTCCGAAGATAGCTCTTGCTGCCATCAAGCCCGCGCGCTTGCAGGCCGAAGAACGGATACTCAGGACCTAAAGATCGCGCCAAATCCCGAAACAGGAGTACATTCCCGCCCGCCCCATGAACACAATAAAACGGTGGCTTACTTCCACCAGGCTGAATGGGAACCAAAGAAGACCAATAGGGAGACCAGCCCTGCTGCCGTAGAAGCTCAGCCAGTTTCTCCACGGTGGGAGCCTGAAACAGCGAGGACAACGGTAGGGTTCGGCCGGTGAGTTGTCTTAGCTCGGAGAAAAGGCGAACCGCCATTAAAGAATCGCCACCAAGATCAAAGAAATTGTCTCCGAGATTCACCGGGTGAACACCCAAAGCTTTCTCCCAGAGCTTGGTCAATTGTAACTCTAGCGTGTCTCGAGGCGCGGAGGGCTTCGATCCAATTTGCGTGATCGAGCGCACCGGGGCAGGCAGCGCTTTACGGTCTACTTTTCCATTGGGGGTCAGCGGAAATCGATCTAAGAATACAAACGATGAAGGCACCATATATTCTGGCAACTTCGCGCGGAGAAACTCTCGTAGATCCGCAGGTTCTAAACGCACTCCTGGCTTGACGATCGCATATCCAACAAGACGCTTCTCCCCGGGATGGTCCTCGCGCACCGCCACAACACAAGTCTCAATGTTCTCGTGTTCCTGCAATCGAACTTCAATCTCGCCCAACTCGATTCGATACCCCTGCACTTTCACCTGGAGATCCTCGCGGCCGAGGAATTCAATGTTGCCATCAGGCAAGTAGCGGCCTAAATCACCGGTTCGATACAAACGAAGTCCGGACTCCAGATCTTGGATGAAACTGGCATTGGTCTTCTGCTCGTCCCGCCAATACCCCTTGGCCAAGCCAATCCCGCCGATGTACAGGTGGCCGGGTACCCATACCGGACAAGCTGCTTGCGCTTGATTCAGCACATGGAAGCTCTGGTTGAGCATAGGCTTGCCGTAAGGTATGCTCTTCCAGTTCGGATCCACGTTTTCTATCGGATATAAAATCGACCAAATGGAGGCCTCGGTAGCGCCTCCCAAGCTGAACACTTTTGTATTCGGTAGAATCCTGCGAATCTGCGCGGGAAGGCCTACCGGGATCCAGTCGCCGCTCATCATAACCAGTCGCAGAGAATGGCCCAACACATCGGCTTCCCCTTTGCCCACTTGGTCGACGAGCAATTGCATGAGCGCCGGCACCGTATTCCATACGGTGACTTTGCCTGTGGCTATGAGATCGGCCCAATGAGCTGCGTCATGGGCGAGGTCGGCAGAGGGCATTACAATCGTGCCACCTGCTGCGAGCAGCCCAAAAATGTCGTAGACGGACAAGTCAAAGCTCAATCGCGAGATGGCCAGTACACGATCCTGAGGTCCAATTCTGAATCGTTGGTTTATATCCAGCACGGTGTTTGTCGCGCCGCGGTGGTCAACCATTACCCCTTTGGGCAGGCCGGTTGAACCTGAAGTGTAGATCACATAGGCAAGGTCTTCTGGTTTTTGCCGCCGCCGGGGAACAGGGGGTCCTGCTTCGCCAGCCTTCAAGAGATCAACCTTTAAGACTTGCACTCCGCCCGGCAGAGACAGACGCTTGTGCACCGCTGACTGCGTCAGTACAACGCTCACCTCGCCGTGTTCGATAAGGTAGCGCTGTCGCTCCGGCGGCAGCTCCGCATCAATGGGCAAATAAGCCCCGCCAGCGAAGTGGATTCCGAGAACGGCCACGACCTGCTCCCACCCTTTTTCCATCAGAACCGCAACCAGCTGATTCGGTTTAACCCCGCGCTCAAGCAATTGATCTTCAATTCGGCACGCACGTCGATACACTTCATCATAGGTGAGCTTGCGCGTCGGTGTAGAAATCGCGATCTGGTTGGGCTGATCGGTGACCTTCTTGAGGAAAAGTGTATGTAACATTTCGCACGGGAATGGCGCGGCGGTGTGATTCACCTGATGACGCAATTCCATCTGCGCTGAAGGTACCAACCTTCGAGTGTTTTCTGCCAGGTCGCGATTCCAACTCGAATCGTCGGCTGCTAACTGTTCGAGCAAAGTTTGGTAACCCTTGAAGAGGTCATCCAAGAGTCCCGCAGGAAACAGTTCCTCGACCGCGTCCCAATTACAAACAAGCTCTCCAGCTTCCTCGCGAACCAGATTATCCAGCCAGACCTGCGGGGTCTGGGTAATGCCGTAGGATATCTTCCCCAGTGGCGGCACGCTGGCACCGGTGCGCGAGGTGTCCAGGTTCAAAAAGCTAGTGAATACCACGGGCATGGTGGTGCGCAGGGATTCCCCTTGGGTCCGGGAGAGTTCCCGAAGCACCCTAATGCCACTAAAATATCGATGATCGAGATCACTCCAAAGCTGGTCCTGAATGCGCCGGGCACGAACTTCAAAGGTGCCCTGTGGGGCGTTATCTACGGCCAGCATGTTGAGCGATGTAAAGTCGCCGACGACGTCGTTGACTTGAGCATGCAGGGGAAGTCGATTAAAAAGTGTCAAATTGAGGGTGAATTTGGGACTCTTACTCCAAATACTCAGAACCTCGGCAAATGCGGCCAATAGCACTGCCGGGGGAGTTAGCCCGGCCCGGGTAGCGCGGTTTTTCAACCGATTCCATGCATCAGGCTGCAACCTTGTAGCCCTGCGTACGAAGCGCGCGCGCGTGACCGCGTTCGGACTTTTTGCTAACGGAAGATCCGGCGCCGGGGGAAGCGATGGCAGGCGGCGAGTCCAGTACTCTTGTGAACGCCGATACGCTTCGGAATGTTGCAGGGCACTTTCCGCCCGAACATAATCACGAAACGAAATCTCAAGAGCAGCCAGAGAAGCTTCTGGGTTGCGATAAAGCTCGGTGAATTCCTGAGTAAGAATTTGAATGCTCTTGGCATCCAGGATCAAAAGATCTAGGCTAATGTGAAGTTTAGCGCGCCGATCTTCTACCAGCGAAGCCCGTATCTGAAATAGAGGCCACTCGGTACTTGGCAAGACTTGGTGGGACATGCGCCCGCGAACATCGTTCAACTGTTTAGCGGTTGCTTCCGGGTTGTGTCCCCGCAGATCTAAGATTTCGACGTGGTAATAAGGCACATGCTCTAAAATCTGCTGCCGCCCGTCGGCCAAGACGACGGCGCGCAGCATGTCATGGCGCGCGATCAGGCGTTGTAAAACGAGTTCGAAGCGCTCGCGATCAAACGGTTCAAAATCAACTTCGGTATAGACGTGACATGCCACATTGCCCAACTCGAGAGAGTCGCCACGCCCGATCCAGTAGGCTTGTTGAATATCGCTAAGGGCGAATGGTTGATAGCGATGCTCTGGCGCAGGAACAATAACCGGAAGGGGAACATAACCCGAAGTCTCGTTCTTCCGCTGTTCAATGACCGCGGCCAGGTCGGCCACCGTAGGCGACTCGAACAGGCAACGCAGGGGCAATTCGACACCAAACGCCTCTTGGACCCGAAAGATGAGCTTGGCGGCGAGTAAAGAATGTCCCCCTAGCTCTAAAAAGCTGTCGTACATCCCGACCTGTTGCAGCCCGAATACTTCCCGCCAAATTCCCGCGAGCATTTCCTCGGGAGCGTTCCGCGGAAGCACGGACTTTTCTGTAGGATCGGAGGGTGCTTGCTTCAGCGCAGTTCCTTTTCCGCCTAGGCGCTGCCGAAGTTCATTAAGAAAACGAGCAGCCTCACGTCCCTCGGAAACCTGATGGTCGAACACTAAGATCAAATGAAAGACATTTTCGTGATTTTCAGCGGTTTGAAACTCGCTGCACACCGCCAGGATGGCCGACTGTCCCTGATTGATCAGAGGATGAAACGAATGGACGCCCTCGCTGGACAAGTCGGTGATGGTGAACGTCCCTCCCTTTAGCGACTCCACCGAGATTTCATTACTGAGATACTGAATCAGGAACTCGCGCATCTCGTTGGCTATCTCGGAGACATTTTTCTTGTCAGCGTCACGAATAACCGGAACGATCAACCCTCGGCCGGCATCGAGTGCAAAGCCGATGTTTATGGCGTCGTAATAATTGACACACCCTGCTTGGTAATAGCCGTTGAAGACCGGGTATTTGCGAAGCAGACGGGCCACCTCGAAAATAATTAAGGCGGTCACATCGGCCCGGATCCCAGTTTCCTTTTCTGCGGCGGCGTGCAGGCCGGCTGTGGAACATCTAACGGTGACTGCCGAGGGCAGCGTGTTCTGGTACGCCGACCATAGGTATTTCGCTTCTAACCGTTTGCTGCGCGCTAATTTTTCTGTTCGGAATGTAACCCCAGCGGCCGGTACCGGCGCCTCGCGCGTAGGGTAGGCGCTGGAGATTGTGGAGGATGGCAAATCCTTCCGGCGCGCCATTTCTTCCTTCACTACTTTAAGGACATCTTGCGAACGAACCAGGCCCAAGCCTTCGAATTGACTTGCGTCCAAACCCCATTCCTTAATCAGATCCAGAGCCTGTTGCGTAAAGCGTGGACTCCGTTCTTTAGCCGCGACCGGAGGCCGCACTGTCGACGCTAATTCCTGTTTGGGTTGATCGGTTGGGCTGTTTGGGATTCCCGGCTGCAAACCAACTTCGCTCTGGGGGCCATCGATAAGATGAGCAGTCGCTGGAAGGGGCGCTTCAGCTCGGTCGCAGATATAACCTAAAACTTGTCCAATCTTTACCTCTTCGCCTTTTTGACACGCGTGTCGAAGAAAACCGCTTGCCGGGGCAGCAATTTCCATATTGGCCTTGCTCGTTTCAACCTCGACGATCACCTGTCCTTTTTCTACCCTGCTGCGCTCCGCGGCTAGCCATTGCAAAACGCACACGGAATCGTCGTTAACGTTATCGCGTTCCACCAATATTGGAGTCAGACCAGTCATTGGTTCATGATCTCCAACGCAGCTTCGATCACATGCGTTTCGCCAGGCAGGAGTTCTCCCTCGAGCACCCCGCACGACGGTATAGAATGTCGGGGCGGACCCACCCGTCGTACGCTCTTGAGAATACCAGGGGCGGATTCGTGTATCTGGGCAATCACTTCTGCGCCGAATGCGGCAAAATTCTGACCTTCTTCAACAATGACCAATCGGCCCGACTCGCGGATGGATTCAATGATCGGCCACGGATTGAACGGGTAAAGCTGTATCGGGCACAAAACCTCGCAAACAATTTCATATTGATCGAGAAGTTTGTCGGCGGCTTTTTCGACTTCAGGCAGCATCCCGCCGTAGCACAGCATCGTTAGATCTGGTTTTCCTTCCGGGCGCAAGCGCGTGGTTGGGTACAGCTCGTCGCTATGCTCCCACGCAAACCCGGCAGGCGCCTCGTTAGACACCCGGACACCGTACAGCAACTTGTTTTCAATCACGATAACCGGGCGGTCGATGGTCCGGAATAGAGTGTCGAAAACCAGCGCGGGATCGTATCGATGATGGATGGCCAGCATAACCGTGCCCGGCAGACCAAGGAAATGCTTCTCCAGGCTTTGGCTATGCGTGGCACCGTAGCCGCGTCGCCCGCCCATCGGAGTCCGGACGATAAGGGGAACATTCACTTTCTCGTTGTAGATGTAGCGGAATTTGGAGGCATGGTTGATTAATTGATCCGCGGCCAAAGGAAGAAAATCGCCAAACATAATTTCACAGACCGGCAATCGTCCACTAAGGGCCAGGCCATTGCCAACTCCTATGATGGCTGCCTCACTGATCGGGGTGTTTCGTACCCGACCGGGGAATTCCGCACTCAAATCCTTGGTGACCTTAAAAGCGCCTCCGTACGGACCCTCTATATCTTCGCCGATCAACAGAATCCGCTCGTCGCGTCGCATGTTACGTTGTAGGGCGGCATGAATCCTGTTGACCACTCGATCGGAAGTTTCATTGGCTATCGAACGCCACGCTGTCGCGCCATAGGGAGGCACGGCTTCGTCGACGGCCATCGATTCGGCGTAACCATCCCGGTCGGCCTGGGCTATCGATGTATTGATCCGCTCGTCAATTTCAGCCTGAATTTGACGCGAAGCCTCAGGAAATTCTCTTGTAAAAAGGGTAATGGGGTCCTTCGCCCAGTAGCTCTCCACCTCGTTACGGTCCCGATCGTCATCCCCTTTGGAATGGGCCATCAAACGATAGGTATCAACTTGTAAAAAAACAGGTTTGCGCTGCTCACGAACCCACGACACGCAGTCGCTGGTAATCTCCAGCAGGTCTTCGGGTTTCCAGGTATTGCCATGTGCTGTCCTGATTCCGAAGGCGCTGGCTCGAGCACAAATATCTCCCGCGAGTGTTTGCTTTTGGGGCGTACTTTGCGCGTAGTAATTGTTCTCCAGAACAATCAGTAGCGGTAAATTCCATTGCGAGGCGATATTCAGCGCTTCGTAAAGCGCACCTTCGCCAAGCGTGCCGTCTCCGACAAAAACCACGGTTATATTGGAGCTGTTGCTTAATTTTTGTTCCAGCGCCAGACCCGCTGAGACCGGGACGATCCCCCCCTGGACACCGCTGCTGAAAAAATCACGGGCGCAAAGATTTTGGCTTCCACCGTGGCCTCCGCAGACCCCGGTTTTTTTCCCCATTACTTCAGCGACGAGACCATACACATCATCGGTTCGTGCCAGGAAATGGCCATGCCCCCGATGATTGCTGTATATCCTATCGCCATCCTTTAAGGACTCGGCGACGGCTATTCCGGTCCATTCTTGACCGATGCAGGTGTGCACCGTTCCGAAAAGTTTACCCTCGGAAAACATTGTTAGCAGACGTTGTTCGACCTTTCGAATAAGCAGGGCTCGGGCATAGAGACTGGTTCGTCTCTGCTCGTCTATTCTTGTCTGGATCGACTCGATGGCCATAGAATCCAAATGAACCCTCGTCTAAGGTAACAAGCCTTTTCGTCGATGGCCCCACGGATACATCATCGTTTTTTCGCCCTGCGGATCCGCCTGGTAAGCGCGCGCGAGGTGAATTCCGTCCCGGCGATGAATCGAACCAGGGGCCCGAAACTCCACGCCGCAGGCGCTCCAAGAAAGTGCAGCCCCGGTAACGAAGTCTCAAATCCTGAATCGACGCGTGGATAACCGTCCACAGTGTCCAACCCTTCCAGAATTCTTGGCGAAAGAAAGCTATACCGAGCAACGTCCACGCGATAGCCGGTTGCCAGAACGACATGATCTACGGTTCGTTCGCTGCCGTCATTGAGCTCGACCGCGAGGCGCTCGCCTTGGGCCTGAACCCGAACCACGAACCGGCTCGCGAGAATAGGCATTTCTTTCTTGTCGACGACATACTTATAAGAAAACACCGGCCGGATCGCACGCCGATCCGACCAATCCTTGGTGTAGCGCGGCAATCGACGAAACAAATTCGGTCGCTGGATGATTAAGCTCAGACCCGGAGGTCCAACATCGGCCCGGGAATGAAACCATCGCTGACTTCTGAGCCATCCCCCCCAGGAAACCGGACCCGAACAGCATAGGTTGTCTGACCATGCCCGCTGGGCTCGCGCAGCAAGGGATTGCGACCGAATCAAGATCTCCACACGGGCCCCGGCTCCCCCCAAAAAGGCCGCCGACTCGAGAGAACTCTGTCCTCCGCCAATGACCAAAACCTCTTTGCCCCGGAATCGCTCGTACTCGTGTTTGTCCGAGGAATGCGTAACCAACGATTTGGGAAAGCCGTCGAACGCTGGTGGCCGATGGGTGAAGGACTCGATGCCGGTAGCGACCACAACTCGCTTGGTGGGGAGAATTTCTCCGTCTTCGAGAGTGAGCTGATATCCATCAGAAACGGGTTCAATACAAACTACTTTGCGCCGGTCGGACTGCACACTGCCCTGTTGATGGAACCAGTGGCCATATTTAATGAAATCTCCCACAGGCAATGGGTCTTGCAAACCATGATTTCCATTCACCGCCCGGTAGGCATCCAAGCTCAGTCGATTTTCAGGATCCGCGATATGTGATGCCGGTCGCCAAGACCGCAGAAGCATTTTCGAAGGCATGTGGCGCTCCCAGAAAGACATGGGTTCGCCAAACACTTTCAAATCCAGGCCCCTGATCTGCCGAAGGTGTGCGGCAGCAGACATGCCATAAGGTCCAGCACCGACAATCACCAAGTCATGCATAGGCTTTTAGTTACCATCCTATAGATTTTTGAGGAACGCCTCGGAATCTTGTTCGCTTCGGTTCGCAAGACACACGCAGGATCTTTCTACTATTTAAGTTGAATAAGCTCGGATTTTGGTCCATCGGCTCGGCGCAGCCATTCTTCGCGCCAATAGAAAAAACAAGCCCGGTCACAGCGCATCAATAGCCCATCGCAGTGAGCTTGGTCCAAAAGGACGGTATTTTTGAGGCGACGAACCTTGCCGGACTCCTCTTGGTACATTGTCTCCATCCGTTTGAACACCTTGAAGCGCCGACCGCAGAACTCTTTCATTGAGGGGACATAGGCCAACCCGTTGAGCCGACCGTGTTCATCCAAAGTCTGCAAGATTTCGGCCTCGGACTTGACCTCTATGTACTCGCCCGCCTGGAGCTTAAGTACGTCCTCCGGCCGGCGGATGTTTTCTGCCACCTCATCGGTGGTCGCCGCAGCAAACGGTGTGGGACCGGACATCGATGGCCCCGATTCAGCGGTGAGCCGGTCTGCGAGGAAGCCCAGCACCTTTCCGAGGGTGGCTTTAACTCCGTAACGGCGCAGCTGTTCTCGAGCGCGGCGCGCGAGGTCTATGCTCCGCGGCATAGGCTCAGAGCCACTTTCGAATGTGTTGGCCTGGCAATCTGTATCTGTCTTATCGGGTTGTGCCATAATTAGGTGCTCCTACTCAATCAAGAATGCTTTCCACACCCCAGCGATGTCATAAGTAGCCATAAAGCCATTCCCCAATGCGGGCGGTCATGGAAAGCGGCACGTGTTGCCAAGCACGTCCTAACGCTTCCCGCAGCTTGCGCGATGTGCCACCACTGGTCCTTTCGTGATGGTAAGGGTAGTAGTGACGATACAGGGGCTTAGGCATAGAGCCCCACTTGGTTTTGAATCGGACCAGCTCGGGATGCTCTTCGGCAACCTCGCCGAAATCAAATAGGCGATAACCATCGTGGCAAGCGTTCTGAATGGCTTCCCAAAGAATAATGTCATTGGCATGGGTGGTGAGGTGCCGCGTCAGAGCTCCGGTGAACGCATAAAAAACGGTCTTACCCTTCATTAGGAAAATAGAGCCGGCGATGAGGGTCTTGCCACTCGAGTGGACTTGCTCGGCGAGGAGCAGTTTCATGGATCCGCATCCCCTGAGGTCACGCCAGAGAGAACCGAACAGCTTATAAGAGCGAGGTGGAACAAAGTTTCGCCGCATGGTGGCGAGATAAAGGCGATACCAGGCTTCCAAATCAGCTGTCGTTTCGGCAAGGCGAACCACTAACCCAAGTTTCACAGCTTTTTGGACTCCCCACTTCACTCTGTGACGGCTTCTAGCGTCTCCGAAAGTCAGTTGATCCCGAGACTTAGGTAGCGCCAAGACGTATGTCGGTCTCCATTCGGCGCAAATCAGGCGGTCATGAGTTTCTTGGGGCAGAGGACTGTCCATCTTGATCTGAAGTTGTGTATTATTTTTCTTTGCAAGCTCGACTGCAGCGCCGAGCAATAACTTTGTCGCCTCAGAACTCGTGGCGATCGGACCGACGAACGGAGTACGAGGCAATGAGCAAATACGACGTTTTGTTTGGTGATTGGCAACATTAAAAGGGAGGCCGCGAGTATAGGCAAGAGGCATAATCCCGCACAGCGACCCATCGTCGCCCTCGCACGCCAACATCCAACATTCTTGGCCTGACTCCTCCTGGAGAGCGTTTAACCAGCTGGGATAGTGGTAAATCAGGGCGCTCGGATGGGACGATAGAAATGGAATAACTCTCGTATCATTCCGGAAATCAATCGACCTTACTCGTAATTTACCTGAACTGATACTGCCACTTGTAAGTTGATGGCTGGTTAGGGCCACAGCGCGGGTCTCCATTCTCGCTATATAGGGAGGACAGCAGACGCATCGCGCTTTCGTCCTCGAACGGCTCTGGTTCAGAGTGCCCATATAACTCTGAAGATACGATACCGGACCTGTATACTACGGGCAGTAAAGACTACACATACCTCGTCCTACCTGGAATTATCTTGTTAAGTGCACTTCACATGCCAACCTCATTTTGCGCCCGCAACGATTAATCTAGCTTAACACTAGTGTTTTCAGTATGTTAAGTGCTACTTGTGGGTCTGGAATTGTAACTGAACCTGGGCTGCGGTGGAAAGGGTTTTCCCACAATGCTCGGAATGCTTCCTCTGTTTAGACGCCTCCCAGCCGGAAATGGCCTCGCCAGGACAAGATACTGTCTAAAGTTCGAAACTGCGACCAGGATGTCCGAATCGGGCGATACTGACACCATGTAAACACCAGCGCCGCTGCAGCGCCGGCAGTGTCCAGTAGAACGTCGAATGGCGACGGGCCTCTATTGGGCACAAACACCTGGTGCAATTCGTCGGACGCAGCCCAGCACGCCGCGAGAACTAGGGTTGTAACCGCCCAACAGAGTCGCCAACCTGAACGACCGCGACGAATCCCGCTGAAAAGAAATAAACTGAAAATGAAATATTCAATGAAATGCGAACTCTTACGTATTAAGTGATGCGCCCGAAGTAAAGTTCCTTGAGAGGCGAACGGAAACAGCCAGTGCAGCAGCGGGACAATCAGACGGGATGTGTGGCTCTCAGAAAAGGCCCTGGTGGACACGCTCCAGATGATCAAGCCCCAACGAAGAACGGGCCCCCAGTACCGGAGTAACTCAAGGAATGGATTAGCACTGCGGGGCTGCTCGGGTGGCACGTGCGGAGTCTAACACGAGCCTCGCAAATTCATTGATGGCAAGCTGATTTCCTAGTGCGATCCCATTCCGTCTCCACCTGCAAAAAACGTTTCCCTCGCGCTCGCTCAAGAGCGCGGAGCCGATCCCGCATCAGCACTAGACGCGGCCTACAGAAAATTGTCCTACCCAAAGCCGGTTGCTAACCGTGTGATCCAGTCCAGTAGATAGACGGAGTCTTAATTCCAGAATCTTAAGTCTTCCCTCGAACCGCATATCTCACGCAAACCAGATCGTTTTTTTTTCGGCCGGTACCATGGCTACATGTTCTGTTTAAGGTCCCGGTTGGCCTGAAGGACAGTTGCAGGGTCAGGAGTTCAGGTCCACCCGGACTGCTGGCCACGCCGAAAGTACCATGAACCGCAATTAGTCCTCAGACCAGTAGGCCCCCAAAGCACCAAACCCCACACTGCTCCTGTTGATGAAACCAATTCTCTATTTGACGAAAACCTTTATGGTGAAACTGCATCTTTGTAAGGCGCTGCGAACAAAATGTTTAGCATTCTCCCTTGTGCTTCTTGCGGTGAGCACCAACTTAGCCCTAGTGGGTTGTACCGGACTCACCAGTGCCTCGACGAAACCACCGCAGGGGGCTTCTATGGCCATCGTCCCTTCGAGCATCGCGTTTGGTAGCGTCGCAGTTGGAGCCACGAACACCCAAAACGTGAGGGTCGGCAATGTGGGGGATGCAAACCTGGTCATCTCGCAAGCTACCGTGGCTGGAACCGCCTTCCGTCTGAGCGGGCTCAACGTACCCCTGACGATCGCACCGGGTCAGTCCATGATGTTTACTGCGAGTTTTACGCCGACCGCAGCCGGCCCCGCGACAGGTAACCTTTCAGTTGTAAGCAATGCACCACCCACACCGGTTACAATTGCGCTCAGCGGCACAGGCTTGGCTACCAGTTCCCAGCTCTCGGCTAGTCCCAGTGCGCTGAGCTATGGCAATGTCAGCGTGGGCACAACGGCGACGCATATCGTTACACTCACCAACGGCGGCAATTCCAGCGTGAGCATCTCGCAAATCACTCCCACCGGCGCCACCTTCACTGTTACCGGACTGGCACTCCCGCTCACATTGTCCGCCGGACAGACCGCCGGTTTCAATGTTGTGTTTTCTCCGACCAGCCTCGGCAGCCAAAGCGGCACGGTTACGATCCTGAGCACGGCTTCGAATTCCCCGGCCACTGTCTCCGCCAGCGGATCCGGTATCGCCACCCCTACCCCTTCTATTTCCGTGGCTCCTTCCAGCATCGCCTTTGGTACCGTCGCCATAGGAACCACAAATACTCAAACCGTGAGGGTGAGCAATCCGGGGAATGCAAACCTGGTCATCTCGCAAGCCACCGTGGCGGGAACCGCCTTCAGTGTGAGCGGGCCGAGCGTACCTGTTACGATCGCACCTGGGCAGTCCATGACATTTACTGTGGGTTTCACACCCAGCGCGGGCGGGCTCGTGACCGGTAGTTTATCACTGGCCAGCAATGCACCGACCACACCCCTTGCGATTCCTCTCAACGGCACAGGCTTGGCTCCCAGTTTGCTGCTCTCGGCTAGTCCCAGTGTGCTGACCTATGGCAATGTCAGCGTGGGCACAACGGCGATGCATATCGTTACACTCACCAACACCGGCAATTCCAACGTGAGCATCTCGCAAATCACTCCTACCGGCGCGGCCTTCACTGTTACCGGACTGGCACTCCCGCTCGCATTGTCCGCCGGACAAACCGCCGGTTTCAATGTTGTGTTTTCTCCGACCAGGCTCGGCAGCCAAAGCGGCACGGTTACGATCCTGAGCACGGCTTCGAATTCCCCGGCCACTGTCTCCGCCAGCGGATCCGGCATCGCCACCCCTACCCCTTCTATTTCCGTGGCTCCTTCCAGCATCGCCTTTGGTACCGTCGCCATAGGAACCACAAATACTCAAACCGTGAGAGTGAGCAATCCGGGGAATGCAAACCTGGTCATCTCGCAAGCTACCGTGGCGGGAACCGTCTTCAGTGTGAGCGGGCTCAGCGTACCTGTTACGGTCGCACCGGGGCAGTCCATGACATTTACTGTGGGTTTCACACCCAGCGCGAGCGGGCTCGTGACCGCTAGTTTATCACTGGCAAGCAATGCACCGACCACACCCATTGCGATTCCCCTCAGCGGGACAGGCTTGGCTGCCAGTTTGCTGCTCTCGGCTAGCCCCAGTGCGCTGAGCTTTGGGGACGTCAGCGTGGGCAGCAGTGGGACACAAACAGTTACACTCACCAACACCGGGAATTCCGACGTGAGCGTCTCGCAAGTCACTCCTACCGGCGCGGCCTTCAGTGTAACCGGACTGGCACTCCCAGTCACAGTGTCGCCCGGGCAGACGGCCAGCCTCAATGTGGTGTTTGCTCCGCTCGGTGTGGGGAGTCAGACCAGTACCGTTACGATCCGGAGCACAGCTTCGAACTCTCCGGCCATCGTTTCTGCGGCTGGTGTCGGGATTCAGCCGGTTGCCCATTCCGCTACCTTGAGCTGGGATCCAAGTACATCAACTGTGGTCGGATACTATGTGTATCGCGGCGCGCAGTCAGGCGGACCCTATACCCTACTCAACAGTTCTTCGGTGGCCGCAACCGGGTACCCGGATCTCACCGTGCAAGCGGGCCTAACCTACTTCTACGTGGTTACGGCCGTTGACTCGAGCGCTGTGGAGAGTGCTTTCTCGAACGAGGTTTCGGCCACGATACCAACGCCCTAGCTTGCAAGGGGTGTCGTAACTGCTTGTTTGAATGTATAAGTCGCGTTATACCGGAATCGGCGAACGGTTAGCTCCTTCGCGGTACAGTGTGCTACCTGTACCGCGACTAGACTAATGGCCAGTAGATTCCCCTCCGCTGTGAACCCTACACTTCCAAACCGTGCTACGTGTAAATTGGGCGAGATTTCATCTTCCGGGCCTCATCTCCCGCCGCCAGCCCCAACAGACACAGCTCAATTGGGCATTCCTTTTTATTGTGTTGGGTTTGCTTGGAAGTCTGAGTCTTGAAAGCTGCGCCGGACTTACAACCGACGCACTGAAACCAAGAATTTCCGTTGCTCCTTCGAGCATCACCTTTGGATCGGTAATGCTAGGAGCCACAAACACGCAAAGCTTGACTGTGAGCAACCCGGGGGGCGGAAACCTAATTATCTCGGGAGCTACGGTAACTGGAACGAGTTTCAACGTAAGTGGGCTCAGCGTACCGCTGATGGTCGCCCCAGGTCGGTCCATGACCTTTGCTGTGAGTTTCACACCAAGCACAGCGGGCTCGGTAACAGGCAGCCTTTCGCTTCTGAGTAATGCGCCAACCCCGCCGCTTACCATTGGCCTCGGCGGCACAGGCATGACCTCGGATCTGCAACTTTCTGTCAACCCAAGCACAGTAAGTTTCGGTGACGTGATTGTGGGTGGCAGCAGCACGAAAAATATCACGCTCGCCAATACAGGAAATGGGGATGTAACGGTATCGCGCGTGATCATAACCGGAGTGAGCCTGACTGAGACCGGTTTAACTCTGCCGCTCACTTTATCAGCGCGTCAGTCCGCCAATTTCAACGTTGTGTTCGCTCCTAGTAGTGTCGGCGCTTTAGCCGGCAGCATCACGGTCATGAGTAGTGCCTCAAACTCGCCAGCGACTATTCCGCTGAGCGGGGCCGGTGTAAGCACTGCCCTCCAGCTCTCGGCTAATCCCAGCACCCTGAATTTCGGGAATGTCGCGGTAGGCAGCACCGGGACACAGACGGTAACTCTCAGCAACACCGGGAATTCCAATGTGACTGTCTCGCAGATAGACCTTACCGGGGCGGCGTCTTTCAGTGTCACAGGACTGGCGCTCCCGGTCACCTTGTCGGCCGGACAGACCTCCAGCCTCAACGTGGTGTTTGCTCCGCAAGCTACCGGCGACGTACTTGGTACTATTTCCGCGATCAGCACCGCGAGCAATTCACCGTCGACAGTTTCCTTGACCGGTTCAGGGACACAAGCGACCTCGCATTCGGTCCTCTTGAGCTGGGAGGCCAGCAGATCCAGAGTCGAGGGTTATTACGTCTACCGCAGCACGCAGCCCGGCAGTGCCTACGGGAGACTCAATCCGGTACCGGCGGCCACGCTCAGTTACACCGACACTGCGGTTAGCGGAGGCCAAACCTACTTCTACGTGGTGTCCGCGGTGGCCAATGATGAGCAGGAAGAGGAGAGCGAGTTTTCAGAAGAGGCGTCGGTAACCATACCCTTGCCTTAACTCCTATAGCCCAGTTGTTGAAAACTTCAACCCAACGCTCACACGTTAAACGGTTAAACCCATGTTTGACGCACACACTTCGGGAAGCTGAAAACTATTCATTCGCCAATGCTCGCGCAGAAAACGCCGCTTAAAGCGATCGGCAACGGAATTAGAGGCTTTCAGCTTCGAAGGGATGTACGAGCGTGGGACGAAGGGAGGAGGGTTTTCGAGGGGCGCCTGGATGAGCCCGAGCGAGACCGTACCAGGGTTTAACGATAGCCGGAACGCCTGTGGCGGTAAACGTAACCCGGACGCAACGTCATTTACTCTAAGACTTGCGGTGAGGGACCTTTCTCGCGGGCAATCCCATGCCATGAGCCAGAAGGACGGCAATAAGATGATTGCGTTGGAACCAGGACGGTCAATGGCGCAGTACTAGCCAATATGTTTATAGAGGAGATTGCCGACCATAGACAGAACGCTGTCGGGTGCGTGAGCCAGGATTCGCTTTGCGATTTTCAGTTTCCAGCCTAGGGTAAGGGGTTGAGAAAGACCCGCGGGGCTTCGCGCATACGTCAATGTCGATCGCTTGGCACCCCAGCGGTCTTTGAACGTTATTAATCCGCTGTTGTCGCTTTCCGAGCGACCAAGGTCGAATGTTTCGAGGCGGCTCTGCTTGCCGTCCTGAATCGATCTCCAGAACAGAAAGTGCATGCCCCCCAGATTGTTGAACCGGGCGTCGGAGCAACCGTACTTGTAGACCAGAGTATCTTTATAAGAGAGCGTCAAAATACTGGCGATAGGCTGTTTGTTCTTGAAGGCGACGCGTATCTTGAGTCGTTCGCCGAAGCATTCAACTAGATTCTGAAACCATTTTCGAGGCTGGGGAGGCAGACGATGGCGCCTGCGAGTGAGTAATTGCAAGCGATAGAAACTATCGAGCAGCGAAGAGGAGCGACCTTCTTCTTCGGTCAGACCTTCGCGCTCCGCGCGCCGAATCTTTCTCTGTATCGAGTCCTTGTGAAAGTTTCGAAAAATTGTGTCGAGCGCCGGAGTGATATCAAGCTGATGAAAACAATGGGTCTCGGTCGTTTGAAAAAGTGCAGCGGTCAGGTTGAGAGGGTGGAGAGGACGTATCTCAATATATCGCCAGTTTTGCTCGGCAGACTGCCCGCGCAGAGCGGTGAGCAAATCTTGCAGGTCTGCTGGATTATCGACTAGCGGGTCGCAATGGTCGGAGAATGGCAGCGAGACCAGCCGGCGTCCTGTAATCGGGCTGTCAATCTGACAAAAGACCAGACCATTCTGCAAATCGGCGCCCGGAGCCGCAGTGGTATAGACGATCGGTTCATATCCATACGCTTTGTGAAGAGCCTCGAGCCAGGCAAACGTATGGAAAACCGAGGCGCCCGAGTGCCGCTCCAAAAAGTTTGTCCATCGTTGGTCCTTGAGAGGGTCAATTTTGTAAAGTGTCATGCGTTTACTGCGAGGGAGAAAGAGCTTGACTACCGTTTAGACCCCGGGTCTTGAAACAACCCCTGCGAAAGGGGAGCACTGCGATCCTCGGGAACCCCGAAATCTCTGTCAGCCTGGTCTGCGATATCTTGGGTCCGCGCTTCGGAGCGCTTGAGGAGCATAAGCAAGGACGCTAGCAACACAAGCCCCAGAAGGAAAAACAGGATTCCGCCATTCTTGTGCAGGCGGCCATGCAGGAAACCTGGATGCACATAGACCGCGAGCGTCGATAGCGTCACGATTCGCACACCATTTTTCAGCACGCCGATCGGGAAGACAAGAAGGCAAAAAAAAACCTTCCTCCAGGTAGTTCTCAGAGAGATGTGGCTGGCCACGACCGCTGTGATCAGCAATGCCAGGGTTGACCGGATCCCGCTGCACTCTTCAGCCACGCGTATCGTGACGCCGGGCAGCGTAAAATCGAAGCCTTGTTGGAAAACGGGAATTCCCAAAAGTTTGAAAAGCATCGCTGCGGCCTGAGCGCTTCCCTTCTGCAGCCAAACAATGGTTGCTCCCAGGATTGGCGTAGGAATGGGAATCATAAAGACAAGGAACAGCAACGGAAAGCTTGCTGCGCGAAGTGCTCTGTTCCCGAAAAACAAGGCAAAAGTACCCGCCCAAAATAACGCGAGCCCCAGCATCAGAATGGATAATGAGTCCCGTGAACTCCAGCCCAGGGAATTTAGAGAACCCACTGCGAAGAGCACACCACCTATTAGGGCGAGAACACTGCCGGTCTTCCATCCTGAGGACGGTTGGGGAAAAATAGTTTTCCGTTCCCCATAGACAAGCAACAGACTGAATATGGGAATGAGTGGGATATGTGAGTACGTCTCATTCTCCCAGGCAAGAACCATCAGAGAACGCATCGCCTTCCAGGCTAGCAGAATGGGTAGAATACCGAGGAAGGCGAACCCAATGAGGCGTAGATACTTCTGTTGATCCTTAGCGTCCAAAATTCCGTTCCTTACTGTGATTTGGTCTTCGAGGTATCAAAATTCCCCACGGTCAGCTGGTCACCGCCCGGACCTACGCTAGCTCGTAAACCAATTTTCCATTTTCCTGTTTGGCATAGGCTAATCGCGCCCTCTCGTTTTCCGGCCCTTCGATTGCCCAATCATCCCCACGGCGGACAAGCTTCATCTGCGTCCGCGCTCTCCACCAACGATCGACCTCGCCGGGTAAAGCCATCCATACCTTCTCTTGCGTAATCAGCGGTCGCAGGTACTCGAGCAGTGCCTGGTAGGTCTTTTGGGCCCGCGGTTCAAATACATAATCTGGATGGACGATGAAACTCATGACCCCGTGTTTCTCCCGAATGAGCGCGAATTGCTCCTTCCAAAGATTAATCGAATAGTCTCCCAGGATGTGAAACAGAGAGTAGTCCTGCACAGCGGTTAGCGGGATCTCCAGGATCTTCCCAACAAAATAGGGCATGACCGTGCAACAACCGCCGCGCTGCGGCTCGAGGTGCCCCACACACGGCACGGACATATCGTAGGAGAAGTCAAAAGCGTCGTACCAGTCCTGATTCCTGTACATCGCTCCGGAGCGAAAACCGTGCGCCTGATACCTGCGAATGTAGTCGTTGATTTTGTGTGCCCGGCGAAGAAACTCCTCTCGCTCGAGATACAGAGACCCGTCGTGGCTCAAATCGTGAATATTGAACTCAAATCCGCGCCCGCGAATCTCGCTGACGTATTCATCGGTGACTTCATAACGTCCCTCGGGCACAACCTGGAAGGAGGCTTTGATCCCATAGGATTGATCGAGATCGATGAGTTTGGGAGTGAGGTCGCGGCCAGCGGAAGTCTCCACATCGTGGGTCATGATCACGCAGCACGGCGCGCCGTCAGGCCAGAACCAGATAAATGGTATTTTTTGCAGGCCTTGTGCCTGCATGGAAGCCTTCAATAATTCTTCGTGAAGATTGTCTACCGTGCAGTCCACCGGCCAGGCCGGAAAGCGCAATTCTTGCCAGTCGCTAAAGTAAATCTTTTGAACGTGTCGGCGGAAAGAGATGGGTATAGGTAAGTTTTCTCGAATTAAATAATAGATCTTGCGGACAAGCGCATTGTTGGCAATCCGGCCGTTTCCATTGAACTGGGAGAGTATGTAGCGCTCGTTGCGAAGGTTCTTGATCACCTGCGTAGGGTCAAAAGGTAAACAGATCTTTGAACCCTCGAAGTGCACATCTCGGGACACGTCGTATCTATCTTGGCGGGTGATCCTCGAGGTCAATTGCGATTTGCATTGCCCATAGCAACTTGCCGCCGAGCCGAAGCGAAAAAACCCGGGCTCCCCAGACGGTTCGGGGAATTGTGCCAAGCATGGAAACTCCAGTGGCAATCGATAATACTCTGACAGATTTCGTTCCATACTTTGGGTTCGGCTTCTTTCTTGTCAGTAGCTATTTGCCGCCGCAGGTTCTGTCACTGCACTTACTGCGCCATTGTGGCTCTAGGATATCAGCTATGTTTGCTAATTATTTGTCTCTGTCAAAAAAAAATGCCTTTCTCGATAATGACGTTTCACGCCCGGCGTGAGCCAAGTGCCGGATGAAGACGATCGATGCGGAAAAAACTTTCCCGCGCTAGGCCGGGCGCGTGCCTCGAGCGGTCGCATAAGTTGTATGTTTATCACGAGTTGCTAACGACCGGGTAACTACTTTCGTGCGGGAGTCGTGGGGGCTTTATAGGCGGTAGCGACCGGATCGCAGAGCGGCGCAGACGGTGACGGGATGCGCAAGGCCCCCGAACCATGCCCCCAACAGCGTCAGCGCAAACCGAAGAACGGCAGGGACAGTCGTGCACCTGTACTGATATTGAACTTCTGGCCAGTAGTCGCCGAACGCACGAACCGGGCAATATGTATCGTGATCAATAGTCATTCAATGATTCGAACGCTGTTGTCAGAATCTTCCGCTCCTTTAAGATTAAGGTGTCCATGCTCCGGATAATCAAGTACGCGTTCGTGTGCACCATCGCATTCGCATGGATTGGGGGAGTCGCAGCGCAAACTAAAGATCCTCCCATGACTAGTGACCAGGCTACTGCCATCCTAGATGAACTTAGACAGATTCGACAGTTACTGGAGAAGCTGACGTCGAACGTAGCAGTAAAGGCCAAGCTGCGGCTCGATGGTGAGTATTCGCTTGGAAAAAAGGATGCGCCTCTAACGATGGTCGAGTTCGTTGATTATCAGTGCGGATACTGCCGCCAGTTTGAGGCAACTACCTTTACTGAAATCCGCAAAAAATACATTGATACCGGAAAACTTCGATTCATTAGCCTCAACCTGCCACTGAATATCCACGCCGAGGCTATGCAGGCAGCAGAGGCCGTCCTGTGTGCCGGTGACCAGGGTGAATTCTGGACGATGCGCAAAGCGCTGTTTAGTAATTTCGAAAATCTTTCTCAGAATGACATTGTGGGATACGCACAGCGCCTGCATATTGATCTATCTTTATTTCAATCCTGCTTACAAGATAGAAAGCACAAATCGGAAATCCAGAAGCATTTACAGCAGGCGGAGGCGTTGAAGGTCACCGGAACACCTACATTCCTTGTGGGCAAAACGACACCCGAAGGTGTCGAAGGTGACATAGTTGTGGGCTCACAACCTCTTTCGGTATTTGAAGATAAGTTAAAGAACCTAGGTGCACCTCAATGATTAGAGTACTAATTTTGGCGTTTTTTTGTCTCTTGAGTTCTGCGTCATCGATTCGAGCGACCACAATCCCCGCTGCCAACTGCTTGCAGCCAGTCGTCCAGGCGGCTGTTTTGTTGGCGGTTGTCGCTGACACAGTAACCATTCCCGCCGGTAATTGCACCTGGAGCACCCCGGTCACGGTCTCCAAGGGCGTAACTCTGCAAGGAGCCGGTCAGGACGTAACCGTAATTAACGCCTCGGGTACAGACTTTCTATTGATCAGCGGAAACGGCGGCGCTTTCAGGCTGACAGGAATGGGCTTCACGGGCAACATCACTAATGGAGCGATCCAAGCCGATGGACGGTTCTCTAGCTTCCGTATGGACCACTTGAAGTTCACAAACTTGACCGGCCGGTCAGTCATTATAGGGTACAACAACACGCCTACAGCCAACCCTGCGATTTTTGGCTTAATTGACCACATTACCTACACGAACAATGCTTGCTTTCCTTTTGGATTGCATCACGGCAAGGATGTAGAGGCTTGGACTGGCAACGACAACTGGGGCACCAATCAGGCGGTCTACATCGAAGACAGCACGTTTACCTGGAACGTTAGCGCCGCCCAACTTGGGGAGTGTACTCTGTGGGATCAGGAGCACGGCGGGAGAGCTGTGATCCGGCATAACACGATTAAGAATGGAACCATACAGGGCCACGATACAGGTTCGACGCAGCAATCTCGGGGACTGCGGATTAAGGAGATGTACAGCAACACGTTCATCTGTAATCTTGTCGGCGGCACATCCAACTGCGGGTATTCAGCGATGGATTTTCGCGGCGGCTCTTACCTGGTCTATGACAATTCGATTCCGCTGTGCGTCGGTGGGTGCACTAGCGGCCCAGCCGGATGGGAAAATGCCAATTCTACAGAAATCTGGCGCGTCTCTGGTACGCCCGGAGCGAGCGAGCCCTGGAATTTCAAATGTACCTCCGGTACGCCGTTGCCCATCGCCTCAGATTTTCGCTCCCATTGCAACGCGAGCCCCTTCCCAGCCTGTGGATTAAACGAAAGGGTTGGGCAGGCATGTTCAGCGTCAACGTGTCCGGGCGGTGGTTGTGGCACATGCGTTAACAATCCAACGAACGTGCCGGCCGGGGTCACTGTCCTATCGCGAATCGACGGTACCGGCGCTGGCAATTATCCGTGCCGCGACCAGGTCGGGCGGGGAATAGATTCCGCCGATCATACCACCCAAGCTCTCACTCCGGCGTATTGGTGGAACAACACCGACGCGAACGGTGGTAATGCGCAGATCATGAAACTGAATGTGGCTCCTGGGGAGACGACCTATATTCAGGCGAACCGTGACGTTTATCTGGCCAATACCAGCTTCAACGGAACGGCAGGCGTTGGACGCGGGCCGCTATCAGCGCGACCGAACACCTGCACACCGCTGGTCGGATACTGGGCTACCGACACCAACACGCTCTATACGTGTACTTCTACGGATACATGGAGCGCTTACTACAAGGCTTTTGCATACCCGCATCCTCTCCAAACGGGAACCAGTGCACCCGCGCCTCCCAGAAACCTCCGGGTTACTGTGCAGTAAAGGGGCGGTCCTCTCTGATTTTCCCGCAATGCATGAAACACGATCAGACCCGCGCGCCTTAGCGTGAGCCTGAATTCGAACACACAACGCAGGGAATTGCTCTTCTCTGACGAATCTCCACACGAGGCTTGTGCTGTCTCACTGACCTGCAGTTCCTCGGCCGCAAACAATAAAACTACCCGCAAACATCATCACACCTCACCTAGGAGTTGAGACAGACGCCGCGACATCGTCGGTAACAGCATCTGTGGCGACACCTGGCATCCGTGCTTGGAGCCTCTTCGATGACTTGAACTCCTGCAACAGAACCAAGACCTGCTTCACCGGGGCCAATCCCCGATGCAGAAGCACGACGGCGGCGATGTATAAGGCTGCGAACATCGAAGAGATAATTCCGATTCGCTCCATCGCATGCTGCATCCAACCGGATGGAAGAGCCCGTGAAGTCCACAGTACGATGCCACTGGCCAGCAAACACGCTACCACATACTTCCAGACGGCGCCGACGACCGCAGCGATGCCGAGCCCTATGGGTTTGCCCGCGTACCAGAACGCGGGAACGATCAGAATCCACAGTGAGGCCGTCCAGGCTACAGCCAGTCCAATGGGACCCCACGGCAGAAGAAGGGCAAACAGCAAACCAGTAACGATGAACTCAACGATTCCCCAGCGGAACCAGCGATGCGGTGTGCCAATCGAAAGATGGATCCAGCTGTGGGTGGTGTAAAGAAACATTATCCCTATGCCGGGTCCGAAGAAGGTAAAGATGCGTCCCGATTGGTCCCATTTCGGGCCCAGCAGCAGAAGGACCAAATCTCTGCCCACCAGCGCCACCCCTGCCCCAATTCCCATTCCTATGAATGCCAGCACTGAGAAAACCGCTAGGAAATTTTCCCTGTAGCGGGCCCAGTCGGCTTTCGAGCGGCTCAGTGTGGAGACGGCAACTTCATTGAGGGGAATCACAAGTTGACTTGCGGAAAGGAGAAACAAGTCATAGGCCTTCTTATAGAAACCCAATGCTTGCGAACCGAACCGCCAGCCTACCAGAAGGTTATCCATGTTCCGAGCGGCGTAGTTCAGGGTGTACCGCCCGTAGGTGTGCATCGCAAACCGCACCATCGAGTCCGTACCGGCCACGCGCTTCGGTAGACCAGGGATCCATCGGCAGCACAGCCATGCTCCAACCGAGACTGAAAGCGGCTGCGCAATGGCTCCCGCCACCAGCGCCCAATAGCCCCATCCTCGCCAGGCAAGAAGGATGGAGATAGCCACAGCGGCACAACGGGCAATGACATCATTCATAGAGACTACGGAAAAGCGCATGGCTCGCTTGAGCAAGGCCAGGTGCTGGACCGAAGTGCTGGTTAAGAAGATCGTCGCGGATATGGCAATGGCAACGCCGCCGACGCGGGGATCGCCATAGAAACGTACGAGCAGTGACCCCGCCGACGCGAAACCCACGGCTAGTACGAGGCCTCCAATTACATTGATCCAAAACAGATTACTTATGAGGAAATGATCAATTTCGTCGCGCTGCAGGATCGCGTCGGTGAATCCTGTCAACCCGAAGCTCATCAGCAGCAAGCTGAAGGTGGTTACCATCGTGACGACGCCGACATCACCGGGCGCCAGCAGGCGGGCCAGAACCACGGTAGCGACCATCTGGACACCAAAAGCAATTGCCTGTCCCAGGACGGACGCGCCAGCTCCACGCACTGCCCGGCGACGCAATTGGCCTGTTTGTGCAGCGGCAATGAATGCGCCGCTTGCATCAAAAGGTTTCAAGAACCCTCCAGCAATCGGCGCTCCCGGCAAGCAACAACTCCAGCTCCCGGTTTCCGGGGATTTCGATTCGGTTCATAGGGAGGCAGGTTCGGATTACTCAAATCATCGGGCTGCAAACACTCTTCGTTTTAGAGCTGTCTACGGCGTGGCTGACACCTTGAAGTTAGCGCCCGAGATGGCGTGACTTTGCCA